>Ga0073928_10002646_pt1 | contig 30181 bp, 29 predicted proteins | sample PaiPotPPA55metaG_FD_76969 | JGI IMG/M metagenome (GOLD analysis project Ga0073928, IMG submission 76969) | Iron sulfur acid spring bacterial and archeal communities from Banff, Canada, to study Microbial Dark Matter (Phase II) - Paint Pots PPA... ...
ACAGTCATTATTCATCATGTCGCAGACTCCGCAACTCCCTCGTCAGAACCGAAACCCGGCAATCCTAATAGCGAAATTCGGCGATTAGAACATGCTCCATCTAACTGAAAATAAACAACGGACACTCGTTCTAATGGCGAAATTTGAGGACTTCGTGCGCTGCCATCCGTGCAATTCGAATGTGATACATTGCCTCTCGCACGAGACCGTCACAAGAGGTATCGAAATGCACGAGCACTCAAATCCGTGTGATCGCATGCTCCGTTGGGCCATCTGCGTTCTGCTGCTTCTATTGCCCCGCGTTGCTTCCGCACAGACCGTTGGCAAGCCGTCCGTAGACGCGCCAAATGTTTCCGAGCGGCGCGGAGAACTTCAATTGAAGGCCGCGCGCTCGAATCCGCTCGCTCTGTATCATTTTCTGCTCGCGATGCCCAAGGGCGCGGATTTGCACAATCATTTGAGCGGCGCAATTTATGCGGAGTCGTGGATTCGTGCCGCCGCCGAGGACAATCTTTGTATTAATTCGGCAGCCCTGGCGTTTGCAAAATCCGAAGGCCTGGCAGAACCGAAGTCGACGAGCAATCCGCCGCAGCCCGTATGCGGCGACGGAAAAGTCCCGGCCGCGCAGGCGTTCAAAGATCAGCGCCTCTACGACGCGTTAGTAGACGCTTTTTCCGTGCGCAGCTTTGTGCCGTCAACAGGCGTGAGCGCCCACGACCATTTCTTCGACGCGTTCACGAAATTCGGCGGCACCGACAGGCGCCACTTTGGCGAATGGATCGATGAAGTCGCCACTCGCGCCGCTGCCCAGAACGAGCAGTACCTCGAACTGATGGAAACGCCCGATTTCAGCCACACCGCCGCCATCGCGCGTCAACTCGGCTGGCAAGACGATTTCGCGCATTTCCGCGAAGCGTTGCTCGCCCGCGGACTGCGTGACGATGTCGCGCCCGCGCTGATGCATCTCGACCAGGCGGAAGCGCTGCGCCGCCAGCGCGAACGCTGCGGCCAGCCGGATGAACTTCCGGCATGCAAAGTCGAGATACGTTTTCTCTACCAGGTCTTGCGCGGCTTTCCCAAGGAACAGGTTTTCGCGCAGACGTTGCTCGGTTTTGAGACTGCTTCCGTCGATCCGCGTTTCGTGGGCATCAATTTCGTCATGCCGGAGGACGGCTATACGTCGATGACGGATTACGCGCTGCACATGAAAATGGTCGCTTATCTGCACGGTGTCTATCCAACGGTGCATATCAGCTTGCACGCGGGAGAAATCGCCCCGGGACTGGTGACTTACGAGGGGCTCTGCTGCCATATCCGGCTCGCGGTCGAAGAAGCGCACGCCGAGCGCATCGGCCACGGCGTCGATATCATGTACGAAGACCGGCCGCACGAGCTTTTGAAGGAATTGGCGGCGAAGCACGTAATGGTCGAAATTAATCTCACCAGCAATGAATCAATCCTCGGCGTTAGCGGCAATCAGCATCCGTTCCCGGTCTATCGCCAGTTTCACGTCCCGGTCGCGCTGTCCACCGACGACGAAGGCGTTTCGCGAATCAACCTCACGCACGAGTACGTGCGCGCGGTAGAGACGTATGGTTTGGGATACGCGGATCTCAAACAGATGGTGCGCACGGGAATCGAGCACAGCTTTTTGCCCGGCGCGGGTCTGTGGCGCGAGCCAGATTCGTTTACTCGGGCCGCGTCCGCGTGTTCGCGCGACACGCTTGGCGGCGACAAGCCAACGTCCGCCTGCGCGGCGTTCCTGAAATCCAGCGAAAAAGCCCAGCAGCAATGGGAACTCGAACGCCGCTTCCGCGCCTTCGAGTCAAATTTCTAATGCGAGCCGCCTAACAATGACTGAAACTACCAGCGATTCGCGATTCGGTCCCAGCGACTACTTGGCCGCCGAGCGGACGTTTCTTGCCTGGATTCGTACAGGCATCGCCCTGATGGGTTTCGGATTCGTTGTGGCGCGCTTCGGATTGTTCCTTCAGGAATTCCAGATGGCGTCGTCAAACATTCCCGTACGCTCATCAGGACTCTCACTCGTGTTTGGCACGGCATTGATTGCGATCGGCGTCGCCGTGAATGTATTTTCGTCGTGGCAGCACGTGCGGCTGGTGCGCGAGTTGAATCGCGGGGGGACGGCGTACAGACACCCGTCATCCCTGGCGATTGCAGTCGCTCTCGTCCTGGCGGTCACCGGCGTGGCGCTCGCAATTTACATATCGCTGTTCCGCATCCACGAAAAGCCAAATTCTCAGCAGAGTCAGGAGAAATCAATGAACGTGCCAGCCGAAAACGGAATCATTCGCAAACAGAGCAATCATTCCGTGGACGAAACCGTCTCGAAGCTCAAAGGCATTCTCGAATCGAAGGGCGTGAAACTCTTTGCCGTGGTGGACCACAGCGGCGGGGCGGAGAAGGCCGGATTGGAAATGCCGGCGACCAAACTTTTGATCTTTGGCAATCCCAAGGGCGGCACGCCCCTAATGCTTGCTTCGCCGAGTGTGGCGATCGATTTGCCCCTGAAGATTCTGGTTGCTGAAGATGCCAGCGGGAAAGTTTGGCTTTCCTATAATTCGCCCGAGTACTTGAAGGAACGACACAACCTGCCGGCAGAACTGCTGCAAAATATCGCCGTAGTGGACGGTCTCGCGACGAAGGCCGGTGAGTAATGGGACGAGTAATGCTGGTTAGTGCGCCGCGGGTTCCGCCGCGGGATGCATGCCGTGCTGCGGCACTTCGTGGACGCCGCGCGCCGGAGCTTCTTGGTGGAAGCGGTAGAGCTGATTTAGCGGTCCAGCGCCCTTGCCGATCTGGTAGGACTTCTCGATTGCTTTCGTTACGTAAGCTTTCGCGAGAATCACCGACTCGCGGAGCTGCTGACCAAGCGCTAGCTGCGCGGCAATCGCGGATGAAAACGTGCAACCCGAGCCGTGCGTGTTCGGACTCTTCACGTGATCGCCGCCAAATGTTTCCACTTCGCCACCCTCGCAGAGCACGTCAATCGGCTTGTCAAGGTGTCCGCCCGTGACGATCACCGCGCGCGCGCCCATTTCGTGGAGTTTTTGCGCCGCCGCTTTCATCGCGGCGAGGTCTTTCACTTCCATGGCGGTGAGAAATTCCGCTTCCGGCATGTTCGGAGTGATCACGGTCGCGCGCTTGAGCAGCTCGTCGCGCACAAATTTCAATCCGGCGGCGTCAAGAAGTTCGGTGCTGCCCGCCGTGGGACGCGAAACCGGATCGAGCACCACGTGCGCGAACTTGTGCTTGTCGAGAAATTCCGCGACCACGGATGCATTTGCGCGATTCGCGAGCATGCCGATCTTCACGGCCGCAAGCGTGACGTCTTCCAGCAGCATATCGAGTTGCGCGCGCAGCGCGGCCGACGGAGTGGGATGCACGTCGCGCACACCCTGCGTCGATTGCACCGTGAGCGCCGTCACGGCCGCGACGCCGTAGCAGTTGTGCGCCGCGAAAGTCTTCAAGTCCGCGCCAACGCCGGCGCCGCAGGAGGGATCGAATCCCGCGATCGTAAGAAGAATGGGTGGAACGTGGCTGATTTGGCTGTTCACTTTCTACAATGTCCTCCGCGCTAGGCAAAAAATGCCGGCGCCGCCCTCTTGCTCGGTGGGCACGCCGGCAAAGAAAAATGTACGCGCGTTCTCACGCGCAACGCAAGAGTATTTTTTCGTGCACGCGGAAGCAGCAGCGATTCGGATGGAAGGCCGCGAAAATTGGCGGCGCTGAGATTCTTCGGCTATCCTCGCCGGATAGCCTCACAATGACAACGCGCTGAAGTTCTAATGGAATTTTATGGGAAAAGGCCGCGGACGAGCGTTGCGTCGGCGACGCGGCCAACCGCGAGAATGTATGTGCCGGTGCGCATGTGCGTGCGATGCTTGCGCATGGTCTCGTGCGCTTCGTGAAACGCACGGCGCATCACCGTTTCGAGCTTCGCGTTCACTTCCGCTTCCGACCAGAACAGGCTCTGTAGATCCTGCACCCACTCGAAATAGCTGCAAGTGACGCCGCCGGCGTTCGCGAGAATGTCGGGCAGCAGCGCGATTCCCTTGCGCGCGAGAACTTCGTCCGCGTGGGGAGTGGTGGGGCCGTTTGCAGCTTCGGCGACGATCTTCGCCTTGATCTGGTCGGCGTTGTTCAGCGTGATGACGTTTTCGAGCGCCGCTGGAATCAGAATGTCGCACTTCATGGTGAGCAAATCGTCGTTCGAAATGCGCGACGTTCCAGGCATGCCGACTACAGTTCCCGAACGCTCCTTGTAGCGCATCGCTTTCAGCGGATCGATGCCGCGCGAATTGAAAACGCCGCCGCGCGAATCGCTGATGGCGATCACGCGCGCTTTTTTCTCCGCGAAAAGTTTCGCGGCCAGCGAACCCGCGTTGCCGAATCCCTGAATCGCCACGCTCGAGCCGCGCAGCGACATCTTCTTGATCTTGCACGCTTCTTCGACCACCACCAGGCATCCGCGAGCGGTCGCTTCCTTGCGTCCTTCCGAGCCGCCGATGGAAACCGGCTTACCGGTGACCACGCCTAGCGACGAATAGCCCTTGGTCATGGAATACGTGTCCATAATCCACGCCATCGTCTGCGAATCGGTGTAGACGTCCGGCGCGGGAATATCCTGCTCCGGCCCGATAATCGGCAGAATCTCGGAAGTGTAGCGCCGCGTCATGCGCTCCAGCTCCGGCTTGCTCATCCGTTTCGGATCGCAGATTACGCCGCCCTTACCGCCGCCGTAAGGAATGTTCACCGCCGCGGTTTTCCACGTCATCCAAGCGGCGAGCGCCTTCACTTCATCCAGCGTGACCGCCGGATGGTAGCGGATGCCGCCCTTGGCAGGTCCGCGCGCAATGTTGTGCTGCACGCGATAGCCGGTGAAGACTTTGATCTGCCCGTTATCCATCTTCGTGGGGATAGAGACTTCCAGGACGCGTTTGGGCGTGCGAAGCACCTGTCGAAGACCCACATCGAGCTTGAGGTACTCGGCCGCGATGTCGAACTGGATTTGCGCGATGCGGTACGGATTCAGGTCCTCACGCGGCGCGATGCGCGGCATGGGTGGTGGGGACGGCTTTGAAACTGTGGCCATCTTGACTTCCTTCTGACGAGGCAAGAGAATCGTGATGCCTTCGCCTGCTACGACAATGTTTTATGTGGAACGAATGTCCGTAAGTCTCGCGCGAGTCGAAGTTTAGCCAAGCCGCACGGGAAGTCAATGGAAACCACGGGGAATCCGACAGCCCGGGTTCCACTGTTTGCAACAGAATTGCCTGCCAATTCGATAGCCGGAACGGCTTAACAGCCCTACAATCATATACCTACAGGACAGGGACACCGCGGCTTTGACCGGCGGTCGAGCGACTCCGAACTATCCCGGTTGACCCGCAATAGCCCCTCAAGATACGCTTCGCACGGCATTTAGCGTAAACGCGACGGTTGCACAGTCTCCGGACTCGACCCAATCCGGCAGCGCGCCGCTAGCGTAATTCAAGAGAGTGGAGCCGCGAGATCGGCGTGAGTTCGCAATCGGCAGCACAGCTGAAGTCCTCGGACGCGGCACTCATGGAGAGAGTGGTGGGCCGGGACGAAACAGCGCTTGCGGCGCTATACGACCGCTATGCGGGAATGTTGTCGTCCGTCTTGAACCGGATCCTGCGCGACAAGCAAGCGGCGGAGGAAATTCTACAGGATATTTTTTATCAGCTCTGGCGCACCTCGACGGACTTCAATCCGGCGCGAGGCTCGCTGCCGGGCTGGCTCGCGGTGATCGCGCGCAATCGAGCCATTTCGCGGCTGAGGCGGCACCGCCCGGAGCAGGGCGAAGAGTTACTCGAGAATACGATCGTAATGCCGTTCAACTTGGAAACGGCGATAGCGCAGCAGGAATTGCTCGGGCGCGTGAAGCGAACGCTCGACGAACTTCCGAAAGAGCAGCGCGCCACTTTGGAACTGGCTTACTTCGAAGGGCTGACGCACAGCGAAATCGCAGAACGAACCGGCGACCCACTCGGCACGGTGAAGACGCGGCTGCGGTCGGCCGTCGAGACCTTGAAACGGAAATTGCATCCATGAGCGCGCATCCAAAGCACGACGAAGATTTCGATCTCTACGCTCTCGGCGCACTGGAAGGGGACGAGAAGAAGGCGATCGAATCGCACGTAGCCGGCTGTCCGGACTGCGCGCGAAAGCTCGCCGAAGCGCGAGGACGGATCTCCCTGCTCGCGTTCAGCGCTCCGCCCGTGGCCCCTTCGCCCGGCGTTAAAGAGGGACTGATGCGCCAGCTCCACGCATCGGCCGAGGGACGATTGCCAACGCGCACTGCAAGCGAACCGGAGCGCCAAGGCGGCTTCTTTGGCCGCGGATGGACGATGGTGTTCGCTCCAGTTGCTGCCGTGCTGGCGCTCGCGGCAATTTTCCTGTGGACCGAGAATGCGCGGCTGCAATCCCAGATAGCGATATTGAACGCTACGGCAGACCAGCAGAAATTGCAGGCAAATGAAGCTCGCGACATTCTGCACATCGCTCAGGCAAACGACACAGTGGTGGTGGCGCTCAAGAAGATGCCCGGATCGCCGAACGGCGATGCGAAGGTTTCTTATAACGCAAAAATGGGCAAACTCTTTTACGACGGTTGGATCGAACCGGCGCCCGCGGACAAGTGCTATCAACTCTGGCTCGTCCCTATGCAGGGCGATCCCATCAACGCCGGAGTGTTCACACCCGCGAAGGCCAAGATGGAGATGTGGACGGCGACGGTGCCGCAAGGAATGCCCGCGAAGATGTTCGCGGTTACGCTCGAGCCCGCCGGCGGCATGCCGCATCCGACAGGCCCAAAGATCTTTGTGGGTGGAGTTTCTTAGCGCCGAGCGCTTGCAAGCGCGCAGGTCTGCCTCAATTTTCAGAGTTTGGGAATTCGCTCGACGCCCATGTAGGGGCGCAGCGCTTCAGGAATAGAAACCGAACCGTCGGCCTGCTGATAATTCTCGACCAGCGCGATCCACGTTCGTCCCACGGCGAGGCCTGAACCATTCAGCGTGTGCACGAAAGTGCTCTTGCCGTCTTTCGGTTTGTAGCGAATCCCCGCGCGGCGGGCTTGAAATGTTTCGCAGTTCGAGCAGGAAGAAATCTCCATGAACTCTCCGGTCGAGGGGAGCCACACCTCGATGTCGTACGTTTTCGCCGACGCGAATCCCATGTCCGCGGTGCAAAGCTGCACCACGCGGTAGTGCAATCCGAGCCGCTGAAGAATCGCTTCCGCATTGCGCACCAGCGATTCCAGCTCGTCGTAGCTCGTCTCCGGCCGCGCGAACTTGAACATCTCCACTTTCTGAAATTGGTGGTGCCGCTTGATGCCCCGCGTGTCTTTACCAGCCGCGCCCGCATCGGAGCGGAAGCACGCCGTCCACGCGCACACTTTAATCGGCAGTGAGTCGGCGTCGATCGTCGAATCGCGGTAGAGGCTCGTCAGCTCGACTTCCGACGTCGGCGTGAGCCACAGGTCGGTGCCCTCGACGTGAAACATGTCGGCCGCAAACTTGGGAAGCTGGCCCACTCCTGTAAGCGAGGCGGTGTTGACCAGAAACGGCGGCAGGATTTCCGTGTAGCCATGTTCGCGCGTGTGCACGTCCAGAAAGAAATTCGCGAGCGCCCGCTCGAGCCGCGCGCCGAGCCCTTTGTAAACGGCAAACCGCGCGCCAGTCATTTTTATGGCCGCCGCAAAATCCAGAATCCCCGCGCCCTCGCCAATTTCCCAGTGGGGACGCGCAGCAAAATCGAATTTCGGCGGCGCGCCCCAGCGGCGCATTTCCACATTGTCCGCCGCGCCTTTTCCCACGGGCACGCTGGCGTGCGGAATGTTCGGCACCGTCAGCAAAAACTGGCTCAGCCGCTCGTCCAGCTCCGTGATGCGCACGTCGTCGCGCTTGATTTCTTCGGAAACTTCCTTCATCCGCGCGAGAATCTTCGACGCATCCTGCCCAGCCTTCTTCAACTTCGCAATCTCATCGCTCGCCTTGTTGCGTTCCGCTTTTAGTCCTTCCGCGGAGGTGATCAGGCGCCGCCGCTCCGTGTCGATCTCGCGAAATGGCGCCAAATCGAGGGCGATGCCGCGGTCGCGCGCCATTTTCTCGATGGCGTCCAGGTGTTCCCTCACGTATCCCAAGTCCAGCATAGGCTAAGCAGAATACCCGAAATCCGTCGCGTGTGAGAAGTTCTGCTTCGGAGCAGCGCGCTTAAAGTTCCGCCCTGTTTCGCCCGTATTGCATTTTTCTAAACATTCGCAAGGTTTCACCTCACCGCGCTGAAGAAAACCAGGGAACCGGTCGATGAAAGAAAAGAGGACGCGTCATGCTCGCCCACGCAAAAAGCCACGTTATCGTACGCGCTTTAATCATTGTCACGTTCTGCGCCACGTTCTGCATGTTCGCCTTTGACACAACCGGCGGCCAGGTGCGAGCTACCATCGAGCGCAACAAAGCCTGGAACGACATTCTCGTCCAATTCAAGGCTTTGCATACCAACATCGAAATCCTAGGCAAATTTCTGGTGGATCATCAGACCGAGTACGCCGTCACCGAGTACGACGTTCCCACCTTCAAAGCGATCGACTCAGCGGAGGAGGAATTGAAAATCGCAATGAAAGACCTTCAGAAGATCCGCTCGGAACTCGAGTTCAAGGAAGAAGTCCGCAACGAAAAACGCTGACCGGCTTTTCTTCTGCCCAAATCCCCGCTCGTCCCCTCTTGCTTGCGAAGGATCTCCCGGCAGTGAAAAACATTACCGGGTGAGCGTCCTCAGCGAGCATGGATCCAGATATGCCAACCTGGCAGCCAACGCTTGATGTAACGATTCTGAGAGCGTATAGGTTAGCTAATGCACACGCCAGCCGAGATTCGCCGCCGCGGCGTTCAAAGCTCCGCCGCCACAAGCTCGGACCCTGACGCAACCAACGTCATTCCGTTCGGGCGTTACGGTGCAGGCCTTTTCACGGGGCACCCTGTCGGACTGGTCGTCGTGGTCGGTCTGCTTCTGATGGGCTTGCTGGGATTACCGGAAGCGCGCTGGTTTTTTGCGGGCACGCTTCTTCTGGGCAGCATCCGCGGATTGTTCCTGTGGCTTCGCCACCGTTAGCACTCCACCCAACGGCTTTTCTCCGCTATAGTGCTCGGCACAACTCTCGGTGAGTTAGAGTATGCTCGACATGGTTTCAGAAAGGATCGAGGCGTAAACGGCGATGAGAGAGGGATTTGTATATGCGGCGTTGGTGCTTGTGATTTTTGGAGCAATTTATCTGGTGACCCAGGGACTCAACCTGATCAATCAACCCAGTGATTTGAAGGTGGCGGAGGGCATCGGACTGATCGTCGCGGTAATTTTTCTTTTCCCGGCGGCTATGAGATGGATTTGGCACCACAAGACCACGCCGCACGGCCCGCTGGCCCGATAGCCGGGAAAAATCCACGGGCGAGAGAAATCGATAACCAAGAGAAATCAACAGGAGAAAAGAGATGATGCGCAAGTATGGACTGCTGGCAATTCCCTTGTTCGTCGTGCTGTTTTTCGTCGGGTGCGCGACGCGTATCGGGCCCGGCCGCGTGGGAATTAAAGTGGACCTCGCGGGTTCGCAGCGCGGTGTTGAGGACTTGCCGATTCGCACCGGCTGGGTGTTTTACAATTTCCTTTCATCCACGATCGTGGAATATCCCACCTCGGTGCAGACGGCCAAGTGGACCAAGGACCCAAACGAGGGATCGCCTAACAACGAAGAAATGTCGTTCAACACGCGAGACGGCCTGACCGTCTACGGCGACCTTTCCGTTTCGTACCATCTCGATGCGGGCAAAGTTCCCGCGTTTTATGTGAAATTTCGCAACGATGACATTGCCCAGTTCACGCACGGATTTTTGCGAAACGTCGCGCGCGACGCTATCAACCGAACCGGGTCGCAATACACGGTGCAAGAAATCATGGGCGAAAAGAAATCCGAACTGGAACTGAATTCGCGCCAGGACTTGCAGAAACAGGTGGCCGACATCGGCGTGGTAATCGATCAATTTGGTTTTATAGGTTCGCCGCGCCCGCCTCATTCGGTGATTGACGCGATTAACGCCAAAGTGCAAGCGCAGCAAATCGCCGTGCAGAAACAAAATGAACTGGTGCAGTCGCAAGCGGACGCCGCGAAACTGGTGGCGGCGGCAGAAGGCCAAGCGAAAGCGCAAATTGCGGTGGCCAACGGCGAAGCGGAGTCCAATCGCGTGCGCGCCGCATCCATCAGCCAGAATATTATCGAATGGCAGAAACTGGCGGTGACGGATCGCTGGATTGCCAAGTGGAACGGACAAGTCCCGCAGGTGCAGACCGGCGGGAATGGCCCGGGCATGCTGCTCGACATCAAGCCGCTGAAGTAATTATAAGCTGGGCGGAACAGCCGAATTCTTTGCGCCCAAGAACTTTGCTTGCGGCAAATTCGTTGTGCCCCGCGCGGGAAACGTCTACGATGTGCGCGCGGAAGGCCCCATCGCAAGCTCCGGTTGAAAATCGGCGAGGCGAGGCGTGCGGATGACGAACTCCGGCGAAACCTTCGAAACAAAGACGTATCACAAGGCCGACGTGCGCCTGCTTCCGTTTCTTTTCCTTTGTTACATTCTGGCCTATCTCGATCGCGTCAACGTGGGTTTTGCGAAACTACAGATGCTCAAAGATCTGTCGATGAGCGACGCGGCTTTCGCCACCGGCGCCGGGATTTTCTTTGTCGGCTATTTCTTTTTCGAAGTTCCCAGCAACGTGCTGTTGAAGAAATTTGGCGCACGCATGTGGATCGCCCGGATCATGATTTCCTGGGGCGTGATATCCGCGTGCATGATATTTGTGAGAGGTGAATGGTCTTTCTACGCCATGCGTTTTCTCCTGGGCCTGGCGGAAGCCGGTTTCTTTCCGGGCGTCATTTTTTATCTGACCTTGTGGTATCCCTCGAGACTGCGTTCCACGCGAACCGCTTGGTTTGTCGCAGCCATTGCTGTTTCAGGAGTGATCGGCAATCCCGTATCCGGTTGGATCATGGACAAGTTATCGGGCGCAATGAATCTGGCGGGGTGGCAGTGGCTGTTCATCTCGGAAGGACTTCCGTCTTTTCTCGTGGGCTTTTGGGTGATCTTTTATCTGGACAGCAGCATCGAAGAAGCGAAATGGCTGACGCGCGAAGAGAAAGCGTTGTTGGCGAGCAATCTCGCGGCGGAAGACCAGCACAAAACGGAACATAAACTGATCGATGCCTTCACCAGCGGAAAAGTCTGGGTGTTGTGCGCCATCTATTTCACATTGATGATCGGTTTGTACGGCATTGCGTTCTGGCTGCCGACGATTGTCAAAGCATTCGGCATCAAAGGTTATTTCGGGGTTGGACTGATTACCGCCATACCGTACGGCGTGGCCGTTGTCGGGATGATTCTCTTGAGCCAGCATTCCGATAAAACGGGAGAGCGGCGGCTGCATTACGTGGCGAACGTCACGGCAGGCGCGTTCGGATTGATTTTGAGCGGGGTATTCGCGTCACACCCTGTTCTGGCAGTAATCTTCTTGTCCATCGGAACTCTCGGCGTGATTGGCTCCATGCCGTTATTCTGGCCGTTGCCGTCCGCCTTTTTGGCCGGTACCGCCGCAGCCGCAGGCATCGGCATTGTGAACTCCGTGGGCAATTTGGGCGGATATTTTGGACCCAATATTCCGATCTGGGCAAAAGCCGTTTCCTCCAACCAATCGGCTGCCCTATACATCATTGCGGGAATTCTGATGGTCGGCGCTGTTTTGACTTATTTCTTCGTGCCCAAAACTCTTCGCGTCAGAGTCGGTTCTCCCACTTAACTGGCACTCCGCCTGCGGTCCCTGATGATCGATCACCTTTGATGTACCGCGGTTGGCATTCGACGGGGGGTTGAATTTGCAAGCGCCGCCGGATGTGTAAAAGAAGTACGCTTTTGCGGCGGCGTTCAGAGCAATCGGCCCTGATCTCGCTCGCGTACGCACTCCTGCTACTGAGAGACAGGTTGAACTTCGGGATAGCGTTGAGACGGCTTGTTAAGCAAAGCGGGTGGCGCATCCTTCAAGTAGACGTCGAAGAACGTGTGCACGTATTCGGTGGTGATGGCGAGTCCGCGACGTCCGTCCAGGCGGCCGAATCCAAATAGGCGCAGCAGCCTGATGACGAAATGGCTCTTCAGCAGCATCTGGTCGCTGAAACTAAAGTGATTTGCCCCGCGAATCGTTATGAATAGCCGCCCGTTCGGAAGGCGGCCGTAAATGGATTGGAGGTTGGCCCCGATTTGCTTGCTAGCCAGATCTGATTGTTCGCGGCTGTGATCGCTGAGAATAAACATGAAAGGCTGTTTCAGTCCCTCCTGAACGACGCTGCCGTAGGGCGCGCCGTCAATATCGATCCCCGCCTTGCATCGCGGATCGTCATGGCAGAATTGCAACGCCTGCGCTCCGCCGAACGAATGCCCAAACATGCCGAGCCGCTGCATGTCGAGCCGGCCCGTAAACTTACCGGATGGATCCGCGGCGTTCAGGCGCTCCAACTGGCTCGCCACAAACTTCGTGTCGCTGGTCCATATGGGCAGAAGTTTGTTGGCCAAACGATCCAACTCGCCGGCGGGCAGGCTCTCGGGATCGTCCGCCGGGGGTCTCGTGACGACGCGGTTGTCCGCAAGGATGACGACGATGGTTCTGTAAGGCGCGTCGAAGCCCACCACGATATACCCGTGGCTTGCCAGATCCTCAGCGAGCGTTGTGAAGTCTGTGGTCAAGGCTCCGCCGCCGGCCCGCATGATCACGACTGGATACGAGCGCTGCTCCGGCGACACCTCCGGGTCAGTTGAGCTATGAGCCTGGACTCGCGACAAATCGCGCGTAAGGAAATCGCTCAACAGAACGCCGGAGTGCTGCGCGACGGCCACCCGCCACGGCGCGGGCAAATACTCCGCCCGGGCGGCGCCTGTCGGGGCAGATGTCGCGGCGGATGCCGCGGCAGGTGTCGCAGTCGCCGAGGGGTACCACATCCAAACCGCTACCTCTCGCTTCGCTCCTGGAGACGGCGCCAATTCGTCCGTCTCGGCGTCGTTGACCCACGTGTACGTTGTTCGCCCAACAGAGAAGTGGCCTGTGGGCTCCGGTAACGTGGTTGCTGTCTTGTGGTCCCACCAAAGTAAAGCGAGCAGCACCACCAGCCCCGCGACAACGAATACCACCAGTGCCGCGAGGCCCTTGATGACGAACTTGACGATGCGCCAGGCAATGCCAGGAAACTTTCGGCCCGCATTTGGGAGTGGGAGATCGGATGGAGGGCGCGGCTCAGGCATGGGCGGGATTCTGTACAAAGTACTTTATCGTGTCAAGTCAATAATTCTCCTGCCCTCGCGATTCCCAGGAGTACTCCACATTTCGGCCCTTGGCGGATCGTCACCCGCTCGGAAGTCATTAACGGCGTTCGATGGCATATTCTTTAGGGCCCGCAATGCACGCCATCACCGCCACGGCGTAAACGACCAGCCAGCCGACATCGTATTGACCGTGGAGCACATGAATCGCTGCGGCGAAGAAGAAAACAACCAGCAATAGATGCCCGCCGGCGACGCTCGTCGCCGGCAGCAAAAACAGAATCGCCGCAACGATTTCGCTGCCTCCCAGTACCAAAAAAATCCACGGCGGCATCCCGGGTTTAACAACGACAAGCTGGCCAGAAGATGTGAATACCGTGAATACGAACAGGCACGACTGTATCAACACCACAATTCCCAGCGTCCATCGCAACGCGGTCATCCAGAATCTCGTCGTCTGGTTCATGAGCGCCGTTTCTCCTTTTTACCTGTGCGGCCCGCTTCCGTTTCAGTTGTGCTAGCGTGGTTGGGTTGTAGTGAGGGATCGTTGGGTTGGATTTGCATTATAGGATCGGGATGACGGCTTGAAATGTTGACGAACGCGGAAAACGGAATGCAGTCAAGGCGGCCGCCAGCCGGCGGGCAACCAGCTTTCGGGCGCAAATTATATGCATTTCTAATCGACAGAGGCTACCAATTAGAAATCGACTTAACCCCCTGTAGAATCATCACAAGTGCTATTTCTAATCGTTGCTGGATTGCAATTTTGTCAATCCAGCTTTTGAATCTCTCTTTTGCTTCGGGAATCTGATTCGTATGACAAAACCAGTCTACATTGTGAGCGTTGCGCGGACGCCCATCGGCAAGTTCGGCGGCATGCTCGCCGACTTTACCGCCCCTGATCTAGGCGTGATTGCGGTGCGCGCGGGGCTGGAGCGCGCGTTTGGCGCTACGCTCCCGCCCGAACGTACGCCCGGCGAATCCGCTCCCAGGTCCGCCGCGTCCCTGCCGTGGCACGTGGACCAAGTGATCATGGGCAACGCCCGCCCGGCGGGTGTTGCTCCGAATCCTGCGCGGCAAATCGCGTGGCGCTCCGGACTTGGCGACGAGGTGCCGGCATTCACCATCAACATGGCTTGCGCCTCGGGACTGCGCGCGATCATGCTCGGCTGGCAGGAAATTCTCCTTGGCCAGGCGAAGATCGTTGTCGCCGGCGGCGCCGAATCGATGAGCCGCGTTCCGTATCTTCTTGAAGGCCGCTGGGGATTCAAGATGGGCAATCAGCCGCTGGTCGACGCGATGTACCGCGACGGCTTCCTCTGCCCGCTGTCGAAACTCATCATGGGCGAGACGGCGGAAATTTTGGCCGAGCAGTACAAAATTTCGCGCGAAGAACAGGATGCGTTCGCGCTCGAAAGCCATCGGCGAGCCGCACGCGCCGCCTCCGAATGCCACTTCAAATCTGAAATCGTTCCCATCGAGAGGACTGACAAGAAAGGCAACCTCACGCGCCTCGAAAAAGACGAGCACGTGCGCGCCGACGTCACGCTAGATGCGCTCGAAAAACTTCCGGCCGTTTTCAGCAAGACCGGGACAATTTCCGCGGGCAACTCGAGCGGGATCACCGACGGCGCTGCGGCCGTGGTGCTCGCAAGTGAAGACAAAGTCCGCGAATTAAAGCTCACGCCGCTAGCGCGTATCGTTGACGCTACCGTCGCCGCAGTCGATCCGCGCGTGATGGGCATCGGACCTGTCCCCGCCGTGCGCGCGCTCACTGCACGCACCGGCACGAAAGTTGAAAATTACGATGCTGTGGAATTGAACGAAGCGTTCGCTGCGCAGGTGCTTGCCTGCGATCGCGACCTGCATTTCAATCGCGAGCGTCTCAACCCGAACGGCGGGGCCATCGCGCTCGGACATCCCATCGGCTGCACCGGCGCGCGCATCATCACCACTCTCGTCCACGAGCTCCGGCGCGCACCTGCATCGACCGACGGGGGCCGCCGGGGTCTTGCCACATTGTGTGTGTCGGGCGGGATGGGCGTGGCGGTCGAAATCGAAACCGTCTAAGCTTGATTCCGGGGAAATTTTGATGCCTTTCACGAAGAGCAAGAGTTTGAATTCGGGTTCCGTGGAAGTGCTCGGCACGCTTCTGCGAGCCGCACCGCGGCCGGAGGACTACCAGTTCGTCCACTTCCGCATTGAGGGCGAAGTAGCGCGGCTCACACTTGATCGTCCCGATCTTAATCTTCTGAACGAGCGAATGCTGATGGAGCTCGCCGCGGGAATCAATTCGCTCAGCGAGCGCAGCGAAATCAAACTCATCGTGCTTGACTCGGCGGCGAGCGCCTTCTGCGGCGGCATCGAGCTCGACGAATATACCCCGCGGCGCGTGTTCCAGCTGCTCGACGCGTTTCATGGCGCGTTTTCAGTGATGCTCGACACGTCGAAACCGGTGCTGGTGGTTGTGAACGGCAACGCATTCGGAGGGGGCGCGGAGCTTGCCGCGCTGGGCGACCTGGTGATCGCCACTCCCCGAGCACGTTTCGCGCAGCCGGAAATCAAACTCGGAGTTTTTCCCCCACTCGCTGCTGCGATTCTTCCGAATATTCTTGGACCCAAACTCGCGTCCGAATTGGTTCTTACCGGCGAATCGTTGTCCGCGGAGCGCGCTCGTGAAGTGGGTCTTGTGAACTGGCTCGTTCCCGAAGCGGAATTGGAGAAGAAGGTTGCAGAGGTAATCGCGAAAGTAACCGCGCAATCCGGCCCGGTGCTCACGATGGCGAAGAAAGCGATTCTCGGCAGCATGGGTTTGCCCATCCGCGAAGGCGTCCGCAATTCCATGAAAGTTTTCCTCAACGAACTCGCCGACCTGGAAGACTCGCAGGAAGGCTTACGCGCACTGGTCGAAAAGCGCGCTCCGAAATGGAAAAACCGCTGAGATTTTACGTGCGCGCGCGAATTGACAGCATGCGGCGCACGGCTTACACTCGCAAACGACAATTCAGCTAGCACGGGGTAAGCCCGCGTAATTCGCGAAGGCGGATTCGAGGGCAAGGGGAAGGCCGTTCGAATCGGCCACGGTCCCGCCACTGTGATCGGCGTAGTTTTCAGCGCGCGATGCGCGCCGCCGAAAGTCAGGATACCTACCCGGGCGAGTGCAAGCTGACACTCTTCGCGAGAGAGAGTGTGGCGTTAGCCTCGCTATTCTCGCGAGGCTTTTTTGTTGTCGAGCGACGGGGGAATTGTGGATCGCGCGTCGAGGTCGCGAATGTTCATCAGCGCTGTCGCCGCTATTGGGGCTGTGCTGCCGATGGCAGCGACGCTGAGCGCTTCGACGGCGCGCGTCCATAAGGCGTCGCAGATCGTCACTGTGAAGCAGGTCACCGATGAAACTGGCAGGGCCGTGCTCGTGCCATTCAAGGTGAATCGCATCGTGAGTCTTGCGCCGAACATCACCGAGACGATCTACGCGCTGGGCTTGGAATCGAAACTCGCGGGCGACACGGACTATTGCGACACGCCGGCGGCGGCGAAGCTGAAACCGCACGTGGGCTCGATGCTCAACCCAAGCCTTGAGGCGATTGTGGCGCTGCATCCCGATCTGGTGCTCGCGGCGGCGAATTCGGCGAACCGGCGCGAAACGGTGGACGCGCTCGCGCGGCTTGGCGTTGCGGTGTATGCCACGGATTCGCGAACGGTGCGCGGAATGTTCGAGTCCATTACGCACATTTCGAGTTTGGCTGGCGCGGCTCAACAGGGAACCGCGCTGGTGGCGCGCTTGCAGGCGCGAATCGATGCTTTGCAAACGCGGCTCGCGGAACGTCCGCTGGTTCACGTGCTGTTCGTGGTCTGGGAAGATCCACTGATTACGATCGGCCAAAATACTTTTATCGCCGACGCACTGCGGTGGTCGGGAGCCGAGTCGGTGGTAATTGCGAAACAGGATTGGCCGCAACTGGCGCTCGAGGAGGTAGTTCGACTGGAGCCGGAATACATTGTGTTTACCGGCAGCCACTCTGGATCATCCGCAGCACAGATGAGCGATCTGCGATCGCGGCCAATGTGGAAAGGGCTTCGCGCGGTGGAGTTGGGGCATGTGGTAAACATCAGCGAGGAGATCGATCGCCCTGCGCCGGGATTGATTGATGCGATTGAAGAGCTCGCGCACAAGCTGCATCCGGACGCGTTTCCGGGAGAGAATACGAGTGCGATGAACCACGCCCCAGCGGATATTCGCATCGATGTCGGCGAAGAGGGCAAATCTTGCGCCCACTGACGCCGCGCCGAATCGCCGGAATTTGCGGCGTGCTATTCGCACTGCTGTTTGTGGTCGTGGTGATCTCGCTGCGAATGGGAACGTATCCAATCTCGGTGAGTGAAATCGTAATGACGCTGTTCCGAGGCGCATTCGGCCATCGAGACGAAATCCCGTCTGAATTCTGGCTGGTAGTTTTTGGCCTGCGGCTGCCGCGCATCGCACTGGGCATTTTGGTTGGTGCGGCGCTTTCCGTGGCGGGCGCCGGTTTTCAGGCGCTGCTGCGAAATCCGCTCGCCGATCCGTACGTTCTAGGCGTATCGAGCGGTGCGGCGCTGGGGGCGATCCTGAGTTTGACTTTCGCTCCTCACGTGCCCGGCGTGATTCAACTGGCGGCATTCATCGGAGCTGCCGCAACGATCGCAAGCGTCTATTTTCTGGGCAGGCGCGGGGGACAACTGGACAGCGCAACGCTGCTGCTGGCGGGAATCGTCGCTGCGTCGTTCCTATCGGCGATGATCATGTTTTTGATGACTACGCTGAGCGGACACGAACTGCGCGGAATGGCGTTCTGGCTGATGGGCGATCTTTCGACGCCGCCGCCGACGCCGAACGTCCTGGAATGGCTGCTGTTTCTGTTCGGGGTTTTTGCGGTGGCCGCGGGAATGATTTATGCGACGACGTCGGACCTGAATCTAATACTCACAGGTGAAGAAGAGGCGCGGCATTTGGGCGTGAACGTACGGCGCGTGAAACTGGTGGTGTACATTTCGGCGTCGGTGCTGACGGGGCTCGCGGTATCGGTGAGTGGGTCGATCGGGTATGTGGGACTGCTGGTGCCGCACGTGATGCGCATGATTTTCGGGACCGATTACCGGCTGCTGATTCCAACTTCCGCGATTGGCGGAGCGATTGCGATCGTGCTGGCGGATACGCTGGCGCGCACCGTGGTGGCTCCCACGGAACTTCCCGTGGGAGCGATGACGGCGCTTGCGGGCGCGCCGGTTTTTATCTACCTGATGCGGCGGAGAGTGCGATGAGCGCGGGCGCGGGAAATAATTCGTCGATGGTCTCGCAACCCATTCCTTTTCGCGAGGCAGCGCCACCGCGGCTGAAAGCCGAGCAAGTGAGCTACGCGTACTCGGCGACCGACCGGTCGGCGCCGAAGTTCACGCTGGGGCCGACAACGTTTGAAGCGCAACACCGGGAAATCGTCGCGATCCTGGGGCCGAACGCGAGCGGGAAATCAACGCTGCTTCGCCTGCTCGCGGGATTGATCAAACCGCTTTCGGGGCGCGTCGAGGTGGACGGAGTGGAAGCGAGTGAACTCGATCTGCGAATGCGCGCGCAACGGATTGCGCTCGTGCAGCAGGAAAGCGAACTTCTTTTTCCGTTGCGCGTGTGGGAATACGTGTTGCAGGGCCGCTATCCCTACGGGAAGCGGCTGCGATTTGAATCGGACGAAGATTGCCTGCTGGCGGCGAACGCGCTCGCTCAGGTGGGCGCCGACGAACTGCGCGACCGATGGATGGATCAACTTTCGGGCGGTGAAAAACAGCGTGTAATTCTCGCGCGGGCGTTGTCGCAACAGCCGTCACTGCTGCTGCTCGACGAGCCGACGCAGCATCTCGACATCGGAGGCAAAGTGGAATTGCTGCGGCGGCTGCGGCGATTGGCGGATGAGAATCGCTACACGGTGGTCGTGGTGACGCACGAGCTGAACCTGGCGGCGGAGTTTTCCGACCGTATCGTGTTGCTGCACAAGGGCAAGTGTTTGCGCGTGGGTTCGCCCGCGGAAGTTTACGAGAGGGAAGTGCTGGAGGAAGTGTTTGAGGCGCCGCTGGAAGTGGAGACGCGGCCGAGCGGAAGGCCGCGCGTGATCGTGCGGAGCAGCCATTAGGATTTTTTAGACCGCGTTCGAAGTTTCGCCGGGGTTGTTATTGGATCCCGGCAAGCGGTGCTCGCTGAGTCTTGCGGGCGCCGTCGACAATCACAGGAGACTCCGCGCACGGGAAGACGGTGAAAAACCGTCGCCGCCGCGCGACTGTAAGGCGGAGAATTTTCGGCGCGTGCCACTGTCCTTCGAACCGAATCGAGGTGGTTCGGGTCTGGGATGGGAAGGCCGCGCTGATGCCCAGGAATGAATGGGCAAGCCGCCAAGCCAGGAGACCGGCGGAGTCTCAATCCTGATTTGGCAGCGCTTGAATTGGTGCGCCTCAGGACAACCTTCAACTCCCGCGCGAGAGGGAGAGGGGGAAAAATGAGACTCGAACGCCTGTTGTACTTCGCAGCGGAAGTCCTGCTGGGAATTTCTCTTGTTAGTTCGGCAAGCGCCCAAGCTACTACCAAAAAAACGACGACGACAACTGCAACCATCAGCGGAACGCTTACGGATCCGAGCGCTGCCTCCGTGGTGGGCGCAATCATCACAGCGCAATCGCTCGATGGCGGTGCAAACAGCGGGCGTACTCAAAGCGGGCCCGAAGGGAAGTTCTCGCTTGCGCTGATGCCGGGCCGATATCGCGTGGCAATCACGCATCCGTCGTTTCAACGTGAGGAGCGAGAATTTACGCTTGCGAGCGACGAAGCGCGCACCTGGGACGTGCGATTGCAGCTCGAGAAAATGTCCTCGACGGTCACCGTGACGGCAACGGCCCGGACGATAACGGTGGATTCATCCGCATCTCCCGTGACCGTCATCACAGCGCAGGACATCGCGAACCGGCAAGAGATTTGGCTGGCCGACATGCTGCAGACCGGGGGCGGAGTAAATATCGCGCGCGAAGGTCCATTCGGGGGCATCACCACGCTGTTTCTTGACGGCGGCAATTCGCAGTTCACGAAAGTGCTGATCGACGGCGCTCCGGCTAATCAGCCGGGCGGTGACATGGACTACGAAGGCATCGATCTCAACAATGTGGACAAGATCGAAATCGTGCATGGCGCGTCCAGTGCGCTATACGGTTCGGATGCGCTCGACGGCGTGGTGCAAATTTTCACGCATCGCGGAACGACAACGACGCCGGTATTCAAGATCGAAGGAGAAGGAGGAACGTTCGGCACGGGCGATGGCGGCGCTCAATTGAGCGGGCTGCTCGGCGCGTTCGACTATTCCGGATCGGCGACTTATTTTTCAACACAGGGGCAGGGCCCGAACGACTACTTCCGCAATACCGCGCTTTCGGGGGCTTTCGGCTGGAAATTCGGCAATACGAATCACCTTCGACTTTCGTTGCGCAACGACTCGAACGATGGCGGCGAGCCTGGGCAAACATTGCTTGGGATACTTAACCCGGGAAATCACATCGACCAGCATGATTTCTTCGCGAGCCTGGTGTGGGATTTCTCGGCGGGCGACCACTGGGAGCATCGGCTGATGGCGACAGATTCCTATCTTCGTCAGTCGATCGATGACGTGGATTTCGCGTTCAGCGAGATTAACCGGTTCTACCGTACGGGACTAGAAGAGCAATCGACCTATCTGTTTCCTCATGGCGGAATTTCGCTGGGCTACAACTATGAAGTGGAAAACGGGGAACCGGGAGCACCACCGCATGTCCGGCGAAACAATCAAGCGGGTTACAGCGAGGTGCGCTATCAATTCGGGAGGCGCCTGACGGCCACGGCAGGCGCGCGCGCCGAGGACAATTCGAGTTTCGGCACAAGCGTGGTGCCGCGAACCGGCCTGGCGTATGCGGCCCGCTACGGCCACGACTTTTGGGGCGCGACGCGGCTGCGGACTTCTTACGGACTCGGAATCAAGGAGCCGACGTTCATTCAGTCATTCGAAGCCGGGCCGTGCTTTCCCGGGAATCCGGACTTGCGGCCCGAGAGGAGTACAACGTTCAATGCAGGAGTGGAGCAATTGCTAGCTTCCGACCGGCTGAAGGTTTCGGTGGCGTACTTCCACAACGATTTTCACGACATCGTCAGTTTTGGCGAGGACCTCACTGCAACATCCACGTGCCCGTTTGGAACTGGAACGTTTTTCAATACGGATAAGGCACGCGCGTTTGGATCGAATGCGGCGTTCGAGTCGAAGGTGACGAGCTGGCTGCGCATCGTGGGTAACTACACTTACGACGACACCAAGGTGGTCAGGTCTCCTAACGCCACCGATCCGACGCTTGAGGCCGGGAACCGGCTTTTCCACCGGCCACTACATTCCGCGAACCTGATCTTCAATGCGACGGTTCGGCACATGAATTGGAATTTTGCCGGAACCTACGTGGGGCGAGCCACGGATAGCGATTTTCTCGGGCTCGGAATCACCAGCAATCCGAGCTGGGTGCGGTGGGATCTCGGGACGATTCTTCCGCTGCGCCGCGGACTCTCCGCTACGGCCAAGGTGGAAAACCTGTTCGACCGGCGATATTCGGATGCGGTGGGGTTTCCGGCGCTCGGATTAAATTACCGGATCGGGTTGAAGTATGTGTGGGGACGCGAATGAGGATGCGTTGAAAATCGAGGGCGCGGATTTTCTGCGCGCTCACGGCGACACATGGATCGCGCGGCAGGCGTCTAAGTTCTCGGTGCTGAACGTGCATGCGAGAGAGATTCCTGTGCCTGCCGCACGCATCTTTCCTAAACTTGGCGATCAGGAACTGCTGTCGCCGAACAGGTTTTACAAATTGCTGCTTGCCGCGCGAGCTGCTGCGGGGCGAATCTTCGGATGGGACCGCGGGATGAAGTGGCACGGCGCTGAGCCCATCGAAGTTGGGAAACACTACGCTTTCTTTCTGATCGAGCACGTGAACGTGGCCCGTGAATTATCGATGAGCGTCGAAAACCGGCTCACGGGCGCTGTGATGGGCTGGGTGCTGGAAGAATCGACGGGCGGGACAACGTGCAGGACGACGGTGTTCAACGTGACGTGCGCTAATTTTACGGGGTGGCGGGGGCGGTTCTATTGGCGCGTCATTCGGCCATTCCACGACGCGTTGATCGAGGATTCGCTCAAGTCGCTCGCGCGCCGCATGATGCGGCAACTTCAACCTGCCGACTAAAATCGCACTGCCAATTTGACCGGCGCGAAGTCTTCTTGAGTGCAGCTAGCGCAAAGACGTGCGGATGCTATAATCCTTCGTTTCTAATGAGCAGAACTACACAAGAAGGACCGCGCATTGCACCAGAGGTGTCCGCGAAATATGAGGCGGTGATCGGGCTCGAAGTGCACGCGCAGCTTGAGACGGTGACGAAGGCTTTTTGCGGCTGCTCGACGCGATTCGGCGATGCGCCGAATTCGAATACCTGTCCGGTTTGTCTTGGATTGCCGGGCGCGCTGCCGGTGCTGAATTCCAAGGCGCTGGAACTGGCGCTGCGCGCGTCGCTGGCGCTGCACTGCCGGGTTCACGGAAGCTCGCGGTTCGCGCGGAAGAATTATTTTTATCCCGATTTGCCGAAGGGCTACCAGATTTCGATGTACGAGCTGCCGCTGGCGACCGAAGGATGGCTCAACATCGAGCTGGGGGAGCTCGAAGGCGGCACGAAGCGAATCGGAATCACGCGTCTGCACATGGAAGAGGACGCGGCTAAGAATCTGCACGAGGGATTTCCGGATTCCGATCGCTGGAGCTATATCGATTTCAACCGCGGGGGCGTGCCGCTGGTGGAAATTGTGTCCGAACCTGATATTCGCACGCCCGCCGAGGCGTATTCCTATTTGACGACGCTGAAGCAGGTGTTGGAATACACGGACGTGAGCGATTGCAACATGGAAAAAGGGTCGCTGCGATGCGACGCAAACGTCAGCGTGCGGCTGCGGGGCGCGGAGAAATTCGGAACGAAGGTGGAAGTGAAGAATCTGAATTCGTCTCGACATCTCTCGCACACGCTGGAATACGAAATCGAGAGGCAGATTGGCGTGCTCGAAGGCGGCGGAAAGATCGCGCAGGAAACGCGGCTGTGGAACGTGGCGGCGGGGCGGACGGAAGCGATGCGGTCGAAGGAAATGGCGCACGATTACCGTTATTTTCCTGATCCCGATTTGCTGCCGGTGTCGGTGCCGAGCGCGGCGGTGGAGCAAGTGCGGCACGGGATGCCGGAGTTGCCCGACGCGAAACGTTCGCGATTCTTGCGGGATTACGGGTTGACGGCGTACGACGCGGGCGTGCTGACGGCGACGCACGCGCTGGCTGATTATTTCGAAGGCACGATTCAAGCGGGCGCGCCGGCGAAATCCGCCGCGAACTGGATTTCCACGGAGCTTTTGCGCCGGCTGAATGACGCCGGACAAGAGATCGCGGAGTGTCCCGTGCAAGGGGCGGCGCTGGCCGAGCTGCTGACGAAAATCGAAGGCGGAGAAATTACAGCCGCGAGCGGGAAGAAAGTCTTTACGCAAATGTTCGACACGGGAAAACACGCGGCCGAGATTATCGCCGCTGAAGGGATGGCGCAGATTTCCGACGAGAGCGCGATTGAGAAAATCGCGCGCGATGTGGTGGCGAAGAACGCAGACAATGCGGCGAAATATCGCGCGGGAAACGAGGGCGTGTTCAAGTTCTTCGTCGGACAAGTAATGCGTGAAACGCGCGGACAGGCTAATCCACAACTGGTTAACGATATTTTGAAGCGAGTGCTTGCTCAGCCTTAGTTGCGCAGGTCGATTTGTTAACAGACTCTTGTAAGAGCGAACGGAGAGGCTTCGATGCTTAAGGAAGGCGACAAGGCGCCGGATTTCCGCGAGACGGCCGATGGTGGCGAGACGATTTCGCTCAAGGATTTTCGCGGGAAGAACGTGATCTTGTATTTTTATCCGAAGGCGAACACACCCGGTTGAACGACTGAAGCGTCCGAGTTTCGCGACGCCATCAAACAATTCGACAAATTGAACGCGGCGATCGTGGGATGCAGCGCGGACCCCGTTGAGGCGCAGACGAAGTTCAAGGTGAAGCACAAGCTGAATTTCCCGCTGCTGGCCGATACGGAATTTCACGTCGTCGAAGCGTATGGGGCGCGGCGGATGAAGACCTTTCTGGGGAAATCCTTCCTTGGAATCGTGCGCATGACTTTCTGGATCGGCACGGATGGGAAGGTTCGCAAGATCTGGGACGCTGTCACGCCGAAGGGCCACGCCGCTGAAGTTCTTGCCGCGCTGCAGGGAGCCTGAACTGTAAATCTCCTTCTGGAAATTTAATTAGACCGTGACCGTGAACGAGTCGCCTGATTGCTCGACGAGGGCATTGTCGATCAGGCGCGTGCCGCCGACGAATGCGGCAAGCAGGATCAGGCACGTCCGGCGCAAGTGCAGAGCCGGCTCGAGCGACTCCGCATCAACGATTTCCGCGTAATCCAGTTTCACTCCCTGCTCCGAATCGATCACGCGGCGCATCGCGACGAGCAGGCGCGCGGCGTCCCGCTGGCCCGCGGCAATCTCGCTGCGAGCGTTGTCGAGCGCACGATACAGCGCCGTGGCGGAGCGGCGGTCGTTCCCCTTGAGGTAAACATTTCGCGACGAGAGGGCGAGGCCATCCGGCTCGCGTACGATGGGACAAACAACGAGCTGTGTATCGAGATCGAGATCGGCGGCCATCTGGCGGAGGATGCGGGCCTGCTGTGCGTCCTTGCGGCCGAAATAGGCGAAGCGCGGCTGAACGATTTCGAAGAGCTTCAGGACGACAGTTGCGACGCCGCGGAAATGGCCGGGACGCGAGCGTCCGTCGAGGCGCTCGCCTAAATCCTCGACGACCACCGCGGTGCGAAAGCCGCTGGGATACATTTCCTCGGGCGCGGGAGCAAACAGGTGGTCAATACCGAGTTTTTCGAGAGCTTCGCGATCGGCCTCAAACGGGCGCGGATACTTCTGAAGATCTTCGGCGGGGCCAAATTGCTTGGGGTTGACGAAAATTGAAACGACGACCGGGGAGCACTGCTCTTTTGCGGCACGTACCAGGGAAAAATGACCCTCGTGGAGCGCGCCCATCGTGGGGACAAAGCCGGTGACTCGGTCGCGTGCGCGGGCGTCGCGCGCTATCTGCTTCATCCACGCGATTGTGTGAATTGTTTCCATGAGTGGCAGGATATGCGGGTTCTACGCAGCGCGGTTGTGCTCCATTAAGCTTTGGCGTGGGAGGCGCGTTCGCGGAAAAAGAAAATCATGTCCGTGGAAATTGGTTTCGCGCCCAACTGGCGCAGCATCGTAGCGATCTGGCCGCGATGATAGCTTTGATGGTTCACGACGTGCTGGAGCATCTGCGAGTGCAACGCAGATTGCTGATCTCCCTTCATGGTTTTGTGATGAACTACGCGAGAGAGATCTTCCGGCTGAAGGCTGGCGATGTAGTCGGTCAAGTCGCGCTCGATTTCTTCCCAGCGGCTACGCGCGGAGACGAGATTGGGATAGGCGGCGGCCGAAGGATACGCGTCAGGCGAGCGACCGTGCCAGCGCTCGAGCCAAATCCACTCGACCGAAAATAGATGCGCGAGCGTGTCGCGAACTGAAGGAAAGCTTGAGTGGAGATCGCGAGTAAATTGTTCGTCGGTGAGGGCGGAGCACGCGTCGAGCGTGCGATGGTTCGCCCAGCAGTTGTATTCGTAGAGCAGGCGAAAATCTTCCGCGTTCATGCGAAGCACCTTCCTTAGAGATGCGGAGCCACGCCGAGAAAGTTTCTTTCTATCAGGTGCGCGGGCGGGCGAGCAACTGGCCGCGCTGCTCCGCCGGGAGATGGTAGGACTCGGCATCCGAAGGGAACTGGCCGCTATGCACATCGTTGCAGAATTCGGACGCGGCTCGAGAAATCTCACTTGCCAGGTTGGCATACTTCCGCGCGAACTTCGGCGTACGGCCGAGGGTGAGGCCGAGGAGATCGTGCAGGACGAGCACCTGGCCATCGCAATCCGGACCGGCGCCGATACCGATGGTCGGGATGTGAAGTTTTTCGGTGATGCGCGCGCCGAGTTCGCGCGGTACGGATTCGAGCACGACGGAGAATGCACCGGCTGCTTCCACGGCGCGCGCGTCGCGATCGAGTTGTTCCGCTGCTTGTGTGGTGCGACCCTGCACGTGAAACCCACCGAGCGCGTTGAACGACTGGGGCGTGAGGCCGATGTGTCCCATTACAGGAATTTCCGCTTCGACGAGCCGCGAAATCAATTCGAGCCTTCGCTCGCCGCCTTCGATTTTCACGGCTTCCGCTCCGCCTTCTTTGACGAGGCGCACCGCATTGCGCACCGACTCGTCGATGGAAATGTGAAAGCTTCCGTAGGGCATGTCCGCAACCAGGAGGGCGCGCTTGGTACCGCGGCGCACGGCTCGAACATGGTGCAGCATCTCATCGAATGTGACGGGAAGCGTGCTGTCGTAACCGAGCACAACCATGCCCAGTGAATCGCCTACGAGGAGAATGTCCACGCCAGCTTCATCGAGCAGACGGGCGGTTGGATAATCATAGGCCGTCAAGCAAGTGATTTTCGGTTTCGCTTCAGGGGAACCAGCCAGCGACTTGCGGGAAAGAATGTCAGGCACGGTAACTTTACCGTTGCCCGCATTAGGTGCAACGCTCACGTTTGCCTCCGGTGCCACTCCCAGCTATCGGGATGCAGCCCAATATCTCATGATAGCAAAATGGCGCAGGCTTCCGCAACCGGTTCCGGGAAATAAGTCAGCGCTTGCCAAAGGTAATGCACGTACGGAGAGATAACGTTACACAGGTCGTGCCAACTCGATCTGCAGAAGTGCCAAGATTTCTGATCTTGGTTTCTGATCTGGGCAGTTTGAGAAAAACAATGGCATCCAAACGGCCTACATCCGAAACGTTTTTCCGAACCGGTTATTGAGCGTCCGTAACCTTGCCCTTCACAAACGTGACCTTCAAATCTTTATATACGTAAATCTGCTTGGGGCCGAGGTTGATGATCTTGTCTGGCTGGCCCAGTATGGCGACGACTTCATCGACAGTTTGGCCTATGCCAACCGTGGCGGGTGGGGCTGCCGGGGCTTGCTCTGCTGGCGGCTGATTCGAGTTGCCGCCGGCCGCTCCCTGCTGCTGGTCTCCGCCCTTGTCGTCTGACTTGGCGTCTTCGTCGGGCTGAACTTTGAGGACTTCTGCGACCGTGCTCATCACCTGATCAGCGCTGGGCGTGGCGCCTTTCGGGTAAACAAATTTGAGAGTCGAATAATAGCGGACGTCCTGAATCGCATCCGTGAAAAACGTAAACAGCACGCCATCGGCCTGGACGTCGATCTTGGTCACCCAGAACTTCTCTCCGGTAACGAAGTTTCGCGACTGGGTCTGTAACTGACTAGGTGGCGCATGCCCGATGAGGCTGCCGAACTTTTGGATCGACTGATGCGCTCCATAGGCGCCCGACGAAAGTTTCCCGTCCTTGTAAGTATTCTGTGGCGGTATTTGCGTAGTGGTGGGGTACATCAGCAACTTGTCTTTTTGCAGTATCAAAATGGCGCCCGCGGTAACGATGTCGGACTTGTCGTCCGTTGTCTTCGTGAGCGCGTACTGAGCTTCCAGTTTTTGCTGAAGCCCCTGGCCGGCGCTGCGAGGACTAACCGCCAGGGACGAAAGGAGAGATGCTACGGCAAGGCTTACGTTGACGATCGCTCGGCGCGAAAACATGAGTGTTCCTCACAAGGAAGAAATTGTATTGGGTCGCGGGAGGCGACTCGTTCCATGCGACGCGGTAACTATAAGTAAGCAAACTAGTCGTGTCAACTGGTCAGGCAGATTGGATTTGTCCCGCTGGGCAATGTCCAAAATCGAGGGGCTAAATATCCGCCGGTAAGATGAGTCGTGGACTGAGGAATTACCCGGTGACTATCAAAAAGAAAGCGCGAGGAGCGAATGCTCCTCGCGCTTCGGTTGGAAGTATTGGGATGGGTCCGCTAGAATCTCGGAGCCAAACCGGTGTTAGTCGTCGTCGCCGCCCTGCGAATTATCCGCAGCGGCCTGCTGGGCATCAGCCTCCGCTACAGCGGCATCCTTATCTGCCTTGTCGATATCGGCGCCCACAGTGAGGTCAGGCTCCGCTTTCGCGTCGGCGACTTCCCGGCGGGTAGTTGCAGGCGAAGCCGGCATGCCGTTCTTGCCCTGGTTTTCGGCGAGCTTACCGAGACCCTCGTCGATCTGTTCGGCGAAGTGGTTGTGCATCTCTTGCAGATCGTCAACGGCGACGGAAACCTGGGCGCCCGACTGGCAATCGCCCTTCTGGCTGCCGCTGACGAGGACTTTAACGCTTTTATTGGCGTCCGGGGTGTCCTGAATGCGCGTTAGGACGTCTCCTGAAGTGAGCGTGCATTCCGTACCGTCATCCAGCGTTTCGCTAAGATCGGTAGCAACGATGAAGGTACGAGTGTTCGGATCGAGAGCGGGTGGGACCTTTTCGTCAGAGTCCTGCGCGCTTGCCGATGCAGATTGACTGGCGGCCGCGGCATCCTTCTCAGCAGCGATCTGTGCTTTTACTTCGTCCGCAATCGCCTGCTTAACTTCGGGAGTAAGAACGACGGCGCTAGAACCACCGCCGGCGCTATTGCCGCCGGAAGAATCGTCATCGCCGGCATTGTAACCGGCTGGGTTTCCTCCGCCGCTATTGGCCTCTGCTACAGCCGCCGCCCGCGCTTCATAGGCAGCCTGGAGATTCGCGGCGATCAAGTAGTCGGTAACCCAGAAAGCCGGGCTGGCATACACGGGATAGGGATTGAAGTAGTAGCCATAATATCCATACCACGGAGCGCCGCCCCAGCCCCAGCCCCAAGAGACTGGCGCTGCCCAGGGATTGTAAGCCCATCCATAGAAACCGCCGCCATAGTAGTAGCTCGGGCCATAGTGGTAATAGTAGTTGCCACCCCAGCCGTAACCGCGATACGCGCGACCATAGTAATGGCCATGATCGTAATAAGTTCTTCCCATGTAGCGATGGCCACCGCGATTGAATCCACGTTCGGCATAGCCACGGTGTCCTCCCGTGCTCACGAGCCTGCCGCCGTTCGCGCGTTTGGTGACAACAGTGCGGCTGCCGTTCGCGCCGCGATGGACCGTCATATTTCCGGAATGGACCGTGGTGACTTTCCCGCGGGAGTTAAGGCTGGCAGTGGTGCCGCTCTTGGTCTTTACGGATGTCACCTTACCGCTAGCGTTGGTGGTGCGTGCGTTTCCTTTGGCGGTGGTAACGGTTTTCGAGGGCCCCTTGCTCGCCGATGTCGAACCGCTCTTACCTGCGGCGGTGGTGCTCTTGCCCGCAGCCGTCGTGGTGCTCTTACCTGCGGCGGTGGTGCTCTTGCCCGCAGCCGTCGTCGTGCTCTTGCCCGCAGCCGTCGTGGTGCTCTTACCTGCGGTAGTGGTGCTCTTGCCCGCAGCCGTCGTGGTGCTCTTACCTGCGGTAGTGGTGCTCTTGCCCGCAGCCGTCGTCGTGCTCTTGCCTGCGGTAGTGGTGCTCTTGCCCGCAGCCGTCGTCGTGCTCTTGCCCGCGGTAGTGGTGCTCTTGCCCGCCGTCGTCGTACTCTTGTTTGCGGTGGTGGCGCCCCGGTTCGAGGTTGTCGCGCCCTTGTTAGCGGTAGTCGCCCCGCCCCTGTTAGCCG
>Ga0073928_10002647_pt1 | contig 30174 bp, 34 predicted proteins | sample PaiPotPPA55metaG_FD_76969 | JGI IMG/M metagenome (GOLD analysis project Ga0073928, IMG submission 76969) | Iron sulfur acid spring bacterial and archeal communities from Banff, Canada, to study Microbial Dark Matter (Phase II) - Paint Pots PPA... ...
GCCTTTACAGGGACCTTTCGCGGAGTATCATCGCCCACGGGCCGCGCCGCCGCATTTGTTGGCTCTGGATGGGGAAAGTTATATCCCGTTGTCTGCTGACGGTCGCGCTTATGGTTTACAGATATTTGGCAAGGGGAAATCTCCCAAGCAGGTTCTTGCTACTTACGACGCAATTGTTTTCGGCGAGCTTTGCGGGTCGGCGGATACTCTGGAAGGAATTTGGGCTGCGCTGCCCAGCGGCCTGCAGAATGCTCTGAGCTTTTCGATTGGAGCGGACGTGACGGCACCATGGATCGAGGTGCGCGGAGAAGATGGGCAACTGATACGGAGGTTCTTCCATCGCGTTGGCCGCCGCTTAACCGAAGATGGCTTTGGAGCGTTTTCGCCGGTTAATGAGTGCAGGCCGGATTCGGGAATCGCGCCGTTCTTGCAGGCATTCTTCTCCACTTCAACAGATAAGCGAGACAGTCTTATTGTGCCCCTCAACCTGATCCGTTCAGGCGCACCCGGCTCGTTCAACATCGACGATTCCATCACTGACTTGATTAAGGCCCTCGACAACCTCTGCAAGGCGCACGGACTCACAAGCCAAGATTTGTTCAATCGACTGGAGAAAGATAATCAACAGCGCGTAGTCACCGTCCTCGACGAAGCTAGAGGGAACCTGGTGACGATCCGGTCGGACAATGCTTCCAATGGCCGCCAAGAACAAGCGGATGTTCTCAATATCATTGTAAGCAAAGTGGCAAGTGCTACCACAGGTTCCCGAGATTTTGGGATTGCGGTCAAGGACCTGTTGAAAAGTCTCCAGCTTCACGATGCAGAAGCCCTGGACCATTACTATCAGGGCTTGGGACAGCAGGGCGTCTCTTGGGCGGGCCTACTTTCTGCCGTGCGAGGAGAGGTGATCCATAACGGTTTCCTAAGAATAAAAGACCGTCATGCCCTTCGGAGTTGGTTTGACTTTGCGCGCCATCTGCACGACCTCTGCAAGCGGATCATCCTGCGCGAAGTCAACTATCGTGGGTTCTATCAAGCTTCGACTAATCCGTGGGCGGGCGAATATTCGGTGGATCGAGTGACGCCGACGATGGGCGCGAATGACTTGGGGTTTTCCGAGGTTCCAACACATATTTGAAAAGATGGCAATGCGAGCTTCGTTGAGCGCGTTGGTTGACTTCAGGAATGCACCCGTACGACGTATAGCAATTGTTATAGCACTTGTTGCTAGTCTGACGCCGTGAGCGTATACTGCGGGGATGCTGGATTCTGGTCGGCTAACCGCAATCCGAAAGAGGCTTGGTTTCACGCAAGAGCAGATGGCTCGGCTCCTGGGCGTATCGTTCGTCAGCGTCAACCGCTGGGAAGGCGGCCACTCAAGTCCCACGGGGCCAACCCTTGATCTTTACCTTGCAATTGACGCGGCGATTCGGACTGGCCACGCTCCAGAGACAATCCGGCGGGCAGCCAACAGCGAGCGGGGTGCGTTCCTATATGCCTTGTTTCGGATGGCCTATTCACCTTCAAGGAGGTCTCGATGAATTTCCAGGTACTGAATCTACGCCCGTTCCGCTCAGGTGGCCACGGCGACATTTTGATCGGTCAGCGGAGCGATACCGGCGAATCGGTCGTTGTGAAGTTCCTTCGTGAATACCGTCTCCCACATACTAGAAAAGGCTTTGCCCGCGAGGTAGGCGTCTTGGCCAGGAAGCTGCGCGGCTTAGTACCCTTACTAGGTTCGGATATTCAGGCAGAACAGCCCTACTATGTAATGCCCTACCTGAAGGGTGGGGCACTGGCGCAATACGCTGGAAGACTAACCGACGAGCAACTGCAAAACATCGCCACAGAGTTGGCTCGCACGCTCGCGAACCTCCACGCGGTCTATGAGGCGCATGGTGATTTCAAGCCCGACAACATCCTCGTGACTCACGACGGTCAACTTCAGGTCGCAGATCCCTTGGGGAATGGGAGTATCTTCACGGTGCTGTTTTCAGAAAATCGTGGTGGCACGCCGGGATATTGCGCGCCAGAAATACGCGCTGGAGGATCGATTTCGCGCGCGGCAGACGTATTCTCATACGGCGCTTCGATGTATCACCTACAAACCGGGCGCAGACCGCAAGAGGGGCAGCGCCTTTACCTAAGTCCGGAGGACCATGGACGCGCTCCGAAGATCTGCGAGATAATTACGGCCTGCTACCAGCCCGAACCCCAGTCACGACCAACCATGCAGGAAGTGCTTCGCATCCTTCGGGGAGTGCGATGGGCAGATATTCAAGCAGAACGAAAACAACGCCGGGAGCTTGCCACCGCAACATGCGTTATAGGGGGCCTCGTGTTCCTGGGCGCCGCGTTGAGCTCGTGACGGGTGAGGTGGCGCGGCCGGTAGCGAGCCCGTCTTTTGTGACGCTATTCCTCGATTTGGTTTCTTTGTATTTCATTTCGCGCTGACCTCCGCAGCTCTTTTGACTCAGCATGAGCTGGCCGCCGCTTACATTTTAACGCGTACCGCACTGACAATGGGCACAGCCCAGCCCATCTCGAAATGCAGTGCCTTTCCGTGTTACATTTGGCTTCAAGGAGTGGAAACACATGACCTACCAGAATTTTTTCTACACACTTTCAGCGCTGCGGGTCGCTAACCTTGCGTCTGGCTCCCAGCCGCACGCGACTACGCTGGGCACCTACCGAAATTTTGTCCGCCAATATGCGCACCAACCTGGCGACCCAGCACTAGGAGAAGCGTCAGAGGAAGTTGTGCTTGGTGCCTTAGTGCTTCTGCACAAACGGTCGTGTCTTGAGCTAATGAAGTTCGAGCCGGAGACTTGGCTTTGGTGGGATTATTCAGAAATTGGAGACATTTGGAAGTTTGTGAACGGTAGCGGGTTCACCATGAAACTGACGCCCGAAGGCCACGAGCTACTTTCCGAAATGGAAGCGCAACCCGCTCCACCCCAGGCGGTCAAGCAGAACGCGATTGGCTTTCACGCAAGCTGACAGCCCGAAAACTTGGCCGTCGCGCCTTTTCTAGCGCGGTTCTTCCCGCTCCCGCCACTCGCGGTCACGTACAGTGTTACGCGGCCTTTTCATTTCGCCATTAATGAGCTTGAACCAGAAGAACCACCGTTGCTTTTCTGTTAGTTCGAAACGTTGCTTGCGCCCCGCATGGGATTGCGCCCGCGTAATCCAAGAATGGTGTTCCCCGCAAAGATCAAAAATCTTCGGGCCGCCTTTGTGACGTTCGTACAGGATGTGGTGGCCTTCAGTTGCCAGCCTTTTGCAATCTTTAACCGGGCAGCGATTCAGTTTGCCAGTCGGCTCGGGCATTACATCGGGCTTTACCTTGACGGCGCGAGTTTTGTTCCTCACCCGTATTTTCACTTGAGCTTCTCGCGGCAATAATTCATGGTGTAAAACAAAATGGTGAAGAATACCGAAATACTCATGACGATTGCGACGGTCAGCGATAACCTGAAAAGCCACTTCAAGCACCAATGCTCGGCTACGCCCAGCGGCGCAAAAGCGACGACCAAGCCCCAAAGGTTTTGATTCAGGTTGATATTGAATTTGTCTTCGACCGCCATCCGCTTGTCTCCAGCTACGACCTGGCTACCGGGCCAATTAAGATTTGAACGATCGCTGTTCTTTTACATGCTTTGCCGATCTCACGAGGACAAATCTTGGGTGCTCGCAGCCCTTACACGGTGGGAAAGTTTTGCCCTCAATGCACGTAACTTCATGCGTGGCAGCGTGTTTCGGGTCATGCGTCACTTTGTATATTCCTGATTCAGGGACCGTATCTCCGGGTTTGTAAGCCATGTATCCCCCTCACGAGATAAATTTTTGCCACTCGTTGTCGCCGGTCATGTTATCCCGCTGAAATCCGTCTTCAAGTAGCTGCCGATTTCGCTTGCCCCACTCTCCAAAAATAAAATCCTTTGAGCCGGCCAGAAATTCGAGTTCAGGTTCCCGGTCATCGAGAAGTTCGTACGCCTCGCCGGAATCCTTATACGCCAAGAGAGTCACGTGTTCGCTGGTCCGTTTTGAATGGTGATACTGCGTCCGCGCAATGAATTCCTTTTTCGTGCTTGCCATTTATTTACCCTCCTTGGCCAGCGGGATTTTTAACACGCGCCCGGCCAGTGATCTAGAATCACTGCACGCGAACCTTAGCGGTTTGAGTGTGGATTTCAAAGACACGCTGGCCCCGCTGATATGCTTGTTCTTCATCAACCTTGAGCCAGATTAGAGCATCGTTTTCGCAACCCGGCTTACCGCACACAACGCCGCTGGATGGATGGCCTACTGGAAGGTACGGTTGGTCGGAATAACCGGGCGGCTTCACATTTCCACCTGTGGGCTTCCCGCACTTCTCGCATCGGGCAATTGCCATGATTTCCTCCTGCGCGGCTGCATCAGTGGGGGGTCGAAATCGTTGTGGCTACCGTCTGCCGCTCTTTCTGTTCGACTTGCGCCTTTCCCTCAACGCTGCCCCGGCTACGCTGCGGACTTTCTTGTTTCCTGAATGCATCAACTCCCCAGCCTCCGTTGCCACTCTTTTCGAAGTGCGTCCGGGACCGCTACGCTTTTTTGTCATTCCATTGTCCTCCTGTCAAGATTCTATCACCCGTGCCATAGCGCAGATGTGGCGGCTAAGAAATCCGCCACGCGACGCCTTAGAGATTCGTTTTGGACTTCACCTACTGTTTTCCCCCCAAGCGCTGGGGAATCCTTGATGTCTTTGAATCTATCCGCCAACATCTCGTTTCTCAAAACCCGCGCTTGGTCGGCTTCGACAGAATTGGCGTGAGGATTTTCAGCAACTTTCCTGCACAGCTTATCTAATTTCGAAAAGTGCATCCGTTCAAGTTCCTCTTTTGTTGGCAGATTTCCCGTCGCACCGGCTAACTCCGCTTCTCGCGCTTCTTCTTCCAGCGCCGCAAGTTGATCACCACAAAACACTCTGACAATACGGCCTTCGGAACCAGCGTACCGCTCATCGTAAGGACCGCGGAAAAGCTGGCGCGGTAGCTGAATCCGTGCAAACGGATTTTCGAGGACTATAACGCGGAGTTGTGAAAGTGAAAGGTCCAATGCGGTTCCCCTTGCACGTTCGGTTTCATCCCAAAATTCCAACAGTTCGAGCTTGCGGCCAAGCTCATTTTCCTTGCGCTTCATGGCTATCTCGAATCTCTTGGTGCCGACCATGTACCGGCGCAAGACAACTATCGCGCTGATTGTTCGATTCTGCGGGGCTATCGCCTGACCATCCAGATAGCGGTACATCTTTCCGCCGCCACCAAATACGCGTTGTGTTTGCGATTCGTCTGCAATGCCTGTCTCCGTGTTGACCGGCGTGCTGAAGCCCAAATTTCCTAGCATGGCACCGTAGACGTATTGCCAGCCAAGTTCAACCAAGGGCTTATCGTTGTTATAAAGCACTAGGCAGCAACAAAAGCGATCAAGGTCTTTGAATTTTTTCCGGGCCGATTCAATTTTCTCGCGAACAGGTTTGTAGGGGTCATACGCGCCACCCACGAGGTTGAAGTCAACGGCGGTTTGGTCGAATTGTTTAAGCTCAAAAAGTATATTCGTATTCAGCACGTTCAAGCTGTAATCGGGCCGCTTCGATGTGCCGTCTTGTGGCGGCTCAAATCGAAAGTCCGTCAAGCCCGAAGCATTCAGATACGCCTCGAAAAGCTGCTCAGATATCGTCTTGTTCGTCATCGAGTCATCGGTCGGCCCGGTGACTTCAAAACCTAGTTTGGAGAGTATGCGGGTGGCGTCCATCGTCGTGAAGTTTGCTACTGGTTTTCCGATTGCCGCAGCCAACGCCTGCTTAGGTGGATACCCCTTGCCATTTATCCGCACCTGGTATTTTGTTACCGCCTTCGGCTCGACGCGTTTCAGCCTCTCCTCAACGTCGGAGCGGCTGAGTTCGAATCGCTTACCACGGAGTTCGAATGACTCGCGGTTCATGCGCAATTCCTCCAGGTCCCCATGATATGTGAACTTACTCCTGTATGTCAACAATATGATTCTGTACGATGGCACTAGCATACCATCGCTTAAACTCGAACCGTCCAGTTGGTTTTGACGCGAAAAGGGGGAAACTTGATTACTTCGGTATTCCTGCGCCAGTACAGGACGCTCTCTTCGGTGGACGAGTGGGACTCCGGTCCTGCCCAGTGGGTAAGGGTCTGCCGTCAGGAAGGCGCACGAAATAACCGTATTTGAACATCGCTAGCGTCGTCTCCGTCGTCCAGTTAGGTCTTCCTTCAGGTTGCGGATCTCGTGCAGTATCAGCCGCAACACACCTAGAGAAGCCAAGATGATGATCCCGCCTTTTACGATGAATGTTTCTGGGTCAGGCATCGGCAAGAATCAACCTAGTGGCCCCACTTACGAGGCCATCTTCGCTTTCCGCTTGGGATCTCCGCTCATCGCGGAACTGAGGTATTCCTGCGGGAGAGTGATTTCAAACATTTTGTCTTTCTCGTTCCACGTGGCAGGCAACATCGTCCGCTTTGGTGCGCTCCAGCCGATGTGGCCCAAGAATGATTTCGCTCTGAGACTGCCGGAATGGCTATCCCGCACAATGGAGACGGCGTAAGAATTCTTGTCGCTCTTGGCCGCAGCCTTAAGGGCAACTTTGTTGTTGGCCTTGTCCCATAACAGCAGCACCGACTTGACCCCGGCCTCTGTCAAGATCCTCACTGCCGCCGCATTCAACGCTATACGTCCATCAGGAACTAGTGATAATGAAGGCTCTTCAACCCTGACCGCGGTCCTCTTGAACACCTCGTAAGCCATGTTCGTGCCGTTCTCCTAGACTAAGCATACATCAGCTAGGTACCGAATACAAGCGCGAGTGTAGACAGTCATGAGGACAGCGATAGGTGTGAGGTATATCGGGGTAATCTGCAGGACAATGAAGGAATCGGCCAGACGCGTTCATGGCCCGGCCTCTAGTTATCTCGGAAAGAAGCGAATTCGTGTAAATTGAGGGCAGGGGATACGACATGCCGCAGTATTCAATCGCGAGCCTTGAAAGGCATTGGCTCGCGAACCAGCACCACTTTCACACAGAATTCGATGCCTGTCGGGAAAGTGTTTGCCGAGCTAATCGCGACAATGTCGGATATCGGCTCGCTTCTGAGTGGCCGCAAGACCCTTGAGGTGAATTGTTCGTACCTACTCATGGTCAAGGCCATGAATCACATTGCCTCGACATTGCTATTGGTGGAGCGCGGCTTAATGGTTGACGGCGCACTTACAAGCAGGAACGCTCTTGAAACTCTCCTGTTACTGGAACTCTTTGCAAAAAAGCCCGAACTCTGTGCGAAATGGAGTGCCGGAGAACAATTCACGCCGGGCAGCGTGCGGAAGACATTAGCCTCCTTGCCGCGAATAGAGGTAGGCGACTTTGCGATTGAGGTCTCGCTCGATACATATGATGATGCACGATTTGTATACGACTGGCTCTCCCGCATCACACACGCCAACCTCGACAGCCTCGACCACACTACGTCCCAATCGGGCGAAAACAGCTTCGAATTGCACGTGGGGGGAGCGCTGTCCTCTCCGGTGATCGTTGCTATCACGAAAAGCTTGGGCTGGGCGGGCTTTCGCACGATGGCAACTTGCCTAGCCGTCCACGACCCGAATGGACTACTGGCCATGTCCGGACAATTACAACGGATTGCGAGGTTGTCGAATTCACTTGGGAAGGAGACTGTCTAATGGGTTAAAGGTGAGGCCAGCTGAGGAGCATGGTGTCGGACAGCGGACGTCAGAGAACGAGGGGGGCGTATGGATTCAGAAAAGTCCGGGCGAATTGACGATCCAATCGACGCGTCCTACTCTGGCTGGCCTGAAGAATCGGAGAACGAGTTGGCGAGTCCGTCAACTAGACGAGAGGATAAAAAAACCTAGAGGACTGCGTGCAGATGTCTGTCGTGTTCAACGCCGCATATGTTGTAATGTGGTGGGTCGCAAGCCTTTTGAATATGTTTGGCAAGTTGGTCGTCGAGTCTTTCGATCCATATGTCGTCATTCAACGTAAAATGGCTATTACGGTCGGTTACGATGAGCCGGGGACCGCTTTTCTCTTCATCGTGCGATGGTCCCGTTCCGATGCGTAACAACGTGTAGCAGCCTCGGGGCAACATATGGTCCATTTTACCAAGACACCCTGATTCAAGAATCCTCTGCTTGGAGACGGGCCAGGAAGTCCGTACTTACCCGCATGGCTTCCTGAGCGGCATCGGCATCCACATCCCTCCCGTGCGCAGCATAGTTCAACACGCTTACCACGCGGAGAAAGTCCTCAGAGCCGGCTGGTGACGCGTTCTTTTGGTCTAGCCATTGAATCAATTGTTTGATTCCGACGTAGTTCGCGGTGAGCCCTAAATTCTTGGCGCGTCTATGCAGGATTCGCTCGATCTCGATTCGGAGTTTCAAGAGCGAGAAGAGCGGGAATTCTCCAGCAAGATCGTGCGCACTAGGTAATTCATTCTTGAATTGATCGGGTAGAGCCGTCGTAAGCCGGTATTGGGCGACACCCATCGGCTTGGTTGTGTCCCGTAGTGCGTACTCCACCACAATCTCATTTCTTTCCTTGCAGAGGATGATGCCAATGCTTGGCTGGTCCTCGTGATGCCGCAGAAGATCATCCACTGCGGACAAGTAAAAATTCATCTTGCCGGCGAACTCCGGCTTAAACTCCTCGATCTTGAGGTCGAACACCACGAAACAGCGGAGTCGAAGATGATAGAAAACAAGGTCCAAGTAGTAGTCTTGATCGCCTATCTCTAAGTGATACTGGCTTCCAACAAACGCGAAACCCTTACCCAGTTCTAGAATCAGGTCCCGCAAGTGGTCGATCAGCCCGCGTTCGAGATCCCGCTCAAGCATATCGGGGCCAAGCATCAGGAAATGGAAATCGTAAGGGTCCTTCATAAGTTGTTGAGCCAACTCGGATTGAGGGGGTGGAAGGGTCCGACTGAAATTCGTTAGCGCCTTCCCTTGCCGTGCGTATAGCTGCGTTTCGATCTGATGAACCAGCACGTTCCGGCTCCAGCCGGTCTGAATCGCTTGCCTCGCATACCAGAGGCGCTCGTCTGGATTCTCTAGCTTCTCTATTAGGGCGATGTTGTGATACCAAGGTAATTGTGCAAGCGCCGCTTGCACAATTGAAAGGTCCGGCCAGGCTTGCGCGAAAGCCCGCATATACTTCAAATTTCTAGCAGATAGCCCCTTCATTGAAGGGAATGCTCCGTGTAGGTCCCCAGCAAGCCGGTCAATCACCTTTGTTCCCCAGCCCTCCTCGTTCTGCCGAACGATGATTCTCGCGCCGAGGTCCCAATAGAGAAGGATTAACTCTCGATTAACCGCAACAGCCGCTTTGAGTTGGGCATTCTGAATGCGTTCCTTCAAGTCCTGAAGGAGCGTTCCGTAGCTATCTGGCAGGTTGATTGAGTTTTGTCCCATGTCCCTCAGCTTTTTTTACCATTTTCTGAAACGGCGATCCACCCAACGCAGACTTCCTTTCTTTTCTCACCGACGAAAGACCAGGTGGAGGTCGTAACGGTCTGTCTCTGGGTCGTAATCTCGAATCTCAACCACATCGGAAACGAAGCGCCGCCCAGGCCGGCGCTCGATTTGAATGATGACATTCAGTGAATCCGCTATATTCGTCTTGATGGCCCTATAAGGTATCTCGACGCCACTCTGCAACACACAAGTCGTAAAGCGCGAAATTCCCTGAGCAGCAGAGTTGGCGTGAACGGTCGAGAGCGTTCCGCTGTGCCCGGTGTTCAGCAGTTGCAAGAGGTCGAATGCCTCGCCTCCACGAATTTCTCCCAAGATGATTCGGTCTGGCCGATGGCGCAAAGTCGCTTTCAGAAGATCACGGATGGTCACGGCAGGCAAATCGTTCTGCTCTCGACGGGCTTCGAATCGCAGGACATTCTCCTTTTGAATCTGTATCTCCGCTGTGTCCTCTATCAAGACAATCCGCTCATGGTTCGGAATGAACTCCGTCAGCACATTGGCAAGAGTCGTCTTACCGCTTGAAGTTCCTCCACAGATGAGGATGTTCTTACGCTGGGCAACGTACTCTTCCAACTGTTCTGCGAGCTGAGCCGTGAGCGTTCCAACCTCGATCAGATCTTTCATTTTGAATTTGTGAGAATTGAACTTTCGAATGGTCAGAGCTACACCGTGAATGCTGCATGGTGGAATTACGGCGGCAACGCGGCTTCCGTCAGGCAGGCGAGAGTCAAGGATGGGCTTGGCCTCTGAAATGTCATCGCCCAAGCGCCTGGCAATGTTTTTGACCGCCACGATGAGGGATTCGGGGCTTAATTTCACTCCGGGAACCGCTTGAAGGTACCCGGCTTTTTCAATGAAAATCCGCTCCGGCCCGTTCACCATGATTTCACTAATGTCCGGGTCCAGGATCAGATGTTGGATGGGACGAAGAAAAGGGAGAATCAGCTCGAATCCATTCATTAGAGTTGTCCGTCCGCAAGCTGGCTAAAGTAGGATTTGTTCACATCGTTGAGGTAGGGTTTTAGATAGCAGAACATCGGCGGCAAAGGATTAAGGCCGTCGTAAGCCAGGGTGATGGATTGCGCGTTCTTTAGTTCGGTGAACGTCTTTATGTCGAATCTGTAGTCCCGCTGCTGGCTGTAGGTCTTGGAAGTGCTGATGTGGGCCTTGTCAGCCAGAGGCTTGCCGGTCAGATAGCTCACCCTGGAGTCGTGGCCGCTCTCCGAGATGTTGTAGTTGACGCGCCACTTTTCCTCCTGGCCGCAGAGTTCACTCGCAATCTTTGCGGAGAAGTCGTCCGATAGGGACAGGAAGATTTTCGTGCGGAAAGTTTGCAGCAAAGTTCGCCACGTTTCCCCAGGTAGACTGGATTGCAACGAGCTGATGCTCTGTGTCGCCACAAGAGGGACGCATTTTGCTTGGCGCGAGAGCGAGAAGAATTTTTCGTCGCCACTCGGCTCGTTCACTCCGACCGTAGCAAGCTCTTGGTATTCATCGCAGACAAACACAATGGGACGCCACTCTTTGCCGGGATTCTTCGCAATATGCGGAATTCGATTCAAGACAGCCCGTTGGAAATCCATCTTGAGCATCACGCCGATGGCTCGCGCCAACCCTGGGTTCATGCTTGCGGGAAAATTCAGGGCAACGACCTTGCCTTGCTCCAATAAGGTTGCGATCTGAGGGAGGGGTTTTCGTCCAGATGTCTGCGCTTCAGGTTGGCGATACAGTTCGAGAGGCGGGCAGAACATACGTTTAACGCGTGGATTGTCGTCAAAGAGCGAGAGAAAAACCGAGATGCCTTCAACAACAGAACTTTGCAACTTCTTATCGAGGTTTTTCCAGTCGTCGTTGTACCAGCGTTTGACTGCTTCCAGTTGTTCCTTTCTATCCTGATCAACGCCATTCGGGCCGCATTCATGTTGGACAGCCGGCTCGATCGCAAGTTTCTGCAACACATCTCTCGCCAAGGGCGAGTCCAGCACTCGGTATTTGTGCCCACTTTCATTTGCTTCGAAGCCAACCTCAGCAAGTTCTCGGGCATAAGATTGGAAGGATTCGCGCGAGACAGTGATAAAGGGTTTCCCCACGATGTTTTCCTCGGCCTGCCACATCTTTCTTTCAAGCACTTGAGCCGAGATGGCCGACTCATAGACATCGAACAGGGTGACATAGCCAAAGCCGATCTGATGCAGGATGATGATGAACTTGACGAGGTTCGTGTAGGCCTGCTGCCAGAAGGGTTCTTTGCCCTTCCCAAACAGATTGTTTAATAAGGATGCGATCCCGTAGGCTAGTGCATAGCCTTCGAGATCGTTGTAAAGAGGGTTGTAAGCCCACTCGGAATCCATGCCGATTTCGATGTAGTCGGCGGTGCGGCCTCTCTTCAGCAGAATCTCTTTAAGCTTGCCGCAGAAGTCGCCCTTAACTTCAAGCACCAGAGCACTCGCTTTGGCGTTCGCGTCTGCTGCCCGGTAACCCAACAATTGGTCGGTGAACGGGTACATACCGCCAGCCGTCTTACCACTACCGGTGGCACCAATCATGATCGTGCCGGTAAACAGCCCACGCTCCGGGATGATGAGCCAACTGGGATTTTCTGCAGGAATCGGTAGGCGCGGGTTGTGAATTTCCCCGATGACCAGACTGAGTTGATTCCGAGACTCCACGAGCGGATAAAGTGGCAAAGGCTGCGGCTTCGGTGACCGTCTTGGCCGCAACGTAAAGATGTAGAGCGCAGACAGCAAGAATGAATAGCCGATGTAGGGTGTGGTGAACAGCATCACATGATAGACAGCCTTCAGCCCCGCAAACGTCCAAGGGTCTCGAAGGGCGATCAATCGAAGGAAGTATTCATTCCAGGTCTGAGGAAGGCGCGAAGTAGTCATGGGCCAGGGCATCTTGAAATACAGCAGGGTGCCCGTCATCATCGCCAACAAGACAGCAAGGAAGTTTTTCGAGTTGAGGATGCGTTGGATCATGCCGCCGTTGGCGCTGTCCTTGTTGTGTTCTTGGGAGTTGGGCTCGTGGCTTGAGGCACGTCAGAGGTTGAAGTCGAACCTCTACGATTCTTTTCAAGCCACTCGTTGAACTCCTTGTCTCGGCGGAAGAGACGTTTTAAGGATTCGCCAATGATGTACTCGTGCGTCGCTCCTCCGAGGAAAGCCGCATAGCGCTGAAGCATCGTGTGCGCTTCCTCGTCGAGGCGGGCCGAAACTACCCTCTTTTCGTGCCTGGGTGCTACCTTCGGAATCAGGGCCATATTCTGCTCTCCTGTTACTGATGTGATTCAGAATTCCTTACTACTTCTTCGACAACTCTGCCGGCGACGGAGCGAGGAACTCTGTTGGACAAGTTGGGCGGTAGCGACCCCCGGCGCCGGAGGCGTTGGGCGGCTGAAAAGCCGCTCAAAGTGGGGTCGCTACCGCCCAAAAATTTATCTTCTCCTCGCTCCCGTTCTACGCTCCGTCGCCCGGTATCTTCTTTCTTTCCCTGAAGTTTCTGGCGGCGAGCACTGGAAACCTCGCCGCTAAACCAAACAACAAACTGCTTTGAGTCGCCTTGGCCTTCCCCGAAGGCCCCCTTTTGGCACGCTCCGGTTTGGACGGCTTTCCTTCAGAAGCGAATGTATTCCCATGCCTTACCTGTTTATGAGCCCGATATCTCGACGGAGCCGCCCTCGGAAACCTGGGACAACGAGCCACTCACATCCGGTTCTCTCGAGGTTTCCGAAGAACTTGCGTGCGGATCTGCGAAGACTTTCAAGGAAACGCCGCAAAGAACGGTTCGAAATGTGATTCGCGTTCGTTCTGGAGCTCCTTGAGCCGGCTCCATCATCTCGTCGTCTTTGGCGGTTCCATCCCGCCAGTGCTCGTACAGTTCTTCGTAGTGTTTTCCGGTGTACAGGCTCTGCGCTTTTTTCAATAGGACAACACCTTCGCTCGCCACCCGCTCCTGGGCATCCCAAGCTCTGCGGAGACGGAAATATTCCGAAACACTGACCGATTTGCCTCGCAAACCTTGGCTAGACACGACCTTTTGGAACTCCGATTCGGCGGCCTGAAAAAGCCGGCTGCTTGGAGCGACGTAGATGAAATCGAACCCGGAAAGCATTTGGAACAGCCCAAGATAGGCCCTCAGGTGAGTGCGGAAACCATCAAGCGTCACTGTCCCTGAATCGATGTAAGTAAATGTTAAGGCGCTGGAAGTACCATTCAGGAACAGAGGGAAACGATCCACGAAATAGCGCGGAGTTACTTCCGCACACCTTCGTGCGCGGTACAGTTTCAAAGGGAGAACAGACCGGCTGGTCCCGCGGTCTTTTTCAAAGAAATTGACTTTTTCCGACTCGGTTGCGAGGTAGCGATGTTCGCGGTATGCAATGATAAAATCCAACGCCACCAAGCGAGTTTTGACATACTCCAGCTCGTGTTTCTTACGCGTGCGGAGGTTCTCGCGCTCAATCGCTTGGTAAACCTTTCGAGCGAAAAGATGATAAACGCGCTCGCCAGACCGATACGCGCGGTGTGTAGCGTGTTTACGGTCAACAAGCTTGGAAGTGAACGCGTGCGACACCGAACTTGATTCCGTATGAACGAACGATTTGAACTGATGGTTGGTGAAGTAACCGGAGTGCGTGGCCACCAGGAAAAGGAACTCGCTTTCGCGTTCGTTGTAGCCGAGAAGCCGGAGTCCTTGGAGTTGAAATGCGGTCATGCTCATAGGGAAAGAACCTCGCGAATGAGGCCCGTATCCCGGAGGGCCCGCCGGATGCGCGCCGTCTCACCAGCCCTCGCGTACATGGTGAAACCTGCCGCGGCTTTGCTTTGAATGCCCTGTTGCCGGTAGTTTCGCGAAACGAGTTCCAGATTTTCGCGTATCGTCCGGTCATCTTGTACTTGGTACTCGATTTGCAGGTCGGGGAGGTGGATCGCAGCCCCTTCGGCTTTTAGTCCATATTCGTCCGCTACGGCCGCAAGCCATCTTTCGCGCATGTCTTTGGGGAGGTGGCCGGCTGCCTCCTTTGCCCGGTTGAGCGACTCCTTGAGCTCGAAATCGAGCCTGACTCGCACGACTTTGCCGCCCCTTTCCCGAACCTGTTTGGCGGCTTTTTGGTAGACCTTATATAGGTCGGCATCGTGATCGAGCTCCTTTGGCTTTACGAGACCGTGGTAAATCCTCTGCTCCCTGGGAAGATCACCTATCTTTCTGGCGATCCGCTCGCCGCGCTCGGTTAGGGTTAAGATCCGGCGGGCTGCCCTATGCGTCCCCAAAATTGTCTTCTGCTCGATCAGTCGTTGCCCGCGAAGGTTGTCCAGGTCGTATTTCATTCGCGCGTGATCGCCTTGGTAAACGAATCGCGCGAGGTCCTGTACATCCACCGCCCGGAAGCGGCCCACGTCGGCCATGGCTTCAATTTCAGACGAGCGAAGCGAATAGGTAATGCCTCGATCTTGATGCTTAATCCGGCGCTCTTTCGCCCTTGCTGTTCGTTGTGTAGCAGGTCGCTCTCTGCTTTGAATCTCTTCTGATGAAAAGTCGCTATTCCCTCCGCGTCCAACCGATGGCGATGCGTTATTTGATTGCTTCCGGGGCTCGCCGGCGGGCACACGGATTTCCGCGCTGTGGATGCGATCCGGACCTGTAATATCCCAGCGTCCCATGTTTAACGACTCTCCGTGAGAAAAGGTGGAAGCCCTTCGGGGCTTGCGGCCTGCAACTGATTGTCAAAATGCGACAGTTTGCGACCGGTATCTTTGAGCAGAATCTTGCGGTTGATGGCCAGTGCGGCGGCAAAAAGATTCAAACCCAAAATAGCGACGAAAAGCGCAATGCTGGCACCACAGCGAATGAAGAGAATTTTCCTCGAAGGGGCGAGGAAAGCGAGTCTGCTCATTAGGCCAAACAGCACCAACAACAGTGCGGTTGCGGACACAAATAAGGAGCTGCGAATCACTTGAGGAAGGCCTCGTCTTCGCGGAAATAGGTGATGGTCAGTCCGAGAGGATTGGTCAGAATTTCGGTATTGGAGACATGCTCGCGAAAGGTAAAGAGAAAGCTGGCAGTGTACAGCGTGCGCTTGGACACAGAATGATCCGAGGGAGAGTATTCACTTTGGAAAAAGTCCACGGTGCCCTTGTAAGGCGCTTTGTCCATGGGCTCGATCACGACTTGCTGCACGTCGATGTCTCGCTCGGAGGCGGTGCTGTCGGAAAGAAAACTCTGAATGATATTCTTCTCTTTGAATTGATGAATGGTGTCCGCAGCAAGCTTTCCGTCGAGAAAGTACAACGCTTGAGTGAAGTCGTCGTTTATGGTGGCGTGGTTTCGCCGGTAATAGAGCTGACAGAAGCGCGCCAGGAAGTATTTCGTCTCTTTGTACTCGGGCCTATAGACGAGAGTCTCGTAGCTGACCGCTTGGGCGCGTCCGATTTCGTCGATGCGGATGACTATTGGCCGGAAGCTCTTCAGTGTTTGGATGGTCTTTACGTTGACGAAAACCAGACCCAAAATGACCAGCGATAGAACCGCAACGGCGATCTTCAAGTAGCCACCCGTTACGATGGCCGAAGCGTATTGGTCGAGATAAAACTGCTTCGCTTCGTTGAACGTGCTGTCCTTCATGCCGATGCTCCCAGAGCTCGCGAAACGGTGTCAAAGAGGTTTGCTGCCGAACCGCCAGATGATCCACTGAAGATGTGGCTGGTGAGCATGGGTACCTTGATAATCGCGTAGATGGCTGCGAGGTAGGTCACGACCAAGACCGGGGATATCCGAATCAGGTCCGTGGCGGACATAAGCCCGGTAATCTGTGCGTGGATGACGCCGAAGGTGAATTGACTCACGATATACAGCACACCTGCAGCGACGACTTGGTAGAACGAATACTGGATGAAAGCCTTGAGCCAGCCCCAGAAAAGCCAATCGAGTTGCGGAACGATAAAGAACGGGATAAAGACAGGTCCGAGAAGAATGCAAACCGCGGTCGCCACGACCCCAAAGGCCACGATAATGAGCGCCAGCGCCTCGGTGACGACCGCCCCAAGCCACAACAAGCCATACAGGAACGTCGCAATCGGCTGGGTGATTCCAGGGGCTTCGAGGTTGCTAAGTACGTACTGGGTGTCGTCGGCAATGCGTTGCGCATTGGCCTGGCCAATCTGATTCGAAAGGTTGGCCGCTTCGTCAGTAATAAGGTGATGAAAGTCGCGCCCAAACCCTGGAATCGGCGCATCATAAAAATTCACCATCGCGAATCCAAAGCTGATCATCAGAACCAAGGTCACGAAGTTTGCAAAATGAAAGCCGCCGCGATGCTCCCCGGCGTTCAGCCCCGCTTTAATGCCGTACCAGACGACCATGATGGTGGCAAAGGCCCGAAACAAATTTTGGCCCATACCATGGAAGATCCCCAGGTTCTGCTGAACCAAGGTATTGACGGCCTGCAGCATGACGTCGAAAAAGTTCATTGGACCTAGCCTTATTTAGGGAAGCCGGTAACCGGACAAGCTCTGGCTTAAATTGGCGGTAAAGGGCGCCAGGTTTTGCGTCACTTGTTGCCGCATTTGGATCGCAAAATTGAGACTGGCGGCATTCGTATCCCGTTCCTGCTTGGCCTGCAGAATCTGTTGTTCTAGTCCTGAAAGTTTGAGGTTATTGGCGTCCTGTAGGGTGCGGAGCGTCAGCACGTTGCTGGCGTTGATTTTGTTCAGAACGGTCACTTCGGTGTTCAGCGCGGGGTCTCCGGAAAGTGAATCCTGTTCGAGATTGGTGATTTGCTGCTGCACCGTTTGCGTATCTGCGCGGACATTGCCCACGGTGGTCATCGCCGACACATTCGCGCCGTCAGAGAGTTCCAGCGAAGCATAGACGGACTCAATGTTCCGAACGTCCGCGGGGTTGATGGCGTTAAGGTCGGCCTGAGTGTAGGGGAGAAGAGGAATGGTGGCCTGCTGGTATGCTGGGCTCACGCTCTGTGGGCCGGCACCATTGACCGCGCCGACCCATCCGGCGGTATTTCCGTAAAGATCGTTCGCCGTGAACGGCCGCCAGTGGGAAAATTCGGCGCGGTACCGCGCAGGCATATTTTCGAGGCTCTGCGACATCTGCACGGCCAGGTTGTACTGATTCAGGACCTGTTGGTAGGTCTGGCGAAGTTGCACCAATTGCTGGACAAGCTGGTTGTAACGCAGGATGGCGTTCGCGTAGTTGGTGGGATCGTAAACGAGTCCGCCAATGCCCAATTGGGCTTTTGAAGCGACCGGCAGAAGTAACGCTGCCAGAATGGATATGGTGATGACCTTCCTGGCGCTGAAGCAAGTGCGTTTGTTCATTCGCTTTCCTCTCATCACAGATCGGGTTGCAGGCTATGCTGCGCGTTGTCCGGCAACAACAAATCACCGGAGAAATACACTTTCACGCGACTTCCTTCACGGATCGTTACCGTCGGGAGAATGTTCAGGAAGCGGTCAAGGATATTGATTGAAGAATTGGCCATGCTGGCGCCAAATCCCTCTCTCGCGCGGTCGAGAGAAGAATTCGTGAGCACATTGCCGGTTCCGACCTCGGCGATTCCCCCCAGAATGCCTACCGCCAAAGATGCTCCAAAGATTTGGAAATAGTGATTGTTCACCTGGTCCCGAAGTGCGGTTTCCCCGATTTGGTTGAGGCCCTTGAACTGGTCGAGGTTGACGGAATATCCGTCCGGCATGATGAGCCTGTGGAAGTAAACCGCCAGTCGTTGTTGGCCGAGAGCCTCGACCTTCTTCGCTTCGCCAAATACCTTCGCCCCTTCCGGAATCAGAATGTGCTGGCGATCGTGTGAATAGACGGGTGTCGTGACGAGACAACTCACCGGACCCGCAAACGTCCCGTTTAAGCGGTTGATGAGGAGCGCTTCCAGGACCGTACCCTCAAACGCTACATACTTTTTGCCGGTGAACGCATCCAGCTTGTTGGGGCTGGTCGTCGCGTCAGAGTTTGGACGCGACTGTTGCGAAACACTTTCGATAACAGGTTTTGCCTGACCTTCTCCCTGCGGCATCTGTGTATCGAGCGGTGGGTGTAGATCTTCCTGGCTCTTGCGGGATGTAAAGGCCACATTCGGCGCGAAGAGCGAAAGATAGGCTCGCTTCTTCTGATCCTCTTCAATGGGATCGGGAGGCGGTTGCTGGCCACTGTTCCCGCCGACTAACCCACCCGGTTGGGGTCCATCAGCGTCAGCGGGAGGAGCGATAACTTGGCCCGCAGGCACATCGCCGGCAAGCCTCAACCCTTGTAGCCGTTGCAGGTTCGACGGCGAAATAGGCTGCCGCGCCGCTGCCTGTTGTTTCTGGATCGTCTCCTTGAAGTCCTCGACCGTTGCAGGGTTCGGAGGTAGGACCCGCGCTTCGGGCGGAACGCGAGTCGCGCTATTGGTTCGCTTGGTGCCGCCCGTAAGCCACATGATCAACACCATGACCACTGCAACGGCTAGGATTACGAGCTGCTGCGTGTTCTTGGGCAGCAGTCCGAGAGGTTTCGGAGCTTTCTCGTCGATTGTGCCGCGGACCTGGGCCGTACTGCCGCTTGCGGCTGTTTGTTCGCTGTGTTCGGGCATGGATTTTCCGATCAAACGCCGGTGTCACGGCGTACAAATATCAGCTTCTTCTTACCGGCTACGAGGTAACCCTGCTCCACAATCTTAGGAATGACGTAAACGCCATTCGCCAGGTCGAAATTAATGAGGTTAGGTTTGCCGTCTTTCACTTCGTAAATTGTGGGTTTTTCCTGTGCACTGCATTTGACGTAGGTGAATTTGTCGTCGTGGTATATCGCCGAAACCGAAAAGGGCGCGCGGGCTTCTTTAGCGCTGTAGCTATAGTCGAACGCGATCTTCCCCGCATATTGCTCGCGATACTGACCAATTTCCCGCTGCGCGCGCTCCTCCGCCGCTTGAACCTTTTGTGCCGCCTCTGCGCGGGCTGCATCCACCGCTGTTTTGTAAGCCTGAACGTCGGAAGCTCTCGCCAGTGCCGGCACGGCTGCGCCTCCGGCTCCATTGAGTGACGATTCCTCTTTGCGCTCGACGAAAAGCTTCAGGTCCGGCTCGACGCTTGGCTCGTTGCTGATCTCCGTCAGCAGGAATGAGTACACATGTCCGCTGGACGTGATCAGGTTCAGATTGCTGCGAATTCCTTTTTGCGCGGGATGCAGGTAGCAGAGGTTGTGTGCCCCGTTGATGATCCAAAATTCCTTGTCGCCCGTCGTTGCGTCTAAAATCTCTTCATTGACGGGCAGCACGATGAGCGTCGAAAAGCGAATCTTGGCGCGAATGGAGATGATACTGGTCTCGGCATACTGCACCGTGCGGGCCCCGGCATCGGCGTGCACAGGCCCAGTTCGGAACAGGGTAGCGGCAATGCCGAAGAACATGAGTAGAATTGCGAAACGCAGGATGCTACGAAACATCGATGCCTCCTAGGCTTTGCGTCTTTGTTTTTTGTGAATAACGACAATCCGAAACACTGAGGAATCTCATGACTGCGCTCCTGCCAGAACCTCAAGGCCCTTTTCAAAGCCGTATTTCTCAAACGCCGCCGCCCGTTTCCGGTTATCGTAAGGGTCGTTCGTGTAGAGCCAGTAGCTCTTCGCATCCACTTCCAAGTTCGCGACCCGGGCGAGTTCATGGTTCTTAATCAGAAACTGCCGCTTGGGTATGAGCGTCGAGACCAGATCAATTTCCGTTTCGTTCAAGTGAAACTGGTTCTTGTACAGATCGCGATCCATGTCCGGGTTGGCGAGGAAAATCTTAGTGGCGCAGGTTTCCAGGATCACGTCCACAATGTCGGATTTCCGTAATTCGTCGAGTGACTGTGTGGATAGAATCATGGCTGCGTTCTGTTTGCGCCAGGTCTTGAGGGCTTCGACGATGTAGCCTTTAATGTGGGAATTGCGAAAAAAGGTCCAAGCCTCGTCAATGAAGAAGGCCTTGAAAATGTGGCTGATCTCGCGGTTCGTGATGATCTGGTTGGCGCGGTGAAGGATATAGAAAAGCAGGGGCTCAAGGATTTGGGGATATTGCTCCATGCCGTGGAAGTCGAAGCACTGGAAGCGCGAGAACGTTACCGTGTCTTCGGCATTGTCGAACAGAAAGCCGAATTGCCCCTCAGCCGTCCATTTCTTGAGTTTCAACGATAGGCTGCGCGGCAGGGTATTTGCCAGCACCCCCAGAGTGCGCAGTTCCGGATCAACGCTGTAGAGATTTTCGATTTGTTGATACAGCTCCAGGTCTTCTTCGACCGAAGGGCGTTCGCCGCCCGAAGCGTCCGTAAGGACTTTGACGAACAGCGTCAGGAAATCGAGATTGTGTTTCGTTTTCGGCAGGCAAAACGGATTGATCTTAAAGGCGGCGCTGTGCGGGCCCACCTTGACGTAGATTCCTTCAAACAGCCGCGTCAGGCTCTCAAAACTGCCGCCAAGATCGAAAATGAAGGTATAGGGGTTATATTTCTGCAGATTCGTGATCAAGAAGTTCAAAAGGAAGCTTTTTCCTGCCCCGGTTCGCCCAAGGACCACTGTATGCGCGGTGTCCTTGTAGTGCAGATTCAAATAGTACGGCGTGCGGTGATTGGTTTCGAGAACGGCAAGATATTCCTGATTCAGATGTTCATTCACCTGATGCCCGGAATGAAGGGTAAAGAGTAGGGAGTAATCGGCGTAGTTGGTGTTGAGGATCAGCATGGAACGCAGATTGAAGGCCCGGTTGCCAGGTACGGTCGCGAGGTAGGCGTTGAAGAGGTTGTATTTTTCTTCGTAAAGTTGGGCGTCGTGGATGTTGAAGGCCTTGTAAAAGTCCGCACAAGCGGCCTCGACCTTTGCCAAGTCCTGGTCATAAACCACCACCGTTAGCGAATAGGCGCCGAAATAGTTGCCCTTAACCTCGATTTCCGTCAGAGCCTCTCCCAAATCTCGAATCTGCGCTTCTTTCGATTCGTCGATCAGTACATCCTCGCCCCTCTGCGGCTGATCCGATGCGGTCAAATAGCTCGCCAGCGACCGTTTGGTATTGTGAAAATGACGCCGGCGCGTATGAATGAATCTCCGGCTTCTTGCCGGGTCCTGTTTTTGCCATTCGCTGCACAGGAAATAATTCGCCTCAACCTGAAGAAGCCGTTTGAACATCAGCGGGAAGCTTCGGGCAGAGGGCTCCTTAAGCGTCAAAACCTTCACGTAATAGTCGTCGACGCGAAGAAAGCCACGGTGGCACTCCAGATGGGACTCACAAAGGTAGTAATCTAGGAAGGTGTCGTGCTTGAGTCGTGCGTTCTCGATCTTCAGCGGTGAAAAGTTCACTATCTGCTTCAGCACCCGAAATGCATCCTGCTTTGGCAGGATTTTGGCGCTGACGAAGTCTCCAACTTGCGACAGAAAGCTGCGCGCTTTGGCTCGCAACGCTACTCGCGCGGCATCCAAGCCAGGTTCCATGACAAGAACCTGCTTTTGGTTGGAGAGGAAGGCGCGAAGCTCTTGGATAGCTTCACCAGGTTGGGATGGCAGTTTGCCGAGACTCTGTAGAATGGAGCCCTTGTAGCGGAAGCCTTGATAAAGGACCACATAATGAATGCGGAACGAATACAGCGATTCGGCTTTGGTTTGCAGATAGGCGATGCGGCTTTCTATCGCCGCATTCACGATGGGATTTTGGTACGTTTTAAATGGAATACTCTCGCGGTTTCGCTTGAATAAGTATTGATACACACGGTATTTCTCATCGAAGATCCGAAAAGCCGCCGCTAGTCGGCGAGTCACATTGTCGATCGCATTCGCATCGAGACATTCGTAATCGACCCCATCGATGGCGAACAGAATTCCAAGGTCGCCACTCTTTGTGAGAAAGATTTCGTCGTCAACGAAGCCAAACAGGTTGATCTGGGAGCACCAGGCGGCAGCCTCGTCATATTGCTTGGTGATCTGCCCTAACCTAAACACGGTTGAACCTCCGCACCGCCACCGGCTGGAACTTCATCGGGTCGTACTGAGTACGAACTCTTGTCGAGTTCAGCAAGAACCGCAGGATTTGCGGATCGGTGCGCGTTGCCCAGCGGGCAAACAAGTACAGGGCGAAAAACATTCCTAAAGCGCCTGAAACGCTGCTGAAAAGGTTAAACACGCAAGCGGCCATCACCACTGCAAAGAAGAACAGCTTGCGCTCCGCTTCCAGGATGGTGAGCGGTCGATTCAAAGACCTGTACACCGAGTTGGTCTGCATTGCGGCCCCTAGACCCCGAACAGCCATGTAAGGAAGTTGACAGCGAGGACCGCCATACCAAGTCCAAAGACGATTCCAGCAAAGCTACGCTTGCCTGCGCCCTCACCAAACGCAAACGTAAGACCGCCGATGACAATGGCCACCAGTGCGAGCCCTTTCGCGATGGTACCGGTGAAAGCCGTCTGCAGAACCGTGACGGCGTTCTCCCAAGGAGAATTGCCTTGCGCCTGGGCACGACCGGCGACCACAAGGGTTATTCCGACGGCCACCGACCACCGCCGTATTGCTGTAACTACAAAGCCGCTTTGGTGCAGAGATTTGAGTCTGCGCATGATTGCTTTGGCTCTCCTGTTCGTATCGCTTAAATTCACCGCTAACGTGCGTGGGAGAGTAGCGGGAGAACGCATGTGCGTCCAATACTTCGTCCGTTCCTAGGTATAGTCGCCGTCTATGAATCGCCGCCGGTGTGCGCCATCCGGGACGTTTTCAAAACAAAACGGGCCTCGGCGTTGCCGCCGAGGCCCGTCGAAAAAATGCGGTTACGCAGCCCGTTGTTGGAACCCTAGTTCGAGCGCATCGAGGATGTGCGACGCGGTCTGCTGAATATACTCAAAACTCGCGAGAAGTAGTTTGGAGTCTCCTCCGTACAGCGCTACATAGTCGGCGTTATGTTGGGTTCAACATAACGTGGATTATGTTGTGGTTGTACTTATGTTGAGGTCGCGAGTGAAAGGCGCATGTTTGCTGGGTTTCGAGGGTTTCCAACACAACATAAGTAAACGTGCGAGGAGAGCACTAGTTAACAAAAATGATCTTGGAAGCCGGTGCGCTACGCCCCAGCGGGCGGTCCGAACCAGGTGATTAGCGCGTCAGCGAGCCCCAGCTGGGTTAAGTCTCCCACCCACGCCACATATCCGTCGGGCCGAATCAACACGGCGGTGGGAGCAGTGACCGGCCCGAGTGCCGGAAGCTCCCACATACCAACGTATGCGGCGTCGATCAACTGAACCCGATCTGCCCACGGAGTGATGTCGAAGCCGCCGGGCTCACCGAGGTTGAGTAGCACCGGCCGGGCATCGTGCAGCAGGGTGAAGACCCGCAGCGGGCCATCGGCGGTGACCAGGTCGAGATCGGGCATGCGGCGTCCGAGCAGCGGGTGTCCCTCGCCGAGGTCGTAGTGAATGTCCAGACCAGACATCATCGCGGCGAATCGTCGGCGAGGCTCGTCCATGCCGAGGAGCTCGGCCATGGTGTCGCGCACGGCCTTCGTGCGTTCGTCTGGGCGGCGAAGCGCGACACTCGCCATCGTGTTGCGCAGCACGCGGGCAGCCACCGGGTGACGCTCCGCGTGGTAGGTATCGAGGAGGCTTTCCGGCGATGTCCGCTTGACCACCTGGGCCAGCTTCCATCCCAGGTTCACCGCATCCTGCACACCGGTGTTGAGGCCCTGTCCACCGTCTGGGGCGTGCACGTGTGCGGCGTCGCCGGCGAGCAGGACTCGTCTGTCGCGGTAGGCCGCGGCTTGCCGAGTCATATCGGTGAATCTGGAGATCCAGGTGGGACTGTGGATCCCGTAATCGGTCCCGCATACGGCGATGAGCGCCTCGCTGAGATCGCGCAGGGTGGGTTCGGTCGTGGGTCCGACGTGCTGTTCGGTCACCATGACCCCTATGGGCCCACCATCCATGTAGACCACCTTGCCGTCGCGAATCTTGTACTCCAACTTGCCGAAGGAATGGATGCCAAAGGCATTGCGGTGGATTCCCAATGGCGGCTCCTCGGCCATCTCGACCTCGGCGATCAGGGCGCTGGTCGTCGGATCCCACCCGGGGAACTCGATGCCGGCTACTTTACGGACCAGACTGCGTCCTCCGTCGCACCCGACGAGGTATTCCGCCCGCAACGACTGGCCGTCGGACAGCTCGACGTCGACGCCGGTGTCGTCCTGAGCGAAACCGGTCACCTCACATCCGTGATAGATCGGCACCGCCAGCTCGCCGACCCAGCCGGCCAGTATGCGCTCGATGTGGTTCTGCCACAGCCCGAGCCCGTAGTTGTGCCGTGTGGGAAAGTCGCTGATGTCCAGACGGACGCCGGCGAACCCCGCGACCTGAGCTACCTGCCCCTGCGACAGGAACCGATCAGCGATTCCGCGCTGATCGAGGACCTCGATGGTGCGTGAGTGCAAACCGCCTGCGCGTGAGCCGGCGAGATCCTGGTTTGCACGCCGCTCGACAATCGCGACGTCGACGCCCGCCAACGCCAACTCGCCCGCCAACATCAGCCCTGTCGGACCTGCTCCGGCGATCACCACCGCATGCTCGGTCATCGCCACTCCCCGATCGGCACCAGCGGCATGCCGACACGGGCCAGCAGCTCCGCGCAGTCCGGCGGCGCGCACACCCGCTCCTCCGCGCCGAGAGTCCGCAACCGCACCGCGAGTCCCGCCATCGGTTCGACGTCCCCGCGTGACCCATACGTCGACAACAACACTCGCATTTCGTGCCTCCCATTTCGTAAGGTTCTGGCTTCGGTTGACAACTATGCGGCACGGCCCGGGTCTTGCCGCAAGCCCCCCGGTGCCCTATATACTGAGAGTGGAAAGGAGAGGGTACGCTCCTTTCGCCTGCCCGCTTTCCAATTTTTCTCGCCCTCTTACACACGAGAATCCCTCGACCACTCGCAACTGAAACGTGCTGAGCCCGTTTGGCGGCACCCCCTTCTGGAGCAGAGGCGTCCCCGTGACGAGCCACGGCCAGCCGAACACGAGACGCTGCTGCAAGTATCCGCGAGCTGAACCATTGCTGCGAACACCTCCGCGCCTGTCGCACAGAGCCTGGCTGTCTAGCATTCGGATGCGGGCAATGGAGGCTCGCTGCCAATGCTAGAAACTCTTCGTCAGGTCCCCTTCTTTCTGAATCGCCATTGCGAGGCACCCTTGCTAAAACAGCGCGAGATGTTCCTGCGCCATCTTGAGCAGCAAGGGACAACTCGCAGCTCACTCCTGTCTATCTCGAATGAGCTACTGCACATCGTTCGTCTCTTGCGTCTGGACACGATGAGGGATGTCTCGCTGGATGAGATTCGACGCGCGGCCGAGCGCTTTGTACTTGAGGAACAGTCGAATCCCAGAGCACGTTCATATGGTCACACGGCCAGCTTTTTCACGTACGCCGCGAAGAAATGGCTTCGCTTCCACGGCTGCCTGAAGATGCCCGCTCCTGCGCCGATTCCGTTCGCCGAAAACCTCGATCAGTTCGCTCGCTATATGCGCGAGGAGCAGGGGCTTTCGCCCTACTCCGTTGACTCACACTGCTCGAAAACTTCCATGTTTTTGCGCTGGGTCGGGGACCGTCGCCGCTCGCTGGCCACGGTAAGAGTCGAAGATGTCGATGACTTCCTGGCGTACCTCGGTCGCAATGGATGGAATCGGAAATCTGTGTCGGTTGCGACTCAGGCACTGCGTGCCTTTTTCCGCTGTGCCGGGATGCGTGGCTGGTGTGCAGACAGCCTCGCCAAGAGCATTGAAGGTCCAAAGATTTATAAGTATGAAGCGCTGCCGGAAGGCCCAAGCTGGGAAGAAGTGCAGAAACTGTTGCGCTCAGTAAAGGGATCAAATCAACCGGCCTTGCGGGCACGCGCTGTCTTAATGTTATTCGCGTTCTACGGGCTGCGGACGGGCGAAGTATCGAGGTTGTTGCTAAGCGATTTTGACTGGCGCGAAGAGACGTTCGTCGTAAACCACTCAAAAAGAGGCGGCACACGGCGCTATCCGTTGCTCCGTAACGTAGGCAACGCCATCTTGGACTATCTGAGGAAGGGACGGCCGCGATGCGACTGCCGGAACCTGTTCGTCACACTCGACCCACCGTATCGGCCAGTTGGACCAGCACCGTTGTGGGATCTCACCAATCACCGAATGAAGGCGCTCGGCATACAGTGCCGTCGAAGCTGCCCTCATGCCTTACGACATGCGCGTGCAACTCATCTTTTGCAACAAGGCGCCTCGTTCAAGGAGATCGGTGACCTGCTCGGACACCGAAGACTGGAATCGGTCGGCATCTATGCGAAGGTCGATCTCCCCTCGCTTCGTGCCGTGGCAGACCTCGACCTGGGAGGGCTGCTGTGAAACTCAGGCGGGCGGTTGAACTCTACATTCAGCGGAAGCGCGATGCTGGCCTTCGCTTCAGAAGTTCCGCAACCCTGCTCCGTTCATTCCTGGGCCACTGCGGTAACAGCGAACTCCGCGGTATCACGGTGGCGCAAGTGACAACCTTCATCGAAGGTTCTGGTGTGAGGCCTGGTACCTGGTGCGGCAAACACGGCACACTCAGGCGCTTCTTCGAATACTGGATGTTGCGGGGCCAATTGAAGAGCTGCCCAGTCCCGCCGCATGCGCCGAAGGTCCCGCAAGCCTTCGTTCCTTATATCTATTCCCGACCTGAGCTACGGCGGCTGCTCAACAACCACAATGTACGGCAATGCCAGCGAGTCTCGGCTTGTGTAATGTCTGCCGCCACGTTGCGAACCCTATTGTTCTTTCTGTACGGAACGGGGATGCGCGTCGGCGAAGCACTGCGGCTCCTGCTGAGCGACGTAGACATGGATCGTGGCGTGGTGACGATACGTGGTACGAAGTTTTATAAATCCCGCCTCGTACCGCTCGGGCCAGCTGTGCAGAAGGCGGTGGAGAAGTATCTCCGGTCGCCTGGGCGAAGAAATCAGCACTATCAACCGTTGTTTCAGTCAAAGAACTGCAAACCCATCGACCTCCAGGTGGTCGATGCGAGCTTCGTTCGCTTGCGTGAGCTTGCCGGTGTTGTTCGGGATGAGAAATCGACATACCAGCCACGAGTTCACGACCTGCGGCACACCTTCGCCGTTCATCGGCTGACCGAATGGTACCGACAGAATGCCGATGTGCAGCGCCTGCTTCCCGCTCTCTCGACGTACCTCGGGCACGGTACGCTGAGCTCGACGCAGAGATATCTGACGATGACACCGGAACTTCTCGAACAGGCGAATCGTCGCTTCGAACGCTATGTGTCGGGAGCTGTCGATGAAAGATAAACATGCCCTCGCTCCCTGGATCAAGCGCTTCCTATTGGAGTACCTTCCCTCAGACCGCAACTTCGCTCGTAACACGCAACACAGCTATCGCGACGCCCTGCGGTTGCTCGTCACATTCGCGGGCACGACCCTACGCAAAAGACCGGATGAACTTCTCGTCGAAGACATAAGCGCTGATCTCGTAAAGAGGTTCCTGCGGCACATCGAAGAAGCGCGAAAGTGTTCGATCTCGACCCGCAACCAGCGGTTGGCAGCGGTGCACACGCTGGCGACGTTCATCGGTGAGCACAGCCCGGAACATCTGGCTTGGTGCGCCCACGTTCACGCTGTGCCGTTCAAAAGGCGCGGGCACAAGCCTATCGGATATCTTGAGTCGGAGTAGGGATGATGATTGCTCATAACCCCCTCCACGGATCCGGACAAGCGGGATTCCCGCATCCGGCTCTTGCCTTAGGTGACGACGCCCATACGGCGCAGGGGATAGGGATGACAGACGGTAGGCGGGGGCAGCCAGCGAGCGATCAGGCGCCGCATACGATCCCAGAGGACCCGGCCGTTCTGGCTGCGCCGCATCAGCGCACGGCGCCAGAGGCCTCCTACTTGGAACCGGAACAGCCGCAGCGCCGGTGTGTTCATGGGCACTCCGTAGTACCGAATGTGTCCACGCACCACCGCTTGCAGCCATTTGCCCACTTCGGGGATGGGATCGTGCAGTCGTCGCTGAAGTTCGGCTTTCAACTCGTTCAGCTTCGCCTGCAATCTTTTGCGCATCGTCTGCCGCAACACCGTATACATTCTATTGCTTCTCTTCTTTACGCAGATATGCGTGAAGCCGAGAAAGTTGAACGTCTCCGGTTTGCCTTCTCCACGCCTTTGCCGGTTGTTGATCGCGAACGGACCAAATTCCAGCAGGCGTGTTTTCTCGGGATGCAGTTCCAGGTGGAACTTCCTCATTCGTTCCGTGAGTTCCTCCCGAAACTGATCGGCATCCGTTTTGCTGTTGAATCCAACCACGATGTCGTCCGCGAATCGCACCACGATGACATCGCCGTGTGCGTGCTTCTGACGCCACGCTTGGACCCACAGATCGAACACGTAATGAAGATAGACGTTGGCCAAGAGCGGCGAGGCACTTCCGCCTTGGGGCGTCCCTTCCTCCGTCCGTATTCGCTTCCCGTCCTCCAGCACGCCGGCCCTCAACCATTTCTGGATGAGCCGTACAACGCGCTGGTCTGCGACCCGATGCTCGATGAACTTCACCAGCCATTCGTGCGAAATGCCATCGAAGAAGCCTCGGATGTCCAGGTCGAGCACCCAGTTCACTTTTCTCGTCAGCAGTCCCGTGTAGAGCGCGTCCAGCGCTTGGTGCTGGCTGCGTCCTGGCCGGAACCCGTACGAAAATCCGAGAAAGTCCGTTTCGTAGATGGCATTCATCACCTCGACCGCGGCACGCTGGACGATCTTGTCTTCCAGCGCCGTCACTCCGAGCGGTCTCTGCCGCCCGTCGGCTTTGGGAATGTACACTCTGCGCACCGGCTTTGCTCGATACGCCCCTCGCTGCAGCCTTTCGGAAAGATCCTGGAGATTCACCTCCAGTTGCTCGCCGTAATGCCGCCACGTCTCCCCGTCCACGCCCGGCGCGGCTTCCTTCTTCAGCGAGAAGTAGGCCATCCGCAACGTTTCCAGGTTATAGATGTGGTGCAGGAGCGCGGTGAACCGCAACTTCTTATCCTTTCCTGCTGCTTGACGTACCCGCTCCAACGCACTGGGCGCGTTGCTCCGGCTCGGAGTCCGGGACGCGTTTTGTTGGGGCAGGTTCCCTTTGGCCAACCCTCTTCCCTCCATCCCCTCCGCCGCCGGTTGTCCGGCATTGTTCGGGAACTTCCCAGGTACTACAAGGCTGTCCGACTTCCCAAGTCCGTTCGTCATCGACGTGCGTCCTTAGACTTCTCGATGCGTCCCAAGGCAACTGCAACCCTGGGCGGTCTTGGGATCTCCCGGTTCCCGCGTGAGGTGTTTCCGTACGTGCTCGGGGTCTCTGACCGCGCGGGACTCTGGCGCACCTCGCGATATCGGTGCACCCGATGGAGCCTTCCGCTTCTCCTTACAGCGTCGGCGTCCCGGAGTAAGTTCCTTTCGCGGCTGAATACCCGGCCCGCACGTTCCCCTGCCAACGCTTCGACGCCGCCCTTACGGGCGGCTCCGCATGACTCGGGGCCGATGTGGGTCGCTACTCCACTTTCGTATGGCTCTTTCATTCACTACACCTCACCGGTTTTAACCGGCGCACAAGGAGC
>Ga0073928_10002649_pt1 | contig 30171 bp, 27 predicted proteins | sample PaiPotPPA55metaG_FD_76969 | JGI IMG/M metagenome (GOLD analysis project Ga0073928, IMG submission 76969) | Iron sulfur acid spring bacterial and archeal communities from Banff, Canada, to study Microbial Dark Matter (Phase II) - Paint Pots PPA... ...
GAACCATGTGCTCGTGGTTGATGGGGTCGTAGCTGATGTTGCCGGTGACGTCCTGCTTTTCGAGGCCGCCGAGGCGGTGCTCGAGGCCCGGCGTGCCGGGAATCGCCCACGGACGCGCGAGAGTTTCCTGGTTGCGGCGATAGGGATGAAAATCTTCGGGATTCGTTTCAAACAACACCGGAATTTCCGGAAGATCTTCGACGTTGGGAATGCGCCAGGGTTCGGCGCCGTTGGCGAGGTAGCCGTCGGAAAGAACGATGACGGGGACCATATATTTTAGTGCGATGCGGCTGGCTTCGAGCGCGACCCAGAAACAATCGCCGGGCGAGGACGCCGCGATGACGGGAATGGGCGCTTCGGAATTGCGTCCGTACATTGCCTGGAGAAGATCGGCTTGCTCGGTTTTTGTCGGCAGGCCGGTGGACGGGCCGCCGCGCTGAATGTCGCAAATCACGATCGGCAGCTCGACGGCAATGGCGAGGCCGATGGCCTCAGTCTTGAGAGCCATGCCGGGGCCGGATGTGGTAGTGATGGCGAGCGAGCCGGCGTAGGCGGCGCCGATGGCGGAAGTGACGGCGGCGATTTCGTCTTCGGCCTGGAAAGTCATCACGCCGAAATCTTTGTACATGGATAGCTCATGGAGAATGTCGGAGGCCGGCGTGATTGGATAGGAGCCGAGAAAAAGAGGGATGCCGGCTTTTTGCGAAGCGGCCACGAAACCCATGGCGAGCGCGGTGTTTCCGCTGATGTTGCGGTACAGGCCGGGAGCGAGTTTAGCCGGCGGAATTTCGTAGCTGACTTGAAAAGCTTCGGTGGCTTCGCAATAGCTGTAGCCCGCCTGCATGGCGAGCTTGTTGGCCTGGACCAAGACAGGATTCTTTTTGAATTTGTCTTCGAGCCAGCGCGTGGTGGAGTCCATCGGGCGGTTGTAAAGCCAGTAGCACATGCCGAGAGCGAAGAAATTCTTGCAGCGATCGACGGTCTTGGCGTCGAGGCCCAATTCCTTCAGCGCGGCGCGCGTGAGGCGCGTGAGCTCGACGGCGAAAAGGCGGTAGCCGTCGAGGGAGTGGTCCTCGAGCGGGCTTACCTTGATCTGCGCTTTGCGCAGATCGGTTTCCTTAAAGTCGTCGAGATTGACGATCAGAATGCCGTTCTTCTTGAGGTCCGCGAGATTTACAGCGAGAGCCGCGGGATTCATGGCGATGAGCGCGTCGACGGAATCACCCGGCGTATACACATCGCTCGACGAAAAATGGACTTGAAAGCCGCTGACGCCGGGAAGAGTGCCGGCAGGGGCGCGAATCTCGGCTGGATAATCGGGGAAGGTGGCCAGATCGTTGCCGTAAAGGGCGACGGTATTGGTGAACTGGCTGCCGGTGATTTGCATCCCGTCACCGGAATCGCCGCAGAAACGAATCACGGCCTGGTCGATTACTTCGCGTTTGCGTTTCAGAACATCAATCGTGGTCGACATGATTCCTCAGTATTCCTCAGGGCCCCAAGATAATTGACGCACGGGTATTCGCGGCGTCCTACTGAATGTAAAAGCGTAACACAGCGCAGCAGCGGCGAAAAGCAATTCGCGGAATGGTTTGACGTTCCGGGCATCCGCGGCACCTCAAACTATTTAGATGCCTCGGCTATGAAGAAAGGTGTTCCGTGCGAAAGAGGGCGGTTGGCGGCGCCAGCATAGCCCAACAGCTCTTGTCGATCTACGCGCGCTCTCTATTGCAGAGCGGTCAATTTGCCTTTCGGATACTGAGGTGCACAGCCCCGTGGTAGAATCCCGCGCGTGGCCGTTGATAGGATCAACACGACTTGGCACTTGACGCCCGATGGCTGGGTTGCGGGTAGCTGCGATTCGATGTGGCCGGCTCACAATCAGACTATTAATCCGCCGCCTAATGCGGTGGAGACCTGGGTGCATAAGATGTACCAAACTTCGCGCTTTTCACCGGAATCAAATTCCTTCTACATGGTTTGGCATTCTCCTGACGTAAGCGATGCGGACCGAAGGGCTCTGCACGGAAAGTTCCCAAGTAATAACGAAGGTCCTAGCTAGAGTTGCCAGATTGCGAAGAGGAGTGCTCAGCCAATGCCGACAAAATCACCAAGGAAAATACGGCGTGTGCGCCATTTGAACGAGGTTCCTGCTAGGGTTCACATCCTTAACGTTGCGAATGGGCCGCGTGCGTGGCCTGTTCAGGTTCGAAATAGGTCCCTCGTTCAAGGTCGGCAATAATCCCCGGCTGCTTCGGCCGCCATCCCAGCTTTTCCTCAGTTAGCTTGCTTGACGCCGGGCAGTCGACACCGACGAAGTGTGCGAGCCAACCAAAGTGGTGGGCGGCCTGCCCGGGCGACTTGCCGACGACCGGCACGTCCAGGCGGCGGCCGATTGCGCCAGCGATGTCATGGAAGGGCACGCCCTCGTCGCCAATGGCGTGGTAGCTCGCTCCTGCGGAACCCTTCTCCAGTACGAGCCTGTAGAGATGAGCAGCATCGAGCCGGTGCACGGCGGGCCAGCGGTTAAGACCGTCACCCACGTACGCTGAATCTCCCTTCTCACGCGCGAGCTTGATGAGAGCTGGAACGAAGCCATGATCGCCGTCCCCATGGACCGATGGAGGAAGGCGCAGCACGGAAACACGCACGCCCCGCGCGGCCATCGCTGCTGCCTGTTCCGACTTGCGCTGAGAACCGGGAATGGGCGCATCCTGTTCCGTTGCGAGCGGGCCCTGGCGCTGGAGGAGCAGGGTTCCGGAAGTAACGACCAACGGGCGGTCAGAGCCCGCGAGGGCGGCTCCCAGCGTCTCAATGGCGCGCCTATCCGTCTCGGCGGCAGGCGCGTAGTTCGAGAAGTCGTGGATAAAAGCCGTGTGGATCACGCCGTGCGCAGCGACCGCTCCACTGCGCAAGCTCTCGAGATCTTCCAGAGAACCGCGATGTACATCGGCTCCCGCGGCGGCAATGGACGCGGCAGCCGCATCCGAGCGAGCCAGGCCGATCACCCGATGGCCCGCGTTGATTAGTTCCTGAACAATGGCAGAACCGACAAAGCCTGTAGCACCAGTTACGAATACACGCATCACAATTTCTCCTTTACTTCACTTCATGACGATGGACAACTTCTGATTCCGAAGATGAAATCCGCCATCTAAAAAGACTCTCCAACCAGTTCTTCGCTTTTCTTCCAAAGCGCTTCGGCGGCGTTGGGATCAAGTGCGTAAGCACGGACTCCTTCACTTGTGGGGCTAATCGCAACATCGTCAGGGACCACCTGACCTACGTGGCAGTTCTCACAGTATTTCCCACCGATCTCCCCGGACGGAGCAACCACCGCCGCCCAGATCGAAGTGGCCGCTCCCTGAGGAATTGTCTTCCACGGAAAAGAACTCTTACCCTCTGCTGCAAGCTGTTTTTCCAATTGAGCCATCATCGCCTTTAGCGTAGCCGGATCCATGTGGCGGCCCAACTCCGTCTGTATTACCCCAGGATGGACAGCGGCGGCACGAATGCCGCGTCCGCGATAGCGCTGGTCAAATGTAACTGCAAATAGGATGTTGCGGTCTTCGATCTGCCGTATGCCAAAAAGGGGTCATACGGGGTTCTCTCAAAATTGGGATCGTCAAGGTTCACATTCGAGAAGCGGTGGCCTGAAGAGGCCAAGTTCACGAGCCGTCCGCCTGCACGAAGAAGCTTTGCAATCCGGTTTACGAGGACGAAGTGACCGAGATGATTGGTCCCGAACTGAGTCTCGAATCCGTCGACGGTATGTCCAAAGGGTGTTGCCATGACACCGGCATTCGCAATGATCACATCAAGCGGCTCGCCTTTTCGAAGCAGTTGATCGGCGCAGTTTCGGACGCTCGCGAGACTGGCCAGATCGAGTTCGACGAGCTCGAAGCTTCCACCGTTCTCAGCCCCGTCCTTTCGTGCTTGAGCTGTCGCGGCTTCGGCCTTGGCCAAGTCGCGCGCGGTGCCAATTACGTTCGCACCATGGGCGGTGAGCGACCGAGCGGTCTCTACGCCGAGCCCAGCCGAAACGCCGGTCACCAGGATTCGCTTACCGCGTAGATCGATACCGGACAAAACATCGTCTGTGGTTGATTTAGCTCCAAATGCCCCTGTCATGTTTTTCTCCTCCAGCCGACCCACTTGAGGAAGTGCCTATTGACAAGCGGCCACGGCTCGCATAAAACGGAGAGTGTCTCCACAACGCATAAGATAATCGGAGACGGTCTCCGGTTGCAAGTTTTTTTGACTTTTTTGATATGCGCACGAAACGGTCACAACCTGCCCAGCGAAAGCCTCGCGCCGACGCGCAGCGGAATCGCGAACGGATTTTGGAAGTCGCCAAGGGGGGGTTCACGCGGTCGGGCGCAAATGCCAGCCTGGACGACATCGCCAAGCAGGCAGGTGTTGGGCCGGGGACTTTGTATCGCCATTTTCCGACTCGCGAGGAACTTCTACAGGCAGTTTATCGGTCTGAGATGGAAAAACTGGCCGCAGCAGGGCGGAAGTTCACTCAAAGCATGCCGCCGATCGAAGCGTTGCGAGCCTGGCTATTGTTGTTCGTTGATGCCATCGAGACGAAGCAGATCATCGCCCCTGCGCTGAATACCCTGATCGGAGATCACAAGAAAGTGTTCGCAGCTTCCTACGCTAGAATCCATCAAGCGATTCATGCCCTGGTGAAGCGCGCGGTCAAGAGCGGCGACATTCGGAAGGACCTCAATTCTGCGGATCTCCTTCGGGCTCTTGTCGGCTTCGCCAACTTGTCGACCAGCCCTGACTGGCCTCAAAGCGCGAGGCGACTCGTCGATATCCTAATCACCGGTTCACGGCCAATGAACTAGTTAACCCCGGGCCCGATCCTGACCTTTACCTCCCAGAACCCCGTTTCTGGCCAACCTGGTTGGCCGACTATTCGGACACAATCGGGAGTGATCGGGAAGGTCACGCTCAAACGAGTCAACGCAAACGCGTTTATCGGGAGCAATTTGCCACCCCCCTCAGGGTTATGCACGCGGGCAAACCGGCCTCACTTTGTAGCTCCACTAGTGGGTGGCCGCCGCCGCTTTGGCTGCGGACTGAGTGAGCCAAGTTTCGAAACGCGTTTGGCCGAGTTGCGCGTCATCGTCCGGAATCAGTGTGCGTTCACTCACCTCCACGCCGTAGTAGCTCGCCTTCGGGTCTGTGACAACCTCGCGCGGATCCTTGTGTGCAGCCAGACTTTTCCGGGCGAGTTCATCGAGACGAAACTTTTCCGGCCCTCCTACTTCAACGGTGCCATTCACTGGTGAGCCCGTCGCGACCCGGGCCACCGCACCGGCCACATCGTCAGCCGCCATAGGCTGGATGAGAGCAGTTGGCATGCGTACTTTGTTGCCCTCGGTGGAGAAATCCGCGATGGCCTGGACGAATTCGAAGAACTGCGTCGCGCGGACAATTGAGTAGGGAATCGAGGAGGTTTTGATCAAGTTCTCCTGAGCCAATTTTGCGCGGAAGAAACCGCTTGCGAGCATACGTTCCGTTCCAACGACTGACAACGCAACATGATGTCCTACGCCTGCGGCTGCTTCATAGGCGAGTTGGTTACGGGTTGATGTTTCGAAGAACTTGATCACCTCTGCGTCCTCCCAGGAAGGAGAGTTCGTTACATCAACGACCACCGACGCACCCTTCAGCGCTTCGGCGAGTCCCTCGCCAGTGACTGTGTTGACGCCGGATTTGGGAGATGCGGCGACTGCTTCGTGCCCGTGCTCGCGCAACTTGGTAACGAGCTTTGAGCCGATCAGTCCACTGCCGCCGATCACTACGATTTTCATGATGCCACCTCCGTTTTTCCGTGTACCTCCGTGCGCGCCGTCTGTCAAGCGGAAGTCACCTTCACGCCGGGATACGTGCATCGCCTTGCCGCAGAGATACATCAAATCAGAAGATTTTGAACAGCGCCTTGGGCGCCCTCGGCTATATCCACAACACCACGGCATGGAGCAAAAGAATGAGAGTTGAACTCTTTCACCCCGACTCTGACACAGCGCCGCGTCATTGGGTACGGCACGATCAGGCTTTCGCAATGATGAAGCGTTCCGCGCTGGAAAAGTTCACCTACGCGGCGGGCGAGTTGGCACTGTGCGATCGTCATAACGGAGAGTGGGTGGGACTCATGAACGTACAGCACCTGCAGCTCGGTATTTCCGATGCGGCGCTGCTGGCCAGCTCCGACGGAGCTTACGGCGAGGTAGAACTGCGCCCTTCACGCAAATTTGCGGACCCGCGCCTGAGTGCGATGGTTGCGGCCGTTCATGCGGAGATGGTTGCCGGCTTTCCGAGCGGGCGGCTGTTTCTGGATTCCGTCGAACAGGCGATGGCGGTAGCGCTGGTCAATGGTCATGCAGTAAGGCACCGTCCCGTGCAGATATCCCGAGGCGGACTAGGCCCAGCGCGCTTGCGAAGGATTAGAGAGTTGGTCCATGCAAAGATGGAAGACGAGTTGAGTCTCGACGAGATGGCGCAATCGGTGGGGTTGAGCACAGCTCATTTCGCGCGGATGTTTCGCAAGTCAACGGGCCAGACCCCGCATCAATTTGTTCTGCGCCGAAGGCTCGAGCGCGCCAAACTGATGTTGCGTGCTCCCGATGCGCGAGTATTGGACGTGGCTGTTGCCTGTGGCTTTAAAACCCAGCAGCACTTTGCGCAGGTCTTTCGTGACGTCTGGGGAGTTAGCCCGACAGAGTATCGCCAGGAGTCTGAACTCATCGCTCCTCGCACCCGCGTCGACACCGTGTCCTCCGTCAACAATTCTGACTGGGCCACGCCGTAGCTCATTCGCACTCTCGTCGTTGTTCGCTCCAGACAACCCCAGAATGAGGGGCAAGTCGCTAGAGTTCTCTCTCGGATACATGAATTTAGCAGGATTCCGACCATCCCAGCAGAAATCCGGACAAGTCCCTATCCGATCTCCAGTTTACTTGCAGTTGTGAGCAGAGCTACAGCGCCAACAAACTCAACAGCGGATCAACTGACTGTTGTTTGCCGGTCCGAACGAATTCAACACAGGAGGAAAAGTCAATGGAAGCAATTGGAGACCCATGGCGTTCATGATTTTTCTGTGGCTGGCAGCAGTTCCCTGGCATAGCCAATCGCAAGCGAAGGAAAATCCCGTGAAATACCCGACTTCGTATCGAACAATCCAGGTGGATGGACTTTCGATTTTTTACCGGGAGGCGGGGCCGAAGGACGCGCCAACGATTCTTTTGCTGCACGGGCTTCCATCTTCGTCGCGGATGTTCGAGCCGCTCTTCGCACGGCTTTCCGATAAATATCACCTGGTGGCGCCGGATTATCCGGGATTTGGACACAGCGACTGGCCGGACCCGAAGAAATTCGCGTACACGTTCGATCACATCGCCGAGATCATGAATCATTTCACCGAAGCGCTCGGGCTCACGCGCTACACGCTGTATATGCAGGATTACGGCGGCCCGGTGGGTTTTCGCATGATTCTTGCGCATCCCGAACGGGCCGAGGCTCTCATCGTTCAAGACGCGGTGGCGCACAACACGGGACTCGGAGCGAAATGGAAGACGCGGCGGGCGTTTTGGGCCGACCGCGCTGCCAACGAAAGCGCGCTGCGCGTGAATCTGCTTTCGCTTGAGACAACCAAATCACGCCACGCGGGAGGGGATCCGGATGTTGAGAGGCATGATCCGGATCTCTGGACCGATGAATATTACTTTTTGAATCAGCCCGGGCAAGCGGACATTCAAGCAGATCTCTTCTACGACTACCGAAGCAATGTGGAGTCGTATCCGAAATGGCAAGCGTGGATGCGTGAGAAGCAGCCGCGCCTGCTGGTCATCTGGGGAAAGTATGAATCGTCGTTCGACCCGTCGGAGCCGGAATCGTACCGGAAGGACGTTCCCGGCGCCCAAGTTTCCATCGTGGATGGCGGCCACTTCGCGCTGGACACGGCGGGCGACGAAATCGCCACGCTGGTACAAGGGTTTGTCAGTCATTCACGATAACTTCTGGCACTTCAAAAAAAGGGGAATCACATGAGTCAAACAGCCAGCAGCTTTAAACAACAGAAGCATGACGCCGGTGTCGCGAGAGTTGATATGAAGTTCGAGGTCTCGCTAATCCCCGTCTCGGACGTTGACCGTACAAAGGAGTTCTACACAAGGCTTGGGTGGCGGCTCGACGACGACGTCGCTATGGGAAACGACTTTCGCGTCGTCCAGTTGACGCCGCCGGGTTCAGGATCCTCGATCTCGTTCGGCAAGGGGGTTACCGTGGCGGCGCCTGGCTCGTTCCGGGGCGGGCTGATCGTCTCCGACATTGAAGCCGCCCACAAGGAGTTCGTGGCCAGGGGCATCAATGCGAGTGAAGTGTTCCACGGCTCGCCGTTCTCCCCGGCAGGACGCATCAGTGGGCCGGACCCCGAGCGCCAGAGCTACCGCTCATATATTTCCTTCGAAGATCCCGATGGCAACGCGTGGATCGTCCAGGAGGTCACGCGTCGGGCACCCGGTCGGATCGATCCCGCAAAGACGACCTTTGCGTCAGCAAACGATCTCGCAAGCGCGATGCGGCGCGCCGCAGCCGCCCACCGCGAGCACGAGAAGCACAACGGACAGCGCGACGCGAACTGGCCGGATTGGTACGCAGCATACATGGCGGCGGAGCAGGCAGGGACTGACCTGCCAAAGTGAACGACTATCGGCTTGTAGCTAGTAAGGAGGCTCACGCCGGCGAATCAACCCGGCGTGAGTGAAGTTCGCAGGCACCACCTGCATCTTATCCGACAGCCAAGGAGGCTGATGTGGCAAGCAGACAGAAAACGGTCATCGTAACGGGGGCTTCGCAAGGCATCGGAGCTGGCGTAGTCCAGTCGTTCCTTGGTCGTGGATACAATGTTGTCGCAAACTCGCGCAACATCAGGAAGTCAGGTACCTTCATCGACTCCGATCATTTGGCTCTTGTAGATGGCAGCATCGGCGAGAGTGCTGTCGCTTCGAAGATCGTCGAGACGGCCGTCCAGAGGTTTGGATCGATCGATGCGCTGGTCAACAATGCGGGCATCTTCTTCACAAAACCCTTTACTGACTACACAGCTGAAGACTTCAAGGCGCTATCTTCCACCAACCTCGAAGGCTTCCTTTACGTCACACAGGGCGCAGTCAAACAGATGCTCGCGCAAAAGTCAGGCGGAAGCGTCGTTACCGTCACGGCCGCGCTCGTGGCCAACCCGATCGCAGGTATTAAGGCGTCGGTCCCGATGATCACCAAGGGCGGACTTGAAGCCGTCACGCGGAGCTTGGCGACGGAGTATGCGAAGGAGAAAATTCGCTTCAACGCGGTCGCCCCCGGAGCCGTGGACACGCCGCTGCACAAGGACAACCCGAAGGATTTTTTAAAGACGCTCTCGCCGATGGGTACAATCTCTGACGTCAAGGACATAGTGGAAGCCGTGGTTTATCTCACTGAGGCCCGTCAGGTGACAGGAGAGGTGTTGCACGTGGACGGTGGTGCGCACTCAGGAAAATGGTAAGCAGCAAGGGTTCGCAGCCGGCCGACGCGGAGCGGCGGCTGCAGGAGCTCGGCATCGAACTCACGCCTCCGCCCACTCCGTTCGGTGCCTATGTCGAGGCCGTACAGAGCGGCAATCTGCTCTTCCTCAGCGGTATGCTTCCTGCCATCGGACACAAGCCGAAGTTCGTCGGCCGACTCGGGAAAGAACTGGATGCGAACGCCGGTAGAGGGGCGGTCCGCATTGCCGCTCTGAATGTTTTGTCAGCGGCAAGGCAGAAGCTAGGCTCGCTCGATAAAGTAACCCGCGTTGTTCGACTATGCGTCTATCTTGCAACTGATGGAGACTTCTTCGATCAGCCAAAAGTTGCCGACGCTGCCTCCGAGCTATTTCGCGATGTTTTTGGAGAAGACAAAACCTCAGTCCGTATGGTGCTAGGCGTGGCAAGTCTTCCTCTGGGCATGCCCGTGGCGGTTGAAGTCATCCTGGAAGTCGAGGCATGAGGTGAGTGGGGTGACCTGCCTCCCATGTTGCCGAGGATCCAGCCAGGATGTGACGCTCCTCACGAAAGCTCGCTCCAGTGATAGTGGCTCCTGTGCGGTGATTATGCGAGGATTCACGCATGATGGCGAAGATTTCAGCTACGCCGCAGGCGGAACATGGTTGAAACGCAGCTTGGGCTGCGCGACTTGGTGTGTTGGCGCAGGTGCTATGCGCGGTAGGGAGCGGCTGGGTTGGAGTGTTTACTTGGCGGCTTCGCTCTGGCCGGCGGCGACGAGTTGGCGCGCCTGGTCGAGCCAGTTCAGGACGACGGTGGGCTGGGAGGCCGCGGTCATTTTGCCACCGGGAAACTGGAAGATCACGAAGTGCTGGCCATCGGGCGTCACATCATAGGATGGGAACGGAGCCCGCATTTCCAAGCGGTTCGGGAAGAGAATTTGAGGTTTTCCGGGTTGGAAAGAGCCCTTCTCGACAGAATAAGGCACGGCAATCAACGAATCGCCCTTTGAGTAGAAAAGTTCGTGCTCCGACTTCGACCATAGCGGCTCGACACCACTGTCCGTCGAGATTTGCCATTTCCCTGCCGAACGTGGAAAGGGCACCACATAAATTTGCGGAACACCAGAATCGAACGAAACATAGGCCAGCCAGTGCCCGTCGGGAGAGAACGACGGCTGGCCGCCTTTGGATTCCAAGAACTGGCGAGGCTCCTCGGGTTTTCCGTTTGCGTCGATCGTCAGAGTCCAGACCTCGCAACAGCCCCCATCCTTATCTCCAAGCCGCTGGAAGGCCAGAACCTTGCCGTCCGGCGACCAGGACGATGGATAGGCGGTTAAGATGCTCTCCGGGGTCAAACGTTCTTCTTCGCCGGTCCCATCGGAGCGCTTCGAGTAAATGGCCTGCCCGGCTCCCTTGGGCGTCCTGTGAGGATGCGCGTAGGTAAGCCGCTCGCCGTCGGGCGTCCAGATCGGAAACATGGCCCCGGAGGACGCCATGGTTAAAGGGGAAGTGATTCCTCGCGCCAGGTCATGGATCCAGATGGCGCCGTTGCCACCTTTCTGAAACGCGAGACGCTTTCCGTCGGGAGAAAAGCGAGGCGAGGCGGCGTCCGGCTGATTGTTCAGCAGAACCGAGGCAGCGCCCTTGCGGTCCAGCAGTGCTACGTTCAGGTTATGACTTATCCCTCCGGCAGACAAATAAACAGCTGTGCCACTCTTGGAGATGCTGACCTGCGCGCCGCCGTTGGTGATGTCGGAATCCACTCCCTGTACGACGGGAATTGCTGTTCCGGTTATTCTCAATGCTTGCGCGTCGAAGGGGACAACGAAGACGGTGCTCTGGGACACATAGGCGAGGTATCCGCCGGGGAGGTAGCGCCCAAAATACGCATTCTCGACGAGCACCTTCGGCACGCCCGTATCGAGAGGAGCCGCTTCCACGGTGGAATGGCCGAAAAAGTTATTGTCCGACGAGCCCGTGAAGAGAACCGCCTTGCCGCCAGGGAGAAATTGTGGCCATCGGTGGGTGGTCTCGATTCGCGCTGCATCCAGGTGTGTGACCTCGGCCGCTGCGCCTCCCGCTGCGGGGACGCGGTAGAGCACGCTGGTAAATTGCTTTGGGAAAATAATGGTGCCGTCTTCGCCCCAGTCTCCGCCACGATAGCCGCTGACGTCGCTCAACGCGATGGGCGCTCCGCCCCGCACCGAGACCTTCTTCAGTTTTCCTTCGCCGAAAAACCCAATCCATTGGCTGTCCGGAGAAAAGAAGGGTGCGGCAGCGGCCCCCGCGCCATCGAGCAACACGGCCGCCCCTTTGTCCAATTCGCGCACGTAAAGGTTCCCCGATCCGGTTCCTCCATCCCGGGTGACGTAGGCGATCCGCGAGCCGTCGGGAGAAATCACCACGGCCGGTCCGTTGACTAAATCGAGCTGCTGGTCCGGCGCAATCGACAGGGAAAGTTCCACCGGTTTCCGCGGGGGAGGATGCGAAGCCTGGTGTAACGCTAGCAGCGAGACCACCAGTCCGGCGGCCAGGATCGCGGCGAGCGCCCAGGGCACGAAGCGCATCCAGGAAGGCGCGGCAGGCCGTGACGCGCTCGCTGACGAAAGGTGCTGCGCCGCCACTGGCGCCGGCTCGGCTTGGGCGGCGGTTGAGATTGCCGACTGCCGGCCTGAGGACTCACGCGCGGGAATAGCGTACGAGGAACTCGATAATCTGACGGGCACTTCGTCAATTGCTGTCTGGTGGGCTGCGGAGCGACTCGAGTCGCTGTCCCGTTTGAGGCGCTTCAAATCGGCGCGCATGTCCGAAGCGTTGTGGTAGCGCAGGTCGCGGTCCTTTTCGAGAGCTTTGTTGATAACGTCTTCGAGCTTCGAGGGAAGATCCGGATTCAAGCGCACCGGAGCTACGGGTGTGCGATTCAGAATCGCGTCGGTAATCACACCGGAAGTTTCGCCGCGAAACGGGACTGCTCCAGTGGCCATTTCGTAAAGGACTACGCCGAAGGAAAACAGATCGGTGCGAGCATCGAGTTCCTTGCCGCGAACCTGCTCGGGCGACATGTACGCGACGGTGCCCAGCGCAACGCCGGGGCTGGTGAGATCTTCCGGGCGCACGCCGGCCGTCAACTGAGCGGAATAAGTTGCGTCCTGGGCCATCGCCGGGACTGCGGCGCGGAGAACTTGCTTGGCCAAGCCGAAGTCCAGAATCTTGGCGTGGCCGCGCTCGGTGACGAAAATGTTGGCAGGCTTGATGTCGCGGTGAACGATTCCCTTGCTGTGAGCGGCGTCGAGCGCGTCGGCAATCTCAATCGCGAGGCCGAGAAGAATTTCCGTGTCGATGGGCCTTCCGGCGACGCGATGTTTCAAGGTGGTTCCGTCGAGAAACTCCATGGCAATGAACGCTTGGCCATTCTGGTCGTCAATTTCGTAGATCGTGCAGATGTTGGGGTGATTCAGCGCCGAAGCGGCTTTGGCTTCGCGCTCGAAGCGGCTGAGAGATTGCGGATCTTTGGCGACCTCGTCCGGAAGGAATTTGAGAGCAACAAACCGGCTGAGCTTTACATCTTCGGCTTTGTAGACGACACCCATTCCGCCGCCGCCGAGTTTTTCGACTACGCGATAGTGGGAAATGGTGCGACCGATGAAGGAGGAGGAGTCCATTATCAAGCGCACATATTAGGTTGCGGCTGGAGACAAGTCAACGCGGCGCGGGATTGGAGTTCGAACTGAACCTCGGCTAGAAATGGCTTGTGCTAAGCTTTCCCGCAATTGTGTCGGCGGGGGTGGATAGCTTGCTACTCGAAGGAGGTCCGTATGGCTTTAGAGCCAGTAGCGCGCGCTTCGTACGCGTGCTCGATCGCACCGTGGCTTTCGGTGCGGAATGGTGCGGGAGCTGTGGAATTCTACAAATCAGCTTTTGGAGCGACTGAGGTTTTCCGCCTGGAAGATAAAGGAAGCGTTGTTGCAAGGCTTTCTGTTGAGGGCGCGGAGTTTTGGGTGAGCGACGAGTCTCCCGAGCATGGAAACTTCAGTCCCGAGACTCTTGGCGGCGGTACGGTACGCATAATTCTGACGGTCGCCGATCCGGATGGTGTGTTCGCGAAGGCGCTGAGGGCAGGGGCATCAGAGGTTCACGCCGTCAGCGAAATGCACGGTTGGCGAATAGGGCGCGTGGTCGATCCTTTCGGACATCACTGGGAAATCGGCCGCCAGCTCGCCGGTTAGGTGGCCAGCGGGGAAATGCCCGCGAGAAGTATATTCTGTTTTACGCGGTCGCGCCACCTACGAACAAACTTTCGATCACTTTTATTAATTGGTCGGCCGTCTCGGACTTCGTAACGAAGGCGTGAGCTCCTGCGTCGAGAGCCGCGCGTTTCACTTGCGGCGAATCGTGCGTGGAAAGCACGACGATTTTTGTTGCCGGAGAAGCCTTGCGGATTTTAGCAGCCGCTTGCAGTCCGTTCATTACGGGCATAGTAATGTCGAGGACGATCAAATCCGGCTGAAGCTTGAGGGCCAAATCCACAGCTTCCTGGCCGTTTTCCGCTTCCGCGCAAACACTCCACTGTGGCTGAGCATTGAGGAGAGTTTTGAGCCCCTTCCGCATGACTTCGTGGTCGTCTACGAGAAGAACACGCACGAGGGAACTCCGTGGCTGAGAACCGACAAACCTAATCTGCCACGGAGCATTGCACTTTCCATACCGCGATTGCTGTACTCCACACCACGCGGGAAAATTTGTTAAGCTGCCGGCCCGTCGCATGACCCAGGCACACCGTGCCCGACAGGTGCGCGAAAATCCCATTGCTGCACCCAGTGCTGGACGGCGGCAATTCCGATTACATCTCCCGTCCATCCGCAGTGACAATGAGGATTGAACCAGTGAGCGTCGGCGTCTTCCAGGCTCTTTTTTGTGTTCACGCAGGCCGATGACAGAGGACGGCCACACTTCGGACATGCAAAAAGAAGAACATGAGCGAACTGCTCGGCGAATCTTTCCATGGCTACCTCCAGAGCTGGCGAAGGACTAAGGCTATACAAAAACTTCCGCCACATCAAGTTGTGAGAGGGAAACTGTGGTGAGATAGGCTGACGGATTGAAAGAGTTGCTCCGGGCGCAAGCCAGACGAATGCTGAAAAACCCCATCGCCGCGGAGCCGTCGCCCCGCAGAGGTGATGTCTGTGTTCGTAAAGTACTCAAACTGACCCACTACCTGTCCTGGGGTAGTGACTCATTTTGACTAGTTCTCATTTTCAAAATGAGTCACTACCTGTCCTGGGGTACTATTGACTTTCGCTTTTGATTCGCCTAGAGTCGCGTAGGCTGGGGATACCGAACTGGGGAGATTTGAATGACGCTGACTAAGAGGCAGAAAGAAGTACTCAATTATCTCGTGGGGTTCCTCAACAAGAACGGCTACTCGCCGAGTTTTGAAGAAATAGCGCACGCGATGAAACTGACTTCGCTGGCGACCGTACACAAGCATCTGCAGACGCTGGAAAAAAAGGGATTCATTCGCCGGGGCTATAACCAAAGCCGGTCGATCGAGGTGGTACAACTGCCGAAGCCGGTGCGCGATCAGGTGATCGAGCGACACGCCGTGGGATTGCAGCTTATGGGGCGAATCGCGGCGGGGCGGCCGCTGGAAGCGGTGGAGCAGCAGGAGACGATTACGCTGTCGGATTTTACGCGCGGTCCCAACACGTTCGTATTGCAAGTGAACGGCGAATCGATGCGCGACGATCACATTCTGGATGGAGATTACATCGTGGTTGAGCCGACGCAAGTGGCGAACACCGGGGAAATTGTCGTTGCGCTGGTGGGCGAAGACGAAGCGACCGTGAAGCGGTTCTATCGTGAGCCCGGCGGAAAGATCCGGCTGCAGCCCGCGAATTCGACGATGTCGCCGATTGTAGTAAACGGCACGGATGTGAAAATCCAGGGGCGAGTAATCGGCGTACTGCGGAAGTATTGAAGGGGTAGAATCTGAAATTTGAGATTTGAAACCTAAAATCTAAAATCTTGCAAGTTTGAAGCCGAAAGGGCTACCATCCACCTCCCGAGCCTATTGACGCGACCTTCTCCCAGCAGGTCGCAAATTATTTCGGCTGCGGCAAGCCGTTATTGCGCAATTTAAACGGGTTGGAAACGCAGAGTTGCCTCAACCGACACAACTGTCCCAATTTGGATTTGGCAAGGCTATCGCCCGGGACTAGATTGATAGACCCAGACTACAAAATTTGGTTCCGCACAATCGGCCAAGGAGGAGATTTTACATGTGGGGAGATAAGAAACCGGAGGCTCCCGCAAGGACGCCGCCCCCGCAGCAAACGAAGCCTAGCAGTTCGATACCACCAATTAGCACGACAACGACACCATTTCTTGGGGAGGCAAAAACAATGGCACCACTCGATTCAGGATATCCCACTAACACATCGACTGGCGGAACAGCCCGGCTCGGCGCGAGCTTGCACATCAAGGGCGAGATCACGGGCAACGAGGATCTGGTCATCGACGGCAGCGTCGAGGGGCTGGTTCAGTTGGAAGATAGGAAACTGACGGTCGGAGCGAGCGCTCGAGTCACAGCGGACATCATCTCGCGAGAGGTGGTGGTGTATGGAAATGTGAAGGGAAATCTGCGGGCGCGCGATCGAATCGAGATTAAGAAAGACGGTTCGGTAGTGGGGGATTTAACAACGGCGCGAATCATGATCGAGGACGGGGCTTATTTTAAGGGCTCAATCGAGATCGACAAGGCCGCGGGAGAAGCGGGCGGTGATGACGAGAAGGCATCGTATCCGCGCACCGCGCGTAGTACCGCTGCGACATCCTCATCGTCGTCAGATTAGTTCAGGATTAGCTTGCACTCCACTTCGACTGTGGGCGGGTCTCGACGCATCGGGATCCGCCGCAGCTCTCCTTGATCTTGTGCCACGAATCCCGTTTCGCGCGAAGCAACCTCAATGGGCGCCGTATAATCTCTCAACAGGTGAATGAAAAACCGCGTTCCATGCCCGTCGCCATGAGAGGAGAAGAATGAATCGAATTGGACAAGTGCTGCTGGCCGGCATCGGCGTCGTGATGCTGTCATGCTGCGGCGGAGGTGGCGGCGGAAATTCGATGGGCGGAGGCGGTGGAACGCCGCCCGCGCCGTCCGATACGCCGTTTTGGGCGCAGTGGGGAGCAAACCCTCAGCACTCCGGGATGGTGAGCGTCGCGGGACAGAGTCCGGCGCATCAGCTTGCCGACATAGTTTACGATCCTTTCATCAAGCAGGAGCAAACGGAAAATAACGGAGAGCTGTTGGCGCACTACCCTGCGCCGATCACCGATGGCAACGACGTATATATCGAGATGAAAAGCGGGATTTACAAATCGTGTTCCACTCCAGGGCTTTGGACGCAAGGCGCGGCGTGCGGTCCCAATACTTGGAATACGATGATTTGGAACGAAGCGCGGTTTACGTGGGAGCAGGGAACTCTCACGAAGATTTGGACGTTTATGAGCGATTGGAAGCCGGAGACGAACGGCGGCGCACTTGCCGGCTGGGAGCCGGTATTTCACGGGGTGGATGCGAACGGTTTCATTTATGTGCCGGGGGCGGGCGGCACGATCTGGAAAGTGAACAAGAAAGACGGTACGGCAGCTTCGCACATCAATCCCTTGAGTGGACAGGGGATTAGCGCGCAAAACACGTTTGTTGCCGGACCCTTGACGGCCGACGGGCAGGGCAACATTTATTACAACGTTGTGGAACTGGCCGATCCGAGCCAGGGAGATCCGTGGTTCAACCACGATGTTCAGGGCGCGTGGCTGGTAAAGGTGACGTCGACGGACGCGACCAAGGTGGTGACGTACGCGACGCTCGTGCCCCAGGCGCCGGGGCCGAACTCGAGCAACTGTCCCGGCACATTCAACGCTCTCCCGAACGCGACCAGCACATTGCCGTGGCCACCCGTCTCGCCCGCAACGCCCCCCACGCAATCCTGCGGTTCGCAGCGGCCCGGGATAAATGTCGCGCCGGCGGTGGATGCCACCACGGGAACGATTTACACGGCGAGCCTCGCACACTTCGATCCCATGGAAGCGTTTCTAATCGCGTTGAATCCGGATTTGACGCCTAAGTGGGCGGCGTCGATGCAGAATTTGCTCCACGACGGTTGCGGACACATCGTGCCGATTGGTCCCACGAACAACACACCCAGCGCTTGCCGAGTCGGAGCGACGGACGGAGTGGACCCGACCACTAACGCTCCGGGTTCTGGCGTAATCATCGATGAAGGATCGTCCTCGCCCACGGTGATGCCGGACGGCTCGGTGGTGTTTGGTGCGCTAACGAATTACAACGCCTTCCGTGGACATCTATTTCACTTCGATGCTAACGGCGCTTTTCTGAACGCGTTTGACTTCGGTTGGGACTCAACCCCCGGGGTGTTCGAACACAACGGAACCTACTCAGTGGTGATCAAGGACAATCACTACAATGCCCCGCTGTATTGCGGCGGTAGCAACCTGTGCCCAGCTCTTCCCGCCGGCCCATATTTCATTACGCAGCTGGATCCGAATATGAGCGTCGAGTGGAAATTCCAGAACACGAACACGCAAAGCTGTATGCGGAACTCGAACGGAACGATTACTTGCGTATCGGATCATCCGAACGGCTTCGAGTGGTGCATCAACATGCCCGCAATCGACATGCTCGGAAATGTATACGTGAACAGCGAGGACGGCAATCTGTACGTGCTGGCGCAGCCAGCCACCACCGGCCCAAACGTAGTGGTAACGCAGCCTTCCGGGAACATCTTCCTGAACCTGGCGCTCGGCGCTGCCTACACGCCGCTCTCGATGGGGCCCGACGGGAAGCTTTACACGCAAAATGACGGCCACTTATTTGTCGTTGGGAACTGACGGCCAACTGGCAAGTGAGATTCGCGCGGCACGCACGCCTTGAAGTGAATCTGCCTACCCGCGACTTCGCGTTGACAGGAATTAGAGGCTAGCTTACACTTGACGTTTGTCCTTAGAGCAAGGGGTGTGACCGGGCGTATGCGGACGTATATTCCGAAGGGCCGAGAGGCTGAAGCGTTGATGGTGGGAAGGGATTGGTTCGTGGTGGACGCCGAGGGGCAGGTTCTTGGGCGGCTAGCGACGCGAGTTGCGCGTCTTCTAATTGGCAAGGACAAGCCAAGTTACACGCCGCATCTCGATTGCGGAGATCACGTGGTGGTGATCAACGCCGAGCGAATCAAACTGACCGGAAACAAGCTCGATCAGAAGATTTATTATCACCACAGCGGTTGGCCGGGCGGGTTGAAGGAAGTTCCCATCCGGACGCTGATGAAACGCCGTCCCGAAGAGGTCGTGCGCGAAGCGGTTCTCGGCATGTTGCCGAAGAACAAACTTCGTGCGCGGCGCGCAAAGAAGCTGCGAATCTATGCCGGAAGTGAAGCGCTCGCCCGCCACGCCGGACAGAAGCCCCAGCCGCTCGCGCTGTAGCCTCGCGATAGAGTTTCTAAAATTTCCGCGCCCGGCGGAGAAATCCGCAACGGTTGTGTCTCGGGGCGCCATTCGAGTGGTAAGTCGGCAGGAGGAAATTTGAGTTCAGGATCGAGTTCGTTCGCAGCTGCCGCTGGAAAGCATTTCTATGGCACCGGCCGCCGCAGGGAATCAGTAGCGCGGGTGTACATCAAGCCGGGACCGGCGAGTTTCACGGTTAACGGCCGGTCGGTGGATGAGTATTTTCGCAACATCGCGTGGCACACGGCGGCAGTGGAGCCGTTAAAGTTCACGCAGATGGCCGACCAGCTAGAAGTAAGAGCCACCGTGAAGGGCGGCGGTGTCGGCGGGCAATCGGGAGCGGTGCGAATGGGCCTTTCGCGCGCGCTTTCGAAGTTGAATCCCGATCTGCGCGTGGGTCTGCGCAAGAACGGTTTCATGACGCGCGATTCGCGCATGAAGGAACGCAAGAAGTACGGACAGAAGGGCGCACGCCGCCGCTTCCAGTACAGTAAGCGATAGTTTTTATTTATCCCGGGCGATCGGGCCGGGCAACCGGGTTGGTCGTTCGGGAAAATTCACGGCCGGGAAGGACCGGCAAAAAAGGATGCTGTGCCGAGTAATCGGCATAAAAGCGTCCCTTTAACGGAGGAGGTAAATTGGGAGTTGAAATAACGATGAAGGAGCTTCTGGAGGCGGGAGTGCATTTTGGCCACCAGACGCGGAGATGGAACCCGAAGATGAAGGAATATATCTTCGGTGAACGGAACGGAATCCACATTATCGATCTTCAGAAGACCCTCAAGATGTTCCGCGAGGCGGCTCGGTACGTCTCGGACATGGCGGGACAGGGCAAGAGCATTCTTTTCCTCGGAACAAAGCGGCAAGCTCAGGAAGCGATTGCGGAAGAGGCTGGTCGCTGCGGGATGTTCTACGTCAACCACCGTTGGCTCGGCGGCACGATGACGAACTGGGTGACGCTGCAGAAATCAATCAAGCGGCTGAAGCTGCTGAAAGCCATGGCCGAAGACGGCCGGATGGCGCAATTTTCCAAGAAAGAAGGCGCGCGGCTGGACCGGGAGCTGAAGCACCTGCAGCAGAACTTTTCTGGTGTCGAGAACATGACTACCTTACCCGATGCGATGTTCGTGATCGATCCGAACGCCGAAGTGATCGCCGTGCGCGAGGCGCGAAGGATGGGAGTTCCGGTTGTGGCCATCGTTGACACAAATTGCGATCCGAATTTAGTGGATTGGGTTATTCCCGGCAACGACGATGCGCTGCGCGCGATTCGGCTGTTCACGTCGAAGATTTCGGACGCGGTTCTGGCGGGGCGCCAGTCTTACGAGCAATCGCAGATCGCCGACCAAAAAGCGGCGGAGGGTGGCGGCGAAGAGGGCGTCGAGTACGTGGACACCAGCGCCTACGAAGTTTACGAAAAGCAGGAAGGGGATTTTGCGGACGTGGATCCGGGCGCTGAAGTTGTTCCGGCGACGGATGACGCAACGGCGGCTGCCGCTTCGGTTCCTGCAGCTAAAGAAGAGAAAAGCCCGGTTTGACGAGCTGCCTCGACACACCTACCCGATCGGATTCACTCGATCGTGCGACATAATCTGAATTCACGCGAGAGGAATTGAGCGAATCTATGGCTACACCTGAAGGGAAACCGAACGTATCCGCGCAGCAGGTGAAAGAGTTGCGCGACCGTACCGGAGCTGGTTTCACGGCGTGCCGTGAGGCGCTGCTCGAAGCGGGGGCGGATATCGATAAGGCAATCGCGGTTCTGCGAAAGAAGGGGCAAGCGGCCGCGGCAAAGAAGGCGCAGCGGGCAACCTCGGAAGGGCTTGTCAGCTGCTATATCCACGCGGGCGGAAAAATCGGCGTGCTCGTGGAGCTTAATTGCGAAAGCGATTTCGTCGCGCGCACGGACGACTTTCAACGTCTTTGCCACGACGTGGCCATGCATATCGCTGCGCTGGACCCGCGCTTCTTGCGCCGGGAAGAAGTGACGCCCGAGATCCTGGATCGAGAACGCGACATTTATAAAGACCAGGCGAAACAGACGGGGAAGCCTGACAACGTGATCGATAAGATCGTCAACGGAAAGATGGAGAAATTCTACGAAGAGAATTGCCTCTACGAACAGCATTTCATCAAAGATGAAGGCATCACGGTGAAAGAGCTTGTCGATCAGGCCATCGCGAAGGTCGGCGAAAATATCGCCATCCGGCGTTTTTCCCGCTTCAAAGTCGGCGAAATGGACGGGACGGCGCCATCGGCTGCTCCCGTCGTGGAGCCGGAAGCGCCCGTGCCGGTCGCCGGATCCTGAAGTCACCAATAAATACGCGTATTCTGCGGAAATTTTGCGTTCGCTCGCGAGAAGCGAGCCGTCGCCGGCAGCGACCTGTCAAAAAGGCTAGTGCCAAATCGGCCGAACAGAACTAAAATGCCCCGCGGCAACAGGGCGGCTCATCGCGCAATGAAAAGAAATAACAAAACAAAAGGAACGGCAACGAAGCAGGGCGGTCCCGTCTATAAACGCATCGTATTGAAGCTTTCCGGAGAGTCACTTCAAGGGCCTCTCGATTCCGGAATTCACGCCGAAACAATCCAAAGCATGGCGCGTGAAGTAAAAGCCATCCGCGAGCTGGGCGTGCAAGTAGCGATCATCGTCGGCGGCGGCAATATTTTTCGCGGCACGCGGCAGAAGCAACTGGCGATCGATCGTGCGACGGGCGACTACATGGGCATGCTCGCCACTGTAATCAACGGTCTCGCGCTGACCGACGCTCTGGAAAAGGCCGGATGCTTCACGCGTCTTATGAGCGCCATCGAAATGCATCAAGTAGCCGAGCCTTTCATCCGGCGGCGCGCCACGCGGCATCTGGAAAAAGACCGCGTCGTGATTTTTGCCGCCGGCACGGGCAATCCTTACTTTTCGACCGACACGGCGGCGGCGCTGCGCGCCATGGAGATCAAAGCACAGGTGATTCTGAAGGCCACTCGAGTGGACGGCATTTACGACGCCGACCCTGAAAAAGTGCCGAACGCGAAAATGTTTCAGCGCATCACCTATCTAGACGTGCTGCAGAAAGGTCTTTCCGTGATGGATTCGACGGCCATCTCGCTGTGCATGGACAACAAGATGCCAATCGTTGTGTTCAACATGAACGTAACGGGGAATTTGAGGCGCGTTGTGATGGGCGAAGCCGTGGGCTCCGTCGTCAGTGCGGCGTGACGCAGGCATGAGACACGGCCGCTGGAGGGGAATTCGTAGATGACCACGATCGCGACAAGCAAAGACGCTCTTGCGCAGGCCAAGGTGCGCATGGAAAAGGCCGTCGAGGATTTTCGCAAGGAACTTGCGGGAATTCGAACGGGGCGCGCGAACGTATCGGTGCTGGATCAGATTCGCGTGGATTATCACGGCACGCCGATGCCGATAAATCAGCTCGGCACGATGTCCGTTCCCGACCCTGCAATGATCGCGATATCGCCGTGGGACCCCGGGGCAGTTCCGCTAATCGATAAGGCCATCCGGGCTTCTGATTTAGGGCTCAATCCCACAAATGACGGAAAGGTTGTGCGCGTACCGATGCCGGCACTGACCGAGGACCGCCGCAAAGATCTGGTGAAGCACATTCACAAAGTGCTCGAGAACCACCGCACCGCGATTCGGAACATTCGACGCGACATCAAAGAAGCGGTCGAGAAGCTCGAGAAAGACAAGAAAATTAGTGAAGACGACAAGAAGCGCACACTTGACGAGCTAGAAAAGGTCACCCACTCGGAAACGAAGAAGATTGAAGATCTCTCCGCGACCAAAGAAAAGGAACTCCTCGAAATCAAATAAGTGCCCGACGCGTCGCCTGATTGAAAATTCAGTTCACCGTGCGGACATTTTCGGGAAGAATCAACGTAAAGGTGCATTCGCCGGTGGCGGCGGCGCAGGAAAGCGTTCCGCGACGGACGAGCCTCGATGGCGAGTCGTCTGGAAACACCGGGCCATAGTCCAGTGAGCGTAGGCGGTCCGCGAAAGGGCGCAACTTGGAACTGCCGCTGATGAATTGCGCTCCATCCACTTTCGCGGGGCTCGATCCAGTTTTGCCCGCCGATAGCAGCACGAAGAAGTCAGCCTGCGCATCATCCTTCAAGAGCTTTCCCGCCGGAACCGTGCGAAATTTCTCGAGCTTCGGTTTTGCCGTGCTGACAAGATCGTCGATCTTTGCGTCGTTCCCTGCTAGAGAAGTCATGCGTCCGCGAGTTTCGGGAATTGGCCGCGTGGCCGCCAGCGCGAGGGCGTACATGTGAATGGCATCGTCCTTCTGGCCACGTTTTTCAAAGATTTGCGCCAGATGATCGCCAACTTCTCCGTGCTGATTGAGCATCCATGAAGCACGGATGTAGCGCGCGGCAGATTCGAGATCCCCTTTCTGGAAATAGACCCAGCCGAGAGTGTCCCAGAACGTGCCGATACTCGTCACCTGAATGAGTTCATCGAGCGAAACATGCGAAAGATCAATATTGCGAAGATTCGCTGCCACGGCGGATACGGCTGATTCAGCGTATTGCTGCGCTTTGTCGAGTTGGAGATTATGATCGGCGAGACTGTACGCCACGTTGTTCCAGAGCATTGGAGTTTGTGAAAGTTCGACGCCTTTTTCAAAAGCCGCCAGGGCCTTTTCTCTTTCGCCGGTGTTGAGATACGCCTGGCCGAGACTCACTTGCAGCGCCGCATCATCGGGCGAAAGAATCGTAGCTTTATCGAGCTCGGGAACAGCCTCAGCATATTTATGCTGTTCAAGGTAGAGTCCCCCAAGTGCGGAGTGGGCGAGCACGTCAAGCGGATTCACCTCAATTTGCTTCAGGTAAGCGGTTGCCGCCTCCGTATATTTCTGTTGTTGCTGAAGAGCGATGCCCAGATAGTCGTACGCGCGATCGTCGTAGGGATTAAGGTCTATTTGTTTGTTGAACGACGAGGCAGCGTCGTCAAATTGTCCGAGACGCAACTGTGCAAGACCCAGATCGTTCCACGCCTGCTTGTGTTTCGGTTCGAGTTCGACGACCCGCTTAAACAAAGGGATGGCTGCGCGCGGATTATTTGAGTTCAAGGCCGCGGCACCTGCTTCGAGTAGCTCATCCGACTTCGCGGAAGTGGGAATGGTGGGCGTGCCGGTTTCTGAATTCTCGACAATTAGTGTCTGACTTTCATCGGACTCGACGGCGCGCGCAAAGGCCATGTAGTCGCCGGTGCGCGAAGCAGGTAGTTCGCGCATCTTGAAATTCAGCGTGCGCTGGGCGGTGAGAACTTGGGCTCCAAAACGATAGGAGGACTTAAATTCGGCGTAATCGCGCGTGACCGCGACAGCGACGGGCGGACGAGCCGCGAAGTTCGAAGGCAGCGTCAATTTCAAGCTCATGGTGATGTCGAGCGGGCTGCCCAATTTGATTGGATCTGCGTTGTCGACGGCTGCGGTTGGCAGGCCGACCGTGAGAAGGGGCAGCGCGACTTTCGATTTTTTGCTGGACCAATCAAGAAAATTGGGTTGTGAATAATCGATTTCGAGCTCGAACGGCTTTTGAGTGTCCGAAGGATCGCCCGGTTTAACGTCGCTGACCTCGCCATGGATGCCGTCGAGCGCGGCAATTGTCTGACCGAGCTGTTTCCACTGCGTTTCAGGCGTGCGGCGGAAAGCAAGGCGCACGGCGAGTTCATTATCACCGCGGAGAAAATAATGGAGCTTGGCGGTCAATTTGCCGAGATCGCTGATTTGGCCTTCAATATCGACGCGCTGCGTTGAGAGAAATGGCGGATCGACGGGCGTCTCGACGATTCTTCCCGCTCCATCCGGGGCCACGAGCAAAGCGGATTTATTTCGCAGTGGCGCAGAGAGCAGGCGAAAGGGCGCCACCTCAGCGGTCGAATCCATCCAAATCAGTTCGTCGCCCTTAGGAATTGCGGTAATTACGTGGTCGAACTGCGAGGGCGATGGCACCGAAGTATCGAGCTTGCGCGTGAAAGGAATCAGGACAGCATCGGCTTCAATTCCAGCGGCGCGGAGCATGGCGGCGAGCAGCGTGTGCTTGTCCTTACAATCGCCGTACTGGTTCGCGAGCACCTCTCCTGCGGAATGTGGTTGATAGCGAGCGAGGCCGAACGACAGGCTAACGTAGCGAATATTTTTTGATACGTACGAATATAGCGCCTCGATTTTATCGAGCTCGCCGGTGCGTCCCTGGACGAGCTCCTGAACTTTCGCGCTGACTTGCGGGCTCGGTTCAATACGATCGTGCTCGAGTTTTGCGTACCATCGCGCCACGTCTTGCCAACTCGCGAAAGTGGTCAGCTGCACGGCAGGCGGTTTCTGCTCGGGGCGCTTTGCTTTCTTTTTTGCCTGTTCTTCCTCATCGGACGGCCGCGTGAGATTCGTGTGCTTCCAGAGGTAGATGGCGCGTGCGTTCGCTTCGGTTTTTTCGAATTTGAAATCGGGAGACTGGAGATTTACGATTCGCCCCGCGGGAACGTTAAGCTCGAGCCGCTCGTCGAAGACTATGGTGCCATCGAGAAAATTGTGCTCGTACCAGAATTGATCGGGGGCCAGCGGAGTGACGAGACGGGTCGCGATGTCGTACTCGAGCGTATCGCCCGGTCGCAGTGAAGGCACGGTGATGTGCTTTTCTTTGTAGTCGGTGTAGACAGGAGCGTCGCGCGCAACGGAAGCGGTCAACTCTTTGATCGCTTCGGGTCCAGCGGTAACGACGGTGCCGTCTGGTTTATGGACTCGGACATAGTGCACGTCCATTTGTTCGTTGCTCGAGCTATAGCCGAACACAAGTTCGCCGAGTTGCTGCACGCCTGCGTCGCTCTGGATGCGAATTCTTACGGTGAGGTCGTGCTCGCCGGTGCCGTCGTTTTCAAATCGCGCTACCGTCAAGTACTGGTCGATTATGAAAGGTTCCTGTGAATAATCCGGCGTTGATTGCTTCGCGGCAGAAGGCGGCGCAGGGGATTTTGCAGTCCCGCCGGGTGCTTGCTGCGCGGACGACGTGGCGCTTGCAAGAGCCAGCAAAAAACAAAAAAGTAGAACGCGACAATGATTCATTATCACTCCATTCTCGAGGGCGAACGAACCAGTTTAGGCGCGTTCGCAAATCTGGTAAAGCGTGTGCAAGTGGGGAGGTGAGCAAGGAGAAACATGTGACCGGAAGGCCGTTGGACGATGCAGTACGTGGTTCTCGCCCATGGGGTCAGAACGTCATAAAGCAGTTTTCGGTGTCAGATTAGCCATAAACTACGCAGATTCAGTTCTATAGGGGTCTCTTTGAGCCGTGCTCCCGACGAGCGTCGCTGGTTCTAGTACTAACCCTCAAATGTGTTCGATGGGTTTCGTGAACTTCAGATTCGTTTCAATTTCGCCCCGAGTTTGGCGCGATGGTCGCCAAGCATCAAAAGGCGAAGCGGTTGTGGCCGGATATCCACAGGCTTTCGAGTTGACACGAGCATTTCTTTTGCCTATACTTCCGCGGTTGTCTTAGGCCCGTTGGGGCCAGTGGTGAAAGGGAAGTCTTCCATCCCGGAACAAAGAACGACGGAACGGGAATTGGAAGAACGGCCGAAATGGGGCGCCAGCCCCGCAAAGCCGTGTAAAGCCTCTCCGCAGTTGGTAGAAGATGCAGTTCACTCCTCGGGGTGAAGCGTCATCGCGGAGTACCTGAGCAGTTCCTTCGGGTTGTAAGGGCGACCTTTTCCGTTCATTCACAGGCATTGCTCTGCGCGGCGAGGTCTGTCGGCGCGGCAAATCACAACGCAAGTCTATTAGGACTGGGGGAAGCAGCGTGCCGACGTTTTCTCAACTGGTGCGATACGGCCGGGAAGCCATCCGGACGAAAACGAAGTCACCGGCGCTTGAAGGCTGTCCGGAGAAGCGCGGAGTTTGCGTGCGCGTTTACACGCAGACGCCGAAGAAGCCGAACTCGGCCCTGCGCAAAGTGGCGCGCGCGCGTTTGACGAACAGCGCTGAGGTGACCACATACATTCCCGGCATCGGCCACAACCTGCAGGAGCACTCGATTGTGCTCGTGCGAGGTGGCCGCGTGAAGGATCTTCCTGGAGTCCGCTATCACGTGATTCGCGGCACGCTCGACGCCGCTGGTGTTGAAAATCGCAAGCAGGGGCGCTCGAAATACGGCGCCAAGCGGCCAAAAGCCGCCCAAAAGTAGGAGAGCGGAACGATGCCACGCAAAGGATGGGTTCTCCGCCGCAAAATTCCGGGAGATCCGGTTTACGGCAGCGACCTGATTCAGAAGTTTATTTCGAGCATGATGTATGACGGAAAACGCTCCACCGCGCAGACGATTTTCTATGCCGCGATGGACAACGTCGCGAAGAAGACGAACGACGACGCCCATAAATTGTTCAAGAAGGCGATCGAGAACTGCAAGCCTGTGCTCGAAGTGAAGTCTCGTCGCGTGGGCGGCGCGAACTATCAGGTTCCGGTGGAAGTGAATCCATTCCGCCGCCAGTCGCTTGCCATCCACTGGCTGGTGCTATACGCGCGGACGCGCGCAGGTAAGTCCATGACGGATAAACTAGCCGACGAAATTATGGACGCTGCAAACGGACGCGGCGGTGCGGTGAAGAAGCGCGAAGACGTTCACCGCATGGCGGAAGCGAACAAAGCGTTCGCGCATTACAGGTGGTAGAGAGCTAAATGCCAAGACAAGTCCCACTCGATCAGATCCGCAACATTGGGATCATGGCTCACATCGACGCCGGAAAGACGACGTCGACCGAGCGGATCCTTTTCTATACGGGTGTGACTTACAAGATTGGCGAGGTGCATGACGGCACCACGGTAATGGATTGGATGGAGCAGGAGCGCGAACGCGGCATTACGATCACGTCGGCCGCGACGACTGCTTCCTGGAAGCGGTATGAGAAGACTTACCGCATCAACATCATTGACACCCCCGGACACGTAGATTTCACAGTGGAAGTGGAACGTTCACTGCGCGTGCTGGATGGCGCGGTGGCGATTTTTGACGCCGTGGCCGGCGTGCAACCCCAGTCGGAAACGGTTTGGCGGCAGGCAGACAAATATCGAGTTCCACGTATCGCGTTTATCAACAAGATGGACCGAATCGGCGCGGACTTCGACCACTCTGTCCGCTCGATGCGCCAAAGGCTTTCGGCCCACCCCGTTCCGCTGCAATTTCCGATCGGCAGAGAAGACAACTTTATCGGTGTGATCGATTTCATCGAAGAACGCGCCATCATCTGGAAGGACGAAACCCTCGGTGCGGAATACGAAATTCTGCCTCTCGAAAAGCTCTGGGATGCGGAGTACGTAAAGACGCGGCCAGAACTCGAGAAAGCCATCAAGGCGTCGGCTTTGACTCCTGAATTTTACAAAGAGCATCGCGACAAGGTTGTCGAATACGTTGCCGAGCATGACGACGCCATTCTGACCAAGTACCTGGAAGCTCATAAGCTCGAGCCGGCGGAATTGCGCGCTTCGATTCGGCGCTCAACGATCGCGTTAAAGCTGGTTCCCGTTCTCGCCGGTTCAGCGTTTAAGAATAAGGGACTTCAGCCGCTTCTAGATGCCGTTGTGGATTATTTGCCTGCGCCGGTGGACGTGCCGCCGGTGGAGGGCCTCGATCCGAGCAACAACGATGAAGCGCTTTTGCGCCGCGCCTCCGACGATCAGCCATTCGCGGCTCTGGCGTTTAAGATCATGACCGACCCATTCGTCGGACATGTGACGTATATCCGCGTTTACTCCGGCGTGCTGAAGACGGGCAACTCGGTTTACAACTCGACGAGGAAGACGCGCGAGCGCATCGGTCGTTTGCTCCGCATGCATGCAAACAAGCGCGAAGAGATCGAATCCATCGAAGCCGGCGACATCGCAGCGTGCGTAGGCCTCAAGAACGTCACCACGGGCGACACTCTGTGCGATGAAGAAAAACCCATCGTTCTCGAATCAATCGATTTTCCAGCGCCGGTAATTTCGGTGGCCATCGAACCGAAGACCAAAGCCGACCAGGAAAAAATGGGAACGGCGCTCGGGAAGCTCGCGCAGGAAGATCCAACGTTCCGCGTTCACACCGACCACGATACCGGCCAGACGCTGATTTCCGGCATGGGCGAGTTGCACCTTGAAATTATTGTCGACCGCATGATGCGCGAGTTCAGCGTGCAGGCGAACGTCGGCCGGCCGCAAGTGGCCTATCGCGAAACGATTTTGAAGGTTGCCAGCGGCGAAGGGAAGTACATCCGGCAAACTGGCGGACGCGGCCAGTACGGCCACGCCAAGCTTTCCGTCCATCCGCTTCCGAATTCGAATCACGAAGACATGCACGAAATGTCCACCGACGAAATCGACGAACTGGCCAAGTCCATCGCAGGCAAGGGCGGCAAATGGCGCTTTGACAAGGAGCACCGGTTGCTGTTCATCGACAAGGTCATCGGGGGCTCGATTCCGCGGGAATTCATCGCCCCGATCGAAAACGGCGTACGCGAAGCGATGGAAACGGGCGTTCTGGCCGGATACGAGATGGTGGACTGCGCGGTGGTGCTCGAAGATGGCAGCTACCACGATGTGGACAGCTCAGAAATGGCCTTCAAGATTGCAGGCTCGATGGCGTTCAAGGACGCTTGCAAGAAAGCGAATCCGAAATTACTTGAACCGATCATGCGTGTCGAAGTGGTAGTTCCTGAGGATTACATGGGCCCAGTAATCGCGGACCTCAACTCGCGGCGTGGCCAGCTCCAAGGCAGGGAATCGCGCGGCGGCACTGAGATTATCAACGTTCGGGTCCCTCTGGCGGAGATGTTCGGTTATGCGACGGAGATTCGCAGTCGGACGCAGGGGCGCGGCAGTTTTACCATGCACTTCTCGCACTACGAGCAGGCGCCCGCTAACATTTCGGAAGAAATCATCGGGAAGATCAACGGCGAGAAACAGAAAGCATAGCCGAACCGTAAGAGCGGAATTAGTAGAAGGAGTCAAGAGATGGCGAAGGAGAAATTCGAGCGTAGTAAGCCGCACGTGAACGTGGGGACGATCGGGCACATCGACCACGGCAAGACGACTTTGACGGCGGCGATCACCAAAGTGCTAAGTAAGCACAAC
>Ga0073928_10002651_pt1 | contig 30157 bp, 29 predicted proteins | sample PaiPotPPA55metaG_FD_76969 | JGI IMG/M metagenome (GOLD analysis project Ga0073928, IMG submission 76969) | Iron sulfur acid spring bacterial and archeal communities from Banff, Canada, to study Microbial Dark Matter (Phase II) - Paint Pots PPA... ...
CGGGGCCATGTCAGATGGCTCTCGACATGCTGAAAAAAGTGGATGCGCACGTTGCGAACAACGACTCCGACGACGCGACGCTGAAGGCGTTCGTGCAGGAATACGGGCCGTTAGTTTTGATCGAGCCTCCGAAGAGCGGATTCAATTTGGCCGCGTGGATTATGCCGATTGTGTTGCCGCTGATCGCGTTTGTTGCGGTGTGGGAGGTTGTGCGCCGGTGGCGGCATCGCGCAGTGCTGACGCCCGCGACGGGATTAGGGACGTCCGCGGTGCAGCATGATCTTCTCGAACGCGTTCAACGCGAAGCCGGGAAGGACGACGCGTGAGCTCGATCGACATCGCCGTAGCGTGCGCGCTGCTGGCTGCGGCCGCTATTGTGTTCGTCTTCGGCGTCCAGACGGATTCTTCGGATTCGGTTCCGCACCGGACCAAGCTCGACCAGCTCCTGGAACGCCGCGACGCGATTTACGAGAACCTGCGCGATCTTCGGTTTGAATTTCGTGCCGGGAAATTTTCGGAGAAGGATTACGAAGAGATCAAGCAATCGCTCGAAATCGAAGCGGCGCGCGTGCTGGCCGATATGGACCGGCTGACTGGCGGCACGCCGACCCCAGCCACGCGGCAGACCGCAGAAAAGGGACGACGGGCGTGAGGCTTAGGTCAAAAGCTGAAACGCGGAGGGCACAGAGAAAAACTGGAGGGCACGGAGAGTTGAACTTCGGGATTCCGCATTCCGAGACCCGCATCTTCAGTCTCTGTGATCTCAAGGTGTTCTCTGTGTCCTCTGTGGTTCATCTTTTAGCGAAGTGCTTCGCGATTGCTTGCGTGCTCGCGTTTCTCACCGCGTCTGCGGCGTCGGCTGGCAGCGTTTCCGGCACGGTCCGCAACGGCACCACAGGTAAGGTCGCCGCGGGCATCGACGTCATCCTGATTCAACTGCAAGGCGGGATGCAGCCGGTGGCAAACGGAAAGACCGACGCCGAAGGCCGCTATCATTTCGACAATCCAGGCCTTGGCCAGGCGCCCATGCTGATTCGGGCCGTCTACCGCGGCGTGAACTACCACGAGCCCGTTCCTCCGGGGAAAACCACGGCGGACATTCAAGTTTTCGAGCCTACTGACAAGCCCGGCTCTTTTTCGGTGGCTGGGCACTTGATCGTTCTTCAGCCCAGCGGCTCGGACCTCAGCGTGGGCGAAATATACAACATCGAGAACAAAACGCAGCCGCCGATGGCGTACTTCAAGCAGGACGGCTCGTTCGTTTTTTCGCTGCCGGAGGGCGCGCAACTGGGTGACGTTTCGGCGATGGGGTCGTCCGGCATGCCGGTGACGCAGGGCACGATCGATAAGGGCAAAAATCAAGAGGCTATCGCGTACGCATTCCGTCCCGGCACGAGCGGTGTGCGAATCTCGTACAAGCTGCCGTACGCGAGCAACGCCGCGAAGCTTCGCTTCGTGTCGCCTTACCCGGCCGACCGCGTCGCGTTCTTTGCGCCGCCGGGCGTACAGGTTTCTGGCGACGGTCTCTCTCCCGCGGGCCAAGATCAGGGCTTCGCTGTGTACGTGCGCGACACGGTTGCTGCCAACACTCCGTTGAGTGTGTCGGTATCGGGAACGGCTCCGGCACCGGCGCAGGGTCAAAGCGGCGCGGCGGGCGGCGACGATTCGCAGAACCCGTCGGTGAATTCGCGCCTCGATCAAAATGGCGCTGACGCTCCGACCGCGTCCGCGACGACGCTACCCGCGCGGCTCGATAGCCTCAAGTGGGTGCTCGTTGGGGGATTCGGGGCGATCTTTGTGCTTGGGTTCGTTTATCTGTGGCGACGGCCGCAACTTGTTTCGGCCTCCGCTGCGCCGGCAATCGAGGGGCCTTCGCGCGCGGCTCAGCCGGTTGTCGCGGCTGCGGCTGCTGCGCCGTCTCCTGCGGCCCGGCCCGTGACGGTGGAGGAGGTGAACCGTCAGGTGACGGGCAGCCTCGACGAGATGAAAGAAAAGCTGTTCCGGCTCGAGTTGCGCCGGCAGGCGGGCACGATCGGCGAAGACGAATACGCGCGTGAACGCCAGAGTATCGAGCGACTTCTACGCGACTTGGTGCGCGGCTGAGCGAGACGCTGGTGCCCGCTACGAGCGGCGCTTCCGCTGCGACCAGAGGCGGTCCTGCAGCAAGTCTCGCGCTTCCGCGCACGCTCGGGGTTTCGCTTGACCGCGTGGAAAAACGGTTCGGGTCGCTATGGGCCTTGCGTGGGATTACGCTTGATGTTGCGCCGGGCGAGTTTGTCGCGCTGCTGGGGCCAAACGGGGCGGGGAAGTCGACGCTGCTGCGAATTGCGGCACTGCTGATGAATCCGACGCGAGGCCGCATGCGATTTTCGGAGGCCGCCGCCCGGTCCGCCGGCGCCCAGGCCTCGGGTGACAGCACTCCTCCCGAATCCGCGAAGCGGCTGATTGGTCTCGTGGGGCACAGCACTCTGCTCTATGACGATTTGACAGCCAAGGAAAACCTCACGTTTTTCGCGCAGCTTTACGACGTCGACGACGCAGGCGCGCGCGTTGCTCGCGCTCTGGAGTCTTGCGGGCTCGGGTCGCGCGCAGAGAGCGTGGTGAGGACATTTTCGCGCGGTATGCGCCAGCGGTTGGCGATTGCGCGCGCGCTGCTGCATGGGCCGCGGCTGCTGCTACTGGATGAGCCCGCTGCGGGGCTCGACCGCCAGGGACTCGCGTGGCTCGGTGAGACGCTCGGGCGGCTGCGCGACGAAGGATGCACGGTCATCATGAGCACGCATGCTCGAAATGAGTCGCTCGATCTCGCCACTCGCGCTGTTTCGCTGGCGAATGGGCGTGTTGAACACGATAGCGGCGTCGGCGGCGATCCGCGTCCGGTGCTCGCGCAGCTTCGCGCCGAGGTCTGAATGACCACCGCGCGCGCTGCCGCCGTCATTCTTGCAAAGGAGCTGCGGCTCGAGCTTCGTACGCGCGAGCTTCTGAACGCCACCGTGGTGTTCGGGATTGTGGTAGTGGTGCTGTTTAGTTTTGCTTTTGATCCGACGGTGGCCGAATCGCGGCGGTATGGCCCCGGTCTCTTGTGGATTGCGTTTCTGTTTGCAGGCTCGCTGATGCTGCATCCGTCGTTTGCGCGGGAGCAATCGAACGACACGCTGGATGCGCTGCGCCTGGCGCCGATTTCGAGTTTCGCAATTCTGCTGGGGAAGATGCTGGCGAATTTCATTTTTCTTTCGGTGGCGGAAATAATCCTCGTTCCCGTTTTCAGCGTTCTCTACAACATTTCGCTCGCCGGAATCGTGGGCCGGCTGATTCTGGTGCTTGTCCTGGGGACGCTGGGGATCGTCGTCACCGGAACCGTTTTTTCAGCAATTGTGGCGCATTCGCGGATGCGCGAGCTGATGCTGCCCCTTCTGTTGTTGCCGATTCTGGCGCCGCTGCTGGTTGGGTCCGTTGAAGCGACGACGTCGTTGTTTGCCGATCGGCCCGCGCTTGACCGCGCCTGGGTGAGCTTTCTCGGCGCTTTCGATGTGGTGTTTATGACAGCGGCTTGGCTGCTGTGCGATTTTCTGGTAGAGGAGTGATGACCGGCTAATGGAAAGCGCATGAAAGTTCGCCTGGCTGCAACTATTCTCGTTGCCGCACTGATGGTGTTCGCAGGGTACGCCGCGCTATTCATCGCGCCCGACGAGCGCACGATGCATGAAATCCAGCGCATCTTCTATTTCCACGTTCCGAGCTGGAGCGCGTCGTTCAGCGCGTTTTTTATCACGTTCGTTGCAAACATCGCTTATCTTTGGACGCGACGACAGCAATGGGATTCGCTTGGCGTGTCTGCGGCGGAAGTGGGTGTCGTGGCCTGCACGCTGGGTTTGATTACGGGCCCGCTGTGGGCCAAGCCGGTGTGGGGCGTCTGGTGGACGTGGGACGCGCGGCTTACGACGACCTTTATTCTGTGGCTGCTCTATATTTCGTATTTGCTGCTGCGCGGCCTGATCGACGAGCCCGGACGCCGCGCGACTCTTTCGGCGGTGTTTGGAATTTTCGCGTTTCTGGATGTGCCGCTGGTCTACATGTCGAATCGTCTCTGGCGGACGCAGCACCCCGCGCCCGTGATTTTTGGCGGCGAAGGATCGGGCCTGGACCCGACCATGAGCAAGGTGCTTGGCCTGTGCATGGTGGCGGTTCTGTGCCTGATGATCCTGATGCTGGTGGACCGGTATCGCTTGGAATGTCTAAGGAGGGAATTCGACGAGCTGCGCGAGGCAGTCGAATCGCCCGACTTTGATTTGAGCAAGGGGGATTCAGGCGGCCGGGAATCGCAATCCGTTTCCGCAAAGGGCAAACGATGAAGAATTTTGAGAATTTATTTGTGGCGTGGATGTTTGTTTGGGCGATTTTCTTCGTTTACGAAGTATCCATTGCGCGGCGGATGGCGCGATTGCGAAAGGAGTTGGAGCAACTGAAGGAGCAGCTACGCAAGGGCTGACGCCATCCGCGTCGTCAGATTGGCCCGACGGTTACAAGGCGTCGCATCCGGGGCGTCCGCTTCTCGATCCCGGATATCGAGAACCACTCGTCCGGAGCCGTACTGTAGGTCAAAATAACCGCCCGCCAGGGCCGCGCAAAAGAGGGTAACCTTAAGACCGTAATTAGTACCGCCCTCCTTGACATTTCGTCCCTTTTCGTCAAAATAGAATCCCCTTCAGGAAAGTCCTGTCTTTTTTGACTTTTCCTTTTCGCCGTCGGTTTCGGCTGGAGTTCGTCTAGCAGAAGAGGTCCTCTCCCCTTCTCATTGAAACGGTGCAAACGCTCAACGACGCGGCGTCGCGCCGGGGGAGGCTTGGATTTGTTCAGACAGACTCTCGTGTCCGCAGGTTTTCAGCAGAATGGTCACTGCCACCAGCGGTACTCGGCCCCGGTCCGCCTGAATGTCCTATCGGATGCCCTTATTACGCCCGCTCACTTCACCTCCTCGTTCACCTGCTCTGCTCCACGCGGAAGGGCCGCGACATTCCTTGCAGTCCAAGGTAACCAAATCAACGGGAGCATGACTTGAGAACGGTTGTGGCGGGCGAGTAGGAAGGCTTCTGTCGGATTCATGGCCAAGAGCCGTAACGGGCAGCAGCAACCTGAGGAGGAGCACAAACATGAATCGCAAAGGCCCGGGCACAGAGAGCACCGGTGTGCGTGCAGAGAGACCCAATCCGATTGTTGCAGGAGGCAAAACAGCGAGCGGTGGCGCTGGCCACGGGAGAGCCAGGCTCTTTGACAGCTCGATCGCCGGTACGGCTGAGGAGGCCTTTGAATTCATTGCCAACATCCTGGAATCTTCCACTGAGTACTCGGTGATTGCCAAGGACCTGACGGGAAAGATCCTGCTTTGGAACGAGGGTGCGCGACGCCTGTACGGCTACGAGCCAGAAGAAGTTATAGGAAAATTGAATTCCTCGATATTGCATGCGCCCGAAGACGTGAAGGCTGGCGTACCCCAACAGATCATGCAGTCGGCGCTCCAGGAAGGGAAATGGGAAGGAACGCTTTCGCGCCAGCGCAAGAATGGCGATCAGTTTACGGCGCGCGTGGTGATTACGCCGCGACGGGATGCCTTCGGCAAACCCACAGGATTTCTACTGATCTCGAAGGATATCTCGGACGAAATCAGGATCACGCAATACGCCCGCAGCCTCATCGAAGCGAGCGTGGACCCCCTGGTTACGATCAGCCCGGAAGGGAAAATCACCGACGTGAATGAAGCGACGGTAAAGGTCACGGGGGCAGCTCGCGAAAAGCTTATCGACGCGGACTTCGCGGACTATTTCACCGAGCCCGAAAAAGCTCGCGAGGGGTATCAGCGTGTCTTTTCTGAGGGCTTCGTGACCGATTATCCGTTGACCATCCGCCATGCGGATGGACGCCTCACCGACGTGCTGTACAACGCTTCGGTCTACAAAGACGCGCGCGGCAACGTGCTGGGGGTATTCGCCGCCGCCCGCGACATCACAGGGCGCAAGAAGGCGGAAGAGCGTTTTCGTGCGGTGCTCGAAGCCGCTCCCGACGCCATGGTGATCGTGAACAAAGAAGGCCAAATCGTCCTCGTCAATGCGCAGACGCAAAAGCTCTTCGGCTACGGGCGTCAAGAGCTGCTCGGTCGCCCCGTCGAAATGCTCGTGCCCCAACGCTTCCGGGGTGCTCACCCTGGACACCGCACCGGTTTCTTCGCCAAACCTACCGCGCGTCCGATGGGCGCCGGCCTCGATCTCTTTGGCCAGCGCAAGGATGGTTCGGAATTTCAGATCGAGATCAGCTTGAGCCCGCTTGAGACGGAGGAGGGTGTGCAGGTCTCCAGCACCATTCGTGACATCACGGCTCAAAAGCAAGCTTCGCAGTATGCGCGCAGCCTGATCGAAGCGAGCGTGGACCCTCTCGTGACTATCAGCGCCGCAGGGAAAATCACCGACGTCAATGAAGCGACGGTGAAGGTGACCGGGGCAGCTCGCGGAACGCTTATCGACGCGGACTTCGCGGACTATTTCACCGAACCCGAAAAAGCTCGCGAGGGGTACCAGCGCGTGTTCTCTGAAGGCTTCGTCACCGACTACCCGCTGACGATCCGCCATTCCGATGGACGCCTCACGGACGTGCTGTACAACGCTTCGGTCTACAAGGACGCGCGCGGGAACGTGCTGGGAGTGTTCGCCGCCGCCCGCGACATCACTGCGCAAAAGCAAGCCTCGCAGTATGCCCGCAGCCTGATCGAAGCGAGCGTGGACCCCCTCGTTACGATCAGCCCGGAAGGGAAAATCACCGACGTGAACGAAGCCACCGCAAAAGTCACCGGTGCGACTCGCGAAAAGCTTATCGGCGCGGACTTCGCCGACTATTTCACCGAACCCGAAAAAGCTCGTGAAGGTTACCAGCGTGTGTTCTCTGAAGGTTTCGTCACCGACTACCCGCTTACGATCCGCCATTCCGATGGACGCCTCACCGACGTGCTGTACAACGCTTCGGTCTACAAGGACGCGCGCGGCAACGTGCTAGGGGTATTCGCCGCCGCCCGCGACATCACGACGCAAAAGCAAGCTTCGCAGTATGCCCGCAGCCTGATCGAAGCTAGCGTGGACCCCCTTGTCACGATCAGTCCCAAAGGGAAAATCACCGACGTGAACGAAGCCACCGCAAAAGTCACCGGCGCGAGTCGCGAAAAGCTCATCGGCGCGGATTTCGCCAACTATTTCACCGAACCCGAAAAAGCTCGCGAAGGTTACCAGCGTGTGTTCTCTGAAGGTTTCGTCACCGACTACCCGCTTACGATCCGCCATTCCGATGGGAGCCCCACCGACGTGCTGTACAACGCTTCGGTCTACAAGGATGCGCGCGGCAACGTGCTAGGGGTATTCGCCGCCGCCCGCGACATCACTGCGCAAAAGCAAGCCTCGCAGTATGCCCGCAGCCTTGTCGAGGCCAGTTTGGACCCCCTTGTGACGATCAGCCCCGAAGGGAAAATCACCGACGTGAACGAAGCCACCGCAAAAGTCACTGGGGTTGCGCGGGAAAAGCTCATTGGGACGGACTTTTCGAACTATTTCACCGAACCGGAGAAAGCCCGCGAGGGTTACCAGCAGGCCTTCGCCAAGGGGTTCGTTACGGACTATCCTTTGACGATCCGCCACATTGAAGGGCGCCTGTCCCTCGTCCTGTACAACGCTTCGGTCTACAAAGACGTTAATGGCAGGGTCCTGGGCGTCTTTGCTGCCGCCCGAGACGTCACACCGCTGAAGAAAGCAGAGGTGGAATTAGCACACCAGCGCACCCGAGAACTCGACCGGCTGGCTGAACTGGAGAGGTTTCAGAAACTCACTGTGGGCCGCGAATTGAAGATGATAGAACTCAAAAAAGAGGTCGACGATCTGAAAAGGCAACTCGCGGAGCGAGGCGCTATAGCCGTATGAGTATGAACGCCGCCAAATTGGCCCAAGTAGAACCCGAGCCGGAGTCAAGTGCTGGACCCGAAGTTTTTGCTCGTGCCTCAGAGCTTGCTCCCGATTGGCTCGGAGCCGAGAACGGCCAGCGCGCTTTGCTGAACATTCTGGAAGACTTCGCAGCAGAAAAGAGCAGCCTGGAGAGCGGGCAACGCGCGATGCTCAACATTCTGCATGACTTCGACCATGAGCAGGCACGGATGGCAGAAGCTCAACAGGCGGTATTGAACATCCTCGAGGACGCATCGGTCGAGAAAAGCCTTCTGGAATCGACGCAACGCGCAGTATTGAACATTCTCGAAGATTTCGAATCAGAGAAGTACAAGGTGGAGCTGGTTAATCAGCAGCTTGAGAAGCAGATGGAAGAACGCGAGCGTGTCCAGACGGAAATACAGGGTGTGAACGCCGAATTGTTTACCGCCAACAAGGAACTCGAAGCCTTTAGCTATTCAGTTTCGCACGACCTGCGAGCCCCGCTTAGGGCCATCGACGGCTTCAGTCATGCGTTGCTGGAAGATTACGCCGACAAGCTCGATGACGATGGCAGGGGTTATCTGAATCGCATTCGTGCCGCAGCCCAAAGGATGGGTTTGCTGATTGATGACCTCTTGAACCTTTCACGTTTATCACGTGCCCCGCTGCGCAAGCAGAATGTCGATATCAGCGCGCTCGCCGGCTCCATCGCGAGTGACCTGCAGGCTACACAGCCCGAACGCAAGATCGATCTGCGAATTGAAGGCGGCCTCAAGGCAACGGCGGACCCAGGATTGCTGCGGGTAGTCCTGGAAAATCTGCTGAACAACGCCTGGAAGTTCACGTCCAAGCGCGAGTGCGCGCACATCGAGTTTGGCATGACGCCGGGGAATGGCACCCCAATCTATTTCATCCGCGACGATGGAGCGGGATTCGATCCGGCCTACGCCGACCGGCTCTTCGGCGCTTTTCAGCGACTTCACGCCATGAGTGAGTTTGCGGGGACGGGAGTGGGCTTGGCCACAGTGCAACGCATCGTCCGGCGTCACGGCGGACGTATCTGGGCGGAAAGCGCAGTGGACCACGGCGCGACTTTTAGTTTCACGCTGAGTGAGACGAGTTCCTAAGGAGCAGCTATGAAAACAAATGTGATCATGCTGGTGGAAGACAATCCGGACGATGAAGCACTGACGGTGCGAGCGCTGAAGAAAAACAAGACTGTGAACGAAGTAATTGTGGCCCGCGATGGCGTGCAGGCGCTGGATTACCTGTTCGGCGAAGGCGTTCATGCGGGCCGCAACACGGACGAAATGCCGCAGGTGGTGCTGCTTGATTTGAAACTGCCCAAGCTGGATGGGCTGGGAGTGCTTCGCCGCCTTCGCGCCGACGAGCGGACAAAACTGCTCCCGGTAGTCCTTCTTACGTCGTCGAACGAGGAGCAAGATCGAATCAATGGTTACGGCTTGGGCGCGAACAGCTATGTGCGTAAGCCGGTGGATTTCGATGAGTTTGTGGCCGTGGCCACGGAACTCGGTCTGTATTGGTTGGTGATGAATGAGCCAGCACCAAGAGGCGCTTAAATGCAAACGTCCATTCGGTTGCTGATCATTGAGGATTCAGAAGATGACGCTGCACTCCAGCTGCTTCTTCTGAGGCAGGCGGGATTCCAGATCAAGTCCGAACGCGTGTACTCCGCCAAAGGCGTGGCGCAAGCCCTCGTCAAAGATTGGGACCTCGTTATTTCGGACCACTCCATGCCGCAGTTCTCGGGGACGGAAGCTCTGAAAATGGTGAGAGCGATGGATCCCGACGTTCCGTTCATTTTCGTGTCTGGCACCATTGGAGAAGATGCGGCCACGGACGCTATGAGAACCGGCGCCCAGGACTACGTGATGAAGACGAATCTCAAGCGTCTGGTTCCGGCGGTTCAACGCGAGCTTCGGGATGCCGCGGAACGGAAGGAGCGAAGACGTCTGGACCGGCGGGTGCAACAACTGGAGAAATTTGAAGCGATTGGGAGACTCGTAGGCGGAATCGCGCATGATTTCAACAATATGATCGGCGCGATCTTAGGCTGGGCGGAAATGGGCTGTGAAGAAACGGAAGGCGAGAATGGTTTGCACAGTCGTTTTCAGAAAATCCGCGACCAATCGGTGCGCGCCGGGAAATTGACGTCTCAACTCCTCGCGTTTGCGGGAGGGCAAATCCTTCAAAAGCGAAAGATAAATCTGAACATCCTCGTCCAAGAAGAGATGAGTCTGCTCAGCAAGATCATCGGGGAAAATATCAAGGTGCAGATTCTCGTTGCGCCGGACCTCTCAGTCACGCTTGCCGATCCTACGCAGATGGAACAGGTGCTGATGAATCTCTGCCTCAACGCGCGCGACGCGATGCCTGGAGGAGGACAACTGCTGGTCGAAACTCAAAACGTCGAACTTGGGGCGGAGTTCTGTCGCGACAACGCTTGTGGGCCGCCGGGGAGTTACGTCTTGCTATCGGTATCTGATACTGGCGTCGGTATGGACGCTGGAACGATCGAAAGGATTTTTGAACCCTTTTTCACGACCAAAGAAACAGGAAGAGGAACGGGACTTGGCTTGGCAACCGTAGCCGGCGTTGTGAAGCAGCACGACGGAGTGATCCTCGCGAAGAGCGAACCAGGAAAGGGAGCGTCGTTCCAAGTCTATCTTCCCGCCGACAGCGGGACCCACGAACCCGACGATACAGCGTGCGACACCCAGCTTTTGAGGGGGACGGAAACGATTCTGTTGGCCGAAGACCACGACGGACTTCGAGATACAGCGCGAGAAATGTTGCAGGGGCTAGGCTATCGCATTCTTGACGCGCCCGATGGCGCGAAAGCCCTGGAGGTCTTCAAACTGCACGCCGATCAGATCGATTTGATTGTTATGGATGTTGTAATGCCTTCGCTGAGCGGCCCGGAAGCATATTTGGAAATGTCGGCCCTGCGACCTGGGATCCGGGTGATCTTTACGACCGGCTACACCCTCGAAGCAAAGGCTCTTGTTTCAATGGTCGAAAAGGGTGCATCGGTCCTACGCAAACCATACAGCCTTACGAGTCTCAGCCAGATGGTACGGGGTGCGCTACAACCCAGAATCCTTGTATGAAGCTCGGATTTCCACAAGCCAAACTAGGAATCCTTCCACTGTTGACCACACCTCCCGGCACTCCGGTTGAGCGAAGTGGACGTTCCGTTCTTCACTTCAGAGCGATTCTGAGGTGATGACCGGGGGTAATCGGAAACGATTCGCATGCCGCACTTGCCGGGGAGTTGGACGATCTGCGAGCCGCTGTAATTCAGGATTGGTCCGTTCAGGCCCTGCAACGTGGTAGTATGCCTCCTATCCTGGGAAAGCTTTGGGAGCCTCAGCGGGATGCTAAGAATGGCGAATTCGGGATCCGTTGGGGTACCGCTGGGAGTCGGCGTCCCAAGTACTGCCTCGGCCGTCCCTGCCATGACGGTTACTGCGCGACACTCTGCGCTCGTCCGCGTCACTCACTGGATCGTCACGCTCTGCTTTTTTGCCCTGCTCGTCACCGGAGCTGAACTTGTAATTTCTCACCCACGTTTCTACTGGGGAGAAACCGGCAATGTATTGACCACGCCGTTGTTCAAACTGCCGATCCCTTCCTCGAGGGGATTGGTGCCGACCGGCTACGGGTACGTGCTGCCGGACCAGAACGGCTGGAGCCGCTACCTTCACTTTCAAGCTGCGTGGATTCTGATATTGACCGGCTTGCTGTACGGAATCTACGGCGTACTTACGGGACATTTTCGGAAAAACTTGCTTCCGGATAGGGCCGATCTTTCGTGGCCGGCGTTCTCGACCACAATCGCGAGCCATCTGCGGTTCGAGAGGCCGAGTGAGGCGGAAGCCTGGTCGTATAACGGGCTCCAGCGGCTCACTTACCTGTTCGTGATCTTCGTTCTGTTCCCGTTAGTAATCTGGACGGGCCTGGCGATGTCCCCCGCGTTCAATTCGGCGTTTCCGGCGGGCGTCAATGTGTTGGGCGGCCAGCAATCCGCGCGCACGATTCACTTCTTCGTCTCTCTGGCTCTTGTGCTTTTCCTAATTGTCCACGTCGTGATGGTTTGCGTCGCCGGATTCAGGAGCCGCATGCGAGCGATGATCACGGGCCGGGCCGGTTCACAAAAGGAGCACACATGACCGATCTCTCGCGCCGAAAACTGATCCTGGGCGGACTCGCGGCCACTGCGGGCGTATCGGGCCTGGGCGTGGCCGCGCGTCTCGCGCAAGAGTATGGACTCGTGCCGCCCGATCACGGCGGCCTCTACGGCCTGGGCGAAACGCTCACCTATGCTTCCCAACGGCTGCTCACGAGGCACTCGTTAGCGCGTGAGTTCTCCCCGAGCCAGATTTCGAAGCGTCCGCTCGAGAACGAAATGGCGCCTCCGAGTGACGCGTTCAAGCGCCTTCAGGCTGGAGGATTCGCCGACTGGCGGCTCACCGTGGACGGCATGGTCGACCGGCCAGCCTCCTTTTCGCTGTCCCAGCTTAAGAGCTATCCGTCTCGCAGCCAGATCACTATGGTGCAATGTGAAGAGGGCTGGTCATATATCGCCGAGTGGATCGGCGCGCCTCTTTCGCACGTCTTGGATGCAGTTGGGGTCCAGCCGCAAGCCCGATACGTCGCCTACTTCTCGATTCAACCAGACTGGTGGGACAGCATCGACGTGGCGGATGCGTTGCATCCGCAGACTTTTCTCACATATGGGATGAACGGCGGTGAACTGCCCGTGGGCAACGGCGGGCCGCTTCGCCTGCGGGTCCCGCGCCAGCTCGGCTACAAGAGCGTGAAGTTCATCACTCACATGACGGTTACCGACAGCCTGAAAAAGTTCGGCAAGGGGTTGGGCTCCGCGGCTCCAGAAGGAGGCTATGCCTGGTACGCGGGTATCTGACGGGCTCTTCAGGCAGTGGCGCCTTGAGGGTGGAGATATGGCGCCGGAGAAGCGTCGGATTTGGGTTCCGTCCGATGGTCTGCAAACCGGAAATTGCCGCAGTTTGCTGCCAAGGTGCTCGCTTGATAAGCGCCGTTTCGAGCAGTGGAATCGACCGAAGGCAGATGTCCGGTAGCGCGCGGCCTCAACCGGACATTTGAAGGTCCGGTACAACATTTGCCTGCTAGTGCGCTTGTCGGGCACAGGAACGCATTCAATTTCAGCTTTTTGTTCAATCCTTACTCACGCTGGACCTACAGCTGTGCAAGCCGTCTTAAGAAAGAGAGGCGCATATCTGTGGACATGTCGAGATCAACGTAGGCTCACGAACTCCGTCGTGACGCACGGCGCGGGAAAAGTCAGGTATGACCCGATTGAGGCGTTACCAAGTATAGTTGAGTGGATCGCCCACACGGCCGAGTGCGCGACGCAGAAAGGCAGCCAGGATGAATGAAAAGCCAAGCGCAGAAGGCCGCTTAACTCCCGAGCAGCAGTCGCTCAACGATCTTTGGGAAGAACACATCCGCGACGAATTCACGACCCGAGATACGAACGCCACACTTGAGACCATGGTGCCCGACGCCTACGTGAACCACATCCCGGTGTTGACCGGCGGCGTGGGCCGCGAACAACTGCGCGAATTCTATTCGCAGCACTTCATCCCGAAGATGCCTCCCGATACGGAGATTGTTCCAGTCTCACGAACCATCGGTGTGGAGCGACTGGTGGACGAAATGATTTTTCGCTTCACCCACACGATCGAAATGGACTGGATGCTTCCCGGCATTGCTCCCACGGGCAAGCGCGTGGAGTGCCCGTTGGTGGTAATCGTCCACTTTCGCGATGGGAAGCTTTCCAACGAGCACATCTACTGGGATCAGGCTTCCGTGCTGGTGCAACTCGGGCTTCTCGACCCATCCAGCCTGCCGGTCGCCGGCGTAGAAACTGCGAAAAAGTTAGCTAACCCCAGCTTGCCCGCGAACCATTTAATTGAGCGGGCCAAGGTTGGGCGCAGATCGTAAGCGTTCAGGCTGACCCATCATCATCTTTTTGAATTTGGATTCTTGCGCGCGGAGCGTTAACCTTCTAAGGGTCATTCTGGTGCTGCGATGTCTCGGTCGAAACAAATCGCTGTGATCCTTTTTCAGCTTGGCGGCCCGGATACGCAGGCCGCGGTCGAGCCGTTCCTCTACAATCTTTTCTGCGACCCCGACATCATCAACTTCCCGGGAGCGTTTCTGGCGCGCAAGACGCTGGCGCGCCTGATTTCGCGCAGCCGGGCGAAAATCGTTCGCGAGCATTACGCGGAAATTGGCGGCGGTTCGCCGATTCGCCGGCTGACGGAGGATCAGGTAAGCGCTCTGGAAGCGGCGCTTCAGCCGCGCATATCCGCGCGCGCGATTGTAGCGATGCGCTACTGGCATCCGAGCACGCGGGAGGCGATTGACGCGCTCGAGAGCGAGCCGTTCGATGAATTGGTGCTGCTGCCGCTTTATCCGCACTATTCCTTCGCCACCACTGGCAGCAGCCTGAAGGAATGGAATCGCCAGTACAAATCGAAGGCTCCGGCGCACCTGGTGGATCACTTCTTCGATCATCCGGACTACATCGCGGGGATCGTCGAGCGAATCAACAGCGTGCTGTTGGAGGTGCCGAACCCCGAGCAAGTTCATCTGGTGTTCAGCGCGCACGGGCTGCCGCTTTCGCTTGTCGCAAAGGGCGATCCGTATCCGAATCAGATCGAGACGACGGTGGAGCTTGTGCGGCAGCTTGGTGCGTGGACGAATCCGTACGTCCTGTGCTACCAGAGCCGCGTGGGCCCGCAGAAGTGGCTGCAGCCGTCGCTAACGGAAACGATCGACCGGCTGGGAAAGCACGGGGCAAAGAGGCTGCGGGTGATTCCGATTTCTTTCGTCACGGAACACTTCGAGACGCTGCACGAAATCAATATCGAGGCTCGCGAACATGCGAAATCGGCGGGAATCACGGATTTTCATGTGATGCCGGCGCTCAACGATTCGCCGCTGTTGATCCGCGCGCTGGCGGACCTGGTGTTGCGCGCCGTGGGGATGCGGTCTGGTGTGGCTTCGCTGGCGTAGTTGGTTATTTGTGCTTGGTGATCCCGCTGGCGACCAGAGTTTATTGCGCTCCGGGATGTGTCGTGCATCACACTATGGCGGTGACGAACGTCACTTCCTTCTTGACACCGGCACTTCGGCATCATATAAATTCGCTGGTTACCATTCATAATTTGTTTCGGTCTAATTTGTTTTTATTTTTATAAGACTCAACGCGGTATCGCACCAAGTAAACGGGGTCTATGGCCGAACAACCTGAAGGGAAGGCTGCGGAAGCTCACTCCGCACCTGCCCCAGACGCTAAAGCGGTCGCCAAGGAAATAAATACCAGCCGTCGCCGCATCATCTGGGCGTGTATCTGGGGCTATCTGGGCGTCAACTTCCTGATGTTCCTCCGGTTTTTCTTTCCGCGCGCGCTATACGAACCGAATACCATTTTCAATATCGGCTATCCGGCGGATTTCAATCTGGGCATCGACCAGCGCTTCCTGATGACCAATCGCGTGTGGGTGGTCCGCGAACCGGATCGGATGTTCGTGATTTTCGCGCGCTGTACGCACCTGGGTTGCACGCCGGAATGGAAAGCCGCTGAAAACAAGTTCAAGTGCCCGTGCCACGGCAGCGGGTACGACAGCGAGGGAGTGAATTTCGAAGGTCCGGCGCCAAGGCCGATGGATCGCGCGTTTGTGTCGCTTGATCCGACGGGGAAGATTGTGGTCGATACGAGCCGCTTGTTCGTGGACGATCCGCGCGCGGGCGTGAATCATTTTGGGGATCCGGGAGCATTTTTGAACGTGTAAGGTGATGGCCGTTCACGCCAGAGACGCAGAGGACGCAGAGTGAGGATCAACTGCTGAAACACAGAGGGCACAGAGAGAAGAGAGAGGTCACGGAGAGCGGTAAAGGCAGTTAAAGGGTCATTCGGTGGCGGAAGAGAACCTGAACAACGAAAAGAAGCCGGGAATTGTCGACAAGGTGCAGGAGTCTGCGGCCGCGCTTCGCGAAACTCTTAAAGAGAAAAGCAAGCAGCAGCTCGACGAGCTGAAAGAGCCGGAAAAGACTCAGCTCTACCGGTCGATGTTCCGCGTGAAGCACGACGAAGAGCCGCGCAACCGCGCGCTCAGCGTCCTCTCGAATGTTTTCTTCCACCTGCACCCGGCGAAGGTGAACCGCGACGCTACGAAATACAACTTCACGTGGGGCATGGGCGGCATCACGTTCTACTTGTTTATTGTGCTGACGTTCACCGGCGTACTGCTGATGTTTTATTACCACCCGTCGAAAGTGCAAGCTTTCCGCGACATTCTGTATCTCGAGAACGACGTTCCGTTCGGCAAGCTGCTGCGCAACATGCACCGCTGGGCCGCGCACCTGATGATCATCGCGGTGTGGCTGCACATGTTCCGCGTGTTCATGACCGGCTCGTACAAGCGGCCGCGCGAGTTCAATTGGTGCGTGGGCGTACTGCTGATGGTACTAACCCTGCTGCTTTCGTTCACGGGCTACCTGCTACCGGACGATCAGCTGGGATTCTGGGCCGTCACGGTGGGAACGAACATGGCGCGGGCGACTCCGCTGCTGGGGAATGAAGGCCCATTCGGCTCGCAGTTGGGCATGACGCCGTATAACGACGTGCGGTTCGCGCTGCTTGGCGGCTCCATTGTCGATGCGAACGCGCTTTTGCGGGCCTACATCTGGCATTGCATTGCGATTCCGCTGATCGCCGCGATTTTCATGGGTGTCCATTTCTGGCGGGTGAGGAAGGACGGGGGTATCTCCGGCCCAGCCCCGGTGATGCTTGAGTCGGAAGTGAAGGAAGAGCGCAGCCCGCGGCCTGTGATCCTGCGGCCGTCGGGAATGGGGTAGCACAGGAAGTGACACGCCGCGGTCGGTAGGGAACGGCGTCCCTTTCATTTGATCTCGACGTCGGCTGAGGGCTACTAGCTAATGGATTGGCATCAACTCTGGGAGATCGCGTCTTCTCCGGACAACGTTCCGATCGTTGCGATGCTTTTCTTTGTCCCTTTTTTCCTGTGGTACGGTCTTAGGCAAGCTGTCGAAAACGACCGCTTAATAGCGTTGCTGGAATCCGATGCGACGGCGGCGAAAACAAAGTATCGCAAGACGCAACCATGGGATCCGTCCTGGGACCGCGAGGTTCACACCTGGCCGTACCTGATGCGCATGGAACTGCTGGTGGCAATCATTGTCACCGTTTTACTGATGGTGTGGTCGCTCACGCTGAATGCGCCGCTGGAAGAGCCGTCGAATCCGAACGTCACAATGAACCCGGCGAAGGCGCCGTGGTATTTCCTCGGCTTGCAGGAGATGCTGGTCTATTTCGATCCGTGGATTGCGGGCGTCGTGATGCCGACGCTGATCATCATCGGACTGATGGTGGTTCCGTACATCGACGCCAACCCGCTCGGGAACGGCTACTACACTTACAAGCAGCGCCGCTTTTCCATCTGGACGTTCCTGGTGGGCTTCCTGGGATTGTGGGTGGCGATGATTTTCATTGGCACGTTCATCCGCGGCCCCGGATGGATGTGGTTCTCGCTCGGGGATACGTGGGACGCGCAGGCGGTGCAGTACACGGTGAACCGCAACCTGGACCAGGTGTTTCCGTTCTCGCTGTTGCATATTAATGGTTCGATTGTGGCGCACCTGCCCGGCGTGACCGCGTCGTACGCGCCGATTCTCGCGCGCATTATTTTCGGAATATTTCCGCTGGTGGCCTACTTCATTCTGGCCGCGGTGCTGGTGCACTGGATTTGCATGCGCACGGAGTTTAGCCGGAAGATTTACAAGCGCATGAGCCTGGTGCAACTCGTCACGATGTACGTGTTTCTCGTGCTGATGCTGGCTCTGCCGATCAAGATTTTGATGCGGCTGCTGTTCAACATCAAGTACGTCTGGGTGACTCCATGGTTCAGCGTATGACGCCGGCTTCGACGCAGGAGGTTGCGGGTGGCTGAAATTCCTCCTGCCCAGGCGGGACCGAAACCTGAGGACCCGATCACCAGTAGTTCGTTCACGTTTCCGCTGCTGATTGCTTCGCTCCTGCTGGTCCTCACGGTGGCGTGGTCTTTCTACGACGAGGTGTACGGGCTGCGCCCGTGGCGCGCGTACCAGTCGCGATTTGCCGGCGCGTATGCCGGATTTCTCCAGAAACAAGTAACCACCCAGAAGAAGGCTGAAGACGCCGTCTATTCTTCCGCCGAGTACAAGAATCTTCGCGACACAGCGGACCGGCTCGATAAAGAGGCGGCTCCGAAGGACGCGGAGATTGAGAAGCAGATCGCGCTGCTGGACCAGCAACGCGCGGCGATACTCACCTCTTACCAGGACGCGCGCGGGTACGTGGGTTCGCTGATCTACGAGTATGAGGAAGTTCCTGCCAGCGACACCGCCATTCGCAAGAAGCGGATGGACGCGGTGGAGAAAGGGAAGAAAAACCCCTGCGGTGGAAATCCCTGCAAGGTGGATTGGCCCGTCTCAGAAAATCAAACAGAGCGCCGCACGCTTTACTACGACGACCTGAACGCCATCTTCACCGACATTTTGACGAAACGCGCGGCGCTGGTCAGCCAACGCGGCGAAATCGACCGGCCGGGGAAAGAGGCTCGCGCGACGCTGGCGACCTACCTGTCCGAAAAACTTCCCGGCCTGAATTCAGCGACGCTCGAGGGACTCTACCACACGGCGCTCAACTGGAATGAAACGCTGCTGCAAATCAACGTGAACCCGCCCGGGGCGACGATCAATTATCTGGGCGGCGCGGGCCTTGTGGATCGCTGCCAGTCATGCCACATAGGTATGGACCAAGCGCTGGTTCCGATGGGTTTGACCGTGTCGAAAGCCGATCTGGGCATGGCGAAGAGCCACGACGCGCCGTTCACCAGCCATCCTATTCCGGAGCTCCTCCAGATACACACGGTTGAGAAGTTCGGATGTTCGCCGTGCCACGGCGGCAATGGACGCGCGCTCGATTCCGTCACCCGAGGGCACGGGCGCTACGAACACTGGCTCTGGCCGCTCTACTATCGCGCGAATTTCGACGCGGGCTGCCAGCAATGCCACTCGGGGGACATGGTCACCGAGCATGCCGAGACGCTGAACGAAGGGAAACAACTCTATCGGCAGCGCGGCTGCATCGGTTGCCATCGGTTCCAGGGCTTCGACAATCAGGACGAGCAACTCGTCAACGCGCGCCAGCAGATTTTGCAGCTCGCCAAGCAGAAGTCTGACGACGAATTGGAAATTCCGCGGCTGCAAAAACTGGGCGACCAGGCACCCGACAACGACGCAGCGAACAAGCTGTACGCGCAGGCCACTAATCTGACGGTGGAGGTGAGCCGCCTCGACGCCGAAGCCGAAACCCTGGAAGGCCGCAGCCACAACCTCCTGCAGGAAATTAAGAAGGTCGGCCCGGACCTGAAGGAAGTTCGCCAGAAGATTCACAAGGAATGGATTCCTTACTGGCTGGCGAACACGCACACGTTCCGGCCGACCACGAAGATGCCGCAGTTCCGGCTGACGCAGGAGGAAGTCCAGAGTATTTCGGCTTTTATCTGGCAGCAGGCGCTCACCAGCCCGGCGCTCGAACATCAACAGCCCGGCAACGCCGCGCACGGCAAAGTTCTCCTCGAGTCCCGTGGCTGCCTGGCTTGCCATTCGATTGGCGAAGGCGACGCGTTAGTGGGCGGCACGTTCTCCGCAAACCTGAGCCGCATCGGAGAAAAAGACAATTACGACTACATTGTGCGCTGGGTGCACAACCCGCGCGAGCGCACGCGTCCCTATTGCCCCTACGAGAAGAAGGATCTCGGACCCGAGGACTACGCGAAGCACAATTTGCCGTACGTCTTCGACCTGGAGCATTCGCGCTGCCCGAATGACGGCCACGAACTCGTGGTGATGCAGCCGACGGTGATGCCGAACTTGCGTCTGACGCCGGAAGACGCACGCGACGTCGCGTCGTACCTGCTCACGCAGAAGCACAACGATGCGAGTTACCTGACGGCGGACGTGAGCTTCATGGACGATCCGAAACGCGCCGAAACGGGCAAGGATCTGGTGCGGCACTACGGATGCGCGGGATGCCACGAGATCAGCGGGCTCGAAGACGAAGGCCGCATCGGAACGGAGCTGACGAACGAAGGCTCGAAGCCAATCGAGCGTCTCGATTTCGCGCGCTTCACCGAAGACGCCAAGCGCGGCATACTCCCCGATGGTAAGGATTCGCCGCGCGGCGAATGGTACGACTCGAAGGGTTTCTTCGAACAGAAGCTGATGAATCCGGCGATCTTCGACACGGGCAAGTATCACGCGAATCCGATGGACGCGCTGCGCATGCCGAAGCCGAACCTGTATGGTCCGGGCGACGTGGATGCGCTGGTGACAATGCTGCTGGGCAGCACCGATCCCACTCTCCCGCCCGACTACATGTACAAGCCAGCCGACCGCCGCCGCTTCATTCAGGACGGCTGGTGGATCGTCACGAAGTACAACTGCATCGGCTGCCACCAGATTGACGTTGGCCAAAAATCGATCCTGATGACGCTGCCGTTCTATCAAGGCGAGAACAAGGCGAATCTGCCGCCCGTCCTCACCACCGAGGGCGCGCGCGTGAATCCGGAGTGGCTGCGGCAGTTCCTTGCGAACCCCCCGCAGAGCACTACGGACACGAATCGCAACGGCGTGCGGCAATATTTGCAAGTGCGCATGCCGACGTTCTCGCTGTCGGACGACGAGATTCGCAAGCTTGTGCTGTTCTTCGAGGCGATGTCGTCGCAGCCCGAGCAGTTCATTCCGCCGAAGGTGCAGCCGCTCAGCGACGCCGAGCGCGCCATGGCTCGCAGCTTGTTCACGAGTCCCGCCGCGCCTTGCCTGAAATGCCATATGACTGGCAGTCCCGAGCACGACAAGAACGCGACGGCGCCGAATTTCCTGCTGGCGCACGAGCGTTTGCAGCCCGCCTGGGTGGGCCGTTGGATCACCGATCCGGCGAAAATTATTCCGGGCACCGCGATGCCGTCAGGCCTGTTCAAGATGCAGGATGGTCACTGGGTGTTCAGCGGGCCGGAGCCGGCGTCGTTGCAGCAATACCACGGCGACCAGGCAGACTTGCTGGTGCGCTACATGTTCTCGCTGACGCCGCAGGAGCAGGGCGCGCTCGTGGGCCGGACGCCGACTGGCGCGAGCACGCCGAAGCCGGGTGGTCAGTAGAAACAACAACGAAGAATGCGTGTAAGCCTTTCAGTCCTGTTACTATATCCAGATTCTTGAAGGGAGGAATCGTTCGATATGAAGAATCAGATTTTGCATGTCTCGCTGGCGGCTGTGGTGGCCCTGGCCATTACGGGTTGCGGCGGTAACAAGAGCGGTGAATCATCCGAACAACCGGCAGCAACGTCGTCAGGCGGCGCCACCGTTGACGCTTCCACGGCGGGTTCGATCACCGGCACTATTATGCTAGACGGCAAAGCGCCCGCGGCCAAACCGATCAACATGAGCGCCGAGCCGTATTGCCAGAAGGCTCATTCGTCGCCCGTGGTTCCGCCGGAAGTGGTGACGGGCGACGGCGGCGCGCTAGCCAACGTCGTCGTGTACGTGAAGGACGACATGAGCAAGTACACCTTCGCGACGCCGAGCACGTCCGTCCCGCTCGACCAGCAGGGCTGTATGTACGATCCACACGTGGTGGCTTTGATGGCGGGGCAGACCATCGAAGTGAAGAACGACGACCAGACCACGCACAATATTCACCCCATGCCGAAAGACAATCGCGAGTGGAACAAGTCGCAGCCGCCCGGCGCTACCCCGATCGACGACAGCTTCGCGCGCGCCGAGCTCGCGATCCCGGTGAAGTGCAATGTCCACCCGTGGATGAAGAGCTACATCTTCGTCTTCAAGAATCCGTACTACGCCGTCACGAAGAAAGACGGGAAGTTCACGCTGGATGGTTTGCCGCCCGGCACATACACGGTCGAGGCCTGGCAGGAAAAGTACGGCACAACGGATCAGACCGTGACGATCGGCCCGAAAGAATCAAAGGCCGTCACGTTCACATTCAAGGCCGGTGGCGCTGCCGGCGACTAGGTGTCATCTCATGGGTGGCTGATTTGGAAAGGCGGGGCTCGCGCCGGGACGCGAGCCCCCGCTTGTCATCTGCAAGCCCGCGATTTGTACGGAGTGAGGGATCTGCTTTTGGCTTTGGAGATGTGAAGGGAATCACTGTCTCATGTCGGGCACTTATAACCTTCGCGGCGTACACCGATTCGCCATTGCGACATCGGCTTGCACCGTTCTGTTGCTGATGGCGGGTGCGCTCGTCACCAGCAACGACGCGGCCGATTCCGTCCCCGATTGGCCGCTCGCGTACGGCAAGATCATTCCTCCGCTGATCGGCGGCATCCGCTACGAGTTTGCGCACCGCGTTGTCGCGGGGCTGGTTTCGATTCTCACGCTGGTGCTGGCGATATGGCTCTCGCGCGTGGACACGCGCCGGTGGGCGCGCCGCCTCGGGTGGACGGCGCTTGGATTGGTGATCGCGCAGGCGCTTCTCGGCGCGCTGCGCGTCCTCAAAGGGCATCCGGCAATCACCGCCACGTCTCACGCAATCCTGGCGCAGTTATTCCTGATTACCCTCGTCAGTATCTCCCTTTTCACAAGTGAGTGGTGGCAGGCGGAGGTTCCTTCGCTCGACGATGCAGGCTCGCCGGCGTTGCGGTCGCTGGCTGCATGGACGACGGCGGCGATTCTGGGGCAGCTTGTGCTCGGCGCCGCGTTCCGACACGGAGCCTTTGGCATTTGGCCCCACCTTGTGGGCGCGGGCGCTGTACTGGTGATGGCGATTTTGACGGGCCGAGCCGCGAGGAAGCGGTTCGCGGGCGTGCCCGTGATTCGGCGCTCGGTAATCCGGCTTCATGCGACCGTGGGAACGCAGATTCTTCTCGGCGGAGCGGCTTACTGGGCCATCGCTGCGTCACGCGATGCGGCACAGCCTGGGCTGACGTACGTCATTTTGTCGGTGGCGCACGTTTTGGTGGGGGCTATCACGCTGGTCGCGAGCGTCTTGCTGACCCTCGTTTGCCGCCGCCTGATTCGTCCCGCGGAATTGGTTGTGGCTGATTCCACGGCGGTGCATTCAGAAGTGGGGACGCGATGAGCGCCTCGCGCACCGCAGTCGTTCCGCCCATCAGCAAGTCGGCCAGCAAGTGGTGGTCGTACGTCGTGCTGACGAAGCCGGACGTCACGTTCCTCGTCGTGATTACAACGGTGGCCGGATTCTATCTTGGCTCGAGGGGGCCGCTCGACTGGCTGCTTCTTCTGCAAACGCTTTGCGGGACCACGCTCGTCGGCGCCGGCACGGCTGCGCTGAATCAGTATGTGGAGCGCGACATGGATGCCGTGATGCGCCGCACGGCGTTGCGTCCTCTGCCGGCGGGGCAGTTGCAACCGCGCGAGGTGCTCGTTTTTGGCGTAGGCGCGATCGTGATCGGGTTCGTGTGGTTGCTGGCGAAGGTAAATCTGCTGGCCGCGCTGATCGCTCTTGCGACGTGCTTGCTCTATCTCGGCGCCTATACGCCGCTCAAGAAGCGCACGCCGCTTGCCACAGCAGTGGGAGCATTTCCCGGCGCGCTGCCGCCGCTCATCGGATGGGCGGCCGCCACGGGGTCGATTTCTCTTGGCGGCTGGGTCCTATTCGCGATTTTGTTTTTCTGGCAGTTCCCGCACTTCATGGCCATTGCCTGGATGTACCGCGAAGACTACGCGCGCGCGGGAATCAAGATGCTTCCGGTGGTGGACCTGAGGGGCGACGCAACGTTCGCACAGATCATCTGGACTTCGGCGGTGCTCGTTCCCGTGAGCCTGTTACCGTCGCTCGTCGGCATCGCGGGGATTCGCTACTTTTTCGGCGCGCTTGTGCTGGGCATGATTTTGCTGCAAGCGGGCCTCTGGGCCAACCGCACGCGAACGAACCTTCGCGCGAAATGGCTGATGCACGCGACGGTGGCGCACATTCCGCTGCTGCTCGGCTGGATGATCGCAGATAAGCTTACGCGCTGAACTTCCTTGGCTCCTGAAGCAAGCAGTGAACGACGAGGAGGCACATTAGGACGATGACGAGAGCTCTCCGGATCGAGATTGCTGTAATTTCCGCGGTCTTCATCCTGCTTTCCATCTGGGGAATCGTCTGGGATTTCACCAGCGGACTTCTGATGAGCGGCATCGACGGGATCATGCTGCTTTTCGTCTGCCTCATGACGGCCGGCATCTTCGCGTTGATGATGCTCGTGGAGCTGCAAAAGGCGGGCATCCTGCCGGCCTTTCCCGGGGCCAAGGCCAAAACCAAGACGGCTGCAACCGCGTCTGCCGCGAAGCCTGCCGCCGCCACGGCTCCTCCGGCTAAGCCCGCGGGTTCGGAGCCGCAGCCCACGGCGCAAACGAAATAGCCGGCCGCCGCGAAAGCCCTTGCCTCTCTCGTCCATACCCGCGCTCAACGCCATCCTCAACGGCGCCTCGGCTGTTTTCCTGATCGTGGGATTCAGCTTCATTCTTCGCGGGAAAATCTTGGCGCACAAAATCTGCATGCTGTCCGCGTTCGTGTGCTCGACGGTGTTTCTTGGGTTCTATCTGTACTTCCATTTCCACGCGGGACTGATTCGCTTCGGAGGGCAGGGCTGGATTCGTCCGGTGTATTTCACCATACTGATTTCACACACGATCCTGGCCGTCGTGAGTTTGCCGCTGGTCCTGGTGACGCTTTCCTTCGCGTTGAGCAGTCGCTTCGCAAAGCACCGGCGCATCGCGAAGTGGACGCTTCCGATTTGGCTGTATGTGTCGATTACCGGAGTGATCGTCTACTGGCTGCTGTACATCGCCTACACGCCCATCGGCGCCCCCGCGTGAGAGTGCCGACGGTCCGCTAGAACTCGAGGTGACCAGCGGTTGAGGTGTAATTCCTATCTGTCGACTAGCCGCGCGGATGATGATGCCCGTGAGGATGGCGATGGTGGCGACGATGATGCCGTGCCGCGCCGGCCGGACCGGCAATCGCAGAAACTGCGACCAGCGCCAGGACCAACGCGAATAGCTTGGAACGCCAAGACTTCATGGGATCTCTCCTCTTCCCAAGACGCGGTCTATATTACACCCGAGAGGCGAAAAAGTTTGCCTTGTCCTGGTGCAGCGCGAACCGGTCAACATAGTCAACAGCCGCTTGTCACTCACGTCTCGCCCCTGTAATCTGTTTCCTCGTGGCATCCGCCGCTCAAACCGAGTCCAAACCGCGCGCACCCATGGCGGCTCGCTGGACGTTCGCGATTCTGATCCTCGCGTTCCTGTTTGTGCTTATGCCGTTTCTGTTCTGGAACGCGACGTGGTTTGGCCGGCCGCTTACCGATGCGCAACTCGCGAAAGCGCTTGCCGACCGGTCTCATCCGCGCGAGATTCAGCACGCTCTGACGCAGATCGAATCGCGAATCGAAGCGGGTGATCCGGCGGCTCGCAGTTGGTATCCGCAGTTGGTTCAGCTCGCTTCGGACCCGATCGACGAAATCCGCGTTACGGACGCATGGGTGATGGGCCAGGACAATAAGGCGCCGGAATTTCACAGCGCGCTCGTACAGCTTCTCGACGACCAGAATCCAATGGTGCGGCGCAACGCGGCGCTTTCGCTCGTCCGCTTTGGCGACGATTCGGGGCACGCGCAAATCGTGACGATGTTGCGGCCGTACGCCATGCCGGCGCCATTTGCAGGGAAGTTGGAGACGCGGCTCAAACCCGGCGACGTAGTGAATCCGGGCACGATGATCGCGCACATCGAGTCCGATGGGCAGAGCAGGGAAGTGCGCACGAACGTTCCGGGGACGCTCGAGCGCTGGCTCGTGCCGAACGGCTCGACTGTGTCGGCCGCTCAGCCGATCGTAGCGCTAGCACCGAGCGAGAGCATGGTGTGGGAAGCGCTGCGCGCGCTGTACTTGGTGGGCCGGGCTGACGATTTGCCCGACGTCGACCGCTTCGTCCGCGGTGCCGACGGCGTATCACCGCAAATCGCGCAGCAAGCGCAGGCAACCGCGCAAGCGATCCGCTCGCGTTCTACTTCGTCGTAATTCGCGTCTCACGAAACACCTTTCATGGGATCCGTCGATTCAATTCACGAGAAGATTCGTGAAGTCAGAGAAGAGGGCTTTTGCATCCTCAGAAATCATTTCGCGCCGACCCTAATTGAGGCTTGCCGGCAGGCGTTCTGGCCACGTCTGCTTGCGTATCTCAACGGCGGCCATGACTCGAACCGCGGCCCGCATCGCCACTTCATAGCGATGCCTTTTGAGCCGCCGATCTTCGCCCCGCAGTTCTTCTTCGACGATGACGTACTGCGCATCGTGCGTGGACTCATGGATGACCAGGTCGTCGCTGACCAATGGGGCTGCGATGTGCCTTTGCGCGGATCGGATCATCAGGGCGCGCATGTGGACTATCAGCGCCCGCTCTTTCCGGAAATCCCCCATCTTGCGCTCCCGGCGTATGCGCTGGTCGTCAGTTTTGGCTTAGTCCGAATCGCGCCGGAAGACGGCCCCATCGAAATTGCGCCGGGTACGCATCGCATGCCGAGGATGGACGCGCTTCGCGCGGTCGAGGCCGGTGAGATTGGTTTGCAAGCTGTCCCGTTGGAGATCGGTGACGTCCTGATTCGGCATCCGTGGGCACTGCATCGGGGAACACCCAATACGACTGACGTACCGCGCGTGCTCGCTACGCTCCGCTACGTGCGGCGTTGGTACGCAGACGCTAGCCGCGATGTGGAGGAGCTTCCACGCGCGACGTGGGAATCCCTGACTGCCGAGCAACAAGGCATGATGCGCTTTCCCCGGTCTAGCTGGTAGGCATTCGGCGCGCGTAGTCGGCGTTCGTCACTGATCCTTGTATTTCACCACGGCTTGGCCATTCACAATTTGAATGTCGCTGATGTCGCCGGGGAGCTTCAGCTTCTCTCGATTCTCGGGCGACGACATCATTTTCTCGACGGCGGCATTCAGCGTCGACTGGGGGAGCGGTAGCGATCCGAGCTTTCCCGCCGCGGGCTCGAAATGGACGTAGCCATCCTGCGTGCTCAGGTGTCCGTCGAGTTCCAGCGACAAATCCTTGCCGTGAAAATCGAAGATGACGTACGCCTTCACCAGGTCGCCGTCCATATCCACCTTGACGTCCTTCACCGTCGATTGCACCTGCTCAAGGGTTGTCGCCTGATCTCCGCTGGCAAGCGCGGCCATGGGATCGCCGGGATTTCCCGCGCCCGGAGTCTGCGTTCCGGCGCTCGCTGACGTGGTCGGTGGAGCCGCTGGTTCTGCCGCCGGTGGTTGTCCTGCAAGATTGTCCTTCAAATAGGAATTGAGTTCTGTGCGGTCGAGCGCGACCTGGCTGGGCTGTCCCGCAGCCTTCGCCTGGTCCGCCGCGGCAAATTTCTGCTCAACGCGCTCGGCGGCGTTGGGATCGTAGGGCACGTTGGGCGGAGGCGACTTCCGCAGCACGAGCAGAATCGTGAGTATCAAGGCGGCGAGGCTGGACCAGGTCAGAATTCGGTAGGCGAGCTTGAATCCGGAGGAATTGGGCATGGACGCTCCAGAATCCAGCTTAGCAATGGAGGACTAAGAGGAGGGCAGCGCGTGCCGCGCGGTGCCTAATCGTCCATCGGGCGAACGTACAGCGAAGCAGCGGAACGGGTCTGGGGAAAGGATCAGTAGGGCATCGAGCCGTATTTGCCTTCGAATTCCGCGAGCGGGACCATATCGATGGCGTCCCAGGGGCAGCCTTCGAGGAATGCGCCGTCGGGGCCCTTGCTGGTGCATAGCTTGCAGCCGATGCAGAGGATGGGATCGACGACGATGCGGCCGAACGGCGGATGATCGGCGTCTGCCACCCAGAACATGCAGTCGGCGACGGGGCAATAGTCGACGCACGCGGGCGAACCGGAGCAGCCCGTGCACATCTCGTTGATCACCGCGACGATGTGCGGCTTGCGCTTGCGGCGTTTCGTGTCGCCCCCTGAAATCGGATAGGACTTCACGACTTCGCCGTTCACGAACTTTGCGATGTCAAGCGTGGCCTCAGCCAACCTAGCCTCCCGTACGTCCGATCCTTGGCGCTATTCTGTCTGGCGGAGTCGCCAAAGTCAAACCTTGTAACCACTGATGAACACAGATAAACACAGATGAAAACAGATTCGGGAAACGCCGGCAGAGCCGTGAAGCCAGGTTCATCGTGTGACTTTGCCTTTATCTGTGTTCATCTGCGGTTTCAAAGTCTGTGGTTTCACGCCGGATGATGCGAGCCCCGAAACGCGAAGTACGCGATGTAGATGTAGCAAATCGCCGGCAGGAAGAAGGCATGGTGAATGCCGATGCGGTCTGCGATTACTCCCTGCAACTCGGGAATGATAGCTCCGCCCACAATAGCCGCCACCAGAATTCCTGAGCCTTCTCCGGTCAAGGGGCCTAGGCCCTCGATCGATAGCGTGAAGATGCTCGGAAACATGATCGAGTTGAACAGGCCCACCGCGATGATGCTCCACACCGCTACGTGGCCGAAAAACAGCATCGAGGTACACACCAGCAAGCACGCCACGATAGCGAAGATGCCGAGCAGCGTCCCCGTGCGAATCTTCTGCAGCAGCGCCGAGCCGATAAACCGCCCGATCATGGCGCCGCCCCAATAAAATGACACGTACCCGGCCGCCGCCTGAAGCGTCAGATTGCCGATGTTCGGCTGGCTGAAATAGTTGACGAGAAAGCTTCCGATCGAAACTTCCGCGCCGACGTACACGAAGATTCCAATCGCCCCGAGCACCAGATGCCGATGGCGCCACACGGAACCGTGCTTCCCCGACGCGTCGCCCGTGTGCTCGGCGGACATATCCGGCAGCTTGAACAGCGCCATCACGATGCCGAGCGCGATCAGCGTCAGCGCAAAGATGAGATAGGGTACCTTCACAGACGACGCCTGCTCGATGCGGTAGGCGTGCAAGTCCGATTCGGTCATCGTGGCCAACACACTGGCCGCGAGAGGAGCACCGCTCAGAATCAGCAGGCCGCCGATCTTGGGTCCAATCGTGGTGCCCAACGAGTTGAACGCCTGCGCGAGATTCAGGCGGCTTGAGGCTGTCTTCGGCGGACCGAGCACCGCGACGTAAGGATTCGCGGACACCTGCAGGATCGTCATGCCGGCGGCGAGGACGATCAGCGCCGTCAGAAACAGCGGAAACGACGGAACGCTTGCTGCGGGAATGAACAGCAGCGCTCCGCCGGCCATCGTGAAAAGGCCCGCGACCATGGCCTTCTTGTACCCCACGCGTTCAATTAATTTGCCCGACGGAAACGCAAAAACGAAATAGGCGGAGAAAAAGCTGAACTGGATGAGCATCACCTCCGCGTAGTTCAGCGTGAAAATCGACTTCAAGTGCGGGATCAGAATGTCGTTGAGGACGGTGAGGAAACCCCACATGAAGAAGAGCGTGGTCACCATGGCCATCGCGCCCCGGTTGGTATAGGTCGCCGTCCCTACGGTACCCGGTTCGTTCGAGCTAATCGTCACCATCGTTTAAGGTTTCTCCGTGCCCTCTGGCTTTTCCCGGCGCTTGCCCGCCATCCTGTTGGGCGGGTTCTCTGTGTTTCGCCCTTTGCACTTTCCGATTTTCAAGATTCAAATTTCAACTTTCACACTGCTTGACGCTCACGCGAACGCACCGATCACGGCTTGCGTGAACTCCGCTGTTGAGGCCTTGCCGCCCACATCCCGCGTCAGCGTTTTGCCCTCGCGATAGACTTTATGCAGCGCGTTTTCGATGCGCCGCGCCACCGTCGCCTCATTCAAATAATCGAGCATCATGATCGAGCTCATCAGCAACGCCGTCGGGTTCGCGATGCCTTTGCCTGCGATATCCGGCGCGGTGCCATGAACCGCCTCGAAAATCGCGACGCCCTCGCCGATATTTCCGCTGGGCACCACGCCCAGGCCCCCGACCAGCCCTGCGGCGAGGTCGCTCATGATATCGCCGTACAAATTGGTGAGCAGCAGCATGTCGAATTGATGCGGGTCCATGACGATCTGCATGCAGGCATTGTCGATAATCA
>Ga0073928_10002652_pt1 | contig 30154 bp, 49 predicted proteins | sample PaiPotPPA55metaG_FD_76969 | JGI IMG/M metagenome (GOLD analysis project Ga0073928, IMG submission 76969) | Iron sulfur acid spring bacterial and archeal communities from Banff, Canada, to study Microbial Dark Matter (Phase II) - Paint Pots PPA... ...
CGATTGAGCGATGCTGCTGAGTTCCAAACGTTGGTTGCTGGTGAGGGACACTTCGCAATCTGTCGCCATACCAACTTAGAAGCATAACGACTAGTAATGGTTACTCTGCGACAGTCCACTAGAGACCCTTCGAAAATGCCTCGGGAGATTATTGCAGGCTGCGAATCGCCGGACTAGCTCGTTTCAGCTTGCCACTTCTTCGCTTGCCGTGTCATTGTCAGGTAGCATTCGCAGGTTGCGTCCTCCAGCAGAGCCCGATTTTTCACTCTTACCGATCCGTGTTTGTAGTTATGAGTCCGGCTTTTTGCAAGATTCCTGCAGCCACCGTGACACTGGCCCTGCGTGTTCCCAACATGTGCGCGAGGAATTCTTGGGTAAGTGGCACGACGCGAGAAATTCAGAACCTGAGGATCGGACCAAACGTGATCCGCAGGTTGTTGTGCGCGCCGCTGTTAAAGTAGAGTTCGTCGCCCAATTCGAAACGCAACCCCACCGGACCCAGACTTGCCTCCGCGCCTGCTCCCGGATACATTGCCACGTTTAAGCTGGAGGTACGAATGCCGAGAAGCGTGCTCTCAACAGTGCTAAGCGGTACTAGGCTTGGGCTCAGGCGGAAATCCATAAACCCGCCTTTCAGACTGACGAATGGACGAAATCTACCCTTGTCGGGCTGCAGCGTTGGCCCGAATAGGCCATGAGTAACGCCAATCGACGTCCGTTCAACCGCGGTTATATCGCCGTTCGTAATGTTGCGGTAAGCCTCGTGGAAGTTGATCCCGTAGTCGTAAGCAAGTTCCCCTTCCATTGTCAGTTTGCGATGAATGCGGTAGCCGAACCGTCCGCCCACTCCGAAGTTGTTGGTGTTGGTTTGGGAAATGCTGAGGTAATCGAGAAATATGCCAACCTCGACGCGCTCCTGTGCGAACAACCGAGGAGCGCTTCCGCACAGCAGAAGAGCTATAGGGATGAGAGCGAACTCGCGCCACACAGCGTGCACCCCGACCGTTACTAAATAGCTAGACACAGATCATGGCGAAAGACAAAGTAGCGCTCGTCGCCCTGCCTTGTTCGTTTTTGAGCAACGGTCGCGGTCTTCGGCGCTTATACGGTTGCCGAGCGACCCGCAAAGAAGTGGTACACAATCGAAATGAGCGCTAAGACCAAAAGGATGTGAATGAAGCCTGCGGTCACATGAAAGGCGAAGAATCCACCCAGCCACATGAGCAACAGAATGAGGCCGATAATTCCAAACATATTCATCCTCCTATGAGCGAAATTTGGTTGTCCGCACCTTGCGGCGTCTTTGCTATTTAGGACCTCTTTAGGGCTAGCGGTCGATAGGGGCAAGTCGTTACCGCGGGCTGTGGATTTCTGTAGGTAGGTCAACCCGAAAGGGTAGACGCGTCTCGGCAACACCTGATAAGACCGATATCGGAGCATGTACTTTTCGGGCCGACTCCACTTGCTGGCATGACGATCTCGGCTCCCTCGACCCTGAATACACTTTGGTTGCTTGGCGACCGGAAGCTCGGGAGGAAGGAGCCGAACTTGTTGTTAAGTGAAACAATCAAAACGCGCACGCTTCGTCGTCAGAGCCGATATATATTCTATCGGTTACTACCACTGTACAATGCCACTAGGACGCAGTAAGGAGCCCTTACTCGCACTATTTTTCTCTTCCTTGGGGTCTGGCGCATGAACTTGTTTCTATGCCAAATTGAACGAAATAACCCCTACAGCTAGCAATAATCAATGAGGGACAGCATGCTTGCTAACTACTGCGGTTTCAAGCAATTAAACGGGATGGGATATCGACCGGCGATCTGCCGCTGCCTTGTTGAAGGGTTTGGGTGGCAAGCAAACGATTCGGCATTCATTATGGTTGCCGACTGCGACGACGCAGATCGGCTCTGGCTGCACCCCGCATCTACACGCCGACGAGTTGCCCAACTGACTGAGACGGAATTCGCTCTCCGCGATATGCTCGTCCCGACCGATAGGTTGATGTAATGGAAAACAACCTCCCGCTCACTCCGAACTCTTTAACAGATACTCGTGCATAAGGTGGTGTTCGACGAGTACGGCTTCGGCTCGGCTTACAAGTTCATCTTCAAACGCCAATCCGTAGCTAGTCATCATCGGTGAATCCTCCCGGTGGGCAGTATGTCTTAGAACCGAGCCACAAGAGATGCTTTCACGAGATCGTCGAACTAGTTCCTCGGTAGAGAGTTTTTCATACCAGAAACTTGGCGCATTAACCTTCGCTTTGTCGTCGGCGTTGTCTTTCGCACGCCAACTCGATAAATTCGCTAGACATCTCTGGGCCGTAACTGACGCCACCTTTCTAGCCTCCATAATTCGGGCATTGGCCATCTCGGATTCCTTCCTTTCATCCACAGTTGTTTGCACCATCATAGCGGTAGGAAGCAAAAACAGAACAATATAGAGCGTCAATCGGCAATGCATCGGACCTCCTATTTGTACGCGATCAGCGCGGACGCGGCCATGCTATACTTAGAAGGTTGTGGCGCGGTTCGCCCATGATTAAAGTAACCGTATGAGGGTCTCACGAACGGCCGACGCGAAGCGGATCGTAGCCCACGGTGGGCTTGTCCGTTTCACCTAGCCACTTGAAGGTTACGAGCACAGGGTGGGAAGCATTCCTGGACGATTTTGAGCGGACGCTGGATAAATTCAAGGTGCCCGCCAAGCAGCAAGCTAAACTGAAGGCAATCGTCAACAGCACCCGATCAGATATTGTCGTCGGCTCCGCGCTTGGGGCAACCACGAACTCGTAAGACGCGGAAGTGGTTCCTACGGCGAGTCCCCGCACACGCTGGTGCTCCTTGTGTAGCATTTCGGGCTCCGAAAACAGAACTATCCGGCTGCTCTCTTCGCCTGCCTTCTAACCTTCGCCCACCGCTTCCTCGCCGCCTTCGCAATCGCCGCTCTGCCAGCAGCCGACAAGACGCGCTTTTTAACTCCGACGACTTCGCGCTCCGCAGAGCCGCCCATTGCTTTTGCAGCCGCTCGCACACCGTTCAATTGGTGGTTCAGCCTGCCTAGCTGCTTTTCGAGCTTTCTTTCTTCGCGTTTGATCGCTGCAAGAATGTTCATGAATCCTCCGGGATGGAATCTATCTCAAACCAGAGGTGGTACACCAGACGTACTGCACGAGGCAAGTAACTCGGCGGGTGCCTTCATCTTAAGCCGCTCATTTGCACAGCCTCCACAGATTTTCACAGGGATAGAGCGGGAATTCGATTGACGACGATGAACTACAGGATTATGTTCACGGCAGATTGAACCGGGAAGCGTCAAAACTTTACGGTTCAGTTCAAGAGGGCGCAAAAGCTTAACGGCTGATGCGCCCTGAATTTTTGTGGCCTCGCGGTGCGTCAGACTATCACTCGGACTACTCGACGGCGATCTTGGTGCCGCGCTGGCCCTTGGACAGGTGATCGATGCGGCTGTCGATGAGGGCGCGAATCCCCTTTAGGAACTCGATCCGGGAATTGGTGAAGTGTTCCCGCACGTTGGGAGACACACCGAATGCTTCCCGGAACTGGTCCACAATTTCGCGGCACAGACAGCGCTCTTGAATACGAGGCTGGGTCGAATTCTGCTGAGTTGCTTCTTGTTCGCTCATTGTGCCTCCTTCATTTCGACCGTGAGAATCCGATTTTCGAGCCGCGCTCGGGCGGGTACCAGCGTGGCCATCGAGCGGGGCAGGCCGATATGGCGCCGCAGTGTGCCAACCTCGACGACCAGCTCGTCACCCTTCTTGAACAGCCCGATATCGCCCTTGGTGGCGAACGGTAAACGGAGCCGCACTTCGTACTTGCCGTCCCGTTTCCCGAACACGTAAGGTTTCTCGGTCTGAGTCACGGCAGACGGGTCTTCCCCCTCAGGATACAGCACTTTAGCGAGATCCTGCAGCCGCTGTTTGCCCAACACCTCGTGCGCGAACAGGGGCACACGCCTCACCGGCACGGGCGCAAAATACTCCTCAATCTCGAGCGATACATTGTTCTGGGAGCTGTGCCACTCGTTGAACCATGCATCCCGAATCTCAGACGGCAGGACGCGGTTGACAATGACCGTGTCCACCGTTAGTCCATGTAGCGAAAAATATACAAACGCACGCTGCGTCTCGCGAAGGACCATCTTCTCTGGATTGGTGACCAGCCGTACGGAGGTGGTGTGCGGATCCTCCATGATTTCGTCAACGCCTTCTAGCTTCTCGAAGAGATCATGGATATTCGCGAAATAACTGTCGGTGGGCAGTTCAAACGGGGCGACACGATTGGCAATCGGACGTACGGCTTTAAGCAAGTTACGCTGGAACGGAAAGATATGCTTCATGTACCAGTCTAGCGTGGTGGGCATGCTGATGAATCGCATGGATTCAGCAGTGGGCGCTGCATCGAGTACGATGACGTCGTAGCGGTTCTCGCGGCGATATTGGTTGATGTACATCATGGCGCTGAGCTCTTCCATGCCCGGCAGAATGGCCAATTCTTCCGCTTCGACGTCGCTGATTCCCGTCGTACGCAATACCGAAATGACGTAGGAGGAGATCTGCTGCCAGTGACGCTTGACTTCCTTCTGAATGTTCAGTTCGAAAATATCCAAGCCGTCTTGAATCGGGAACGGGTCGGAGGTCTGCACCTGAAACAGGTCAACATCGAGGTCGAACGAATCGGCCAAGCTATGAGCGGGGTCAATGCTCATGATCAGGGCGCGGTAGCCGAGCTCGGCTAGTCTCATGCCTGTTGCCGCCGCCAGGCTCGTTTTGCCTACGCCGCCTTTGCCACTGAACAACAAAATCCTCATATACTCATTGTACGTGAACGGCATGCCCAGGGTTACTCGGTTGAGAGCTTCAGAGAAAACGCAATTAGGCTCGACACAACCGGGACCGGGGTTTGTCAAGTTGAAAGCTTTCAGTTGGGGACGTTCGCGTAGAGTGAGGTCCAGCTGATGGATTTCACGAAGTGGCTGAACAGGAGCGCGGATTCACTCGCTCATCGCCGGGCAGGCTAGCACGAAAGGTTAGCTCGCCGTCTTTCCAGCGTGCCTGTTGAGCGCCTCCAGATACTGGAGGCCGCGTTCATAGCCGCGCCTGAATGCTTCACTTTTATACACGCGGGGGTCACGTTCGGCTAGTTCTTGATAGCAGTCCTCGTAAGTCCGGTTGCGATTCCGTAATTGCAAGGCGGCCTCGAATCCACCGCGAAAAGCGCGCTCGTCGTGTTCGAAATTGGAACCATCTGCAGTGTATCTTTCCTTCTCTACATCGCGAAGGCCGAGCCACCACATTTCTCGCGCTCGATCAACGGATTCGGCGCCAGCGAGCTCCAAAGCTCCGCGAACAGCATTTGCATCGTCGTCTTCTGCCATAACTACAACAACGGTGCGGCCCTTCCGCAATGCATCCTCGTAAATGAACAACTCGTCTTCTGGCAGTCCTTCGGATGATTCACTTTCTAATGCTCCGCCAAGTTTGTAACCCCCTACTGCCCCAATCGCGCCCAACAATGTACCAGCAAGGACTCCCATACCCAACACGGGACCTGCCCCAGGGACCGAGAGGCTGGCGATGAGCGGAACAAGTCCGACGCTGCTAGCTACGCCCATCGCTCCGCCCACAACCGCTCCCATGGCCTTACCCGTGCCAGGCTGCTCTCCCGCCACGGCGGGAACGGCGGCGATCTCTTTTTCGGTGACCTCGGGCGTAAGAATATTGATTCTGGCGTTTGGTATTTTCAATGGCACGAGTTGAGCGGCGCTAAGCTCTGCATCGGATCGCGATTTGAAGACACCAACCACAGCTTTCATATTGGCCTCCGGCGGTGCCGGAATCGGATTCTCTTCCCAAAGCGTGTCGCAGCGCCTCCAAGAAAGCCGCAGTGCATTCCACCTCGACACGCACGTGCAGAAGTCTCTCTGTTGATGGCATCAGGGCTCCCGCCCTTCCTTAACGGAACGACGTCAAAGCCATTCGCGACCCAGAGTCGTCGCAGGACCGTGACCTTGAAAGTGGTGGTTCGCATAAGCGTAGATCAGCACTCCGCGCTTCATGATCCGGTAGCAGAAATCGACCCGACTATCCACGAGCGCCTCGTCTTTTTGCGCTCCATCGATGCCGGACCGCTGGGACGCACGATACCGTTAATTTCTGGCGAGTTGGAATACTCGTGCATGCCTCAACGGAACTGATCTGATTTATCTCTTTCGGTTTCGAGTATTGAAATGGCTGCTTGTGCCTTTCTGAGCGCCCTTTCTTCCTCACTGTCAACTGGGCTTCGAAGCTCTTGCTCAATTGCTGTCACCGCTTTATAGATCCTGAAAGGTATTCGGGAATCATCTCTCTCCGAAATAGCGGCCTTGTAGGCCGCTTGCCAAGGGTAAGTGGTCCGATTTTTCATACATCCTACTTCCGGCTGGAACGTTGAGCTTAACGCGGCGCACAAAGGACCGCAAGCGGTCCTGAACTCAAGTTGTAGCAGCCCGGCTCTTCTTGCGGCGGGGGCGCTGCTGAATACTCCCTGAAATTCCAACGTTTGTGGCTCACGGCTACCGACGCAACTTCATCGGGCGAAAAGGAAACGCCCGCGTTACCTCGAACCTGCATAATGCAACCCTCGCTGACAACAGCTTGCTCGAAACATCTGCTCTTTGAGCTGACTCAAACGATGTGATAGCCGATGCCCGTCTCTTCGTCTCGTTTCAAACGATTGTCACTTTCGGGAGGAACTGGGACCAGTCGCTTCATTTTCTATGCACCTTTTGGTTGCAGCACCTGTGTGGGTTTGGAAAAGGGACTGGATAGAAGTGGTGTCGTCGTCAGGCTGGCAAACGAAAAACTAATCCGCGGCCCGACCACATTGGTCACTGTTCGATTGACACCGTACGTTCGCCTCACGCTTTGATGTGATCCAGCACGGCCCTTAACACGATGAACCAGCGGCATCACATCATCTTTTGAGAAGACTGCGGAAACACCCGACTCCTTCGCCAGAAGATCAGTAGCCGTATTGAAATGTTCAGTCAGCATAAGGATCGGCACTTGGGGCTTTATTTGTTTCAAAGTCCTAGCAGTCTCAATTCCGTTCATCACCGGCATCGAGAGGTCAAGCAGGATCACGTCCGGATTCAACTGCCGTGCCTTCTCGATGGCGTCGCGACCATCGACCGCCTCACTGCATTCGGCCCAGTGGGTATCCTCGAAGAAACGACGCAAAGCTTTACGGACGGCTGGTTGATCATCGACGATCAATACGTTAGGCATCGGCTCGTATTTCGGCGTTACATCCAGGATTCACGTCACCACATTTCAAAACTTTTGCCATGTTGTCTCCTTCAAACGAGTTGGCGAACTTCCGAGAAGGTCGCGATGTTTTTGAAAAGCTCTCGAAGCCCCAGGGTGCCGGGTCTAGTGTGCATGCCGATTGTGCCTCCCACCTCGGGCCGAGAACAACAGATAGGCCAAGACGCCGCTGAGAATGAGAGAAATCGTAATCAGGAACTCCAGAATCGTATCCACCATGGTTTCCTCCAGGGGATCAACTAGATGCTAAAACTCGATAACGTCGGAAACCATACACTTATTACCTTAACTTGCGATGCCTACGACCCGGCTTCCTTGGATCATAACGAAGGGTTTTCAATCGCATCGCCACGATAAAACAGATCGAACAGCTTAAACACTGAGGTGGTCTGACATTGTGGGAGGTTCGACCAGCGGCATTGGCTCAAGCCCCCTAATACGCTAGCTGGGTTGCTGTCCTTGTAGACCGTTGGTGAGATGCGGGTTGCCAGACGTCTAATGGCGTACCATGCTAAGCCGCCGCTTACGGGCCGTTCGACCGCTATGGTCGACATAAACGAAATAACCAAAAGCGGCAGTGGCCCCGACAATGATGGCCGCGATATTCCAACAATAAATGTCTCCATGCTGGGAACCCCGAAGGGTGCCTATGGTTGTCGAACGCCTCGACTGGGTCGATAGGGTGATTCCGTTCGGCGCTTGTGAAGAGCTTCGCTCGATTAGCGTTAAAGCGGACACCGACCGTACGAGAAGATGCGGGCGCTCGGCTTCGCAGAAGTGAATTCCTAGACGCCTTCGGGATTACAGACGAAAAGCGATTATCAACGAAATGTTAAATGGCGATGAGCAGTTTGGCTTTCATCGGATGAGCGCCCTTGTTGCCAGGAGTGGAACGGTAATCGGGGATGGCAACTGTACGCATAAGGTTGAGATATTCATCGCTCTTTGCCGCCGTCGTCCTGCCATGCCAAATTCGGGTAATCATGTTGACCTCGCAATTCGGTCGGTGAAACTGCCTGAGGCTCTGACAGGAGAGGGTGTCGTGCTGGCATCGGTCGCGAACGCTCTTATTAACTTGCCGATCATTCAACGCAACACCAAGAATCCAACGCTGTACCAACGACTAGCGCTTCTAACAGTTGTGTTGAGCGCGATTGGCGTCGCTGTTTTAGCGCTGCAAGAATGCCAACCGATTTTACGACAATAGCCAGTCTGACTATCAAGTCCCGCTAACGCGTTTACCGGTAAAGTGGGTTCCGGTAGCTAAGTCATCGACAATCCGATCGATGTAGTCTCCCGCAACTACGCGTACGATTCGTGTTAATCTCGCCACGCAGGCGGGCCGGACCATGGAAGAGCATCGTTACGACAAGGCGAGCCTTTGTTCTGAGTACGAAAATATTACGGCCAGATGGATGAGTGCAGTCGATATTTGGCTTGAACACCGGACACAAAATGGGCGTATGAATTCGAGCCACCGTGGCTTAGAGGAAGGAAAGAAACTTGCGCGAGAGGCCGCCGACATTTATCTCGGACGGATGGAGCACACTTTCTCTTGCAAACACTGTCAATCGCGGCTCTCGCATGCGGAACTGCATGAAGGCCAGGAAACATAGGGACAACGCGGCATTTGCGCATCATTGCGGGAGTTGACGGGTTATTGTTGTCGTCGTATTCCCGCCCGCGCCTGTTTAGGGAGACCCACACATAATGGCGGGACTATTGCAGCGATTCTTTCCCCGCGATGATGATTATTTCGCTCTCTTCGCCAAGCAAGCTGAGAATATTTATACGGGCGCGAGAGTTCTTTGTGACATGCTCGCGCGCTACACGGCTGTACCGGAGCAGGTACAAAATATTAAGGCCATCGAACACGCTGGTGATGAAATCGCTCACACCATTATCATGAAGCTCAATCAGACCTTCATCACACCCTTCGATCGTGAGGACATTCACGAACTGTGTTCCACGCTGGATGATGTCATAGATTTAATTGACGCTGCCGCAAGTCGGTTCGTCCTGTATCGCGTGCATGAAATCCGTCCAGGCACCGCAGACCTTGCCAAAGTCTTACTCTCTGCCTGCGCCGAAGTTACTGCGGCGGTTCACGCGATCGAAACCCGAGACCAAGCCCTCAAGCATTGCATCGAAATCAACCGTTTGGAGAATGAAAGCGATCGCCTCTGCCGCACGCTCATCGCTCAGTTGTTTGACGAAGAGCGGGACCCCGTTCAGATTATTAAGTGGAAGGAAATCTTCGAAGTTATCGAAACTGCTGTTGATAAGTGCGAAGATGTAGCCAACGTCGTAGAAGGCGTCATTTTAAAGAGCGCCTGACGTGAATGCATTTCATCTCCTTGTCGCCGTTGTCGCTCTGACTCTCACTTTTGAATTTTCCAATGGCTGGCACGACGCTGCGAATTCCATTGCTACCGTTGTCTCAACTCGTGTTCTGACACCCTTCCGCGCCGTGTTGTGGGCCGCTTTCTGGAACTTCGTCGCAGCCTTCATCTTCGGAACAGCCGTAGCTAAGACCATTGGCAAAGGTCTCATCCACATCGAAATGGTCGACGAAAAAGTTCTACTGGCAGGACTCTTGGGGGCCATCGCTTGGAACCTGATCACTCTCGTTCTGGGCCTTCCGAGCAGCTCTTCGCACGCGCTCATGGGCGGCTATGGCGGCGCGGCTGTTGCTAAAGCTGGTTTTGGTGCGCTGGTTCTCAGTGGCTGGACTGCACCTGTGCTTTTCATTTTTCTTTCTCCCATCATTGGTATGGTGGTAGGCATTGCCATCAGCGCTGTGACAAGTTGGGTAGTTCGCAAACAACGGCCGCTCAAAGTTGATCGATGGTTCCGACGTCTGCAATTATTGTCCGCGGCAGCCTATAGTCTTGGGCACGGCACAAACGACGCCCAAAAAGGCATGGGCATCATCACAACAGCTCTGGTCGCCGGCGGTCTCCTCACATCCTACGAGGTCCCTTATTGGGTCATTATTTGTTGTCACTTGGCGATGGGCGGCGGCACCATGGCGGGCGGATGGCGAATTATTAGAACCATGGGACAGCGCATCACGAAATTGACGCCCTTCGGGGATTCGCGGCCGAGACTGCCGGTGCGATCACGCTCATGAGCACGGCGCATTTCGGCATACCCGTCAGTACCACGCATACGATTACCGGCGCGATTGTTGGTGTAGGCGCTTCACGCAGGCTCACGGCAGTACGATGGGGGATCACCCGCAGAATCGTGTTTGCCTGGATAGCGACGATTCCTGGCGCCGCCGTGATCGGGGCGCTGCTATTTCACATTTCTCAATTCTGGCTGAAACAGTTGTAGCGTCAGTCTAGAAATTGAAACATATAGCCAGTTCCGCGTACCGTTGTGATGAATGCAGGGTCTTGGGGAGAGGCGGTGAACGAAGAGCTTCCGAGGAGGATCAGCGGGTGGTCCACAGCGGAAAGTATAGCGAACATCGTCGGGTATCAATCCGCTACGGCGACGGGTGTCGCTCGCTCCATTGCCGGGCCATTCGCTCAGCCTCCGAAACCTGTGCGGGAGACATCTCGGCGGGGCGGGCTGCCCTTAGTCCTAATGTCTCGACTCCTTGTGTTGGTTCTGAAGGTCCTTTAGCCGATTCACGTCATCGCTCAACACGGCCCGGTCGCGCTCCGATAAGCGCTCGTCATCGGCTGACTTTCGGAGAGAGTCAATGACATCGTTCACGTGGCCATTGTCCCACTCACCATGTTCGAGCTTCGCTTGCAAATCCGTCAACTCTTGTTTGGTTCTCTCAAGACGATTACGTTCCTTGTCGGCCGCCCGATTCGCACTCCAGATGTGGTCCAAATCTGTCCTTATCTCTGCGAACACATGAGACCGCCATCGATCCCCTCTGTAGCGGGCGTCACGGTCGTGATACCAATCTTGCGCGGCCGTACTCAATCCAAGGAATACCACGGCGATCAGCCCTGTCATGATCGTCTTTTTCATAATCGCAACTCCTTGTTTAAATTTGCTTAGAGTGCGTGCCCGTGCAGGCAGCCGCCACGGTATGATGACCTCGGACCTTCTCCATCACTCAAGCCGCGAAGATTATAAACTTCTGAACGAATCATGCCAACGCGAATAGGTCTCATCCGCTGACTCCCCTGGCTCGAACTTCAGCAAGGAAATTCCGGAAAGCCCAGAACGTGCCGCTTTGTTCTGATGATGCGTTTCGATGCCTGAATGTACGCTTCGACATGCTCTCGTCTTACGAGGCCACGACGGACCCGGTCTTCCCACCATTTAACTTCGTCGAGTTCCCGCTTTAGTTCGGCTGTAGCGCGTACTTGGAACATCCTTACGATATCGTTTGTGTCGAGGCTGATGCTCATGGCGGCGTCCTGAAGTTAAAGTGGCTGGGTTGGTGCTGCTGTTAGATTCTACTACCCTGCATATCCAATCGGCGACACGAATTTCGGGACCCTATCAACGTCGGGGACGCCCGGTACCCTTGAGCGCACCAAACATTACATCAACTTTCGTATAGAATGACGTTCAAGGATTCTCCCAAGGAGATTAAGAATGGTGATCTGCGACCGGCTGCGAGAATTGCGCGAGAGCAAGAATCTTTCTCAAGGAGACATCGAAAAGAGAACGGGACTCTTCCGCTGCTATATATCCCGCGTTGAGAATGGCCACACCGTCCCTGCCATTGAGACATTGGAGAAGTTCGCTCGGGCTTTGGAAATGCCGCTCTACCAACTCTTCTACGATGGCGAAAAACCTCCCCAACTCCCAAATCTCCTAAAGAGAAAGACCTCAGACGAGATTGTTTGGGGCAGCAAAGGCAAGGATGCGATGTACTTTCACAAGCTGCGAAAATGCCTCAGCAAAGCGGGAGACAAGGACCGTAAGATTCTATTCTCGTTCGCTCAAAAGTTGGCGTCGGGTCGGAATCGCGTCGCGCACGCTTCTGGGGCTTAAATCGGTGTCGCTCTTTTCGAAGGCCTCGGTGCTATCAGAAGCCATGAAAAGAGTTACATTGGGTCTCGTGCTCTTCGCTAGCGGTTGCTCTTCAATGGACGGATTGCACGTGACGGCGTACCAGACTGTTTACGGAGCCTTCACGGTGAGCCGTGCGCTCACATAGCCATCGGAGATAAAGCCGTCTTCAACCATGCACGTAATGTCATGTTTTGGATCGACGACAAACCTTACAGCGTAAAATCAGCCTCAAAGAAGTAAGCGCGGCTTGTCAGGGCATCCTGACCATCGGGGATACGCCAACTTAGGTCGGCTCCGTGCTATTCTGCCATCCCGAACAGAACCCGAAGTGCTGGTACGGACCACTCGGCTAGAACCTCTCCCCGAATAAAGTCTTCTACCTATTGCGGGCCGCTTTTGCCTCGTATAAAAACCCCTCAACGGAGGGCAAGGAAGATGTTGTGGCTGTGTTGGATACTGCTCGTAGTCGGCTTCCTGGGCGGCTTGATTGCCTACCTAATTTATCTCGTCCCTGGCTCGCGAGACCGCGTGGAATGAACGCCGACGCCCCGTTTCCATCAACTTAGCAAATACTCGGAGAAGAAGGCTTCAGCCCGCCGCATACCCAGGAAATCAGTTTCCCGGACGGAGAGCTACCAAATCATCCTAGGAGCTCTTACAGTGAATCCCCGATGCATTCGCGGAATCTGCATGACAAACTCAGATTGTCTCTCAATCACCCGAGATGGCGGCTTGGTTCACGGGGAATCGAGCCGCTTTTTTTGTTCACTTCCCAGTCCGGACCCTGACGATTCGTTAGGGTTGCCCTTCGCGCTTCAATGCTTTCTCCTTATTTTTCGACATAGACTGTTCATTTGCATGGCCGCTAGAAGGCCCTTGTTCCGGGCTTCACCGCTACACCGGCGGCATGAGGGATGCCTTGAGCGCAGCGGCAAAACTATCGGTCCCTACTTGAGATATCGGAATCTGGTAGGAAAAGACGACAAGCAGGATGAAAAGATTGAGGCTTTAGCAGGTTAATTGCGGCAAGCTTCGAACTGCGTCAGCACACAAATGGGCGATTTGTGAGCTTGCCTAACTCGTTTAAAGGCGCCTCTAACATGTTAGGAACAAAGGGAATGCGAAGTGTCGGTGTGACGGTATCAAACTGTCTGGCATGAAAAATGGGCGATTCATAAAATTCTGAACCTACGGGGCAGACCAACAGATGATAGGATGCCCGAGACGCTGCAGGATGCGAGTGCGCTTCCTGTGCGGCGACTCGAATACAACAAATTTGTCCGGAAAGGAGCCTGTGCTCGTGAGCTCGGCATCACTGGCAAGACTAGCGGTGATCGTCATTGTTCTGCAAATTGCTACTCTGTCCGCGGCGACACAATCACCAACTCCATCCCTTGACTTCGAGGCTTACAGGACACGCGTCGAGCCTATTTTTCTGAAAAAGCGCCCTGGCCACGCCCGCTGTGTCGTGTGCCATGCGGGGAGCAATAATGCATTCCGTTTGCAGCCTCTGCCTGCCGGGAACACCACCTGGACCGAGGAGCAATCGCGGCAGAATTTCGAGATCGTCTCCCGGCTGGTAACTCCTGGCGATCCCGCCTCAAGCCGTCTTCTGCTGCACCCACTCTCGCCCGAGGCGGGTGGCGACCGCTTCCATAGCGGAGGCCGGCAATTTGCATCCCAGAATGACCCTGATTGGCGGGTCTTGGCGGAGTGGGTCCGCAACGCACGAATACATGGGTCGACAACACCCTGAAAAAATCTAAGGAATCACCACCGCACCGTTGCGCTTGGGGACTTCACCGACCGGGATGAGGGCTACTTGTTTTCGAGTCGCCATGTCGATGACTGACACCGAATTCGCCCCAGAGTTGGCAACGTAGACCTTCGTGCCGTCGGGCGTGAACGTGAGCCAGTCCGGTACCTCCCCTGTCTGAACATACCCCAGCACCTCTAGATCAGGCAGTGAGTAAACAAAGACAGCATTCGCGAGCGAGCTGTTCACCCACAGCGTCTTGCCGTCTGGAGAGACGCCGATGCCGTGGGATGGAGCACCTAACTGGGCCGTTCCTCCTCTGGGCTCGTCGGGCAGATTAATCCGAGCCACTACTTCGTGCGTCCTAAAGTCCACCACCGCAAACCCGTGAATGCCCGAAAGCTCGACGAAAATCCGACTAGTCGAACCGTCGGTGCCCCTTTCGAAGGCCATGGGGCGCACTCCGCTGTCGAATGGCAGCTTCCAGGCAGGCTGCAAGGTTTGTGCATCAATCACCGTCAGAATTTTTCCTACTACCGAGCCGGCAACGACGAATTTGCCGTCCGGCGTCACATAGGTATTGTGCACGCCGCCTTTCATGGCGATGCTCTTAATGGTTTTTAACGAGGTTGTGTCCACAACCTCGATTGCCCCCGGATCAGACATGATGCCGACAAACACCCGTCGTCCATCGTTAGAAATGGATATGTTGTTGGGGCGACCGCTGAGAGATGCCTTGCCGAGTAGGTTTCCCGTTTTTGTATCTGTAGCCCATAGTGTATTTTCGGCCTCACAGCTGATATAGGCTCGGGATCCGTCGGGAGAGAACGCGACGCCATGAGGTGCTTCGATGCCCTTGACCTGTAAGACGACCTTGTTGGTCGCTGGGTCGATGATATCAACTGCATCACCGGCGCTGTTTGTCTGGTAGATGCGAACCGTATTCGCTGCTAACGGCAGCACGAGGAAAAGGGATAGACAGGTCAGGCTCCAATATCTTTTCATGGCGCTCCCATTGGACCAGTGTTCTTGACAGTTGCCCGAGGTTAGCGGTAGTGATTTCGAGAGTCAAGGTCTGGACCTCGTCGACGACGGATTGTCGGCACCCGGACGCGGTCTCGTTAGGAGTAGAATGTAGTCCTCCGTGAACTACCGCCGGTGCGGAGGTGTCGCATGGCGCTTACGCTGGCCAAGAATAGTCGAGCGCGCTACAGCCACATTTCGAAGTTTCTTCTGCTCGCGGTGCCCTTATTCGGAATTTCGCTCACAGGCTGCAACAACACGTGCTTCATCTTCACCTCAAACCCACCTACCGGCACCATCAACATCAAGGCAGGTGCCCCCAGGCCAGCCTGCATGCTCACGACGGCGAATGGCGCCGTTCGCGTCCTGACGCATACTGTATCCACGTGTAATTCCTGCTCGACATCTAGTCGCATCGCGCACATCTTCGTGACTCTCCGTGGGATCGAAGTTCATCCTAGCGCGATCGCGGATGACGCTTCGCCTGATTGGCAAGAACTATTGGCCCCTGAGTTTGCGACGCATCCACTCCAAGTCGATCTCATGGGTGGTAACGCCGATCGCGGAGCCGGAAACCCATTTGGAGAAATGACGGAAGTTCCCGCTGGGGTCTATCGACAGGTGCGCCTGCGTTTCGTGGCAAATCAGCCGGCGACGGGTGATCCGCTTCCGGAAAAGAATGCGTGTGGGAGTGCCGGATTCAACTGTGTCGTCATGGCAGATGGCCATATTGTGCCGCTCCTGCTCGATGGCGATTCGCCAGAGCTCCGCATCACGTCAGACAGAATTACGAGCACTTCTCTTTTCATCCGTCCCGATACCGACACGAATCTGGTGATCGAATTGAAGCCCGTCTGGGCATGGTTTTCATTTGCCGATGAAGGTGTGCGTCTTCTTCCCGCGCTTACTGGCAATGCGAAAGTCGAACGAGTCGAGTTCGACGGGTTGGAGCTTCCTACTACGGGCAGAGTAGTCGAACCATGATGTCACCTGACCATATCCAGCCTGTCGCGAAACCTCTTGTGGTAGATGTCTACGTTCTCGGCCACCACTCTAGAAAATGAAAGCCAGGGCTCCTGATCACACCTAACAAGGCGTGATACGTGTTCGTAGAGGGGATTTTCGCTACCATCCACCGCCTCCACCTTGACCGTCGACCTACGCTGTTTCTCTGCTTCGTTGTACATTCGCACGGATACCACGTTCAGTTCCTCGTCAGCGAGCACGATTGCACCACCGTGGGCAAGCTCCATATCTTCTGTATCCACCACCCAGCCTCCGCTGTTGTAGACGCTCAAGGGATCGCGGAAATGATCAAACTTCATGGAGACAGAGAACGGCTTGTGCGTATGACCAAATACGAAGGTCGTCTGAGCCTGCATCGGCTTCTTGTACTCTTCCGAAATCTGCCTGGCTAATGGGCCTTCGATATAGGCTCTGAGGCCGCGTTTTGCATCTTCCGTAAGAACCGTGCCTGGCTGTGTTTTCTCTAGTGCTCCCAAGCGTTTAATCTCTTTCGAAATGAAGGGAACGAACAGCAGCGCAAGCCATTCTCCCAGCTTGGGCCACCGGTGAAACCAGTGTCGGCCGCCGGCACGTGCTAGCTGGCGGATTAAGTCCGTACGCGCTTTAGAGACCCGCAGCATATCGTAAATTTGCTCAATGTCCTGACCGACTGCCCCTGACCGGCCCATAGCTGACCAAAAAAAATCAATCCAGGCGAAGTTCTCAGTCTCGATCTCCCAGATCTGCTTCGGCACCCTCCGCCTCGGGAAAACGAAGTCACCGACCGTGGTCATCAGCATGTAGACGGACTCAACAAAATGTCCATGACTGAAGATGACACACTTACCTCTATCATCATTCAACAAGCCCAGATTCGGGTACGCCGTACCGACATGTACCCCACGTTCATTAAGATGCGAATGTCTGCGAATGACCGCATTTAGAAGGTATGAGTCCACCAAGTCAGGAGTGAACATTTTGGTCGTGTGCCAGGGCTCAGGCAGCTCTCCATGAGCCTTCCTGCTGCGCTTGCCCTGGAGAAATTCAACGTACTGGGTTTCCCGTGCCATCTCCCAAAGATGATGGTCGTGATTTCCAGGGTTGAAAATGATTTTTGGGCTGATGAGCTGCTCGCCGTCTCTAGGGAACAGAAGCTCGAGGAAACGCTCGAAAACCATCAACGCAATGTTGTCCTCGGCAAGTGCGAGTTCAAGCAGATCCCCGTTTAGAATAAGCGTTGGCTTAACCGTACCTTTGTTCCGCCGAACTAGCTCACGAAGGCAGTTCGCAAGCCCCTCTAGAACTTCACTTGGCCGATAGGGATCCACTTCGCCTATTTTGGGTCCCAAATACGTCAGGAGGCTGTTGTCTGCTCCTAAATGCAGGTCTGAGATACATATGTAGTGAATATCCGGCATAATTCCCCTCCTTCTCTAATGATGAGTTTTGGAGAGTACGAAGCGTGAAAAGCTTCGCTCGACCGAAAAAGCCTTGAATTACACATTGCCACCGGGCTGCCAGAAATTCACTTCGCCCACTGGAGCAGCAAACGGTGTGCTTAGTAGGCGCTCTTTTGAGTTCATTTTTCGGTCGGTTTGTCCAAATCGCTTTCACCGTCAGCTAGCCGGGTAACGGAACGCCGAAGGTTTTGTGTGCGTTGCCGGACCTGTGAGCTCCCCGTCACCACTGACCGCATGAAGCTCGGCAATGATACCGCCGCAGGTACACCGACAGGACCGCCACGCAAACAAGTACCGCGCAGCCAACAACGAGCCATTCCGGCAGGTCGGGATATACAATCGCATCGAGAACATGCACCAGAAACGGTCCGTGTGCGGGTTCGATACCTGCGCGAGCTTCAAGCCACGCTTCAGCCACGGTGAGCGGGCAAGGCGGCCAAGGAACAAGCTCGATGATGATGGCGTAGACAAGCGAAGCGATGCGCAGTGTTCGCAAGAGGCGGCGGCGGCGCGTCAGCGTCCAGCCTAGCAGCACCCAGGCGCACCAAAGCAGGTGCAGGATCAATACGGCTTCCGCAAGAACAGATGCCGCAAGAATAGGACAGTTACCCCGCTTTGCCGGCTATCGGCTATCAATCATTAGGCAAATGCACCGCTGGTACGCGACTCGCCAAGAGAGTCGATTCGCATCATCGACGGCCACCCTTAGGCTTGAGAACGAGACCGGCAGACTTTTGATTCTAGCTGCGAGTCTCTAAAATGCTCGAGTGAAAACGCCCAGGTGGGTCTTCAAGAATATCAGCAGACTTTAAGTCTCGTAGATTGAGTCGACTAGAAAGTCTTCCTGTTGGTTTCCTGGAACAACGGGAGCGACTATTACATGTCCAGTCGCTTCGGTTGGAATATCCGATTGAATTCCAGGGCGTACCGATTATCTCTTCGGCAGAAAACGGTCGTACTTTTTGAATCTCGCCCAGGATTTGTGCGGTGTGCTCTGATATGGTTTTGGCGCTCATATTCAGCCAACCTCTTTTCCTCTGGGCTCTTTCGATGGCACTTATGAGCGCAGTTCTGCAAGACCGGCACCAAGGGTATGCGCGGTGAACGATTCCGCTTCACGTCTCGGCCACAGCTTATACACACTATTGGCGCTTAGTATGGAACAGGACCGAGCGTAAGACTTCGGCGGCCTGTGGACTCACGTGCTGCCCGAGAGAGGGAGCCTCAGCCGCGGCTGCGAACACCAGCGGATCGCCGCTGGCCACCGTATTAATGTTGACGAGCGGAATAGAAGTTCCGCGAGTTTGGTTCAGCGTAGTAATGAATCGGTTGGCGATAACGGCGTAGCCGGTGTTCGTGGGGTGAACTCCATCGAGCGAGAATAGGCCTCCAAGAAATGCAGTTGTCAGGTGCTGGCCGTTGGCTTCCACGCCCTGCGAACGGAGTTGATTGGCGAGCGAATGGATGTCCACTAGTACGGCTCCGTGCTCGTGGGCGTGCACCGCGATTATCAAGTTGTAGCCATCGATTAGGGCACGAACTTCTAGCACTTGAAGGAACCGGAGGACGTCCCTCGAAGGCAGAGGCCCCTGTGAAGGATTCGCCAAAATGGTGGGAATCAGCGCGATCCCAGCGGGCAAGACGTAGTCACCTGGGCCGATTCCGAGAATTGGCCCAATGACGAACAATGGAAGGCCGGTTTCCTCCGCGATCGTGCTAGCCGGCGTGAAAAATGGCGCGACGGTCACATCCGGTATATTCGCGACCACCAGAGTTGCACCCGTTGCGGCCAATCCATTCAGCATTTTGCTGTAATTGGAATTGAAACTACTGAGCGATGTGGCTCCAGACGGATTTGCCGCGGTTGCTGCTCCCAAAATGTCGTTATTGCCGATCCACGCAAAAACGATGCTTGGACGCAGCGCCTGGGCCAATTGCACTTGGCTCAGCGAAATTGGAGATGCGGCCTCGAGGCCGGGTAAGCCCAAGATCAGGTCCGTAAAATCGTCGATCGGTAGGGATGGCTGAGTTGTCAGCACATCCTGAAGCACAGCGTCAGGCACAGCAAGGTCGGTGGCTTGAACAAAAGGATCGTCGCGCCCCCGAGATGCCGGGCACGGTACAGGGGTAATGATCGGTGGGAAGGTCGCGCTGATTAACTCGAGGTGGTTCGGAATTCCCGGCGACGCAATCAAAGGGAGCACTAAAGGCACCTGCGCCTGGTCAGCTAGGACACTCGCCCATCCGTGCACCTGCTGTGCGTCCCACAAGGAGTCGTTTTCAAAGCCGGCGGAGAGCGAGTCGCCGACGACCACCATGCGCGAAAGATCTGCCTTCTGAGCACGAGAGATGTCGGGGCGCGTTTCTTGGGCGCGGGCTGCCGATGAGAATGCGCCACTCAAGCCTGCAAGAAGCCCTGCAGTGAAGACCAGAGCGCGCCAGCTGTTGGTGCGGAGTATCTGTTGCAGCTTTTTCGCGGGAGCAAAATTCTCGATCTCAATTTCAGTAGTTTTCGACGCGTATGTCATGAACACCCCCAAGGGAAATTGCGGGTAGGCACGCGAATCGTACACTCACCGATATTCACGGGTCAATCGAGGTTTCAGTCGAATGAGGGTTGTCGCAGGCCGAATAAACAACGAAATGGTCCATCCTTGGACTCCTGCTGCAAGGTGCATGGCCTCGGGCTAAATCCCCTTATACAGCGCGCTACGCGCAGTAATAGGTGGTCTACGCCTCAGTGTGGCGCAATTAGGGGAACGCAAATCGCCCGGCAGACGAAGATTTGTGGTTTCGAGGGTTTTGCCTGCGGCCTTGGCCGTCACAAGGCTAAATAATATCAAAGCGAAAGAACAACTCACATTTGATTAAGAATTTGGTCATATTTCTGGAACAAGACGCGATCCAGCAATGCGCCTGAGATTCCCAAAGGCTTGGCGACTTTCTTGCTGAGTTCTCTTTCAACCTGCTGGTAGATGTCATCTGGGCTGACCTTCACGCCCACTTTCTTCAGGACACCAAATATCCTGGTATCCAAAGCCATGCAGTCCTCCGCCAATCTCAATTCGTAAGCGTGTCTCTGGCACTTTTATTTCCATAAGATTTCAACTGCTGCTGCAAAGGCTCTATCTTCTCCTCTTCCGTTTTGCATTTCGCGATCTGTTCGAAGAACTTCTTTGGTCTTTTCTCTGCCAATCTTCGAAAGTTTTTGATTCCAGCAGCCGATTTTCTGTCATTTCGCCAACACTTCACTCTGATTTTGGCCGTTCGATTGGGTCGTGGGATGGAACCTGGAATTGGCTTTGACTTCACACCGCGATGACGTTTTCCAGTAACATTTTACTTACGACGTACCGACTGTGATGCGCGGTGCCTCGCATGCTTAATCCCAGGAAGGCCAACAATGATCGAGGTTCGGAACCTGTCCAAATATTTTCGGGACAAAAAACGCGGTGAGATTCGCGCGGTGGATGATATTAGTTTTCGCTGCCTGCCCGGGCAGATTTACGGACTGCTAGGCGCGAACGGCGCTGGCAAGACCACTACCTTGCGCATGCTGTCCACCATCCTCGAGCCTACCACCGGCACCGCGATCGTCTGCGGCCACGATATCGTGGGGAGCCCCGAAAAGGTACGCGCCGACGTCGGCTTCCTTTCTACAGCGACTGCGCTTTATCCGCGGCTTACCGCGCGTGAGCTCGTTCAATATTTCGGACGCCTCAACGGCCTGACTGATGCCGTGCTGAAAACACGCGTCGAAAAAATCTTCGACCGTCTGGACATGAACGGCTTTCGCGACCGCCGGTGCGACAAGCTTTCCACCGGCATGAAGCAAAAAACTTCGATCGCGCGCACGCTGGTGCATGACCCCACGGTCATGATCTTCGACGAGCCCACTCTGGGCCTCGACATTATGACGGCACGTACGATTACCGCGTTCATTCGCGAATGCCGTGACCTCGGCAAAACGGTGATCTTCTCGACCCATATCATGAGCGAAGTCGAAAAGCTGTGCGACGTGATTGGCATCATCCAGAACGGAAAGCTCCTGGCGGAAGGCACGCTGCAGCAGCTTCGCGAAAAATACGGCGAGCAGGACCTTGAGGAAATCTTTGTCAAAGTCGTCGCGCCTCACTATGTTTCCTCGGAGGATCACTAAGATGTCGCTACGAAACGTTGGCATCGTTTACCGCAAAGAGCTAAGCGAGGCGCTGCGTGACCGCCGCACGATAGTCTCATCGATTCTGATCCCGCTCTTTCTGTTTCCTCTGCTGACCTTCGGAATCGGCTTTGCCTTTGTGGCGATGGCCGGCGAAGCCACACGCGAACCATCCAAAATCATGATCCTCGGAGGCGAAGACTCTCCGGGTGTGGTGCAACAGTTGCGGGCCTCCAGAAACCTGCGAGAGGTGCCGCGTTCCGCCGACTCGTGGATCTCATTTCCGACAAAAAGATTCGCGCCGCGGTCGACATCCCTCCGGGTTTCGAGGCCGCCGTGGAGCGCGGAGAGCGCCCTGAGGTGAAGATCTATATTTTCAAGGATGACTTGAAATCCATGCTCAGCGCGACTCGCATCGAGAAGCTCTTCACGGAATTTCGCGACGACATGGTGCGACGCCGCCTCAAGGCCGAGAACCTGCCTGACAACTTGATGAAGCCCTTCGACGTCGAACAGCAAAACGTGGTTTCAGATGAAAAAGTGGCGGGGGAGTCTTACGGCGGCCTGATTACCTACCTGGTGATCCTGATGTGCATGACCGGCGCGATGTATCCGGCGATGGATTTGACGGCCGGCGAAAAAGAGCGCGGCACTATGGAGACGATTCTTTCCAGTTCGATCGACCGCACGCACCTTGTCTTCGGAAAATTCTTCGCTGTGCTAACCGCATCGCTCGCGACCGCCACGCTTTCCGTTATTTCTATGGGTGGCTCATTCGCCATTCTCTCTTACTTTGCCGGGGAACAGAGCATCGGTGAGGGTTTCCCGATGTTGACCATGCATCCGAAGACCGTGATTGCCGTGTTTGTAATGGCGGTACCGGTAGCTGTCTTGTTTTCCGCCGTGCTGATGACCATTTCTCTTTTCGCAAAGACCTTCAAGGAGGCGCAGAGCTACCTCACGCCCATGACTTTTATCGTCATTGTGCCCGCCATCGCCGCGGTGTTGCCAGGCATTGAACTGACGTCGAAACTCGCGCTGGTTCCAGTTCTAAACGTGACCCTGCTCTGCAAGGAGCTCGTCACCGGGACGTATCATTGGAATTACATTGCGCTGATCTTTTTCTGTACCTGCCTCTACGCCGGAATTGCGTTGTTCCTGGCGGTTAAGATGTTTCAGCGAGAGTCGGTATTGTTTTCTTCGTAGCGACATCGGGTTCACCGGCCCTCGCGCAACGGAACACGTGGCGAAGCAGCATCTCGCTTGCAACGCTAAGGTTACGGCCCGCACGCTCGCCAAGTCACCTAGCGGCTCTCTACACCAGAGGCTTCAGCCGTCTCGTCGCCTCAACTGCTGCCCTGATTGCTACCGGGCGGAGCGAACCAGTTCCCGGGTTTATCTCCCGCTGTGGACCATCACCGTTTCACGGCGCACCCGGTTTGCCAGTTATCGGCCAAGGACCGCAATTTGGTCAGGAACCACGCTTGTATGGGTTGTTTAGGCCCGCGTTACCGCGAATCCTTCAGAGCTGCGGCCACCCGCGTCATGCGTGCACCCTGATGCTTCGCGACGACAAGTTCGTCTGCGGTCGGCGGGGCGGTGTTCTGTCCGGAAATCGACGACGATCCGTACGGCGTCCCGTGGCCCTGAAAAACTTTCTCGTGAGTGTAGCCATTCGGCACGATGATGAATCCAAGGTGCGCCATCGGGATGTACAGCGAGACTACTGTCGTCTCGTTTCCTCCGTGCGGCCCTGCCGTGGAAGTAAAGGCACCAGCCGCCTTTCCGTTCAGTTTACCTTGGAACCACAGACCACCAAGGCTGTCTATGAATGCCTTCAACTCCGCCGACGTATTACCAAATCGCGTCGGGGTGCCAAATATGATTCCATCGGCCCACTCTGCGTCGGCTGGCGTTGGGGCACCGTACTCGGCGAGCATCCTTTTGCTGCGCTCCTCCCAGCCGGGCACTTTGGCCATAACTTCCGCAGAAACGATATCGGGCACGCGGCGGAGCCGGACTTCGGCTCCCGCTTCACGGGCTCCTTCACTGATGGCTTTAGCAAGCGCTTCTATGGAGCCGTCACGAGAGTAAAACGCAACAAGAATGTTCGCTTTAGGCTCTGGCATCGACAATCCCCTGAATCTGAACGTTTTCCTTAACTCAATCTTGGATGCGAGCAACTACCACGAAGTTTTTAAAAAAGCGCCTAAACGGGTTCCCTTACCCTTGAACGCTGACCGGATGGTCGGCAACCCTTCCCTTGGGATTACTTCAGAGTTGCCCGTCACTCGGGACTGATTAGCGATTCCTTTTTGCGTGGTCGCTCCTCACGCGGACACCTTCGATCCGCGGGGGTTACAAACTCGGTCCGATAATTGAGTTCATAGCTGCGGTGCCCCCTTGGCAACCTCATGAATGACGAATACTGCGGGAGCGAATTCGTGTGTCATTCATCTGCCTCGGCTTTGGTGGGTAGGGTGAAACAAAAACTTGCGCCGCGCGGAGAGTTGTCGGCAGCCCACAAGCGGCCACCATGTGATTCGATGATGGAGCGGCTAATGCGAAGTCCCATGCCGGTGCCGTGAGGCTTGGTGGTAAAGAAGGCATTGAAGATCTGCTCTACCGGCTGCGGGGGCAGCCCCACACCGGTATCGCTGACGAACACCAGAACTTGCTTATTTTCCGCTCTCTGTGACCTGACGGCTAGCTCGCGCGTACCATCCACGTCCTTCATCGCGTCGATGCTATTGACCGTGAGGTTCATCATGACCTGTTGCAATTGGACGCGGTCGCCCATGACCTGGGGAAGATCCGCGGCCAGCTCCGTCCGGATTGATATGGAGTGTCGCATTGCCTCGCTGCGCAAAAGAACGATCATCTCTTGAATGACTTCGTTTACATCCACTAACTCCCGTTCCGAAGTACCCTTTTTGAAGAGCAAACGGATGCGGCTGATGATTTCCCCAGCACGCGTTCCGTCTTTCACGATTCTCATGGCAGCCGCGCGGGCTTCTTCGACATCGGGCTGATCGCGCGTAAGCCAGCGCAAACACGTGTTGGCGTTGGTGACGGCAGCGGCAATCGGTTGATTCACTTCGTGGGCCAGGGAGGCTGTCAGCTCTCCCATGGTCGTCACCCGCGCTATGTACGCGAGATCCGCTTGGGCCTGACGCAGCGTTTCTGCGGCGCGTTTGCGCTCGGTAACATCGTTGTTCGTTTCCAAAATCGCAACCGGCTGGTGCCGCCAATCACGCTGCAAAGACCAGCGGCTCGCCACAATCACCCGGGTTCCATCTGCCTTGGTGCGCCCAAGTTCGCCTTCCCAACGGCCGGTGCGCAGCAACTCCTCAAGGATCTCATCCATCGGCACTGGGAAGACCGTCCGCAACAATTGATGAGAGACCTTGCCGACCGCCTCCTCTGCCATCCACCCGTACAACTCCTCGGCGGCGCGGTTCCAGTAGGTAATAACGAAATGCATGTCACGCACAAAAATGCTGTCGTGCGTAAGATTGAGGAGGCTGGCTTGCTCCCGCAGCGCCTCTTCCGCCCGCTTGCGCTCGGTGATGTCCGTCGAGCTACACACAAATTGCACTAAATCTCCGGATGCATTCAAAACAGGATGGCCGACGGTGTGGATGTATTTGGTTGTGGCGTCCGGGAGAAGGATTCGGAATTCCACTTCGTAATCCGACTTTAAGTCGATTGCTCGGTCGATTGCCCCTTTCCACTTGGCTCGATCCTCCGGATGAGTACGCTGCAGGAGTTGTTCAAAAGCAGGCGGGGCATTTTCTGGATCGAAGCCATAAATTCGGTACCATTCCTCGGATAGATGCAAGGCGTCTCCTCCCGCTACTCGCCAGGCCCAACTCCCCGTGTGCGTGAGCCTCTGCGCCTCCGCCAAGTACGCCTCGCTTCGCTGCAGCTTCTCTTCCTGCAGTTCCAAGGTCTGGGCAGCGAATCGCCTATCCACCGAGGACGTCAGCGAGGCCAGCCCGAGGACGACAAAGGTGACGGCGGCAATTCCGGTGGTGCCAAGTATGGAGATGCTTACGGCGTGAGATAGGTCCGCCGGCATGTCCGATCGCGTGAAACTGGCGGCGGCCATGCCGGTGTAATGCATCACGGGGATCGCTGCACCCATCACGACGGCTCCGGCTAACTTTTCCCGGCCGATCCCCGTTTTCTCGTCTCGGAAGTGAAAGGTAATCCAGAGCGCGCCGAGGGAAATCAGAACCGCGAAGACGACGGACAGGACAACGAGAAAGGAATTAAACTGGCATATAGCCGGTAAACGCATGGCGGCCATGCCGATGTAATGCATGCTCGCAATACCCGTACCCATGAGGACACTTCCGGCGAGCGCTCGGAACACCGACATTTTCTGTCGGCTCACCACTCCCAGTGGAACGACCGAAGCGAGAATGGCCGCAAGCAGTGACAGCAGAACGGTCGGCCAATGGTAGGCCACGGGAATCGGCAGGACGAACGCCAGCATCCCGATGTAGTGCATGGACCAAATGCCAGTTCCCATCGCGCCGGCCCCGCCCAGCAGCCAAACCGCGCGAGTCCAACCGCCCGCGGCCGTTACGCGACCTGCGAGATCCAGAGCAGCGTACGACGCAAACATGGCAATCAACACCGAAAGCGCCACGAGCGCGTAGTTGTACGAGCCAATCAAGTCCACGGCAGCCATTTGACTCCATCCGGTTGCTATGCGGAACAGTCGCCCCTCTCGATAAGTTCAACGAGTCTTAGGATACTGCCAATTGGTGAGTATGGTGATTGGTGCAAGCTTGGCCATACTTAGCACCTTACGGGCAGGAAATCTAGCTCACCGCTGTGAAGATTAATAATTCCTAGTTCGATGTGAATCGACGAAGGGTTTGATGCTTTTCTGGTAGCTCCCAGATAGTCGGCAACCTTTCCCTTGGGATTACTTCAGGGTTGCCCGTCACCCACCAACAACCGGAAATTTGGAACCCTTCACCATACTCAATGGGTGTACTAGCGATGTGGGAATCGTCGAAGATCAACGTTTTGCGATTTTGGGGTCGGTGCACATGCGGACCTCCGTACGTGGCGGGAACAACGCTGTGTGGATGTCATTCCAAACAAAACTGTCCAACGTTCGGAACAACTTGGGCTCATCCCTGAGCTGGCTTCGCTTCGAGAATCCCATAAGAGTGTCGCCCCCGACCGGGCACACCCGGGTCAGAATGAATCCCGCTGCCTCAAGAAGTGCTCTCCACTCACGCTCGCTACGCTCTCTACCGCCGGTAACAGCAAGCATGTTGAGAACGCTCAGGAGAAGGACAGTAACCAATTCTTGAACTCGCGTAACTCGCAACATCGTCAGAGCGCAAATTCGTCCTCGCTGACAGCGGAGCCATGCCGCGTACTCAGCTGCCAGTGAGCAAAGAGGGCTGGAGTGCGCTTTCTGACGCGCGCAAGCCAGTGGCTCACTCGGCGGAGATGCTTACGCAGCTTCTTGTATTTGCGTGCAGCCCAAAGGGTCAAATCGCGATCCAGTTGGCGCATCGGCGAATAAAGCGCCCAAGAGGTACGCGGTTCCCATCACTTCACGCGGGTTCACGTCCGGATATTCCGACACCCGGGATGAGAAGGGACCTCGCGATCTGATCATCGACAAAAACGCGTGGCTTGACGCTAGCGGAAGTCCAATTTTTCTTGAAAATGGAGCGGTGATTGGCATCCTTGTCCGCCGCGGGATCGACAACGGCAGCGGCCTGGCGATGGGCGGGCCGGCTTCTTTCATTGCGAAAGTGCTGAGCCAGCGAGGCAACGAGTAGAGCACCCTCCCCCTCCGCACAAAATTACGAAGCGTTGAATGCTCTACCGGCTTAGGTAGTGAGCAAGAAGGACGGCTATCAAAACCGCGAACAGAAGAAGCAAGCCGTACTCGCTAAGCCGCTCTCGGTCGGGCATGAGCGGGGCCTTTCGGGGAAGACTGTTGTGCGGAGGTTACAACCCGGCGTGGTTGTCTGTCCAGTTACCGCTTGACCGACCAACGGGCTCATCTTTCGGGCGATCGCCTTGCCAGCGGCCCTGAGTGGCGCGGGAATTTCGGCAATCCTTGCAGCATCCAGAATCGGAGGGCGAAGACTAGGTTGAGGAAAAAACAGAGTCGCGCTCAGAATGGGCGCACGCCAGATGGCATCCGTTGCGACTGCCGCGCCACGATGCACCCCACCGCCCGTGCTGTGCACGGCCCACCTGGTGCGCACAACGGTCCGCGCGATGGGCATGGTCTTAACCGCGAAGTCCTCAAACCGGTACGTTCGTGTTTTCGGCACCGTCTGTAACTGTGCACTGCCGGCCTCCTGGAATAGCGCTAACTGATTGATAGTTATACGTTTTAATGGAACGGCCCCAACAGTGCTAAATGTCGTCTTTGCCCGGCGCGAGAACTCTGGTCCTCGTTTCGCGGTGGGGGTAGGGGCCAGAGATGTTCTTCTCGAAGGGTAGGCAGGCCGTTTTTTTTCTAGTGATGGTCTTTGTCTGTGCGATGTCGCTCGTCTATCCCTCGTGGCGCCACTGGTACGAGATGATCTTTCCTCCTTTCTTTATCGTCATGGCGATTCTGGCTTTAATCGCCATCATTCGACCTCCTGAATAGTCGACGGCTCTCTACCTGGGTTGCTCCGTTTCGTTCCGCTAACCATTGGCGTGCGAAGGGGCCGCCGGGGATAGGGATTTTCTGGACTGCAAAACGAATCCCAGGGCTGCGGCTGTGCCAGTCTGCCAGATCACGTACAACGAGAAATAATGGCTCTCGTCTCCATACAGAGCATTTTGAAATGTTTCATCGGTAGGCGTGAGGCCGAGATCGCGGAGAACGGGCCAAAAATATATGCCGAAATACGGTCCGAGATCCCAGCCAACGATGCCTAGGATGCCGCACAGCACAGAACAAAAGAGAACCTTGTACCCAAGGTTCCGGATATCCCCTTCGGATAGACCAGCAGAAATACACCGCCGAGCACAAGAAAGCCCCCGGCGAAACATTGAAAGCGGGTAGTTGAATGGCGGCCGTTCTGAGCTAAGAAACACCAGTTCGAGGCGACCTGCGACCCAGAACGCAACGAAGTACGCGAGGGTCGACAACATCACGAGTGAGATCGCTTTGCAAAAACCACCAAATCCACACACAAGTCCGCGCGCAGCAAGCGAGACCGCCAATGTTATTCCCAACGGCGCGCCGAAGATGTACTGAGCGGAGTGCGGGTGCCTGATGGACCATCGGCCCACGGGATATACGAGGCCCACGGTAATAGGGCCCGCGATCAGCCCGGCGATAGAGAGAAGCGCTGCAAGCTTTGCGCCCTCATTCCGTTCGATGGTCGGGATTGGTTTTCCTAGTAGGCTGACGGGTCCTGACATAACGCGTACCGGACTGCAAGAATCGCCGACCGAGAGAATACTTTATGCTGAGCTCTCAGCCAACTTCACGAACGGGGATAGGGAGTCGATTTTCAAAATTCGACCTCGCCGCGGACCGTTGCGCGCCAATTCACACACACCCGCAGTTGAGAAATTTTCGAACATTTCAATTTGTCAAACATTACTTTCGGCGATTGGGGACGATGGAATCGGTAAGCCCGCAGTCTGCGGATGATCACTGCGGATTTCGAGCGGGGACTTCGACGTAGTACAGTATTTTTAGTTGCCATGGAGCGCAACCTCCTTGGTGATTAGCCCTTGTCGTCTGCTCAAACAGGCGGCAGGGGCGCTTTTTTAGCCTAACAGGCTGCGGAAAAAACCAGGAATTTTGTAACGAGGCGGCGCGCGGTGCGTCTGATTAGGCATGCGAGGAAACGATCAGCAGCAGGGGCATGTGTTTAGCTACATTTCGCCGGAGCAGCGGGTACGCAAAGATCACCCGCTGCGGCCGATCCGCACGATGGTAGATAAGGTCCTCAAGGAACTCTCGCCGGAGTTCGCCAAGATGTATTCCAAAGTGGGTCGTCCGTCGATTCCGCCGGAGCAGTTGCTGCGGGCTCTGTTGCTGCAGATGCTGTACTCGGTGCGCAGCGAGCGGCTGCTGGTGGAGGAGATCGACTACAACATATTGTTTCGCTGGTTCGTGGGGCTGAACTTGGACGATGAGGTGTGGGATGCCACGGTGTTCAGCAAGAACCGCGACCGTTTGCTGGAGGCCGAAGTGGCCAAGGAGTTTCTGGCGCTGGTGGTGGAGCAAGCCCGCGGGCAGGGCTGGGCCTCGGACGAGCACTTCACGGTAGATGGAAGTTTGCTGGAAGCCTGGGCTGGCGTGAAGAGTTTTCAGTCTAAGAACAACAAGAGTTCGTCTCCGCCGGATGATCCTGGAAATCCCACGGTGAATTATCGCGGCGAGAAGCGCTCGAACCAAACGCATGAGTCGAAAAGCGATCCCGAAGCGC
>Ga0073928_10002653_pt1 | contig 30145 bp, 26 predicted proteins | sample PaiPotPPA55metaG_FD_76969 | JGI IMG/M metagenome (GOLD analysis project Ga0073928, IMG submission 76969) | Iron sulfur acid spring bacterial and archeal communities from Banff, Canada, to study Microbial Dark Matter (Phase II) - Paint Pots PPA... ...
CGACCGCTGGCGCTGGCATTTGCTGATCATCGCCGCCGCGACTTGACCCCCCCCCCCCCCGCCTTCCCGGCCGGCCCCCCCCCCTCCGCGGGGGGGGGTGCGGGGGGGGGGGGGGGGCGCGCGGGGAGGGGGGGGGGGGGGGGGTCAAGTCGCGGCGGCGATGATCAGCAAATGCCAGCGCCAGCGGTCGGACCCCCACCCCCCAGCATTTGCCCCGGCGCAAGGCCGGGGCAAATGCTGGCGACCTCCCCCTTTCAGGGGGAGGTATGGAGTTTCCGCCCCGCGGCCGAGCCATGTGCGATGTGGAGTCTGCCGCAGGTCCCGAGGACATCTCGTCCGGACGCGCGGCAAATCAGCTCGGCATGGTCAGCTTGCAGCCGGTATCCGCGACCGGAGGCGCCGTCTTGTCCCCCGCGACGACCTGATCGACCTGGAACAGATCCTCCGGATCGCCTTTCCCGCTCGACTGGGCCGAACCGACGAAGGCCGAGGTCATCAGCTGATGATCGCCGGCGCGGTAATAGCACTTGTTGGGTTGCAGCTTGACGTCGGGCGGCAGCTCGAAATTGCCCAGCGCCTTCGCCAGCTTCACCGAGTCGATGCTCTTTTCCTGGTTGGCCACGAGCGCAAACGTCATGGCCGAGGTGTAGCCGAACCAGTGCCGCGCGGTCGGGACCTTGCCGCCATTCACCTTGCGGATATCGGCTACGAACTTGTCGACGGACGGAACGCCCGGCTGCTTCCAGTACCATTCGAACATCCAGATGCCGATCCGCGCCTCCGGCGGCAAGCCTTCGAGCGATTCCAGCTCCTGCTGCGTGCCGGCCACATGGATCTGCTTGTCGATACCGAACTGCACGATCTGCTTGAGGCAGTTGATCATGTCCGACCCCTGCACCAGCAGGATCAGCACGTCGGGATTGGCGGCGCGCGCCTTGATCAGATAGGCGGAGAAATCGGTGGTGCCGAGCGGGGTCAGCTCGTTCCCGGTCATCGTGCCGCCGAGCTTCTTCAGATTGGCCAAGCACGCCTGCTGCAGCGTATGGCCGAAGGCGTAGTCGGGGGTGATGAAATGCCACTTCTTCCCGTACTTGTTGAACAGGAGATCCGAAACCGAATTGGCCTCCATGCGGGTGGTGTTGCAGACGCGGTAGACGTTCCACTTGCAGTCGCTGCCGGTGATCGTGTCGGTGTGCCCGCCGGACACGATGTGCAGCACCTTCTTCTCGTTGGTCACCTGAGCGATTGCCTGCGCTATTCCCGAGTTCACATCGCCGATGATGAAGTTCACCTGGTCGCGCTCGATCAGCTTGCGCGCCTTCTGCACGCCGGTGCCGACGTCATTGGCGGAATCCTCGACGAGCAGCTCCGCTTGTCGGCCGAGGATGCCGCCCTTGGCATTCATCTGCTCGATCGCGAGCTTGGCGCCGATCACTTCGTTTCCTGCCGGGGCTGCGTAGACCCCGGTGAGAGGGTCCACCATCCCGATCCGCACCGGGCTCTCGCCGCGCGCGCTGATGATGAATGGCGAGGCCATGGGCAGCACCCCGGCAGCGGCGGCGCCCTTGAGCACGGAGCGGCGGTCAAGCTTGAACATCGGCATCATGCGTTCCTCCCGGATGTTTAATTGTTGCGATTTACCGGCCGATAGGGGTGAACCGGCACGGTGTCGATCGAGCCGATCTTGGCTTTGTATGCGCCGCAGCACAAGAGCCTTGGATCTCGAATGTTGGATCTCGAACCGGATGCAAAATGAGCTTGATTGCCGCACGCAACCTGTGTCGGATAGCCGAATGAGCATGGCCCGACGCAGCATCATCCAGGCTGCACTCTGCGGCATGGTCGCGTGCTTGACCGCGGGAAGGAAGTCAAGCGCGCACGCCGCAGACAAGATGACGCGGGAGCAGGCGCAATATCAGGACCACCCGCAGGACATTTACAGCTGCGCGCTGTGCTCGCTGTTCGAACCGCCCAGCTCCTGCAAGGTGGTCGAGGGCGAAGTCAGCAAGGACGGTTGGTGCCGCGTGTTTGCTCTGGCGGATTAGCGCGTTCCGTCGCAGCGAGTAGGGCGTTGGTCCATGTCCGGATGTGTCTTGATGGTGGGTTACGCCGTAGAGGTGGCTGCGAGCAGCCGACCTCTAATGCTAACCAACCCTACGACGAACTGCTAGTTTTCAGTTTGGGCCGATGCGCACCGATGCGGGATGGCCCGGCAGCTTGAAGCGCTTGCCGGTATCCGCGACCGTTGTCCCATCGACCCGCAGGATCGAGAGATCCTGGTCGAGGTAGTTGCCCACGTAGAGAAAACGGCCGTCCGGCGAGAAGGCCGCACCCTCCGGCAGTCCGCCGACCTCGATCTCATTGGTCTTGGTGACCTTGTTCCCATCGATGCGCAGGACCGAGACATGGCCGTTGCGGTGATGGAACCAGGCGGGCTTGTTGTTCGAGCCGGCGAGAATGACCGCGGCGGCCACGTCGCCCTTCGGGCTCACCGCCAGACCCTCCGGTCCATCCCCAACCACGACGCGGTCAATGATGTGCGGGTGCTGGCCCTCGAGGTCCACCACGCTTACGGTCTGGACGTTGCCAGTCGAGGAGCCCGCACCGCCATTGTCGGCAGTCAGCGCAATCTTGCCGGGAGGCACCACCGCGACGTTGTAGGGCCACAGCCCGGTCGGAAGATCGAGCTTGGAATAGGTCACCTTGTCGCCAGCAACGTCGAGCAGCGCCACCTTGTGGGCGGAGAACTTGGTCGCGAGCGCGCGCTTGCCGTCGGGGGTGAAGGTGACGTGCGAAACCTCATCCCCCATGGGAATGGTGTCGATCACCTTCACATCCGTGCCCTTGATGGAGAGCACGCTGATCGACTTGTCCGCCCGATTGGCAACGAGCGCGAGATTGCCGGAAGGCGAGATGCTGAGCCCCGAGGGCTGCTTTGCTCCGGTAACGGTGCCGACAAACTTGGGCGGATTGGCCTTGAGGTCAATAACGTGGATCTTGTCGTCGGGGACCTGCTTGAGCGCATCGCCCTCCTTGATGACATCCATGGAATCGGCGACGAGCGCAATCGACCCGCTCGGGTCGATGGCAACGTTGACGGGCGGCCCTACCACCGAGTTCTTGATCGGAAGCGTGGCGACGATCTTGGGGTTGAGCGCATCGGCAAGGTCGATGATGACGACCGAATCCTTCCCCGGCGGGGAGAGGAGCGGCTTGAAATTGTCGTCCCACAACAGCTTCTCATCGTTGCCGACGATCATGAGCGGCGCGCAGTGCGCGGCCCCGATCTGCAACGCAATTACGAACGCAGCGGCCAATGTCTGTCCTGGACTCCGCAACAGCATTTATTTTCCTCCCTCCTTGTGTTTTGGCTCAGGCCCGCTTGGCGCGACCCCTGATGATAGTCGCGCGGCTCTGCGAAACGCTGGCCAGCCTCATAGATTTCGCGTAAGAGCTTGTCTGCTATTTCTGCTGACGCGACACGCTCGTAATACCGCCAAATATCGCGTAAGTCGCGTTTGCTTCCAGGAGACCAGAGAACGCGCCTACGTTTTTTTGGCATGCTCTTCGTGAGCTTGCCGGATGATCTCCTCGATGTCGATCTCCTCGCCCCAGCCCGCGTCAAGCTCGCTTAGGCCAGCTTCAATTTCGGCACGAAGATGCTCCAGCGCCTCGATGCGCTCCAGCAACTCACGCCCCAATCGCTCCTGCGCAGCTTCTGGCAGGCTTGAAGCCTTTCTAATTGCCAGTTCAAGTGCCTTTACCATCGTCTCAGCATAGACCGAGCAGGGCGGGTTAGCCAGCGAGCCCGCCCCGCTCTGGTCGCTGGCATAACCCGCCGCCGGCCGGGATGAGCTTCTCCTCAAGATTGTAGGGGCGGGTTTCAAACCCGCCCCTACAATCCCCAATGAAGTCGCCGGGCGGAGAGCGTGTCTGAATCCAATTTGTCCGCCTGCAAGCAGCGAGGCGTTATGGTCTCCGCCCTCGAAGCTCAGGCCGAAGAAGTTGTCGCTGATAACGCGCTGAGCCCAGGCCCCGCCAACATTGCCGCCAAGATAAATGCCGCTCCAGCAGAAGCCTGCCGGCTCTGCATTCGCCCCCCACCTTGCAAATAAGCCGTCAAGGCTGCGCCAAGGGCAGGGTTGCGCCTTCCCGCAATACGGCTTCGGCTTCGGCGGTGGGGCGGCCCGCAGCGTCGTTGAGGAAGAGCCCAGGCAGCAGGGTCAGCGGCTCGCGGCTGCCCTTGCCGGCGCGCACGATCACCCGCAGCGCCGGCTGTTCCACCTTGGAATGGATGGGCAGGACGCTCGCGCCACCGAACGCAGGAGCGAGCGCATCGAGGACTTCACGCAGCCCTTGTGCACGCCAGATCAGGGTGAGAGTTCCGGACGGACGCAGTAGCCTTGCGGCGGTGCGCACCCATGCAGCCAGGGTGCCGCCGGGACCTACATGCGCAGATCGACGGCCTTCGTCAGGCGATGCCCTCTGCCGCACCGGATCATTGAAGGGCGGATTCATCAGTACGCGCATCTGCGATTCGGGCGCAAGGTCCGCAGCTGCAAAGACGCGGGCCGCCGCCGTGACATCCAGGTTTGCAACATCGACCCGCGCGCCCAATCCATTGAGCTCCACGTTCTCGCGCGCGAGCGCCGCCAGGCGCGGATCCAATTCGACCAGGATGACGCGCAGCCCAGCGATCCGAGCGGCAAGCGCGAGCCCCGCGGCACCGACCCCCGCACCGAGATCAACCGCCCGCTCGCCCGCTCGCCCCGGGCATGCGGCGGCGAGCAGGATCGCATCGTGCCCGAAACGATGGCCATGCCTGAACTGGCGCAGCCGCAGGCGCCCGCCAAGGACTGCGTCCTCGCTCTGCAAGGACGCATCAGCCTTCATCAGGGCGCAGCTCGTGTCCAAGGCCGGCCTCGTCGAGCAGCCGGCGGGCAGCGGCGGCATACTCATCGGCGACGAGAATCCGGCGCGGCAACACGCCGAGCGAGCCTTCCAGCACGCTCATGTTCTGATCGAGCAGGATGTGCGGGATCTGTGCCGCATCCAGCAGCGCCTGGATGGCGGAAACCAGCACTGCGTCGTTGGTGCGGACGAGCTCGCGCAAGCACTTTCTCCAGAGTAGTTTCGTATGTTGAGATCTCATTCACTCGAAGTTATTCCGCGCGCCGCAAGGCGGCAGCCAGACCCCAGCAATCTCTGTCGGTGATTACTGGATTCCGGGCTCCCTCGCTACGCTCGTGCCCCGGAATGACGAACCAATAAGACTACCGCTGTCCACCCTCCTGCGTCCCCGGTGCCCGCTGCTGCAAATAGGCGATCAGCTTGGCTTCGCGCCGGCCGCGGGTAACGGTATCGAGCACAAGGCCTGCGACGACCGAAAGAAAGGCCAAAAGCATGAGGCCCGTGGACAGGATGGCAGTCGGAATCCGCGGCACGATCCCTTGCTCGATGAAGGTCACAAAGATCGGAATCGCGAGCACGATCGAAACGCCCGCCAGCGCGATACCGATAGCGGAGAAGAATATCAACGGCCGCTCCGACCGGTAGAGCCCGACCATGGTGGCGACAATACGCAACCCGTCGCGCCAGGTGTTGAGCTTCGAGACCGAACCTTGCGGACGCGCGTAATAGGGGCTTGCGATTTCCGCTACCGGCAGCTCCAGCTCCAGAGCATGAACGGCGAGCTCGGTCTCGATCTCGAACCCGCGCGAAAGAACTGGAAACGATTTCACGAACCGGCGGGAGAATACGCGGAAGCCGGATAGAATGTCCGTGAAGCTTGCGCTGAACGCTGACCTGAAGAATCGGGTAAGCAGCCGGTTTCCGGTCCGGTGACCCAGGCGATAGGCGTTGTGCTCGCAATCGACGCGCGCCGCCACGACCATGTCGAGCCCGTCCTCGAACAGACGCGCGATCATGGTCCGCGCGCTCGCAGCATCGTAGGTCGCGTCCCCGTCCACCAGCACGTAGAGGTCCGCCTCAATGTCGGAAAACATGCGCCGCACCACGTTACCCTTGCCTTGGTGCTGCTCGCTGCGCACCAATGCGCCCGCGGCCCGCGCGACTTCGACCGTGCGATCGGTGGAATTGTTGTCGTACACATAGATTGCGGCGCGAGGCAGCGTCGCGCGGAAATCGGCCACCACTTTGCCGATCGAGGCCTCCTCATTGAAGCAGGGCACGAGCACTGCAATGCGTTGAGCATGTTCCCAGCCATGCTGCGAAACGTCCGCCGCGAGCTCAGGGCTTCCCCCGCGCGCGACATCCAGCGTGCTCTCATTCAAGGGGATGACTCGCAAACTTTTACCTCCCGACGCACTTGCCGCCTTACCGGTTCTATGCTCCCTCATCTCGTCCACCGGAGCAACCGCTTTGGCCGTCGTCGTACCATTCGAAAGCCGCTCGCCCGCCTCCATCGACCGGCTGCTCGATCTCGTGGCCGAGGACATGCAGCGCGTCAATGCGACGATCCTCTCGCGCACGGGATCGCAAGTGACTTTGATTCCGGAGGTCGCCAATCATCTGATCTCTTCCGGCGGCAAGCGCCTGCGCCCCATCCTTACGCTCGCGATGGCGAAGCTCGCCGGGTATGCGGGGGACGGACACGTCAAGCTCGCGGCGGCGGTCGAGTTCATGCACACGGCAACGCTGCTGCACGACGATGTCGTCGACGAGAGCCAGATGCGACGCGGCAAGCTCGCTGCGCGGATGCTGTGGGGCAACGAAGCAAGCGTGCTGGTCGGCGATTTTCTGCTCGGCCAGGCGTTCAAGATGATGGTCGAAGTATCCTCGCTCAAGGCATTGGGGATCCTGTCCTCGGCTGCCGCGGTGATAGCGGAAGGCGAGGTGATGCAGCTTGGAGCCGCGAAGAATACGGCCACGACCGAGGACGATTATCTCGCCGTGATCCGAGCCAAGACCGCCGAGCTGTTTGCGGCGGCCTGCGAAGTGGGACCGGCGCTGGCATCGCTGCCACGCGACGAGCAGGCGGCCTGCCGCTCGTTCGGCATGAACCTCGGCGTTGCCTTCCAGCTCGTTGATGACGCGCTCGATTATGGAGGCAAGGCGGCAAAGCTCGGCAAGAACGTCGGCGACGATTTTCGCGAAGGCAAGATCACGCTGCCGGTCGTGCTCTCTTTCCGACGCGGATCGGAGCGCGAGCGCGCATTCTGGCGGCGGACGCTCGAGCAATCGGAGGCGACCGACGCCGATCTCGAATATGCCGTGAGCCTGATGACGAAACACCGCGCGCTGGAGGATACCATTCAACGCGCCCGGCACTACGGTGCCATTGCCACCGATGCGCTCGCGCTGTTTCCACCCTCGGCGATGAAGTCCGCTCTGGAAGAGACGGTCGAGTTTTGCATCTGCCGCTTGAACTGAGCGAGCGGATCGTGTCCGGGGCGGTGTAGGGTGTGCCCTGCGGTCCTCGTGTCCCGGCCAAGTGCGTGAGGGCTTGTTACCGAACGCACGAGAGCCGCGACCCAGAGCAGCAAACGCGAAACCGAACCAGATCGAAACGGAAGTCGTCGCCTGTGGCCCCCGGGTCCCGGATCTTCGCGCCCCAGCCGGAGCCCGGGGGCGCTGTCCGGGACACGAGATGAGCGTTATCCGCCAGCCAACCTGGTTGGGCGGATCCACCAGGTCGGATGCTCCGAGCGCAGCCTGCGCGCTGCCAGTCTCGCCTCGCGGGCGGTTTCGAGCAGCCCAAAGCAGGTGGCCCCAGAGCCGGACATGCGCGCCAATCGACAGCCCGGCAATGCAGCCAAGGCTCGCAGCACGTCGGCAATGACCGGCTGAAGTCGGATCGCCGGTTTTTCCAGATCATTGCCCGGGCTCGCTAATTCCGGGAGCAACGTATCGAGCCCGTTTCCGCACCCAATCCACTTGCCCTCAAGTCCGTTCAACAACGGCGACCCGGGGACTTTGGCTGCGGGCATGTGAAGATCGAGCGCTCTGAACACGTCCCTGGTGGCAACCATCGCGCCAGGATTCACCAGGACAGCGGGCAGCCGCGGCAGCGCAATACGATCCGAGAGCACGTCGCCAATGCCGCGCATGACGCGCGTTTGCGGATCGAGGCACACCGGCACATCGGCTCCGGTCACCCGCGCCGCCTCCATCAGACGCGGGTCGTGGAGCGCGAGGCGATTGGCGCGCGCGAGCAGCCGCAATGCCGCCGCCGCATCGCTCGAGCCGCCCCCCAGTCCAGCCGCCACCGGAAGTCGTTTCGAGAGTTGGAATCGTCCCAGCTTAAGACACGCGACCCGATCGGAGAGCGCGCGAGCAGCCTTGAGCACGAGGTTGTCCGCAACATCGCCGCATCCCGCGGCCATTGGCCCGCCTACCGACAGCGCGAGCCTGCGACCGGGAGTAAAGCTTAATTGATCCGCGATGTCGGCGAAAACGACTAGGCTTTCAATCTCATGATAGCCATCGGGTCGTCGCGCGATGACGCGGAGTGTCAGATTGATCTTGGCTGGTGCCAGTTCGACCCGCGCGGCCGCCACAATCAGCCGCCGCCGGGGCCGACCTTCTCCACTTTCCTGTGCTCGGCATCGGGCCCCGGAGATGCATCCTCGGAAAGGCCGACTTTCAGCTTGGTCTCGATCTTCGACAAATCCTCCGGCTCGGGCTTGAGGTCGCGCGCATGCGACCATTGGAACCGGGCCTCCAGGACACGGCCCGCGCGCCAATAGGCATCGCCGAGATGATCGTTGATGGTGGGGTCTTCCGGCTTGAGCTCGACCGCGCGCTCCAGTTGCTTGACCGCTTCATCGATATTGCCGAGGCGGTAATAGGCCCAGCCGAGCGAATCGACGATGTAGCCGTCATCGGCACGCTGCTCGACCGCGCGCTTGATCATGCTCATCCCGTCATCGAGATTTGCTCCCTGGTCGATCCAGGAGTAGCCGAGATAATTCAGGACCAGGGGCTGCTCGGGAAAGAGTTCCAGCGACTTCCTCAGATCGGCTTCCGCCTTGGGCCATTGCTTGGAGCGCTCGTAACAGATGCCACGGAAATAATACAGGACCCAGTTGGCTTTTTCCTCCTTCGTGATTGTGGCAACCGCCTTGGAGTAGGCGTCGGCGCATTCGGCAAACTGCTTGCGTGCACGCAATACATTGCCAAGTGCCATGATCGCCTCGACGTCGCCCGGATTGGCGGCGATCAGCTTTTCCAAACGCGCCTTGGCCTCGTCGGTGTGATCGAGCGTGTCGAGGTTCATCGCCAGCTGAATCTGCGCATTGCGCTGCAACGGCGAAGTCGGCGGCACCCGCTCATAGATCTTGTTGGCGAGCTCGGGCTTCTTCAACGTCTCATAGAGATCCGCGAGAGATAAGAGCGCGAGCGGATGCGACGGAGCGAGATAGAGCGCGAGCTGGAGATAAATGAGACCGAGATCCTCGCCTCCACGCCGCCCGAGCGCAGCACCCAGACCATAGAGCGCCTCGGCAGCGCCGGCCTGCGGACTGTCCACGACCAGCGGAAGCTTCTTTCCCGCCTTGATCTCGTTCACCGCCTCGACGATCAGGGGATGGCGGGGCAGCGTCTCGTCGAACTTGGCAAATACCTTGAGCGCTTCGTCGTTGTTGCCCTGGCGGGAGAGAAAGCTGCCATAGCTCTCCACAACGCGCAGCGCCGCCGGATCGTTCTTGTACGCACGCTCAAAGCGCTTGCCGGCCTCCTTCTTTTGACCGACCAGATCAAGGATCAATCCGGCGTGCAGATCCTTGTAGGTGGCATAGCCGTCGGCGCTCGCGAGCTTGTCGATGGTATCGGTCGCAAACTTGGCCTCCGCCGGGCTGGCCAGGGTCCAGGCGGAGAGCAGGGCTGCCACGAGATCGGTGACGGGGCCTCGAATCGATTGTGCAAGCTCCCTTCGCGCGGCCGGATACTGCTTCTGCTTGATCGCGCGCACACCCAGCACGAGCCGAGCTACCTTGTCGTTCTTGTCGACCTGCAGCACCCGTTCGGCAAGCTTCACGCCATCATCCATTTCGCCGTTTGCGAGCACCGCCAGAAAGGTACGCCCGAGGAGCTCATTGTTGTGGGGATCACCACGCAGCGCGGCGCGATAATAGGCGGCAGCTGCCGCCGCATCGCGCTCGTTGCCCGCGTGTCGGGCAGCCAGATAGTCGCCTGAGGTGGACGTGCGGGAAAGATTCGGTGGCGCTTCAGCGTTCGCGGTTGAACTTCCCGCCCAGGCAAGAGCGAGGCCAGCCGCGGCAACAGCCGCACGCCTCAAATGCTGCAGGATCACGGCTCGTCGACTCCGTTGGCTGATGAACGCGCGCTTAGCGCGGCCGCATTGATGGGTTTGGCCCGTCGGCCCAGGCTCCGCAATAACGGCCCTGAATGGATATGTCCATTGCCTTTCGGCCGCGATAACGGCAGCATCGTGACGGCGCAATTCACATGTTCGCATAGTTCGGCCCGCCGCCGCCCTCCGGCGGAACCCAAGTGATGTTCCGGTTCGGGTCCTTGATGTCGCACGTTTTGCAGTGAACGCAGTTCTGCGCGTTGATCACGTAACGGGGCTCCCCACCCTCCTCGATCCATTCATACACGCCGGCCGGACAGTAGCGTGCCGAAGGCCCTGCGTACCGGTCGTGCTCGGAGGTCCTCTGCAAGACGGGATCCGCGACCTTAAGGTGCACCGGTTGATCCTCCTCGTGATTGGTGTTGGACAGGAACACCGAGGAGAGGCGGTCGAAGGTGAGCTTCCCGTCTGGCTTGGGATAGACGATGGGCACACACTCGGCTGCCGGTTTGAGCGTCGCAAAATCGGGCTTGCCGTGGGGGAGAGTGCCGAGCAGGGAGAAGCCGGCGCTGTTTGTCCACATGTCGATGCCGGCGAGCGCTACCCCGCGCACAGTTCCCAGCCGAGACCAGAGGGGCTTGGCATTGCGCACCTTCCATAGATCGCGGCCGATGGCGGATGACCGCCAGGCGGCGTCGTAGCCGGTGAGCTCATCCTTCGCGCGCCCAGTGTCGAGGGCTTGCGCCACGTGCTCGGCAGCCAGCAAGCCCGACAGCATGGCATTATGGCTGCCCTTGATGCGTGGCACGTTCATGAACCCGGCCGCGCAGCCGAGGAGCGCGCCCCCGGGGAAGACCAGCCTGGGAACGGATTGCCAGCCTCCCTCAGTGAGCGCGCGCGCCCCATAGGCCAAGCGCTTCCCTCCTTCGAAAGTGCCGCGCACCACCGAGTGGGTCTTGAAGCGCTGGAACTCGTCGAACGGCGAAAGGTACGGATTGGCGTAGTTGAGATGGAGCACGAACCCGACTGAAACGAGGTCGTCATCGTAATGGTAGAGGAACGAGCCTCCGCCCGTTCCGTTATCCAACGGCCAGCCGAATGTATGCTGGACCAGCCCCGGACGATGCTTCCCGGGGGCGACCTGCCACAGCTCCTTGAACCCAAGCCCAAATTTTTGCGGCTGACGGCCCTCCTGCAAGCCGAAGCGCTGCATGACGATTTTGCTGAGATTGCCGCGGGCGCCTTCGGCCAGGAGCGTGTACTTGCCGCGCAATTCCATGCCGCGCGTGAAGCTCTCCTTGACATGACCGTCGCGCGCGATACCCATGTCGCCAGTGGCGATCCCTGCAACCGCTCCGTTGCTGTCGAACAGCACCTCGGCGGCGGCAAAGCCGGGATAGATCTCGACACCGAGAGCCTCCGCCCGGGTCGCCAGCCAGCGGCACACGCTGCCAAGAGAGACCACGTAGTTGCCGTGGTTGCTCAGCAGCGGCGGCATCATGAAAGCGGGCAGCGGCACTGCGCGGCGTGCCGATAGCCAGTAGAAGCGATCCTCGCTCACCTGGGTTTTGATCGGCGGATCCTCGTTGCGCCAATCCGGAATAAGCCGGTCGAGACCGATCGGATCAATGACCGCACCAGAAAGGATGTGGGCACCGACTTCGGAACCTTTCTCAACCACGACAACAGTCGCTTCCGGCAAGAGCTGCTTCAATCGGATGGCGGCGGCGAGCCCGGATGGTCCCGCTCCGACGATCACAACGTCGAAGTCCATCGCCTCGCGCGAAGGCAATCCCTCGGTACTCATAAGAACCTCGATGCTTGGCGCAGCGGCGAGTTTCAACCCGCTACACGCTGCAAGATGCAGGGCGGATTAGGGTAGCGTAATCCGCCGGAAGGGCGGGTTTCAAACCCGCGTGTACACGGCGCAGAACGAGATCGCGAGCGCTTCCAATGCCGGGCGAGAGAAGGCATTCTGCGAACATGAACGGTAATCACGCCCGTGAGATCGCAGCGCTCCTCTCCTTTTATCAGGATGCAGGCGTTGACGCTCTCCTCAACGAGCACCCGGTCGATCGACTGAGCGAAAATCCTGCCGCGAGGATCAAAGCGAGCGTGACAGATGGCGCTCCGGTCGTCGCGTCGCAACAGCAGAACGCACCCGCGCCGCGCGCATTCTCGCCGCCGACCCGCGAGCCCAAACCACGGGTCAGCTTGGCGCCGCCGCCTTCTCCCGAAGCGGCGGAGATGGCAGCGCGCAACGCCGCGGCCGGCGCCGCGACCCTCGGAGAGCTCCGCGCGATCCTGGAGCGCTTCGAGGGCTGCGCACTGCGTGCGACCGCGACGCAGCTTGTGTTTGGCGATGGCAACCCGCAAGCACGAGCCATGTTCGTGGGCGAGGCGCCGGGCCGCGACGAGGACCTCGCCGGGCTGCCATTCGTAGGGCGCTCGGGCAAGCTGCTCGACCGCATGATGGCTGCGATCGGGCTCGATCGGAGATCCGCCTATATCGCCAACATCGTCCCATGGCGGCCGCCGGGCAACCGCACGCCAACCCCGCAGGAATCGGCGATTTGCCTCCCGTTCATCCTGCGTCAGATCGAGCTCGTCGATCCGGACGTCCTGGTGTGCCTCGGCGCGCCCTCCGCACAGACGCTGCTCAAGTCACGCGAAGGCATCCTCAAGATTCGCGGGCGCTGGTTCACGCATCGGACCGGCGCACGCGAGATCCCGGCGCTGGCAACGCTGCATCCCGCGTATCTGCTGCGCCAGCCCCTGCAGAAGCGGCTGGCATGGCGGGACTTTCTCGAGATCAAGAAGGGCTTGGCGCAGGCGGCACGCGCGTAGGAGAGGCACGCCATCCATGGCAAAGACGATCGAGCACGTCCACTGGCCCGATGCACCGGAGATGTGGATGCCGTATGCGCCGGCCATCAAGGTCAAGGGCGGAACAACGGTTTACCTTGCAGGGGTTACGGCCGCGCCGGTCTACCATCACCATCCCCATCGGCCGGAGGAATTCGACTCCATGCCGGCGGACATGGAGGGGCAAGCGCGCGCCGCGCTCGAGAATCTCAAGCGCGGGCTCGCGGCTGTGGGAGCGAGCTTCGGCGACGTTGTAACCGCGGATCGCTTCGTCACCGATCTCACCGATCAGGACGCGCTCAATCGGGTTTGGGGGGAGTATTTCCGCGACGCCAAGCCGGCAACCACGACAGTGCAGGTGGTACAGCTCGCCACCGATCCCCGCTGCCTGGTCGAGATCAACGCCGTCGCGGTGGTCGACTGAGCGCTCACCCCGGCAGCGCGAACTTGATGGCAAAGATGAGCGCGAGCGCGAGCACCGCCGGCTTCGCCTCGGCCAGTCTGCCGGAGATGAGCTTGGCGAGCGCGTAGGTAATGAAGCCAAGCCCGATCCCGGTCGCGATGGAGTAAGTGAGCGGCATGGTTACGGCCGCCACCACGGCCGGCGCATATTCCGTGATGTCCTGCCAGTCGATCTCGGCAAGGCCGCGGACCATGACACAAGCGACATAGAGAAGCGCCGCTGCCGTGGCGTAGGCCGGAACCATTCCGGCGAGCGGCGAAAAGAACAGCGCCAGAAGAAAGAACAGCGCAACAAACGCGGCAGTGAGGCCCGTGCGTCCGCCGGCGGAAACCCCCGCAGCACTTTCGATGTAGCTCGTCGTCGTCGACGTGCCGATCAGGGCACCGAACATGGCCGCGAAGCTGTCGGCGAGCAGCGCCTGCTTCATGCGCGGCAGGTTTCCCTGCGGATCGAGAAGGCCGGCGCGATGCGCGACACCGATAAGGGTGCCGGCATTGTCGAACAGGTCGACGAAAAGGAAACTGAAGATGACGATCAGGAAGCTGAGCTCGGTCACGCGCGAGAAATCGAGCTGCAAGAAGGTCGGCGCCAGCGATGGCGGAGGCGCGACCAGCCCGGAAAATTGAGCAAGCCCCAAAGGGAGACCGAGAAGCGTGACAGCGAGGATGCCGATCAGCGTCCCTCCGATCACATTGCGGGAGTTAAGCGCGACGATGACGACAAACCCTAGGAGGCAAAGAATTGCGGGCAGCTGCTTGAGATCGCCCAGCGTGACAAGCGTCACGGGATGGGCAACCACGATCTTCGCCTCTTCGAGCGCGATGATGCCGAGGAAGAGGCCCACCCCGGCGGAGATCGCGAGCTTGAGATTTTTCGGGATGGAATTGATGATGTATTCGCGCAATCGGAACACGGAGATCAGAAAGAAGATCGCACCCGAGCAGAACACGCCGGCGAGTGCCTGCTGCCAAGTGTATTTGTAACCGAGCACCACGGTGAAAGCGAAGAAGGCGTTGAGCCCCATCCCCGGCGCGAGCGCTATGGGGTAGTTGGCGTAGAACGCCATCACCAAGGTTGATACCGCAGAGGCTATGCAGGTGGCGACGAATACAGCGCCCTTATCCATCCCCGCATTGCCGAGGATCTGCGGGTTCACGAAGACGATATAGACCATGGTCAGGAAAGTGGTCAGCCCGGCAATGAGCTCGGTGCGGATGTTGGTGCCGCTTTCGGTCAGCCCAAAATAACGATCAACAATCGACCTCTCCTCAGGCTTTGCAATGTGGGTCATCGGAGCACCTCAGCTCACTTGTTTTCCGTCGGCGTCGGGGTGTCCTGTGCACGCGGCCTGATCACAGCCCAGCCGATACGAAGGAGCGGGAGCCGTCCCTGCACCCGGCGCTCGAAGGCGCGCGGGACCTCGGGTACCAGCTCCGGAAACTGTTGCTTCAGCGGTGCAGGAGGCGTGCCAGCAGTGTCGGTCGTTGGCCATACCATCATAGCCCCTTTGCTCCTGATGGCGTCCATCGTCACCCAGGGGGAATGATCGGGTGCGGCATTGATGAAGAGGTCGGGGCGGGTGGGAGCGCCGAGAGCGATAAGCGCGGCGGTGCGCGTGTCGCCTCCGACGATGCGCAGCGGCAAGCCGGTGCGGCGCTGGAAACTTTCGGGAAAGAACTGCGCCATGGCCTGCACGGGCTCGCCCACGCGCAGGTCGACGCCCAACCAGGGCATCACTACCGTTGCCCCCGCTGCCATGATGGGCGGCACGAGGAGAAGACCAAGCCACGCAGCAATAAGGATGTGCTGGCGAACCAAGGTGATGTCATTGCCTGCGATCATGACGGCGGCGAGGCCGGAGAGAATGACCAGCGGAGCGATGCCTGCGATCCATCCGGGTATGCCGATGATAACAGCCAGGAGCGAGCCGGCGAGCGCGGGGGCGAGCGCGAAGAAGAAGACAAACTGCCGCGCGAACGGATCGACGCGCTCACGCACGACGACGGGCGCCGGCTCGTCGCGCGGCCATGGCCAGCCGGCAACCAGCGCGATCAAAACAACGAGGCCGGCATGCGCGGCAAAGATCAGCGCGATTTGCCGCCCCCAGCCCAGCACGCTGCCCACCATTGCCGCAGGCGTGCGCAGCCCCACCGGCACGTGAAAGCCTCCCGCACCCCCTTGCGCGAGCCATATGAGATGTGGGGCGGCGACCAGAACGGCGACGCAAGCCGCGATCAAAGGATCATATGACTTGAGCGCGCCCCGGGCCTGCCTGTTCGCCAGCGTGAACAGCACGAGCAATGCGAGCAGAATCACGCCGATGTAGCTTGTCAGCAGCAGAAGCCCGATCTCGATCGCGAGCGGCAGCCAGAATGCTCGCTTACCCTCCGCGACCGCGAGCCAATAATGCAGGAGCACTATGGCCCATAGCGGCATGGCGAGCACGAACGGGCCGAAATCGGGAGTCGGCACGGTGAAAGCGGCAATGCCCACCATCAGCAGAACGGCAAGCGCCGCATGCTGTGCTCCCACGATCGATCTTCCCAGCAGAAAAACGGCCCAGTAGGTGACAACCACGCAGGCCTGTGAAAGCAGATAGACGCCGAAAAGGCTGCGTCCTGCCAGATCAAACGCAAGCTCGGCCAGCCAGAAGGCGAGCGGCGGACCGAGATAGGACCCGAGCTGGAATTCGTGTCCGATCGCGAGCACCATCGGCAGATCGCCTGGCGGGCCGGCGTAGAACAGGGTTGGGACAATGATCCATAAAAGCGCTTGCGCGAGCGCCGCCAGCCAGACTGCTGCCGCAGGGCGTGATCGCAGCAGTTCTATCAGGATAGAGACATAGAGCATCGGGATGGGGACGCTGGAGCGTGAAAAATTGCGGGTTTATCGGGTGAGCTTATGCGGTGAAAGGAAGATGGGGGCGGCAGCGCTTCGACAAGCGACCATACCGCACGCGCGGGCGCAACCGGCACGGATAGCGCCCGCAGCCCTAGAGTGGCAACGCCGCGGTTTGCTCGAGCCCGTTCTCCGGAAGCTCACCTACCGAATCCCCATAGGCAGCCGCCACGGGAGCAAACGAGCGGCGGTGGTGAATGGTGGGTCCCAGTCGCACGAGCGCGGCGAAATGTTCCGGCACGCTGTAGCCTTTATGGTGCTCAAAGCCATAGCCGGGAAAATGCAGGCCCAAGCGTGTCATCAGGCGGTCGCGCGTCACCTTGGCCACGATCGAGGCGGCGGCAATCGATGCAATGATCGCGTCGCCGCTGATGACGGCTTGGCAATCGCAATGCACATCGATGCGGTCGCGCCCATCCACGAATACGAGCTGCGGCTTTACCGGCAATGCGGCAACGGCGCGGGCAAGCGCCCACAGCGAGGCGCGCAAGATATTGTCGCGGTCGATGCGCCATGGCGGCGCGCAGGCCACCGCAACCTGCGCGCTGGCGCAGATCTTCAGATGCAGCTTTTCGCGTGTTTCGGGATCGAGCTTCTTCGAATCGTCGAGCCCGCGCGGCACGCGCTTGGGATCGAGGATCACAGCTGCCGCAACGACCGGCCCGGCGAGCGGTCCTCGGCCTACCTCGTCGCATCCCGCGATCGGCCAAACGCCGCGCTTGAGCGCGGTCCGCTCGCGCCGGAAGGTCGGGCGGGCTGCCTCCTCTCCCAGCGGCAACTTGAGCTCAACCGGCCTGACACGACGAGCTTCTTCACGACTCATGCCCCGATGGTGCCTGCCATTACGGCTGAGTCAATTGTGCAGTTGAGGCTGTGGACGCCGCTAGAACAAGCTCAGCTGCTCGGTCTCCTGCGCAGGCTTTTGGAAATGTTGGGTGGTGAGCGCGGTACGGGTCTGATTAAGGCCCAGCTTCTCGCAGGCGAGCTCAAAACGCCGGCCTATCATCCAGGCCACAGGCCCACCGCCGGTCATGCGCTTTCCCCAGTTGGAATCGTAATCCTTGCCGCCGCGGGTCTCGCGAATGAGCCTGAAGACATGGCGATAACGGTCGGGAAAATTCGCCATCAGCCATTCCCGAAACAGGTCGCGCACCTCCAAGGGAAGACGCAGAAGCACGTAACCGGCTTCCCTGACCCCTACCGCCGCAGCCGAATCCAGGATGCGCTCGATCTCCGAATCGTTCAGTGCAGGGATTATTGGCGCCACCATCACGGATGCAGGTACGCCGGCTGCTGCCAGCTGGCGCAGCGCATCCAGTCGGCGCTGGGGCGTGGACGCGCGCGGCTCCATAGTGCGTGCGAGCGTACCATCAAGCGTGGTCACGGATAGCGCGACCTTCACCAGGTTTCGCTGAGCCATATGCGCGAGCAGATCGAGGTCGCGCAGGATCAGCGCGGATTTGGTCACGATGCCGACGGGATGGCCGTAGCGGTCCAGCACTTCCAGAATACGGCGCATCACCTGATGGCTTCGTTCTATCGGCTGGTAGGGGTCGGTATTGGTGCCGATGGCAATCGTGCGCGGGACATAGTCTGCGGCCGAGAGCTCGCGTTCCAGGAGCTTCGGCGCATCGGGCTTGGCGAACAGCTTCGTCTCGAAATCAAGCCCGGGCGAGAGCCCGAGATAGGCGTGCGTAGGCCGCGCAAAGCAATAGATGCATCCGTGCTCGCAACCGCGGTAGGGGTTGATGGACCGGTCGAACGAGATATCGGGCGACGTGTTGCGGGTGATGATCTTCCGCGTCGAATCGATCGTCACCGTGGTCTTGAACGGCGGCAGCTCCTCGAAGCTCTGCCAGCCGTCATCAAAGGAGATGCGTGCGAGCGGCTCGTAACGACTGGAAGCGTTGGACTGCGCGCCGCGCCCCCTCCGGCGCTCGCGCTCGAACCCGACACCGGCATCGACCGGAGCGTCCAGATCGATGGCGGCAGGACGTGCTCGCTGCACCGGCTGCCGAGCGGTCGTGTTTGACGAGCCAGATGAGCCCGGCCTGCCGGGAATGGGCCGACGTGCGACAGCGGAACGCATGTGTTCGAAACCCCTTATGCGAACGAAAAGGGAACATAGGCGCTGATTTGAGCTGTTGCAAGGGCGTGCCTTGTTCGTAGCAGCGGGGCACAGCCTCGCCCGCATGCCGCCGGGCGACGCAATGCGTCGGCCCCTACGAAGAGCAAGCCTTATCCCGCGCCTACACGGTAGCGCCTTGGGCTTTGGGACGGCGCAGGTGCTCGTCGAGCCGGGGCATGATCTCGACGAAATTGCAGGGCCGGTAGCGGTAATCGAGCTGATGCACGAGAATATCGTCCCAGGCGTCCTTGCATGCGCCGGGGGAGCCGGGCAGGCAGAAGATGTAAGTCGCTCCGGCAACACCGGCGGTGGCGCGCGTCTGGATCGCGGACGTGCCGATCTTGCCGTGGCTCACCATGAGGAAGAGCATGGCGAAAGCGTCCATGCGCTTCTCGAACAGAGGCTCGACAGCCTCCGGCGTAACATCGCGTCCGGTGAAGCCGGTGCCCCCGGTTGTAATGATCACGTCGATGGCGGGATCAGCGATCCACGTCTTCACCCGCGCGCGTATCTGCTCGATGTCATCGGCCACGATCGCGCGCGCGGCCAGCTGGTGGCCCGATTTCGCGATACGCTCGGCCAAGGTTGCGCCGGATTTGTCGTCGGCCATAGCGCGGGTATCCGACACGGTGAGCACCGCGATCTTGAGGGGAATGAACTCCCTGCCGGGATCGATGCCAGGCATGCCGTTACAACTGCGCGGAGGCGAAGGTATTGCAGCTTTGCACCGAGCCCGAGCGAAATCCCATGAAGAACCAGCGCTGGCGCTGCTCGGCACTGCCATGGGTGAAGCTGTCGGGAACGACGTAACCCTGTGAGCGCCGTTGCAGGGTATCGTCGCCGATTGCAGCGGCGGTGCGCAATGCAGCGTCGACATCGCCAGCCTCGATCATCGGCGGCTTGCCTTGGTTCTTGAGGTAGTCGTTCTCGCGATTGGCCCACACGCCCGCAAGGCAGTCGGCCTGCAGCTCGACCTGGACCTGGATGTGGTTCGCTTCCGCCTTGCTGCTGGCAACACGCTGGGCGCGTTGCGCTTTGGGCAGAATACCGAGCAGGTTCTGCACGTGGTGACCCACTTCGTGCGCGATCACGTAGGCCTGCGCGAACTCGCATGATTTGCTGCCGATCTCACATCCGTGGAATCGCGTCTCGATCTGCTTGAAGAACGAGGTATCGAGATAAACCTTCTGATCCTCGGGGCAGTAGAACGGACCCATGGCGGCTTGCGCCATGCCCCCGCACTTCGCTTGCGTTACGCCGCGGTAGAGCACGAGCACCGGCGGCCGATAGGTTCTGCCATCCTGGGCGAAGACGTCCTTCCAGCGCGCCTCGGTGCTCCCCAGCACCTGAGCGACGAAGCGTCCCGTCTGGTCCTGCGGCTTGCCGGTGTGGCGTGCGCTGGGAGGCGCCTGCACCTGCGGCTGATTCGATCCGGACAGAATCTCCGCACCGCCGATCAGCAGGCTTGGATCGATGCCGAACGCCCAGCCGATGAGCCCCAAAACCAGGATGGTACCAATGCCGAGCCCGCCGCCGCCGATGGGAAGCCCGAAGCCGCCTCCCCCGCCGTAGCCCGTCTCGCCACGCCGGTCCTCTATGTTGCCGCTTTCCGGCAAATCGTCCAAGCGCATGGCTTTTCCTCCTGGGATGCGGCGATGTTTGCGTCGCGCAGCTTGTACATCACGCGCAGGCCGACACGCCGCACTCAATATAATAGAGGCTGGGCCATTCTTCCCAGAGGCGGGGCGCAGCCTGTTAAGCCGATTTTTACCTTAGGCGCCCATAGTGCGTCGGTGTCGGTTGTAGGTCCCGCGTCACCGGCCGCGTCGCCTGAGTCAGAAGTCCTGAGTCATGGTTGTGTCGCGTCGCGGGGCGTCCGTTCGGGCGCCCCGCGTCAGTTTTGTGCCGTCCTCTCGTATCATGCTCGGCGACTGCATCGCCGAGCTTGCCAAGCTGCCGGCCGAGAGCATCGATCTCGTCTTCGCCGACCCGCCTTATAACCTGCAGCTGCAGGGCGATCTGCGCCGCCCCGACGATTCGCGAGTCGATGCGGTCGATGACGAATGGGATCGATTCGCGAGCTTCGCGGCCTACGACGAGTTCACTCGCGCTTGGCTGATCGCCTGCCGCCGCGTGATGAAGCGCAGCGCGACGCTGTGGGTGATCGGCTCCTACCACAACGTCTTTCGTGTCGGCTCGCTGCTGCAAGATCTGGGATTTTGGATTCTCAACGACGTGATTTGGCGCAAAACGAATCCCATGCCGAACTTCCGCGGGAGGCGCTTCACCAACGCGCATGAGACCTTGATCTGGGCAGCGCGTGAGCCCGGGAGCAAAGCCTATACCTTCAATTACGAAGCGCTCAAGGCCGGCAACGATGACGTGCAGATGCGCTCCGACTGGACATTTGCGCTGTGCACCGGCGAGGAAAGGCTCAAGGACGGCACGGGAAGGAAATTGCACCCGACGCAAAAGCCGGAAGCGCTGCTGGCGCGGGTTATCCTTGCATCCTCGCGCCCTGGAGACGCGATACTGGACCCGTTCTGCGGGACCGGCACGACGGGAGCGGTGGCGAAGCGCCTGGGGCGGGGCTTCATCGGCGTGGAGCGCGAACGCTCCTATGCCGCCGCCGCCGAGAAGCGGATAGCAGCAGTAGAGCCGCTGCCGGAAGCGACCGTGGCCGCCTTCATGACCGCGCGCGAGGCGCCGCGGGTGCCGTTCTCGGTCCTGATCGAACGGGGAATGATCGTGCCGGGCGCACGCCTGCGCGATGCCAAGCGTAAGGTCACCGCACTGGTGCGCGCCGACGGCGCCATTGCCATCGGGGAGGCGGTCGGCTCGATCCACCGCATCGGCGCACTGGCGCAGGGGCTTGATGCCTGCAACGGCTGGACATTCTGGCATGTGGAAACGCCAGCAGGGCTGGTTTGCATTGACAGCTTGCGTGCCGCCGTCAGAGCGGAGAGCGCTGGGAAATCGCGTGGGCAATGACTTTGCGCATGAGCGTGGGCAGCGCTTCATCCGCAAGCTCCGAGAGCGCGACCCAGCGCGTCCCCTGCGGGGCCGGCACAGTGCTCCGTTCAATGGCCGCCAGGTAGACCGTAAGCCGCAGCGGAAAATGCGTGAACACGTGCTCGACAACTCCGGGCAAGCGGCGCCAGCGCAACGGAACGCACTGCGGCCGTGGCGCATGCGCCAGAGCAGCCGATTCGTCGAAGTTGTGCGTCCATTCGGTGGTCGGCACTTCGGCCATGCCCCCCAGCAGTCCCTCTGGCGGGCGGCTGCGTAAAAGAATTGCCCGGTTGGCGCGCAGAAGAACAAAGGCCGCGCCGCGGCGCCGCTGGCCTTCAGGCTTGGGCACCTTGCGCGGAAACGTTTCCGCATCGCCGCGCCGGCACGCCAGGCAAGCCCGCATCCATGGGCACAGCACGCAACTCGGATTTCTGGGCGTGCAGATTGACGCGCCGAGGTCCATCAGCGCCTGGGCGAAATCGCCGGCGCGTGTCGGCGGGAGTAGTCCCTCGCCGAGGCTGCGAATCCGCCCCTTGGCCGCGGGCAGTTGCGCCTCGACCGCAAAAAGGCGGGCGAGCACGCGCTCCCCATTGGCATCGATGGCAGCCGTTCGCACCTCGAATGCAATCGCTGCGATCGCCGCGGCGGTGTAAGTGCCGATGCCGGGAAGAGCTGCAAGCTGCGCCTCCTCGGATGGGAATTCTCCGCGATGGCGCTCCATCACGGCTTTGGCGCAAGCATGGAGGTTGCGCGCCCGCGCGTAATACCCCAGTCCCGCCCAGTGTCGCAGCACGTCTTCAAGCGGTGCCGCCGCCAGCGCCCGCACGGTCGGCCAGCGCGTGACAAAGCGCATGAAATAGGGTGCAACGGCCTTCACCGTTGTCTGCTGCAGCATGATCTCGGAAAGCCAGACCCGATAGGGGTCCGGCCGTTCGCCGGGCTTGGCGCGCCAGGGCAGAATCCGGCAATGGCGATCGTACCAGGAGAGCAGGGCCTCGGCGCGGGGCCGCAACGCGACACGGCTGCGCGTGCCACCGGAATGCGCGCATTCTGCGTTACGGGTTTTCTTTGCTTGCCGCGTCTGCACTGCTAACCTGCTGACCGCTTCCTGACAGAGTCGCAAGCGCATGAACAAGCCCTTCACATCGCAGCCGCGACCTCTTTCCGCACTTCTGCACAGGACGCTCGGTGACGTTTTTGCCAAGCGCGGATTTGCTTCGACTGAGCTGGTCACCCGGTGGAGGGAAATCGTGGGCTCCGAGATCGCGGATCACTCTCAGCCTGAGAAAATTCAGTGGTTGCCTTCACGCCAAGGACAGCTGCCGGAGCCGGGCCGGCTCGTCCTGCGCGTCGAAGGGCCGGTCGCCCTGGAGATTCAGCACCTCTCTGGAGTAATCCTGGAGCGGGTGAATCGGTTTTTCGGGTGGCAGGCGGTCGGCGCGGTCAAGCTGCGGCAAGCGCCTTTGCGCCGAGCGCCGGCTCGTCCCCAGCCTCAGCCCGATCCGCAAGCGACGGCGCGCATTGCCGCCTCGCTGACAGAGATCCAAGAGCCCGGTCTGCGCGATGCGCTGGCTCGCCTCGGAGGCGCGGTCAAGCCGCCGTGAGGCGATGAGACAACTTGGCGGCTGGGCTTGCGGTTGCCACATTCGACCCGTCTAGACTATCTCTCGGCTGAGAAATGGCCTTAGCATTACGGGTCAACAGGCATGGATACGATCAAGGAAACTGCGGGCGGGCCGAGCGCAACCCGGCGGCACGTGCTCATGGGAAGTGCTGTGCTGATCGCGGTGACCGCGGCCGGCGGCGGTTATTATTTCTGGACCCGGCCGGCAGTATCGGCGCCGGAGCCGCCCGGCGGCGCCGACGTCCCCGTGGCAGAGCTGATGACGCCCCCTCCCCTCGGCGATGAGTCCCTGGGATCCGACAACGCTCCGGTCACCATCATCGAATATGCATCGATGACATGCCCGCACTGCGCGCATTTCCACGAAACCACGTTTCCCGAGATGAAGAAGAAATACATCGATACCGGAAAAGTGCGCTTCATCTTCCGCGAGTTTCCGCTGGATCAACTCGCGGCTGCGGGCTCGATGCTCGCGCGCTGCGCGGGAAAGGATAAATATTTTCCGCTGATCGAGACGCTGTTCGCGCAGCAGAGGGAATGGGTGGTGCAGAAGCCGCTCGAGCCGATGTTCAACATCGCCAAGCAGGCAGGCTTCACCCAGCAGAGCTTCGATGAGTGCCTGGCGAATCAGCAGATGCTGACGGGTCTGCAGGAAGGCCAGAAGCGCGCGCAGCAGTTCGGCGTCAATTCCACCCCGACGTTTTTCATCAATGGAAAGATCGTCCGGGGCGCCATGACGCCCGAGGAGCTGGACAAGCAACTCGCGCCCTATCTTAACGGTTGATTAACCTTTTTCGCATTGCCTGGAGGAACCGCGGGCGGGCGCGTGTCGTGTCGCAGCACTGGGTTGAGTCGACCGCGGCGGAATTACTCACACTCGATATTGCGGAATCACTCCACCCGATTCATTCTCCTGCACGATGCGGCAAATCTCGAATCAGCACAGCGTGAAGCAATTGTGCGACCGCCGTGTCGCAAGCCATGAAACGGCGGCGGCATGAAATTCACGCGTCTGCGCCTCATTGGCTTCAAATCCTTCGTTGAGCCGGCCGATTTTCAGATCGAACCCGGCCTGACCGGCGTGGTCGGCCCGAACGGGTGCGGCAAATCCAACCTGGTCGAGGCGCTGCGCTGGGTCATGGGCGAGACATCGCACAAATCCCTGCGCGCCGCCGACATGGACGACGTGATCTTTGCCGGCACCGGCGGACGACCGAGCCGCAACCACGCAGAGGTCGCGATCCAGATCGACAACAGCGCGCGCAAGGCGCCGGCCGAATTCAACGAGCATGATACGCTCGACGTTTCGCGCCGCATCGAGCGCGATACCGGCTCGACTTACCGCATCAACGGCCGCGAGGTGCGCGCCCGCGACGTGCACATCCTGTTTGCCGATGCTTCGACCGGCGCGCGCTCCCCCGCGCTGGTGCATCAAGGACGCATCGGCGAGATCATTCAGGCCAAGCCCGAGCAGCGCCGGCGTGTGCTTGAAGAGGCGGCCGGCATATCCGGGCTGCATGCGCGCCGGCACGAGGCGGAGCTACGCCTGCGCGCAGCCGAGCACAATCTGGAGCGGCTGCAAGAGGTCATCAACCAGTTGGCTGGCCAGATCGATGGTCTCAAGCGCCAGGCGCGGCAAGCCGTGCGCTACCGCAACATCTCCCAGCACGTGCGCAAGGCGGAGGCTACGCTGTTTCACCTGCGCTGGGTCGCCGCCAGCTGTGAGCTGGCGGATGCCGAGCGCGCCAAGACGTCCGCCGCGCAGCTGGTGGCGGATCGCACCGGCGAGCAGGCGGCGGCCGCAAGGCAGCAAGCCATTGCGGCTGCCGCGCTACCCGAGCTGCGCGATGCAGAGGTGAGAGCGGCTGCGGCTTTACAGCGGCTCAACCTCGCGCGCGAGGCGCTCGAGCGCGAGGAGACGCGTGCCCGCGAGCGAATGGCCGAGCTCGACCAGCGACTGCTCCAGCTGGAGGGAGACATCGAGCGGGAGCGCCGCCTCGCCGCCGACGCAAGCGCGGCTCTGGAGCGACTGACGGCGGAAGAGCAATGCCTGCTGCAAGAGGCGCAAGGCGCTGAAGCAACCCGCGCAAGCGCGGCGGAGCGCGTTGCCAGCGCCGAGGCGACACTTTCCGTCTCTGAAAAGGCATTCGATGCGCTCACCGGCACGCTGGCAGATCTCACAGCCCGGCGACATGCCTTCGAGCAGGCCTTGGCGGAGCAGGGCCACCGGCTCGAGCGGCTTGTCGCCGAGGCCGCCGCGGTGGACGCGGAGCGCGAACAGCTCGAAGGAGCCGAGCGCGTCGATCTGACCGGCTTGGCCAAAGCTGCGGAAGCGGCACAAGCCGCCTTGGCCGCGGCGGAAACTGCCGCGCTTCGAGCCGAGGCCGCGCATTCCGCCGCCCGACAGGGCCTGGACGCCGCGCGCATGCCGCTGGTCGAGGCCGAGCGTCGGGCGCACCGGCTGGATACGGAAGCCAAAACGCTCGCCAAGCTGCTGCATGTCGATACCAAGAGCCTATGGCCTGCCGTCATTGACGAGCTCACGGTGGGGAAAGGTTACGAGGCCGCGCTCGGGGCGGCTCTTGGCGACGATCTCGAAGCCCCCGTCGATCCCTCGGCGCCCATGCGCTGGAGCGGGGCCGATGTGGACCCGGCTGATCCGGCCCTGCCCGCGGGCGCCGACGCTCTCAGCGAGCACGTGAAAGCACCGAAGGAGCTCTCGCGAAGGCTTCGGCAAATCGGCGTGGTCACCCGCGAGCAGGCCGCTGCTCTCATGCCCCAGCTCAAGCCCGGACAGCGACTCGTCTCCCGTGACGGCGATCTCTGGCGCTGGGATGGTTTTTCCGTTGCGGCCAACGCCCCGACCGGGGCAGCCCGCCGCCTCGCCGGCAAGAATCGCCTCGCCGACATTGAGAACGAGCTCCAAGACGTGCGGCGTGAGGTGGAGACCAAACAGGAACTGGTGAAGCGGGCGGAAGCGGAAGTCACCGCAAGCGCCGAAGCGGACGCCGCGGCACGTATCAGCTGGAGATCGTTGCAGCACGATGCCGATACGGCCCGCAGCCGCTACGTCGAAGCCGAGCGAGAGCTTAGCCGCAACGCGGCGCGGCTTTCCGCGCTCGGCGAAGCCCTGGCGCGGCTTGCAGCCAGCCGAGATGAAGCCGCCGCGGCGCGGCTTGCGGCCGAGCAAGGCCTAGTCGCGCTGCCGACGGCCGATGATATCGAGGCGCAGCTCGCAAGCGTGCGCGCTGCAATCGAGGCGCAACGCGCTGAGCTTGCCGAAGCGCGCGCCCAATCCCAGGCGCTGGCGCGGGAGGCGGAGATTGCTGCGCGCCGGATCGCGGCCATTGCAAGCGATCGTCAGGGCTGGAGCGAACGCCACGCCGGCAGCACCGCCCAGATTGACACATTATCGGCACGCAAGGGGGAGGCGAGGAGCGAACGCGCGACGCTCGAGCAAATGCCGCCGGTATTTGAGGAAAAGCGGCGCTCCTTGCTGAGCGAGATCGCGAGCGCCGAGTCGCGACGCCGGGCGGCTGCCGATCGCCTTGCCGAGGGCGAGAATGCGCTGGCGGAGGCGGACCGCAGCGCTCGCGCGGCGCTCGAAGCCATGGCCGGCGCGCGCGAGCAGGCAGCACGCGCAGAGGAACGGTTCGAAGGCGACAAGCGGCGCCTCGCCGACGTCGAGCATGAGATCGGTGAGATGCTCGAGGCAGAGCCTGCGGACGTGGCAGAGCTTGCCGGCATCAAGCCAGGCCAGATCCTGCCTGAGCCGAGCGAGATCGAGGCCACTCTCGAGCGGTTGCGCCGGGAGCGCGAGCGTCTCGGCGCGGTCAATCTGCGCGCGGAGGAAGAGCTGCGAGACGTGGAGGCCCGGCACGGCACGCTCGTGAACGAGCACGATGATCTGGTCGAAGCGATCAAGCGCCTGCGCCAAGGCATCCAGAATCTCAACCGCGAAGCGCGCGAACGTCTGCTGGCGTCGTTCGATCAGGTCGCCGCGCATTTCAAGCATCTGTTCACCGAGCTGTTCGGAGGCGGGACCGCCGAGCTGCAGCTCATCGAAAGCGAGGATCCGCTCGAAGCCGGCCTCGAGATCATCGCGCGACCCCCCGGCAAGAAGCCGGCAACGCTCTCGCTCCTGTCCGGCGGCGAGCAGGCGCTCACTGCCCTCGCGCTCATCTTCGCCGTTTTTCTCACCAACCCCGCGCCGATTTGTGTCCTCGACGAGGTTGACGCTCCGCTTGACGATCACAACATCGAGCGTTTCTGCGATCTGCTCGACGAGATGACGCGCTCGACCGAGACACGCTTCATCATCATCACGCATAATCCGATCACCATGGCGCGCATGAGCCGGCTCTACGGTGTGACCATGGCCGAGCGCGGGGTCTCCCAGCTCGTCTCCGTCGACCTGGAAGCTGCGGTGAAGCTGCGCGAGGCGGTCTGAGCCGCCACAGCGCTCGGACCCAGAGTCCCCGATTCTGATTTGCGCGGCGGGGCCATGCGGCCGGCGAAGTTTTGGGCTGGCCGCATTGAAGGGCCTGTGCCATCTTTGCGCGTCACGCAAGAACAATAATATCAATCCAGGGAGGTTATGGATGCCGACAAGGCGGAACGCAAAGCCAGCTTGGCTCGATACGATGACCGCGCTCGAATCGGCAAAACGAAACAAATAAATGACGGAGAAGCTGCTGCGGCTGGTGCGTGCGCTGGTTGCAGTGATCGGCGCGATATCCGGAGTGCTGCTGGTCGCAAGCGTTGCCCTCAATTTCGCCAACGTGATCGGCCGCTATTTCTTTAGCGCCTCGATCCCCTGGGCCGAGGAGGCCATGCTGTTCCTGATGGTGGGCTGCGTGTTTCTCGGCAACGGCGTTGTCGCCTGGTCGGGGCGACAGATCCGCATGGACGTTGTGGTGCGCATGCTGCCGCCGAAGGTTCGCGAGGCGCTCGATCTGTTCGCCGAGCTCGTCTTCCTGGCAACCGCGGTTGCCATCGTCATCTTCGCCTGGCCCGTGATCCACGATCTCGCGGAGTTCGATCAGCGCAGCCAGGCCGCCGACTTTCCGTTGGTGATCCCGCAGGCAATGGTGCCCATCGGTCTCTCGATCATGGCACTCCTGGTTGCGATACGCCTGCTGGTGCCGCAGTGGCGCCGCAAATCCCAAAGCTCCGGTCCCTGACGAAGGCTGGTCGGGGCGAGCCCGCGGAACACAATCGATGCTCACCGTTCTCGTCTACTTCGTTCTTCCTACGATTCTCCTGGTGCTGGGATTGCCCATTTTTGTCGTAATGCTCGCAACCTGTCTGGTTGCGGTGCTGCTGGTGGCCGACGTGCCCACCGAAGCGATCCAGACCTACATGTTTGGAAGCCTCGACAATTTCCCGCTGCTCGCCGTGCCGTTCTTCGTGCTGGCGGGCGAGATCATGGCGCAGGGCGGCATCGCGCGCCGCGTGGTCGTCTGGGTCATCTCGCTGATCGGCGGAGTGCGTGGATCCCTCGCGGTGACGACGGTCGCCGCATCCGAGCTGTTCGGCGCGATGGCGCACACTGCGGTGGGCACCGTCGTTGCCGTCGGGCGGATGGTGTACCCCTCGTTGCGCGAGAACGGGTACAACGACCGCTTCGCGGTCGGGCTTATCGCGTCCTCCGGCGCGATTGCCGTCGTTATTCCACCGTCGATCGCGATGATCCTCTATTCGCTCTCGGCACAGCAATCCGCTGTCGCGCTGTTCACCGCCGGGATCCTGCCGAGCCTGCTCATCGGATTCGTCGATGCACTTTTCGTGATGGGCTATGCCCGCATCAACGCGGTTCCGCCCACTGCCGGGGTGAGCTGGGCGGAGATCTGGGCTTCGACCAAGGAGGCGAGCTGGTCGATAGGAACCGTTGCCGTCATTTTCGGGGGCATCTATGGGGGCATCTTCACCCCGACCGAGGCCGCGGGCGTGGCCGTGATCTACTCGCTGTTCGTCACCATGGTCGTCCATCGGGAGGTGGGGCCGCGCGAGCTCTGGCGCATCATCATGAGCGCGGTGTTCCTGATCTCGCAGATCCTGATGATCGTCACCGCTGCGGGGCTTTATTCGTGGCTGCTCACCACCAGCGGCATCCCGCAGGCGATAGTGGCGCAGATCAACGCGTTGCAGCTGCCTGCCTGGGGGCTGCTCCTTTCAATCAACCTCGCGCTCCTGGTGATGGGAAGCTTTCTCGAGCCGCCGGCCGCCATCCTGATCCTCACCCCGCTGCTTCTGCCGCTGGTGGAGGCCGTCGGCGTCAGCCCCATTCACTTCGGTATCATCATGGCCGTCAATTTGAGCATCGGGATGTACACGCCGCCCTTCGGTCTCAATCTCTTTGCCTCGCAGGCGGTGTTCGAGACGCCGCTGGGCAAGATCTATACGGGCGTGTTGCCCTTCGTGCTGATCAATTTCTCCACGCTGATGGTCATCACCTACGTGCCCTCGATCTCCATGGTGCTGCTCGGGCGGTAACGAGACGACCGAGATCGTGGCAGCGGCCATCCTTCGAGACGGGCGCACGCAGGCATGCGCCCTCCTCAGGATGAGGCTTTCGAGACGCTCGGCGCGCCGAGGTCGCAAAGCGTCCTCGGGGTGAGGCCGTAGCGGGGAGCCGGGTTCTCCACAGAACGCATCCGGTCTGACGGGCTGCCGTACAAACCATAACGCGCGCCACGCCGTGCCGGCGAAGCCGGGCAGGCCGTCTGCGCTGGCCAACACGCCGTACGCACGTTACCGGAGCAAATTCACGGCGCTCCGCTGCTGCTCGGGTTCGTTTGGTCAAGATGGCAGCTGCGCGCACGGAGGGGCGGGTCTCGAACCCGTCCCTATGGGGCGCTACGGCTTGGGTTCGTTCCGCCG
>Ga0073928_10002656_pt1 | contig 30114 bp, 20 predicted proteins | sample PaiPotPPA55metaG_FD_76969 | JGI IMG/M metagenome (GOLD analysis project Ga0073928, IMG submission 76969) | Iron sulfur acid spring bacterial and archeal communities from Banff, Canada, to study Microbial Dark Matter (Phase II) - Paint Pots PPA... ...
CGCTTTGTCGTTGGGACGTTCCGCCGGTGGAGCTTCGCGCCTCGGCGGGTTCGCATTTTCGTTCGCATTCGGATTCGTACGGTTCGGCGGCGTCGTCGCGCGATTCGGCTGAGTCGGATTTTCATTGGGACGATTCGCCGGTGCTGCTTCGCGATTGGGCGGATTGGATCTTTCGTTGACGGTCGGATTGTTCCGATCCGAAGGAGTTACATTGCGATTCGCCGGAGCCGGGTTTTCGTTCGAGCGGCTCGGAGGATTATTCGTTCTGTTCGGCTCCGCCACGTTGCCCGGTCTCGGGGCCGCCCCTGGCGGAGCTGTGGCGCCGGGACGCGCAGCGTTGGTATTTGCATTTCCGCTTGCGCCGGCGTTAATTCTCGCATTGGCGCGTTCGAGAGCGGGATTGACCGAGGGCCTCGGCCGACCTATGGGAGTGGCCGCCGGTGCGGGGGGCATTTTGGTCACCAACTTTCGATTGGCCAACGCAGGAGGCGGAGTGTGGCTTGCAGCCGCACTCGGACCGACCACGCTGACGCGGGAGGGGGCGAGAGCCGGCGCATTCTGGGCAACCTGCGGACGCTGAATTTCTTCAGCCGAAACCCGAATAGTTGCGCTGCGCACTGGGCGGGCGTTCACGAAAGTGTCGCGGGAAACGGCGGTCACGGCCGCCGTGTTTCGCTGATAGGTGTAATTGCTAACGGTGACGTGATTAACCGTAACGTTCCGGTAGACGTTCGTGATCTCTACCCGATTAATCACAGTGGTGTTGGTAACGTTTACGTTCGTTACGTAGCGTTCGCTCACATGATATGCGGGGACGAATACGTCGCGCGGACCAAGCGGAAACCAGGCCACTCCGACTCCGCCACCGAATCCGATTGCTACGCCCACCCCGCCTCCGCCGACGAATCCAACAAGCGCGGGTGCGTAGTATACTCGCGTGCGCACTCCTACAGCGGCAACGGGTCCGGGCACCCAGGCCCATCCGCCGCCATCAATCTGCGCCCAGCGACCGTAGTGGAACGGAGCGAACCCCCAGGGCTCGTCTTCAACCCATGTCCATCCCCAAGGTGAAATGAAGGCCCAGTGGCCGTTGTGATAAGGCGCCCAGCCGGCCTCGACGTTGGACGGTATCCAGACGTTTCCATAAGTACGGTCTGGTTGCCAGTGACCGTAGGTATCTAGGTCCTCGTAGCCAATCACGTCCCTCGAAACGTAACGCACCGACTCGGAATGATCCTCGCGCACGTCGCGTGAACGGGCCCATCCGTCGAACTCATCCAGACCGCCGGCGGGCTGGACGTCGTAGGACAGCTCATCGGAGCCGGAAAAGATGGCTCGTTGGCCGGGTGTGACGGTATACGCGCGTCCACCGCCTGTTACTTCCCCCTGCCCGGAACGCACAACGATTACGGTGGTGCCGCCATCGGGATCAACGTTGAACCGATAGTCGCCCGGACGGAGGATCGAAAACGCAAGATTTGGCGTATCGATTTCATACGCCTCGTCTTGATCGATATCTCGGACGCGGACGTTGATAATGCCCTGCGCGAGCTGAATCTGAACCTGCTGATCGTTCAGGTTTAGAAACGAGATGCCAGTCTGACTGGAAATGCGAATGGTGGTGCTGCCGATGTGGAGTTCGCCGCGCGATTCGGCGTCGGCCCACAGGTTGTCGCCCGTCGTGAGCGGACGGTTTGGATTGGCCTGCACCCAGTCTTGCTCGCCCGAAGGCTGGAAGGAGATTGCGCCTTGGATAAAGTTCAGGCGCGCCACGCGTCCGGGAGGGTCTTGTTCGTTGTTATCGTCATCTTGAGCGGAGGCCATTCTGGGAAGCGCCAGGAAGAGCGCTGCAGCAATCGCCAGATAGAGTAGGAACGGGAATCGTTTCTTCATTGTTACCCCTTTCGCGAAGTTTTCATTCGGGACCAGGACCGGGTACATTGAGCTCAACAATCAAACGAACAATTATGAGCCTTACATAGCAACGAATCAGGAGGGCTGGTTCGAAGTTTGCAACTAACGGATTCACGTATCCGGTGCCCGCGAATTCCGACTGGACCTCTAGAGTAGCACGAACTCAGGAACAGGAGTGACCCTCTCGGCAAGGCTCCGGCTCCCCGTTTATAAAACCCAGCGGGGGGCCTAACGGCCACCCTTGTGCGACCCGCCACCGCTGGGGTGAGAGCTGGCCCCACCGCTACGAGGCGCGCTGCCCGATCCGCCGCGATAACCGCCATACCTGGAGCCGCCGCGCGGAGTCACAATCGGCTGATGCATGTTCAGTTGCGGACGTCCGGAATTACGCGAGAAGCCCCCGCCGCGCGAAGCGGATGATGGCGGCGCAAATCCGCGGTTCGCGCCGGACGGCTGCGAGCTGCGAGCCGGTGGACCAAAGCTACGAAATCCGCCGGGGTTCCCGGCCGACGGCGAGGGGCCTCGGCTCGAAGGAGGTGCCGTGAATCCCCTTTGGTTCGAGCTATTAGCCGAGCCACGATTGTTCGCGGACGACGCCGGAGGCGTAAAGCCGCGAGAACTGGGACGTGAAGATTGCGAAGCCGCTCCATTACCCCCCCGCACAACGTTTGAATTCGATTGTGAGTGGTTCAAGCCACCCGACGATTGCGGGCGTGCAGATGCGCTCGGTCGCGCCGTTGTGCCTGAGCCGTTGCGAGGTGATTGCGTGTGATTCGCAGCATTCGTTCGCGAGGCGCTGAAGAAGTGTTGTGAGTTTGTTGAGCCATTGCGGATTGTCGACGGGCTAGCCGCGCGGTTCGATGCACTGTAGCTGCCTCGGGTCGGTGCGACTCCCATTTTCCCGGCAACCATGCTGGCTTGCCGGAACTGACCCGCGCTGACCGATTGGTGATTCCCGCCGACAGCCTCACGTCCGAAACGGTTGCCGGCCATCGTCGTCATGCCACCGCGAATGCGGGAGTTCGTGGCCGCATCGCGCACGTTTGAGAACTGACGCCCGCGTATTCTTTCTCCGAGCGGACGGAATCCGTCATGGAATCCATCGTGGAATCCTTCGCGGCCGAAAGCGCCAAATCTTTCACGCCCTCCCCAACGGCCCCACCAAGGGTGGCACCAATCGCCTGGCCCAAGTGGGAGCCAACCGATGCTGCCGAATCCGCCAAAGCCGAAGCCAACTCCAAAACCCCGGCCGAATCCGAAGAACGATACGTATGCTGGCGCCCATATCGGGTAATAGGCGGGATAGGCTACGACCGGCCCTGGCCACCAAGCCCAGCTGCCGCCATACAAGAACCAGCGGCCGTAGTGATATGGTGCCCAGCCCCAAGGCTCGTAGGAAACCCACGTCCAGCCATAGTAAGGTTCATAAACCCAGCGACCCGTGCTGTAAGGAGCCCAGTTGGGTCCCTGGTTGGGTATCCAGACTTGGCCGTAATCGCCTTCGTTTGCCCAATGGCCGTAGTTGTCGAGATCCTGCGTACCGGTGTAATAGCGATTGGTGTGGCGCCAGGAATCCGCATGAGTGATCAGCCTGTCTCGGTCGCCGACGAACCGATCCCAGTCGTCGCCTGCGTTTGCCTCGCTCGTTTGATATTGCGGATTATCAGTCCCTTGAATCGTGATCATCTGTCCGCTGTCGACTTGCGTGCTGCCTTGCGGAGTTACGATTTGCGCAGAACCCCGGCGCACCGTAACCTGCGTTTCCGAATCCGAGTTCACGACGATGCGGAACTCACCTTCGCCCTGTGAGGGTCGAATCGCGACGTTCGGCGTGTCAATTTCCACTCCGGCTTCGCTGCCCTTCAACAAAGAGTACGTTACCAGGCCTTGACCAATCTGAACCTGAATCTGTGTGCGATTCAGATTCCCAATTTTTGCGGTCGACCCTCCCGACATCCGCAGCAGGTTCGCGAAGTCGAGCTGCAATTCCGCGCGCGACTGCTGGCCGGTCGAAATCCGGTCACCCACCGCCACCGGCGTGTTTAGAGTCGCTGCTGACCACTGACCTGTGTCGTCGCGCTGGGTAGAGACATCGCCGTGAATGTAACTAACGCGTGCTACGCCCGGCTGCGCGGTGTCGGACGCTGGTTGATCCGGTTGCGTGTCCGACACCGGCTGCGCGGACTCTGTCGGCGGTGGCGGCGCATCCTGCGAATCTTGCGCGAACGCGGGTAAGCTCGCCGCCGTTATGAATGTGACAGCTATTAAAGTTATGAAGTGCTTTTTCAAAACCCACCCCCTGCAACCGACCATAGCCGACGGACCCTTCATTCAGGCACTAATGCAGGGTTGATGCCAAATTCCGTGCTTGAGTCTTTTCCTTGGAAGTACCTTATAATCAATATGGTACGAAGGTGCTGCTAGGATGCGACCTATGGGGTTATGTCAGCTAACTGGTTGTTTTGACGCGAGGGTGGTGGATTTCAACCAGTCGACGCGGTGGTATTGCTCATCAAAAAAGATGTGACTAGGCTTCTTTTTCTGGAGGGTCGGGGACGCCGATTTTCGAGAGGCGATATCGCAGGGCATTGCGCGAAAGTCCGAGTGCGCGCGCAGCCTGGCTCTTATTTCCGTTAGCGCGGCGTAGAGCTTCGCGGATCAATTCCTCTTCCCATTGATCAAGCGTCATTCCAGCAGGCAGCGTGAGAGCCGCGCCGTCAGCACTGGGCCGCGGCGAAGGAATGTCGAGATGAATGTCGGCAACATCGAGCATTGTGCCTGACGAAAGCATCACCCCGCGCTGGATGATATTTTCCAGTTCGCGTGCGTTTCCCGGCCAGTGAAAATCCATCAGGCGCTTCATCGCCTGCGGCGTGATCCCTTGTAAATGCTTCTGCGCATCAGCCGCGTATTTCGCCAGGAAGAAATTCGCGAGCGCCGGAATATCCTCCTTGTGATCGCGGAGAGGTGGAATGTCGATCGCTACGACATTCAGCCGATAGAAAAGGTCCTCACGAAACGTGCCGTCCTCAAGCGCGGCGCGCAAATCGCGATTGGTTGCGGCGATCAAGCGGACGTCGACTTTGAGTGTTTTCGTTCCACCGAGACGCTCGAATTCTTTTTCCTGAAGAACCCGGAGGAGTTTCACTTGCGTGGCAGCCGGCACGTCGCCGATTTCGTCCAGGAAGAGCGTGCCTTTGTCGGCAAGTTCGAATTTTCCGGGTTTGGCCGTCGTAGCGCCCGAAAACGCCCCCTTCTCGTAACCGAAAAGTTCGCTCTCGAGCAGATTCTCGGGAATTGCGGTGCTGTTAATCTTGATGTAAGGGCCGCCTGCGCGAGTGGAATGTTCGTGAATAGCGCGGGCAATGAGGTCTTTCCCTACGCCGCTTTCGCCGCCGAGCAGCACCGTGGCGTTTGTCGGCGCGACACGCTCCACCATCGCGAGTACCGCCTGCATTTTGTCGCTTTGAGCGACGATATTTTTATACTCGTAGCGTTTACCCAGGGCTTCGCGCAGCGAGCGGTTTTCTTCGCGCAGTTGGTGCGTGCCAAGTTCCTTGCGAATTACCAGCATCAATTCGGCAAGAGAAAATGGCTTGAGGACGTAGTCGCTCGCGCCCACCTTCATGGCTTCTACCGCTGATTCCACCGTGCCGTGCGCGGTCATGATAATGATCGGAAGATTGGCGTTCGTACGCTTTACTGCCTGAAGAAATTCGAGGCCGCTCATGCCTGGCAGACGAAAGTCGGTGACGACGAGGTCGAACGATTCTTTATTGATCAGTTTCAAGCCCGTCTCGGCGTCGGCGGCCGTCTGGGCACGGAAGCCCTCTTCGGCGAGCTGCAACTCAAGCAAGCGCCGCATCTTGGCTTCATCTTCAACAATTAGGATCGACGGCTTTTCGGATGCCATAATTTAGAGTCATCTCCCAAGGTCTAGCGGGTTTAGCCTAGTCGCTCGGCGACTCCGGGAAAAAAACATGAAAGCGCGCCCCGCGCCCATGAGAGTCTTCGCTCTCCAACTTGATCCAGCCGTGATGATCGTCCACGATTTTAGCAACGATTGAAAGTCCTAATCCGACGCCGTCTTTTTTCGACGTAAAAAACGGATTGAAGATTTGCTCCCGCAATTCCGGTGAGACGCCTGGGCCATTGTCTTCGACGATCACTGCAACTCCCGATTTGCCGTTCGATTCTTCGGGCTCGATTCCAATTTCGAGGCACGCGCCCGCGCCGTCGGCGGCCTGAAAGGCGTTCGTCACAAGGTTTACGAAGACTTGCTCGCACAGCTGGCTGTCGAGAAGAACGTCCGGCAAATGGTCGGCGTAGCGCCGCTGAATCGTAACGTTTGCAGCGGGAAACTGATGACGCACTGCTTCTATGGCGCGATCAACGATTTCCGGGACCCTCGCCGGGCGCAGGTCGAGATGCGAGGGCCTCGCGAAATCCAGGAAACGCGCGACCAGCGAGTTCAGCCGGTTCACTTCGGAGCCGATGAAACCGGCAAGTTCGCTGGCCAGAGGATTCATGTCGTGAACCTTTTGCGCTAGCATCTCGGCCGATCCTTTGATCACGCCCAGCGGGTTCCGTATTTCGTGGGCAAGCCCCGCGGACATCTGGCCGAGCGCCGCTAACCGCTCGGACCGCCGGGCATCCGCTTCCGCACGGCGCAACTGGCGATTCGTCTCTTCAAGTGTTTCCGAAATTTCCTGATACTCCAGGGTCTGGCGTTTGCTGGCCATTGCGAAGCGATTGATCAGGATCGCCACGAGAAAAATGAAAAGAATCCGGGTTGCGAGTACGCTAGCGCCTTCGGGAGTCAGCTCGTAGTCCTCGATCTTGATTGCCGGAATCAGAAGCGAGCAATACGCGAGCGAAGTAAGCACGGTCCAACATAGTGTCCCCAAGGTTCGAAAGTACATCGCTGCCGTTGCGACCGGCAAGTAGTAGACCGGATAGTAGTCGCTATTGATTCCCAATTCGCCCGTGTGATCGATGAGAAGCGTAGCCAGCAGGATTTTCAGTATGACGCTGTACGCCGGACCGCGCTGCGGCAGTTTCGCGATCAAGCGCCCTTCGAGAACTTGCAGGATGCCAATGGCCAGGAGCGTGAGCTGTTTGTGGACTTCGTCGATGGGCGGCAGAAGCGCCAATCCGAGAAGAAAGATCAACAAGAGAACGTCAATCCACCCGAACGTCGAACGTTTGCGATCCAGAATCACACGAGACTCCATGCTGAATCTAACACGGCAGGCGTGGAATTTGTCGTGGTCAGAACCGAGAATAGGCTGACACGCATGAAACCGTTCAGGCGCGATGTCTCGGCCCTGCGCGGTTTATGACAACGCTTCGACGAGTGCTACGCGTGCAGGAAACGGTTTGCGCTGTAAACAAGTCCGAGGGTGAAAAATGCGATCACGATTTCGCCTAACGCCCCAACGATAAACGGGCGAAGGCCTTGTTTGCGCATGTCGCCGATGTTCGTACGCAGGCCGACGCCGGCAAACGTCAACAAAAAGGCCCAACGCGAAAGATTCGCCAGGCTTGCGAGCTGCGGTTTCGCAAACACTCCCGCTGTTGCAAGCGCAGAGATAAAAAGAAAACCGAGCACGAACTTGGGGAATTTCCTCCAGAGGAAAGTAGCCTTGTTACCGACGCCTTCCGTTCGTTCCTTGCGCGACCAGTAAAGCGCGTAGCCGAGCACTACGAAGCCGATCATCGCGTTGCGCGCCGTTTTGGCGAGCACCGCAACTTTCGCCGCAGCATCGGAATACAGAGCGCCCGCGGCCGTCACTTCCGCAGTGTTGTCGATCCCGAGTCCCGCCCATAGCCCGTAGCTTAGATCGCTTAGATGCAGCCAGTGCCCAACGAGAGGAAATATGAATAGCGAAATCGCGCCAAGAGTGAGAATTGCGGCGATCGCGAACGACGCATCTTCGTCGTCGGCGTCAATCGCACCCTGCGTCGCGATAATTGCCGAGACACCGCAAATGGATGAACCGACTGCCAGCAACGTCGTCAACTTGGGCTTTAGCTTAAACGCCCGGCCGAGAGCGGTCATGAAAAGGAGCGAAAATGCAATTTCCATTGCCACCAGCACCAGACTGATTCCACCGAGCTTGAGCACGTCACCGAGCAAGAAACGCGAGCCGAGCAGGACGATTCCTGTTTTCAGCCAGAATTCGTACGTTGCGAGTCCGGGCTTGAACGCGGCAGGAACTCCCGTGGTGTTGGCAATCACCAACCCGATGGCGATGGCCCAGAGAACGTACTCGATGTTTGGCAACGTTAGGTGATGCGCTCTTCCGTAGGCCGCAATCGAGCGCTCCACGAGCTTTCCGGCATATCCAACGGCGACCAAGAGCAAGAGCCCAGGCAAAATGCGAAGCGCGCGCCGAAACAGACTATCCGAGTACGGCTGCGAGACTGCGATCGAGCTGGCCATCTAGTGATTCCTCCCGAGAATGTTTTTGACGCGCGCGTGTTACCACGGAATTTGCTTCAGCAGGCCCGCCCAGACCAAAAAAGACAGCAATAATGCCAACGCGACGGCCCAACCGTCGAGCGAAAGCCCCAAACCGTTCTTCTTGGTAACTGTGGCGCTGCTTTCAGAGGGCTTGCTCAAGGCGCGAGGCTCCTTTCACGATTAGCACCGGTTGCCGCTGCGATTTCGAGATCGACAATTTTGAGTTGAAAGGTTGCGCCAGGCCGTCATTCGCGCTGGCATGTTCTCGGCCTACGCGTTGCAGCGAGCGGCCAATCAGCAAAATCGTTGGCGACTTCATTCGAGGCGCATGCTGGAGTTGACCGAGCGTCGTCCAGTGTCGATGCTCCCCGGGCGAAGCCGCGCGCGAGACAATTACGCATGGAGTTTCCGGCGGCATGCCCGCCGCAAGGAGCTCGCCGGCGAAAGCGCCGAATTTATTTCCCGGCATGTAGACGACGAGCGTCACGTCTTCGCGAACCAGACCGTTCCAATCGTTCTTGTTCTCGCGCTCGTTTTCCTGCGCGTGATGGCCGCTCACAATCAGAACGCGCGAACCTTTCCGGCGATCCGTAAGAGAAGCAGTAAGCGATGCCGCAGCGGCAAGTCCCGCCGTCACTCCCGGAACAACCTCGAACGGCACGTTTGCTGCTTCCAGCGCCTCGAGCTCCTCGCTGAGGCGGCCGAAGATCGCGGGATCACCGCTTTTCAACCTTACGACGTTCATGCCGCGCCTTGCGGACGCGATCATCAAGTTGTTGATTTCGCCTTGCGTGATCTTCTTAGCGCCGCTGCGCTTGCCGACGTTCAGGACAATCGCTCGGGCGTTGGCGAGAGCTACGATTGGAGGAGGAACTAGATCGTCGTGCAGGACGACGTCCGCGGATCGAAGCAGCGCGCTTGCTTTTACGGTGAGCAAGTCCGGATCACCAGGGCCGGCCCCTACGAGATGAACTTTTCCAACGCGTTTGTTCACGACTTCGCTCCTGACTTCAAGTAATTGCCGCATGCAAGCTGATGCAGAAGCTGCTTGCGTTCTTCTGACGGCGGCTGAGTGGCAATGATTTCGCGGCGACGGCTTCCGATTTCGCGTACCCAGTCGCCGAGTTCTTCGTCGAGGTCTTTCTCAAGTTCCCGGCGAATCCGCTGCGCGAGTGCAGGGCTTTCTCCCGCCGTGGAAACGGCAATCTGCAGATCGCCGCGGCGCACGACCGCCGGGAAATAAAAATCGCAGTTCGGAGGATCGTCCACGGAATTGCAAAGAACGCCGCGGCGCTGGGCTTCGAGAAAAACAGCGCGATTTACAGCGCTCGAAGACGTAGCAGCAATGACGAGGAAAAGCCCGTTTAGGTCGTCAATCTGAAACTCGCGTTTTAACCAAACGAGTGTCCTGGAGCGCGCCAGATTCTCAATATTTGAAATCGCAAGCGGCGCCACTACTGTCACGAGTGCGCCCGCATTCAGCAGCGACTCTACTTTTGACCGAGCTACCTCCCCGGCGCCGACCACCAGGCAGGCGCGGTCCGCAAGCTTGATGAAAGCGGGGAAGAGGGGTGCGGGCATTTTCAATCTCCCACTCCGTGCGGGACGGGCCCCGGGGACGCATCGCGGGTGACCGCCTCAAGCGCCGTTCCCGCCAATTGCTCTCGGAGCTCGTCATCCGAGAAGCGCGCGAAATACGCACGAAGGTTTTCATTTTCGCCGCGGTTCGCCAGGTAAAAGCTGAGCAGACGCTCAATCGCGTCCGGAACTTCGTGCGCCGTGCAACGGAAACCAACTGGGCGCGCGAAGCGCTGATGTTCGCCAACAGCGCCTCCGAGGCAGAAGTAGTACGCGTCCACAAAATCGCTGCCGTGCTTGATTTTTTTTCCTTCGAGACCGATGTCAGCGATCGAATGCTGCCCGCACGCGTTCGGGCAGCCAGCGACGTTCAGCTTGAGGGGTTGATCGAAGCCGGGAATGCGTTCCTCGAGTTCTTCGACGAGCCAGCGGGCAAAACTTTTCGTCTCGGTGAGCGCCAGTTTGCAGAACTCCGCGCCGGAGCAGGCAACTGCACCGCGCCAGAAAGGTGTCGCCGTGACATGCAGTCCCGCATCGTCAAGCCCACGGATGATTGCATTCACATTCCCGGCGGGAATGTTGATAAGCAGGAGATTTTGCATGTTTGTTGTGCGTAGCTGACCACTCCCATATTTCTCCGAAAGTTCAGCGGCTGCGCGCATTTGGCCTGGCGTAATGCGTCCGCGTAGCACCGATGCGCCAACGTAGAACAGCCCCGGCTGCCTTTGCTCATGAACACCGACGTGATCGCGAAATACGTCGACCGGCGGAGATTCTCGTTCGGCGGGATCCAGTTCGAATCCTAGCCGCGCATTTAGCTCGGCGAGGAACTGCGCAGCAGTCCAGGAGTGACGAGTGAAGAGATGTTTCAGCCGCGCACGTTCACGATTTTCGCGCAGTACATCCTGGTCGCGGAAAATCTCCGCAATGCCGCGCACAACCGGCAGCACCTGCTCACGCCGCACAAACGCGTCAAGACGAACGGCGAAGTGTGGATCGGCCGACAAGCCTCCGCCGACTCGCACCGAGAAGCCCACCTCACGCCTGCCGTGTTGAAGCCGCTCGATCGCCGTCAAACCCACATCGTTGATTTCGGGATACGAGCACCAGACGGGGCATCCGGTTATGCAAACTTTGAATTTTCGCGGAAGATTGTAGAAGTCCGCATTCCCCGAAATTATCTTGTTTGCCTCTCGAACTAGGTCGGAAGCATCGCACAATTCATCGGCTGCGACTCCCGCCAACGGGCAGCCGGTGATATTGCGCGCAACGTCGCCGCAAGCGCCTTTCGGCGTAAGGCCCACTTTTCCAAGCGACTCGATCACGTGCGGAATGTCTTCGATTGTGAGCCAGTGGAGCTGAATGTTTTGGCGCACCGTGATGTCCGCGATGGACCGTCCATATTGCTCGGCGAGATCCGCGATGGCGCGAAGCTGGTTTGCCTGCAACAGCCCATTTGGCAGGCGAAGACGCAGCATGAAGTATTTCGTAGCTTTTCCTTCACCGCCGCTCCCGCCGACCACGCCTGCGCCGTCGCCCTGCGAGTAAATCCCCCACCATCTGAAATACAATCCGACCCATTCCGGCAAGACGGAATCGCGGCCTTGGCGCGCGAACGCTTCGATCTCTTCGAAGCACGCCCACGGATTTTTTTCGAGCTTCAGCCGTTCGATTCGTTGCGCCTTCGTCTCTTTCGCCGCAGCAGTTTCCGTTGCACTACCCATGAAAGTCTCCCCAAAAGGCGCCGTAAAAACAAAAAACCCGCTAACCAGTTCTCGCTGGTGAGCGGGCCGCGTAAATCCGATTTATGTGAGAGCTAGACCAGTCGGATCGCACCCCTGCGCCAGCCGTGGGCCTGACAACAACAGAGGCACGGCATACAAGCGAAAGCGCAGGTCAAGCAGTCCATAACCCAATGCTACTCCGAACCGGCAACTCCGGTCAACAACATCCGATGCCGGCCGCATCGCAAAAGATTCGGATCCTCTGCATCGTGGCGCCTACATCTCCCGCGCTCCACGGATTGGCGGCAAGAACTTCGGCCAATCAGAATGAAGTGAACAAATCCCCGCGCTGGTAGTAAAGTCAGGGCTAAACGACGTCCGGTCGGCCGTCTGGATGTATCCTGGCGGGCGCGGGAAACGTCTAACTTCAAAGGCATTTATGTCGAGCGAGGTCACCGATCGATGGCCGTTTCTGACACGCTGAAGAAGGACGATATTCGAACTTCACCGAACGCTCCGCGCGGCGGCGACACTCCGCCAAAGCAGAAACGCGGGTGGACTTGGGCAGTCGTTGTCGTCTTGCTTATCGGCGGCGCGATCTACTTCTACCGTGCAAAAACGCGCGCGCAGGCATCGGTAGCTGCCAACCAGTCCGGTCCCCCGACGATTTCGGTATCCGCCGTTCCGGTGCAGACGCGCGACGTTCCCTTTTATATCACCGAGCTCGGATCAGTAGCCGCATTCAACACCGTGACAGTCAAAAGCCGTGTCGACGGCCAACTGATGAAAGTGAATTTCAAAGAAGGGCAGTTCGTCCATGAAGGCGATGTTCTCGCGGAAATTGATCCGCGCCCCTTCCAGGTGGCGCTCGATCAAGCGCAAGGCCAACTCGCAAAAGACCAAGCATCTCAGGAAGATGCCAAGATCGATTTGAATCGCTTCCAGCAACTTTGGCAAGCAGGCGTAATTCCGCGTCAGCAGCTGGATACTCAGCAAGCTACGGTGGGCGGATTTGAAGGTGCAATCCAGTCGGACAAGGCTCTGATCAACAATCAAAAACTGCAAATAACGTACAGCCGGATCACCGCGCCCATTAGCGGGCGCGTCGGCCTTCGCCTGGTGGATGCAGGCAATATCGTGCATGCCACCGACGCCAATGGCATGCTCGTGATTACGCAGGTCCAACCGATCTCCGTGATATTCACTCTCCCGGAGGACAATTTGCCGCAGGTCGTCGCCGAAATGCGCAACAAGCAGCTCTCCGTGGAAGCTTACAGTCGCGACGATAAGACGAAACTCGCGGATGGCAAGCTCGTGACCATCGACAACCAGATCGATCAAACCACTGGCACGGTGAAACTGAAATCCGTGTTCGATAACAAAGATCTCTCGCTCTGGCCGAACCAGTTTGTGAACATTCGGCTTTTTCTCACAACGCGGAAGAATGCCACGGTAATTCCCGCTTCCGCAATTCAGCATGGCACGCAGGGTTCGTTCGTTTACGTTGTCAAGCCCGAAGGCTCGGCAGATGCGCGCTCGATTCAAGAAGATTTTACCGAGGGCAATATTGCGGTCATCAAGCAAGGTTTGGCGGCGGGCGAGCAGGTTGTGATTGACGGGCAAGACAAACTTCAGGCCGGAGCAAAAGTAACTGTCCGCCCCACAACTCCCGCTCGGGGGCAGCAATCGGGGTCAGCACCTGGAGGGCAGAACCAGTGAGTCCGTCGCGTCCGTTCATACTTCGGCCCGTCGCAACCTCTCTGCTGATGGTCGGCATAATCCTTGCTGGTGGTGTTGCTTACCGGCAGCTCCCGGTTTCCGCCCTTCCACAGGTCGATTATCCGACGATTCAGGTCCTCACGTTTTATCCCGGCGCGAGTCCCGACGTCATGGCCTCTTCTGTTACCACTCCTCTCGAGCGTCAGTTCGGCCAGGTCCCAGGATTGAATCAGATGACTTCGACAAGCTCTTTCGGCGGTTCGGTGATCACTCTGCAATTCGATCTGAATCAAAACATCGACGTCGCAGAACAGCAAGTGCAAGCTGCCATCAACGCCGCTTCCACCTTTTTGCCGAAAGACCTGCCGAATCCTCCCATCTACAGCAAGGTGAATCCGGCCGATACACCGGTTCTCACTCTGGCGCTAACCTCTGATACTTTGCCCCTTTCGAAAGTCGAAGATCTCGCGGACACAAATCTTGCGCAGAAAATCTCACAACTCCCCGGCGTCGGACTGGTCACTATTTCAGGCGGTCAGAAACCTGCGATTCGCGTCCTAGCGAATCCCAGCGCGCTTGCCGGTTATGGTTTAAGCCTCGAGGACTTGCGTACGGCGCTCGGGACAGCGAACGTTGACCAGGCCAAAGGAAATCTCGACGGGCCCCGGCAGTCCTTCACCATCGGAGCCAACGACCAACTCCTGACGAGCGATGCGTACGGCCCCATCGTCATCGCCTACCGGAATGGCGCTCCGATCCGGCTATCGGATGTCGCCGTCATCGCGGATGGAGCCGAGAACCAGCTCCAGGCCGCGTGGATGAACTTGACCCCCGCCGTGATCGTAAACATTCAGCGCCAGCCGGGGACCAACATCATCGGGGTTGTGGACCGCATCAAATCCCTTCTTCCGCGCCTGCAAGCGACATTGCCCTCTTCCATCAAGGTCCAAACGCTAACGGATTTGACCACCACGATTCGCGCGTCCGTAAAAGACGTCCAATTCGAGCTGGTGCTGACGATCGCCCTGGTCGTCATGGTGATGTTCCTTTTCCTTCGCAGCGTTTCCGCTACCATCATCCCCAGCGTTGCAGTTCCTCTTTCCATCGTCGGCACCTTTGGCGTGATGTACCTGCTCAACTACAGCCTCGACAATCTCTCTCTCATGGCGCTGACGATTTCCACCGGTTTCGTCGTCGACGACGCGATCGTGATGATCGAAAACATCGCGCGATTTATCGAGGAAGGGCATCCGCCTCTCGAAGCGGCGCTCCTGGGTTCCGAGCAAATCGGATTCACGATCGTATCTTTGACGGTTTCACTGATCGCCGTCCTGATCCCGTTGCTGTTCATGGGCGATATCGTAGGGAGGCTTTTTAGGGAATTTGCCGTCACGCTAGGCGTAACCATTCTCGTTTCCGCTTTTGTCTCGCTCACTCTTACGCCGATGATGTGCGCCAGACTGTTGCGAAACGAAGAATCTGCGAAGCGGGGGCGCTTCTACCTGGTTTCGGAGCGTTTCTTCGATCGCACCATCGAAATGTACGGTCGCGGCGTAAAGATGGTTCTTCGCCATCAGACGCTCACTCTCCTGGCAACCGTCGCAACTCTTGTGCTCACGATTTTTCTCTATTACATAGTCCCGAAAGGCTTCTTCCCCGTGCAGGACACTGGTGTGATCCTCGGAATTTCCGAAGCTCCTCAGACCGTTTCTTTCTCCCAGATGTCCGACCGTCAGCAGGCCTTGGCGGCCGTCATCCTCAAGGATTCAGACGTCGAGAGCCTTTCATCCTTCATCGGTGTCGACGGCACCAATATGACGCCCAACGCCGGCCGCATTCAGATCAATTTGAAGCCTGTCGAGCAGCGAAACTCAAGCGCTTCCGACGTAATCCGTCGCTTGCAGCCTGAACTCGCGCAGGTCGCCGGCATTACGCTTTTCATGCAGCCCGTGCAGGATCTCACTGTCGAAGATCGCGTAAGCCGCACGCAGTACCAATATTCAATCGAAGACGCAGACGGGAACGAACTCGCGCAATGGGCGCCAAAACTCGTCGCCAAGCTCCAGTCACTTCCTCAACTTCGCGACGTCGCCACCGACCAGCAGGACAAGGGCCTTGAAGCCAATCTCGTCATTGACCGCGACACCGCCTCGCGCCTTGGCATTCTTCCGCAGGCCATTGACGACACGCTCTACGACGCGTTCGGTCAGCGGCAGGTCTCCACGATGTTCACCCAGTTGAATCAGTATCACGTCGTGCTGCAAGTCGATCCACAGTTCGCGCAGAACCCAGACGCGTTGAAAGTTATCTACGTGAAGTCCTCGAACGGGACGCAGGTTCCATTGAGCGCGTTTACCCGCTTCCAGCAGAAGACGGCGGCTCTCGCCGTGAATCACCAGGGCCAATTTCCGGTCGTAACCCTTTCGTTTGACACTGCTCCGAATGTCTCTTTGGGCGACGCCGTGGATGCCATCAATGCGGCCAAGCGTGAAATCGGCGTGCCAATTTCGATCAATGCAAGTTTTCAGGGCACGGCACAGGCTTTCCAGGCCGCCCTGGCGGGCGAGCCGCTCCTGATTCTCGCGGCTCTCGTCACCGTTTACATCGTTCTAGGCGTTCTCTACGAAAGCTACATCCATCCAATCACAATTCTTTCAACATTGCCGTCTGCGGGTGTAGGCGCAATTCTAGCGCTCATGATCTGCGGGCAGGACCTCAGCGTGATAGCGCTGATCGGCATCATCCTTTTGATCGGCATCGTGAAAAAGAACGCCATCATGATGATCGACTTCGCACTCGAAGCGGAACGCAAGGAAGGTAAAAGTCCCGAGGACGCCATCTATCAAGCCTGCTTGCTGCGTTTTCGCCCGATTATGATGACCACCATGGCGGCATTGCTCGGCGGCCTGCCTCTCGCGCTCGGCAGCGGCACCGGCGCCGAACTCCGCCGGCCGTTGGGCATCAGCATCGTCGGCGGACTCCTGGTCAGCCAAGTCCTTACGCTCTTCACCACGCCCGTTGTCTATCTCTGGTTCGACCGCATGGCTCGCCGCCTCTCGCGCTATCGCATCGGAAATGTAATCGAGCCTCAGGCTGCGGGCGACTGACGGCCATGAATATCTCGTCGGCCTTCATCAATCGGCCCATTGGCACTTCGCTGCTGACTGCGGCAGTGATGCTCGCAGGGATCATCGCCTACCGATTCCTGCCCGTCGCGCCGCTTCCCCAGGTGGAATTTCCTACGATCCAGGTTGCTGCTGCACTGCCCGGCGCCAGTCCCGAAACGATGGCTTCCGCCGTGGCGACTCCTCTCGAGCGTCAGTTCGGCCGCATCGCCAACGTGACGCAGATGACGTCGTCGAGCCTCCTCGGTAACACTTCCATCGTCCTTCAATTCGGTTTGAATCGAAGTATTGACGCGGCGGCTCGCGACGTTCAGGCCGCCATCAACGCCGCAGCCGGTCAATTGCCAGCCAATCTCCCGAGCGCCCCGACGTACAGAAAAAGCAATCCCTCCGACGCCCCGATTATGATTCTCGCTGTCAGCTCGGACATTCTGCCCCTCGGCAAGCTCTACGACGTTTCCGATTCGATCATCGCCCAAAAGCTCTCGCAAATTGACGGAGTCGGCCAGGTGGTTGTTGGCGGAAGCGCTCGCCCGGCCGTCCGCATCGAGGCCAATCCCCTTACTCTCGCCAACTACGGCATCGGTCTCGAGGATTTGCGCACGGCTCTGAGTCAGGTGAACGCGAATTCGCCGAAGGGCATTCTCGCGAACGGGGTCGTTCGCTGGACCATCACGAACAGTGACCAGTTGTTCGACGCGGCCCACTATAGGCCGCTGATCGTGGCTTACCGCAACGGCGCTCCCGTGCGTCTGCGCGATATAGCCACCGTCGACGATTCTGTGGAAGACGTCCACACGGCCGGCCTCTCGAACAGCGTTCCCGCCGTCGTCCTCATCGTCTGGCGCCAACCGGGAGCCAACATCGTCGGGACGGTTGATCGCATCCGCGCCGCTCTGCCAGAAATTAAAGCTTCACTCCCCGGTGCTCTCACCCTGGGCGTAGCGCTGGATCGCACCACCACTATTCGCGCTTCCGTTTCCGACATTCAGATCACGCTGCTGATCACCGTAATTCTCGTAATCCTGGTCATATTCGCGTTCCTGCGGAATCTCTGGGCCACCGCGATTCCGGCCATCGCCGTTCCGGTTTCGCTCCTTGGCACCGTGGGCGTCATGTATCTTCTTGGCTATTCCATCGACAATTTGTCCCTGATGGCCCTCACCATCTCCACTGGCTTCGTCGTCGACGATGCCATCGTCGTCATCGAGAACATCACGCGCTATCTCGAACAGGGTATGTCTCCCATCGAAGCCGCGTTCAAGGGCTCGCAGGAAATCGGGTTTACCGTTCTTTCGATGAGCACCTCGCTCATCGCCGTGTTCATACCGATTCTCATGATGGCGGGAATCGTGGGACGCCTCTTCCGCGAATTCGCCGTTACGCTGAGCGTGGCCATCATGGTCTCGTTGCTCGTTTCGCTCACCACCACGCCGATGATGTGCGCCAAGTTCCTGAAGCCGCATTCGAAACAAAAACACAACCGTATCTACCTCGCAGGCGAGCGCGCCTTTGACGCCATGCTCGCCGGTTATGACCGCGGCGTTCGCTGGGTGCTGCGGCACCAACGCATCACCCTGGCCATCACCATCGCCACGGTTTGCCTGAACGTGTATCTTTTCTCCGTCATTCCCAAGGGATTCTTCCCGCAGCAGGACACTGGCTCACTCGGCGGCTCGATTCAAGGCGCTCAGGACGTTTCCTTCGGAGCGATGCGCTCAAAGCTCAGGCAGTTTAGCGACATCCTGATTCAGGATCCTGCCGTCGACACCGTCGAAGCATTCGCGGGCGGCAGCGGCGGTGGCGGCAGCGCCGTAAACACCGGGCGCATGTTTATTACCCTCAAGCCTCTCTCCGAGCGAAAAGTAAGTGCTGGCGAAATCATTTCGCGTCTTCGCCGTAAGCTTGCTGTCGTGCCGGGCGCTACTCTGTTCCTTCAGGCGCAACAGGATATTCGCGTGGGCGGCCGCTCCAGCAACTCGCAGTACCAGTTCACGCTTTCCAGTCAAAACCTGGATGAATTGAACTCTTGGGCCCCGCGCGTCCTCGAGAAACTAAAAGGCCTGCCGCAATTGCGCGACGTCTCTACCGACCAGCAGGACAAGGGGCTCGAAGCCCAACTCGTAATCGACCGCGACACCGCCTCGCGCCTGGGAATCCCCGCCCAAACAATCGACAACGTCCTCTACGACGCTTTCGGCCAGCGCCAGGTTTCCGTCATGTATACGCAGTTAAACGAATATCACGTGGTGTTGGAAGTAGACCCGCAGTATCAGCAGAACACTGACGCGCTCAAGAGTATCTACGTAAAATCGTCGAACAACACCCAGGTGCCACTGAGCGCCTTCACGCACTTCGAGTCGCGCACCACGGCCCTCGCCGTAAACCACCAGGGGCAGTTTCCTTCCGTCACCATTTCCTTCAACTTGGGCTTGGGTGTCGCGCTCGGCGATGCCGTGGACGCCATCGAAACCGCCGAAAGTCAGATCGGGATGCCGTCCACGATTCAGGCCAGTTTTCAGGGCACCGCGCAGGCGTTCCAGGATTCGCTCTCGAATCAACCCGTCTTGATTCTGGCCGCCCTTGCCGCTGTCTACATCGTCCTCGGCATGCTCTATGAAAGTTACATTCATCCCGTCACGATCCTCTCCACGTTGCCCTCGGCCGGAGTCGGCGCGATTCTCGCACTCTTGATTTGCCACATGGACCTCAGCGTAATCGCCTTGATTGGCATCATTCTGCTCATCGGCATTGTAAAGAAAAACGCCATTATGATGATTGACTTCGCCGTTGATACCGAGCGCAAGCACGGCAAGAGTCCCGAGGACGCCATCTACCAGGCCTGCCTTCTTCGCTTTCGCCCCATCATGATGACCACCATGGCCGCCCTTCTCGGCGCCTTGCCGCTCGCGCTAGGAACGGGAACTGGCTCCGAGCTGCGTCGTCCCCTCGGCATCAGCATCGTCGGCGGCCTCATCGTCAGCCAAATGCTCACGCTCTTCACCACGCCCGTCGTCTATCTCTACATGGACCGCTTTCAGCTTTACTGGGCGAAGCGCCGACACCTCGCGGTTGAACTCAAACCGCGTGTGTCGTAATCTAAGGACGTTGCACCTGCAATCCCGGCGCGCCCGTAGCTCAGCTGGATAGAGCGTCTGGCTACGAACCAGAAGGTCGGAGGTTCGACTCCTCTCGGGCGCGCCATTTTTGTTTCGCAATGTTCTTCGTTTATGTTCTTCGCAGCGAAAAGACGAATCGACTCTACGTGGGTTTCACGGCTGACGTCACACACCGGCTCGGCCAGCACAATTCCGGCATCACAAAGTCAACCAAGGGCAGGGGCCCTTGGGTTGTCGTGCACCAAGAGGAGTTTGCGACACGCGCAGACGCAATGTATCGAGAGCGGCAATTGAAGACGGGCCAGGGGCGGGCGGAACTCAAACGAATTTTAGCGCTGCGAGATTCTCGCACCTCAGCTGGATAGAGTCCGCCTAGGGCGGAAACCAGAAGGTCGGAGGTTCGACTCCTCTCGGGCGCGCCATTTTTGTTTCGCAACGTTCTTCGTTCATGTTCTTCGCAGCGAAAAGACGAATCGACTGTGGGTTTCACGCTGACGTCACACCAGCACAATTCCGGCATCACAAAGTCAACCAAGGGCAGGGGCCCTTGGGTTGTCGTGCACCAAGAGGAGTTTGCGACACGCGCAGACGCAATGTATCGAGAGCAGCAATTGAAGACGGGGCAGGGGCGCGCGGAACTCAAACGAATTTTAGCGCTGCGAGATTCTCGCACCTCGGCTGGATAGAGTCCGCCTAGGGCGGAAACCAGAAGGTCGGAGGTTCGACTCCTCTCGGGCGCGCCACTTCTTTAATTGATAATCGCCTCAACGTGACGAACTCCTGATGCTAGAATCCGCTTCGCAAATGCACCGAAGCAAAAGTTCGGCGGTCGTTTAATGTTTGCCGATCGCACGAATTGGAATCTCGAAGCCAATCGCCTGAGCGATGCCTTAGCCAGGCACCGCGCCGGGGACAAGCCGGTGCTCGATCTCACCGCATCGAATCCAACCGGCTGCGGATTCGACTACGACCAGTCAGCAATCCTAAGCGCGTTCCGCAATCCCGCTGCTCTGGAGTATCACCCGAATCCCAGAGGTCTCGAAACTGCTCGCCGCGTAGTTGCCGCATACTATGCCGATCGTGGCGATTCCGTTTCAATTGACGACATGTTTCTCGCCACCAGCACGAGCGAAGCTTACTCGTTTGTTTTTCGGACGCTCTGCAACCCGGGCGATGAAATCCTCGTTCCGCAGCCGAGTTATCCTCTATTCGATTTTCTCGCGGAAATTCAGGATGTAAAACTTGTTCGCTATCCTCTGCTTTACGATCACGGCTGGCAAATCGATTTCGCCGCCTTGGAACGTGTCATCACACCCAGAACGCGAGGCGTGATCGTAGTTCATCCGAATAATCCTACCGGTCACTACGCGAAACCTGCCGAGGCTGAAAAACTGAACGCGATTTGTGCTGCTCGCCAGCTTGCGTTTATCGCCGATGAAGTGTTTCTCGATTTCGCGCTGATGGAAAGGCAACCAGCGAGCTTCGCCACAAACTCCGCCGCGCTCACGTTCACTCTGAGTGGCCTCTCCAAGATTTCAGGCCTCCCGCAAATGAAAATCGCGTGGCTGATTGCGAGCGGCCCCGAACCATGGACAGCGCAAGCGCTTGCGCGGCTCGAAGTAATTGCCGACACTTACTTGTCCATGAATGCTCCCGTGCAACTCGCTGCCCCTGTGTTTCTCGAACAGCGGAAGGCGTTTCAGAGACAGCTGCTCGCACGCGTGCGCGAGAATCTGGCGGAACTCGATTCGCAACTATCCCGGCAAAAATCCTGCGCGCGATTGGATGTCGAAGGAGGTTGGTGCGCAGTTCTGCGCGTGCCCGCCACCCGCTCCGACGAAGATCTCGCAATTGATTTGCTCGCGGCAAAAAACGTCTACGTCCATCCCGGCCATTTCTACGACTTTCCTTCGGATGGATATTTGGTCGTCAGCTTGATCACGCCGCAACAGGAGTTCGCCCAGGGGATCAAGCTTCTGCTTTCGATGTTCGAGGACATGAAATGCGCGGTCTGAAAGGGAAGCGCGTGCTGGTTACGGGCGGCGCGAGCGGCATCGGAGCCGCAACCGCCGCGCGTTTTCTCGAAGAGGGAGCGCAGGTCTGCGTTTTGGACCGCGACGCGCCCGGGCGCGACAGAATCGCTAGGGAATTGCCTGCATTAACGGCGACGATCGCCGGCGATGTCTCGAATCTCGCCGAAGTGAAATCCGCGTTCGCGCATGCCATCAGCAAAATGGGCGGCGTGGACGTGGTCATCAACAACGCCGGTATCAGCATCCGTCACAATTTCCTCGACATCACTTCGGAAGAATGGAATCGCGTCATGTCCGTGAACTTGACCGGCGTTCTCTACGTTGCGCAAACCGCCGCTCGCCACATGTTCGAACGGGGGAGCGGCGTGATCTTGAACATGGCGTCGGTGAACGGCATGGTCGGCCAGCCTTTCTACGCGGATTACAACGCCACCAAAGCGGGCGTGATCGCATTGACGCGCACCATGGCCGTCGAGCTCGCGCCGAAGATACGCGTCAACGCCGTTGCGCCCGGGTACGTGCTCACGCCCATGCAGCGCGCCGAATATACCGACGCGATGCTCGAAGAGGTGAATCGCAAGATTCCTCTCGGACGCCACGCGCGCCCCGAAGAAATCGCTGCGCTTTTCGCCTATCTCGCGTCCGACGACGCCGCCTACGTCACCGGCCACGTCTACACAATCGACGGCGGAGAAATTGCCGGCGGAATGGCCAGTCGGTAGCGAGGACAATTCCACGAGCGAATCCGCAACATCCGACGCCCTCAAAGGCAAGGTAGCTCTAATCACGGGCGGAGCCTCCGGCATCGGCCGCGCGACCGCCCTGCTTTTCGCCAGCGAAGGCGCGGCGGTAGGAATTCTCGACGTGAACGAAGCAAACGGAAAATCTGCGGCGGACGAAATCAAAGCCAGCGGCGCCCGCGCATTCTTCGAACGCACGGACGTAACGCGTGCCGACGATTGCCGCCGCGCCGTCGAGCGAATCATTCGCGATTTCGGGGCCTTGCACACTCTTTTCAACAATGCCGGAATCATTCGCCGCGCGAGCGTCGTGGAACTGAGCGAAGAAGATTGGATTCGCGCGATGGATGTAAATGTGAAATCGATGTTCCTTCTCTCGAAGTTCGCGATTCCGGAAATGGCGCGTTCCGGCGGCGGCTCCATCATCAATATGGGTTCGGGCTGGGGACTCGCTGCCGGCCCGCGCGCAGCTGCTTACTGCGCTTCGAAGGGAGCCGTCGTTCAACTCACGCGCGCAATGGCCATCGACCACGGCCCGCAAAACATCCGCGTAAACTGCCTTTGCCCGGGCGACACGGACACGCCCATGCTGCGCGAGGAAGCTCGCCAGCTTGGCGAATCCGGCGGCCAGTTTCTCGTCGAAGCCGCGCGTCGCCCGCTTCGCCGAATCGGCACGCCAGAGGAAATCGCGAGAGCCGCGCTCTATCTTGCGGGCGACGCCTCGAAATTCGTCACCGGCACAACCCTCGTGATAGACGGCGGTGGGCTGGCCTGAGCTCCGGGCCAGGATTCTCTTCGGTGGTGCTCGCACGGCCACAGATAGCCCAAGTTGCTAAGTTACGCAGCTGTGTGAGCGGCACAGTTGAGGTGTATCCTCGGCGGGCACGCGAAGGAGGGGGCGATGAAATCTTTTGCGACGATCTTGATATTCGTGGTGATAGCGCCGTTTGTGGCGGCGCAGGAATCGCAGCAAGACCTTGCAAAGCGATTCGACTATGACGCGGGGACGCCAGCGTTGGCCGTGAAAGAGGAGGCGGTGCAGGATCGCGGCGGCGCGAAGATTCACGATATTAGCTATGCGAGTCCTGCGGGTGGGCGTGTGCCCGCGTATCTCGTGGCGCCCGCGAGCAAAGGACGATTTGCGGCAATTCTGTGGGGCCACTGGATGATGCCGAACTCGTCGTCGGCGAACCGTGGCGAATTTCTGGAGGAGGCGGTCGCGCTGGCGCAGGCGGGTGTTGTGTCGCTAATGATTGATGCCCCGATGGTAAGGCCGGGATTCAAGCCTGACGCCGATCCTCTGGGCCCGCAGTCTGCTGAGATGACCCGCCAAGAAGTTTTGGATCTACGGCGCGGACTCGATTTGCTGCTCGCGCGGCCGGATGTGGACCCGAAACGCGTTGCGTACGTCGGCCACAGTTTCGGAGCCTCGTGCGGCGCGATTCTCGACGCGGTGGACAAGCGTCCGGCGGCGTTTGTCTTTATGGGAAACCCCGTGGCGGAATCGGACATGTTGACCTCGGACCTGCCGATGATCGTCGAGTTCCGGAAAAAATTCGGCGATGAAAAAATCAAATCGTTTCTCACGAAGTATGGATGGTCGGACCCCGGGGAATATGCGGCCTATCTGGGGCCCTCGCCTGCGCTCTTTCAATACGCCACGCACGACGAATTCATGACCGTGCCGATGGAACAGAAGTATTTCGACATGAGCAAAGGCGCCAAGGAAATCAAGCTTTACGACGCGACGCATTCGTTGAACGCGGAGGCGCGGCTGGACCGGTATGAATGGCTGAAAAAGCAGATCGGAATCGCGCAGGTGTCACCCGGGGCGCTCGAGAAAGTGCCGGGCACGAGATAGGGCGCGGAGCCGATGAGCGAGCGCGCTATTCCAGTTTACAGTGCGGGCAGCCCGACGATTTGCAGCGGGTTCACTCGGGCCTGATTCACGGTCAAACCCCAGTGCAGATGCGGTCCCGTCGCGCGCCCTGTCGCGCCCACGTGACCGAGAATTGCTCCGGCGTTCACAAAATCTCCGGCCTTTACGGAGATGGATATCATATGCCCATAAAAAGTGTACACGCCCAGCCCATGATCGAGGATCACGGTATTCCCGGAAAAAAAGAGATTCTCCGCCAACACCACGCGGCCTCGCTGCGCGGCGTGGATCAGCGTTCCTGCGGGAGCCGGGAAATCGACTCCCGTGTGCGGCGAGCCGGGCTGCCCGTTCAGCACGCGGCGTCGCCCGAAATTTCGTGCGTTCTTCGCGCCCGCAAGCGGCAGGCGAAAACTTCCTCGCCACAACCGCTCCGGCGTCGCCGCCGCAAATATTTCCCGTAGGCGTTGGCGCTCCTTGTCCGCACGTTCGATATCCTTTGGATTTGGTTCGACGAATTCCGGCGCGACTTTCAGATTCTCGATTGCGAACTTTCCGGCCTTTACTGTCAGTTGGCTGCTGCAGTTTACTTGCTCCCCGCCTGGCAATTGCGCCGCAAACGCAATCTCATAATCGCCGGGCTTCCGCTCGAGGTCGATTCCCATCAGGGCGCGCTGGACGTTCGCACGCGGCGCATTCGCGCGCGCAGGATTTGTGGTTCGCGCGGCCGGCCAAAAGGGAAGCGCGTGATCTGCCCACTTTGCATCGATGGCACTTAGCGGTGCGGCGCTCCGCACCTCGGCTTGCAGCAAACCGCCCTGCGACCCCGCTGACGAACTCAGCCGAAGCGATACTCCGCTACCGCAGTCTTGCGAAGCCCATGCCTTTACTTGCGCAGCGGCGAGTCCCGGACGCACGGCAACGGCAAACGCCATAATAATTGCGGCGCGCAAAAAGGAATCGAGTCGCGTCATCTTCCTCTTCCGATGGACATGCCTCCAATTCTAGCTGCTTTAGAATGCAACCCACAGAAACTACTCCGCGAGGCTCGTAACGAATTTGCGACATCCCGAGGATTCTGTCGAAAGCGTTTCGGAACCGAGTTAGAATCGTTCCGTTTTGGGGCCCTGCCACTGGAGGTTGGCCGAGACGGCCTTTCGCAATTTGCCGTTTTCCGTTGGGGTGATTTGGACCTTAAATTCGGCCGTCCGAGCCGCAATTCGGACCAGGAGGAATGAACGCTTATGAAAATAAAAGTGATTGGCTTATTGGGTCTGGCAATTCTTGTAGTCGCCCTAGCCTTTTCGGTTGCGGCTCCAGCAGCTCCGCACTCGACCGCCACAACGATTGCAGCGGCAGCCAGCCATCCCGCCACCGTCAATGCTCCCGCGGCCGAGCGTCATCCGGAAATCCATGATGCGCTCAATTCCCTGCGCCACGCTCGAGAGCACATAGCGCACGCGACGCACGACTTCCATGGCCATCGCGAAGAAGCGCTACGAGCAACCGATGAAGCCATCCGCCAGCTCGAAATCTGCGAGCAATTTGACTAGTCGCAATTAACCCCAACCGTCTCGTGGCGGCGTCTCGCACTCTCCATCGGTGCGAGACGCTGCCTTTCTCCACACCCCATGAAGGCTCGGCACGTCTGCGCGATTATTCTGAAATTGGCCCGCCACTTTCATATTCTTCCAGGTAGCGGACAAGCGATTTCTTGATGATAGGCAAAGCCCTGGCCGACGGCAGGATCTTGTCCACTTCCACTTTTTTTCCTTCGAGCTTTTTGTAGTCCTGGAAGAATCGCCGCACGGTGGCCATCTTGTGCGGAGGCAGCTCCCTGACCTCGCGGTAGGAATTGTATTCCGGGTCCGCCGTCGCGACGGCGATCACCTTGTGGTCTTTGTCGCCGCTATCGATCATCGTCATCAGTCCAATCGCGCGCGCGTGCATGATCGTTAGCGGCACCACTGCCTCCTGGCAGAGCACTAGAACGTCGAGAGGGTCGTGGTCGTCGGCGAGCGTCCGCGGGATGAATCCATAATTGGCCGGATAATAAACCGCCGAATACAGCACTCGGTCCATGCGGATCAGCCCGCTGTCCTTATCGAGTTCGTATTTCAGGTTGGATCCCAGCGGAATTTCGATCACCGCGTTAAATTCGCGCGGAACTTTGTCCCCAGGGCTCAAGTCGTGCCAAGGATGAGAACGGTGAGCCCGTTGATCCTGGTGAGCAAGCTGAAAACGACGAGCACGATGAAAAAGTTGCGTCATGCGCGCCTCCACCGCGATTGTAATCCATCGCAGGCAATCGCGCGCGCCGGTTTAACTCAGTGCGAGCCGCCGCATTGCGCGTCCACTTGTGTCTGTAGAACTTCGTCCAGTAGGGTTGCGCGCCGCGATTTCGCCGTGCAAATCTGCGACGCGCTGGAACCGAGTACGCCGCGCATGTCGGCGCCATCCAGGTCCGCATCCTGAAGGTCCGCTCCAGTTAAAACCGTTCCATTAAACTGCGCCCCTCGCAGGTCCGCGCCTCGTAGCACCGCATCGATGAAGATCGCGCCGCCTAGTTGCGCATTCTGAAGATTCGCGCCGGCTAGCTTCGCTGACCACAAGTAGGCTTGTTGGAGATCGGCGTGCGTTAGGTTCGAATTCGCCAGGACTGCTTCGCGCAGGTCCGCCTTCTCCAGGTTCGCGCGAATCATCGTCGCGTTTGGAATCTTCGCGCCATACAGAGTCGCACCGTCGAACCGCGCATCCACCAAAAACGCCTCGGCCATGGAAGTATAGGAAAGATTCGCCTCCCGAAAATCCGCGCGCGAAAGGTTTGCGCCATCCAGATTCGAGCGATCCAGGTTTACGCGGCGAAGCTGCGCGCGATCCAGAATCACCAGGCGCAGATTCGACTGGCCCAGATCCGCCCCCCGCAGGTCTGCCTCCGACATGAACGCGCCCTCAAAATCCGATCGCCACAGGTGCGCGCCGGCAAGAAAAATTCCGTACGCCTGCGCGTAGCGGAAATTCGAATTATTCAGCCGCGCGCCCTTCACCGACGCAACCTGCTCGTCTCCGCCCGTCCAGTTCGCGGGCTTCACCGAAATCTGCGCTTCCGTCAAATCCGCGTACGGGTCATATCCGATCGACCAGAAAACCGTCGGCCCCCAGCGGCGAATGTTCGCGGCCATGAATTGCGGTGCGCGCATGTTATCGTGCGGTGCTCCGCGAAGGGTGCCCAGCGACAGGAACGTAAGCGCCAGAAATATCGCCAGCGTCACATACTTCGGGCTCGCTTTTTTCAATCTCGCTAGGGGATTCCATTTCGCTCGCCCTTCTATCACCCACCGTTCCTGCTGTCTCCCGATTCTCGTCGTTGAAACGATCGCAACTCCCGCCGCCACCACCACCAGGAGTTCGTGCAGCACCGTGCCGTGCATTTCCTGGCGCGTCAGATAACGTCCCCAGAAAAAAGCCAGCGTAACCGGCGCCAGCCAATAAGCGAGCAGCATCGCGACGCCTTTCTCGACGAATCGCGTCGACGCCGAATCGTGGCTCATCCATCGAAAATGCGCGCGCGCCAGCGCTCCCACGATTCGCGGCCCGCTTACCCCCAATTCGCGCCCGTCCGGAAATACAGCCGGCAGTTCCAACAACGAATCCCATAGCCGCTGCAGATGATAGTGAAAAACGAGGTACACGATGGACAGCAACACCGGCGCGATCAGGTAAATTTCCACGGTCGGCAGCGCCGCCGCGGCAGTCGGAGAATGCAGGAACGGAAGTATCGAGGCATTCGTCAACAGTTGCACGTCCGTCGTTTTCCAAATCATCAGCCACGAAAATAAGCTGGCCGAAACCACTGCGATGAAATATCGCGCCACCATACCGGAGCCGCGCACGAATTCCGCCATCGCCGGAAAATCCTGGATCTGCGCGGGTATGGACGCCGCCCGCAAATTCGCTCCCGCCAATTGACGCGGCAGAAGTCCCATGGCGCTGTCGAGCGACGCGCCTTCCAGGTTCGCGCCCTCCAGATTCGCGCCCACCAGGCACGATTCATCGAAATCCGCGCGCACCAGGCAAGCATCGCGCAGATCGGCCAGCAATAAATCCGCGCCGCTTAAATTTGCATCCTGCAAATCCGCATATCGCAAATTGACGCCGATCAGTTCCGTGCCTTCCAGTTGCGCGTTTGCGAAATTCGCTTTTCGCCCCGTCAATCCCTGCGACTCCACCCATTCGCGATGACTCCCAAGTATTTCTTCCAGCCTCCACTCCATCGTGTCGATGTGTGGATGCTCGTTGGCAATTCCCGCCGTGGCCGGTTTTACCGCGGACTTCTCGCCCGCGCTCGCGGCGTTCGCGAGCGTTGCCGTGGGAGCCTCCGTGGTCTCGCGCGCGATCAAAGCCGCGACAGCCTCCTTCTTTTCGGCGGCTGCCGACGCCGCCACAGCCCCTGAGTTTTCACTCGCGGCTGGAGTCACCAGACCTACGAGTTCTTCGCTCGCAGATGGCGCCTCTATCGCTTCCTGAATTTCCGTTTCCTCGACCGTCGCATTCGCGACCGGAATTTCGTCAGCGGGTAGCTCTTCCGGCGCGCTCTCGTGGATCGCGATGGCCTCAGGCGCCGCGATCTCCGCGCGCGCCTCAACCGGCTCGCGAGCCGGCGGAGCAGAGAATCGCGACGCATAAGATCGCGTTGCAGGGAACTGTGGCTCAGGCGACTGTGGCGTCGCGGATTCTGGAGCAGGGAACTGCGGCGCCGCGGATTCAAACGCGCGCGCTTCCGGAGGAGACATTTCCGGCTGCGCTAATTCCGGTAAAGGAATGTCGAAGTGCGTTTCGCCTACGTGAAAAGTGTCAGTCGGAGCCGCATCCTGCTGCGCGGGCTCCTCGTACAAAAAATTCGAAGCGAGGAATTCCTTCAGCGCCTCTTCGTCAGAAGGCGCCGGCTCGTTCGAAACAGCCGTTGCCACGCCAGTCGCGAAGGCCGTCGCCGTAGCCGACGCAGCGCTGCCAGGCGCTGCGCCGCCGGACGCTCCGCTGTCCTCTTCGACGCCCGGCTCGCCCGCCGCACTCCGCTCAGCCTCCGCGGCTCGACGCTTCGATTTGTCGCGCGAAAACCATCGCTGCAGTACAGACCCCATTCCACGCCCCTTCGCAAACCCGGGCTTTTAGCGCGCCACCGCCCAGGCATCTCCCACACTCGATCCTAGCGTGAATCGCTCCAGAAACACCCCTGTCCGTTAGGACAAGTGGTGTACAGCTGGTCAACTCGGCTATTGGGGTCACGCCGGGTGTGGTAGCGGCGCTCTTTACGGGCGCCAGCCTTTGACGGTTGCTTTCGCGGGAATGGAAAATCGAAACGGAAAATTCAAAAGCAAAGATGGCGGGCGTAAAGCCCGCCGCTACAAATGCAAGGGCGCCGGCGTTTTGCGCGGCGTGAGGCCTCCCCGCCAGACAGGCGGGGATCCGCTGTTCTCTTCTTGCGTTCTTTCCTATCGTTGAATGCTGATGCCGGCAGGATCCAATTCGTAGCCCTCGTCCTGAACCGTTTTCTGCGCCGCCGAGCGCAGCGCCGCCTCGTCCGTGTCCTTCGCCATCTTGCAATGCCGCCGGATCACTTCTTCGCCCGCCGCAATGCGCACCACCCAGTTCGACTTGTCCTTGTCCCAAGAAACGTCCACGCGATCCGCTCGCATCCCCGCCTCCTTCGAAAAGCTCCTCGGCGCTATTGTAATCCCAAACCCGCCCAACGAATGCGCCGCACCCAGCGCCGCCGGGGAATCTCGCCGGCTCTCGGGCACATGTAGCGGCGGCCTTCAG
>Ga0073928_10002657_pt1 | contig 30113 bp, 19 predicted proteins | sample PaiPotPPA55metaG_FD_76969 | JGI IMG/M metagenome (GOLD analysis project Ga0073928, IMG submission 76969) | Iron sulfur acid spring bacterial and archeal communities from Banff, Canada, to study Microbial Dark Matter (Phase II) - Paint Pots PPA... ...
CGCCGCCGCCTCCTCCTCGCGGGCCGCCTCCTCCACCTTGACCCTGGCCCTGGCCGGAACTGGCTCTCGCCTTAGGTCCAAATCCAAACGTCTTGGTAAAGCGCAAGTTCATAACAAAGTGCGCCGGGCCGGTAGCGGAGTTGATTGGCAGAAGTTTTCCGCCACCCAAAGCGTCGAAGGTGCCCAAGGTCGTGCAGTAAATGTTGTTCTGCGGACCCGAAATCGTAGGGTTTGGACCGGCGCAAGTCGCCGATGATACCAGGCCCGGACGATCGTTATAAATCTGATCTCCGTTCACGTCGATGGGCGTGGTGATGTTAAAAGGAGATCCCGAACTCACCACCATGAATGGGCTCAGACGAAACAAATAAGGCAGGGCGATGCTGCCGCCCAGGAAGAACCGATTCCTGACGTCAAACGATGCTCGACCATAATCCTGACTGATGTTGTAGGAATTCGAGGGAAAACTGCTCACGCCGGAGGTGTCGCTGTTGGCATAGCTTAACGAGTAATACCCAAATAACTGAACCTTGGAACCGACGCGAACATTCGTGTTCATCATCAACTGGTTTTGCTTGAAGTTGCCTTCGGAAACGTAACGGTACACGTTGCCCCCATTGATGGGGGGGCAATTCGGAGTGCAAGGAGTGCCCGGGAATGGAGCACTGGCGTTGATGGTAAGGAACTGGTCGAAGCCACGCGAGTTCAAGTAAATCACGGACAGGGTTGCCGATTTCGTGAGCTGACGTTCCACTCCCAGCGCCCCTTGCAATGTATACGGAGCGTGCAGCCTGGGACTGATCTGATAGGTGTTGGAAGCGGCAGATGTCGCTGCGCCGCAGTTGGCGAAGCTGGAGAGAGCTTTATCAAGGCCCGGAAAGCATGTCGGATTATTGATAATAAATTGTTGTTGCGTGGTGCCGTTCAGCCGTTCCGCCTGCAACAACTGTGCCGATTGGAAACGATCGTAAAAGATGCCGTAGCCGCCACGAATCACCACTTTGGGAGGAGCGCTTCGCCCGCCCACTCCCCAGGCAAAGCCCAGGCGCGGCGCCCAATCTCCGTGGTCATGAATGGCATTTTGCGTTTCGAAACGGAGACCCGTGCTGAGCGTGAAGTTCGGCTTGATCCGCCAATCGTCCTGCACGTAGGGTTCGACATCGTAATACGTGACTTCAGTAGTCGGAATGCCCGTAGTGTATATAAGTTGCGTTGCATACGGAATGCCGCCGTTGCTAAAGGGGGGCAACTGCAGATCAGCATAACGCAGAGAGATGGGACATGGCGGGTTCTGCCCCACAGTGGCGCAATTCGAAGGCGTGTCGTTGTCGTTTTTGGGAGTCCCCAATGAAGAAAACGTAAAAGTGCCGTTGAATCCTGCCGTGGAAGAGTTGGTGTCTTGCGTGGCGCGCACCCGCGCGCCGAACTTCAGACTATGATTGCCATGGATCAGCGATGTGTAATTCTGTATTTCGTAATTGTTCTCCCGGTCGTTCAGGTTGGTTCCATTGCCGCCACCGATAAAGTTCCCCAGCACGTTCACGCTCGGGTTTGTATCGAGCGGGTTCTGAATGCTGTCATCGCGATGATATTGGAACCGCGTCTCATTGATGACTTTCGAACCAATCACCTGGGTGTCGCTGATTTGCACTGTGTGCTCAATTTCCTTGGAGAAGTAGCCTTGCGACGGGATACTGAGCAGTCCAACGCCATTATTGGTTTCAGTATCGCGGAAGTACTGGTAGCGGGCGGTCAGCGTGTTATTCGGGGTTAGCGCCCAATCAAGCCGCGGGCTAAGGTTCGTTCGCTGGCGTGGGTTGGGAATCGATTCCACCACCGGAACTCCCACCAAAGACGGATCAAGGACGAACGCATTCACCGCGGCAAGTTCGTTGATGTTGCGGCGTTCGACGTTGAAGAAAAACGAAGCCTTCTTACCCAGCGGGCCGCCAATGTTTCCGTTGTACTGAGTGGAATCGTACGGCGGCTCTGATCCCGCGAAGGGATTCCGTGTGTTGAAGGCAGAGTCATTGCCCAGCACGAAGAATTGTCCGTGATATTTATCAGTTCCGGGCTTGGTGAAGATTTCGATGCGGCCGTAGCCAAGTTTGTCGTACTCGGAAGAAAATGGATTCTGGTTGATGCGAATTTCCCGAATGGACGACTTCGGCGGAAGCTGGCCGGCGGTAAAACCGTCGATATACATCTGTCCGCCGGTGGGACCGGCGGAAGGACCGGCGAGCGCTTGCAGATCTGACTGCAACTCATCGGGATCGTCGGGCAGCGCTTCCAACTCTTTGCCGGAGATCGTAATGGCGCCCGCATTGTTCGTGGGATTTACGTCGATGGTCGGTGCCGTATCAGAAACCTGCACTTTTTGTTGCTCCACTTCAATCCCCATCGCAACGTTGAGCCGGAGAGGCTGATCGGCGATCACGACATTGTCGTTTTCGTAGAGAGTGAAGCCCGGAGCGGCGACGGTGAGAATGTACTTCCCTGCCGGCAAATTCTTAAACTCGTACATCCCCTGGCCATTGCTCTGGACCACAATCGGGGATCCCGTAACTGGGGTCATTATCACGCTGGCGCCGGAAATAGCGGCTCCCGAGGGATCGGCCACTTGTCCCCGGAGTGATCCCGGGGCATTTTGCGCCAATAACGCACTTGCCGAGACCAAAAACAAAAACACGACGACGAAATCTCGCGCGTAACACTCAACCTTCATTTAATTGTTTCCACTCCTTATGATTTACCGACCGCCAAATTGCTGGAGCCACTTTTCTCGAGGAAGGCCCTGCTATTGACTTGCATCGCCACCGGGAGCGCCGCCTAAACTCCACGGCGCCAACATCATTGCTTGACTACCAGTGGGAGCGGCCTGGAGAATCGGCTCCACTCCGCTGAGCAGCGTGATTGCAGTGCCTCCGCTGCTGGCCGTACCCTCGGTCGTCACCATCAGCACCGCATCCCCTTTATGCAGATCGGCGATCGTAACCGGCGGCATTAGGCTCAACATTTGTTGGAAGTCGGGCGCTCCCCTCTGGCGCGCACCTCCAGCACCCATCCCACCTCCGCTCGAATTCACTCCGCTAGGCTGAGCACCCGATTGTGCGCCGTCACCCGCCTTCGGCGAAGATTCGGAATTCGAGGACGCACTCGCTCCCGGCGTTCCGGGGGGCATGGATGCTTTCAACCGCATCGCAATACGCTGCGCCATTTCCGGGGGCAGTTTGTGAAGCTGCGACTCCGACGTGATCTTTACTTGCACCGGTTTCTTGCTCAATAAATCCTGAACGCTGATGGTGCCCGCGCTTGCATCCACCGAGTTCACTAATCCCGCCACATTGCGGAAGGCACCGGTGACAATTTCTTCCGCCGTCAACTCGGAACCGTCTGCGCTGCGATCCCCTCGAGCCCTGAGCTGATCGCCCGGTCGTATTTCCTGCAAGGTGCTGGGCTTGGCGTCATCGAACTTCACAGAGTCCGGAGCGTACCGGCGGAACACCGTGTTCTGCGACGTGTGCACCACGATTTCTTTTTTTCCACCTAAGCTGGTCACCGAAATCGTTACCGTTCCGGCAGCAGGGTCGACCGCACTCACCAGACCTCCCAGCCCGCGCTTCTGCCAGTCCTGCCGTTCCTGTTCGTGCCGCGCTTCAAGATCGGAACGCGGGATTACGATCACCTCCAGAGCCGCGATCGAGGCTCCGTCGGCAGAAGCCTGGCCGCGCACACGAACTCTGTCCCCAACTTGTAGGTCAGATAACTGAACGGGCGTTGCGTTCTTCAGATCTTTCTCGCCCGGAGCAATTCGCAAGAGCCGGGCATTCGGCTGCACCGTCACCGCGATGTCCGGACCGGAATCCGGCGTTAATGTAATGGCATTACCCGTGATTCCCTTAATGGCGCCGATGCGCCGGGCGACTGCAGGTTGGCCGGCGGTTTGAGTCTGTCCCACCGCAGATCCAAAACATGCCGGCCAGAATTCCGGACTGAAAGCGGTGATGACGGAGAAGACAATTGTCGCGATCGCTGCTTTTCTGGTGTTCATTCTTCCACCTCTAATTTACCTCGCAGCGAACGCCGGAACTCGCTGGTTTACAAAGTTTTACCTAGACAAACCGAAGTATTACAAAGAACTTGCTACCGGCGAACGATTTTCCACAAATGACTCTGTCCCCTCGGCGTCGGATGACTGCCGGGATCAATTACGAATCCGTTGGGAAGTTGGTTGCGGAGTTTGGTCCTCCGGATGCGTATCTATCTTACCTGTTTTGATTTTGCCGGGCTGATGCTAGCGGAGATCTATTCGGTCGCCGCCGCCTTTCGCCGATCACAGAATTCTTTCGTGCGTATAACCAGCGGACACCAAAGCCGCAAGCAGTTCTGTGATGTGATCGGGACCACGAGTTTCCATGGTGATGTCAATCGCGGTATCCCCGAGATTGACTCCATGATATGCGCGGTCGTACGCGGTCTCGACGATGTTAGCCCGATGGTCGGCGAGAATTCCGGTCAACCGGTGCAGCGCGCCGGGATAGTCGGGCAGGTGAACGCGCAAGCGCACCAGGCGACCGTCCTTCACCAAACCGCGCTCGATAATGCGCGAGAGTAAGGTGACATCAATATTTCCGCCGCAAACCAGCACGGCAATTCGCTTGCCCTGCAGCGGCAGCTTGCGGTTCAGAACGGCGGCGATGGCTGCAGCCCCGGCGCCTTCAGCCAAAGTCTTCTCGCGTTCGAGCAGCAACAGAATCGCGTTCGCGATCTCTTCTTCTTCCACCGTGACAATGTCATCTACATACTTTTGCACGAGGGGAAGCGTGCGTTCCCCGGCGCGCCGTACTGCGATTCCATCGGCAATCGTTTTCGCGGACTCCAGCGTAACCGGCTTGCCCTGAGCCACGGCAGCTTTCATAGAAGGAATTCGCGAGGGCTGCACTCCGAAAACCTGCACGGCAGGATTTGTTTCTTTCACGGCGCAGGCGATCCCACCGATCAGTCCGCCGCCCCCAATCGGCGCCACGATGACCTCGACATCAGGATGTTGCTGCAGAATTTCCAGTCCCAGAGTTCCCTGCCCTGCGATCACGGCGTCGTCGTCGAAGGCATGAATCAGGGTCAGCCGCTCCGACTGACTTTGCTCAACCGCTTTTTCATAGGCCTCGTCGTAATTCGTGCCGTGCAGGATGACTTCCGCACCGTAGGCGCGAGTTGCAGAAACTTTGGTAAGCGGGGTGGGAAGCGGCATGACGATACGTGCTTGAATCTTGTGCCGACCTGCGTGGTAAGCCACGCCCTGGGCGTGATTGCCGGCGGATGCAGCGATCACGCCGCGGCCACGTTCATCTTGATTCAGCGTCAGCAGTCTATTCAGCGCCCCGCGCTCCTTGAAAGCGCCAGTCCTCTGCTGGTTATCGAGCTTGAGGTAGATTGAATTGTTGGTGAGCCCGGAAAATGCTTCCGAATGGGTACAGGGAGAGATGCGAATGTCCGCGCGAATTCGGTTCAGCGCGGATTGGATGTCCAAAAGTTGGATCATGACGCCGGCGCAGTCATCCTAGGCCGCTTCGCCCTAAGCCCGCCCAATTCTAGCTTGGTCTGCGGTTGAACCGTGATGATCACGAAGCGATTTGTCGTACGGTGGAAATTAGAGGAACAGCAGGCCGAACCGGCAGCGCCCTCAAATAGGCATCCACACAGGCGGCCGCCTTGCGGCCTTCGGAGATTGCCCACACCACCAGCGATTGTCCCCGGCGCATATCGCCCGCTGCGAATACTCCCGGAAGCGACGACATGAAATTCTGATCGGTCGCCACATTGCCGCGATTATCCAGTTGAATTCCCAACTGCTCGATCATACCGTTGCGTACTGGACCGAGGAAGCCCATGGCGATCAAGATCAAATCCGCTTGCATCGTGAAATCACTGCCGGCGATGGGTTCAAACTTCGGGGGAGGGCCGACCCTTGCAGCGTGAAGTTGCTGGACGTTACCCTTCTCGTCGCCGGTAAATTTTGTGGTTGCGATGCTCCAGTCGCGCACACCGCCTTCTTCGTGAGCCCCTTCAACGCGCAGTTGCATTGGCCACATTGGCCACGGTGTCTGCGGGGAACGTTCGTCGGGCGGTTTGGGCATGATTTCAAATTGGTGAACCGAGAGCGGCTTCTGCCGGTGGACTGTTCCCAGGCAGTCGGCTCCGGTGTCGCCGCCGCCGATGATGACCACGCGCTTGCTTGTGGCAAGAATGTCGGCGGCTGGGTCGAGAGTATCGCCGTGGCAGCGCTTATTCTGCTGCGGCAGGAACTCCATCGCGTAGTGAATTCCCTTCAGCTCGCGTCCGGGGACATTTAGGTCGCGAGGATGTTCGGATCCACCCGCGAGCACGATGGCATCGAACTCACGCCGCAAATCTTCGACCGGGATTTTCTCGCCGACCTCGGCATTGGTGACGAACTTCACTCCCTCGGCAGACATCTGCTCCAGGCGGCGATCAATAATGTGTTTCTCCATTTTGAACTCGGGGATGCCGTAACGCAGCAATCCGCCGATGCGATCTGCTTTTTCGTAAACCGTGACCGCATGTCCGGCACGGCATAATTGTTGCGCCGCAGCCAATCCTGCCGGACCCGAACCGACGATCGCGACTTTTTTTCCGCTGCGAACCTTCGCTGGTTCGGGACGGATCCAACCCTCGAGAAATCCGCGCTCCACGATATTTTTTTCGTTTTGCTTGATCGTGACCGGAGGCTGGTTGATGCCCAAAACACACGATGCTTCGCACGGCGCGGGACAGATTCGGCCAGTGAACTCGGGGAAATTATTGGTGGCGTGCAGCTGGCGAACAGCTTCCTTCCACCGTCCGCGATAGACCAGATCGTTCCAGTCGGGAATCAGATTGCTGACCGGACATCCCGTTTGGCAGAACGGGACGCCGCAATCCATGCAGCGAGCTCCCTGCTTGCGGAGCTTCTCTTCGGGAAAATCCTGGTAGATCTCGAACCAATCATTGACGCGTTCCAAAACCGGCCGGCGCGGAGCCAGTTCGCGCGAGTAGTCGACGAATCCGGTGGTCTTACCCATGTTGCACCTGCTCCGCCTGAGCCAGGACTGGCACCGGTTGGCTGGGGATATAGGATTGAGCTGGCTGATTGCGGCCCACTCCCAGCACGCGCTTGAACTCACGTGGAAACACTTTGATAAAGCGCGACACTGCCGCTTGCCAGTTGTCGAGAATCCATTTCGCTCGACGACTTCCGGTCAATTCCATGTGCCTCGTGACCAGGTCCCGAACAATCTTTACGTCTTGAGCGTCGAGCAAGGGCTCGAGATCGACAGAGTCAACATTGCACCGTTTCTCGGTGAAATCCCCGCGCTCATCAAAAACATAAGCGATGCCGCCACTCATGCCAGCTGCAAAATTCCTTCCGCAGGAGCCGAGCACCAGCACCAACCCATTCGTCATGTACTCGCAGCCGTGATCTCCCACGCCTTCAACAACAGCGGTCGCCCCAGAATTGCGGACTGCAAAACGTTCGCCCGCGACGCCATTGAAGAATGCTTCTCCACTGGTTGCGCCATACAAAGCCACGTTGCCAATCAAAATATTTTCTTCGGGAGCGAAGCCCGAAGCGCGCGGCGGGTATACGACGATCCGGCCTCCGGAAAGACCTTTGCCGACGTAATCATTGGCTTCGCCTTCGAGCGTCAGGGTCACACCTTTCGCCAGAAATGCTCCCAGGCTTTGTCCGGCTGAACCAGTAAGCTGAATTCGTATCGTGTCGTCAGGAAGCCCGGCCGAGCCGTAGCGGCGCGCGATCTCGCCGCTGAGCATGGTTCCGACCGAGCGGTGTACGTTGCGCACCGGTAAGTTCACCTCGATTGGCGAAAGCGTTTCGAGTGTATCGCGCACTTGTCCCAGGATTTTGTGATCGAGCGCCTGCTCCAGGCCATGATCCTGAGCCTGCACGCGGCGCCTTGCGACTCGCGAGGGTACGGGCGGGTTGTAGAGAATCGCCGAAAAATCGAGGCCGCGCGCCTTCCAGTGATCTTTCCAGAAATCGACAGCGGCGTCGACGTCGAGCATGTCGACGCGCCCAACCATGTCGTCCACGGTGCGAAATCCGAGTTCGGCCATGTACTGCCGAAGCTGTTCCGCAATGAAGAAAAAGAAATTGATCACGTGCTCTGGCTGTCCCTGAAACTGTTTGCGCAGCACAGGATCTTGCGTGGCAATCCCGACCGAGCAAGTATTCAGATGGCACTTGCGCATCATGATGCAGCCCATCGCGATCAGCGGAGTGGTGGCGAAACCGAACTCTTCGGCGCCCAACAGCGCCGCAATGGCCACATCGCGGCCGGTCTGCAGCTTCCCATCCGTTTGCACGCGGATGCGACTGCGCAGATCGTTCAACAGCAGAACCTGTTGCGTTTCCGCTAGACCCAGTTCCCACGGAATGCCGGCGTGTTTGATCGAACTCAACGGCGAAGCGCCGGTGCCGCCGGTGTCTCCGCTGATCAGCACGACATCTGCGTGCGCCTTGGCTACTCCCGCTGCCACTGTGCCCACGCCGATTTCCGCCACCAACTTCACCGCAATGCGAGCTTGCGGGTTGACGTTTTTCAAGTCGTAGATCAACTGGGCGAGATCTTCGATCGAATAAATATCATGATGCGGCGGCGGTGAGATCAGGCCAACACCGGGGATGGAGTGCCGCAAACGAGCGATGACTTCGTCGACTTTGTGGCCGGGAAGTTGTCCGCCTTCGCCCGGTTTCGCGCCCTGCGCCATCTTGATCTGTAATTCGTCAGCATTCACCAGGTAATTCGCGGTCACGCCGAAACGCGCTGAGGCCACTTGCTTGACGGCGCTTCGCCGCAAATCGCCGCTCGCATCGGGCTTGAAACGTCCTTCGTCTTCTCCGCCTTCGCCGGTGTTCGACTTGCCGCCGATGCGATTCATAGCAATGGCAAGAGTCTCGTGAGCTTCTTTGCTGATCGACCCGAATGACATGGCGCCAGTAGTGAAGCGCTTCACAATTTCTTTGGCAGGCTCGACGTCTTCGAGCGGCACCGGCGCGGCGCTCTTCTTCAACTTCATCAGGCCGCGCAGCGTGCACAGGTTCGCGCTCTGCTGATCGATGAGTTCGGTATATTCCTCGAATGTCTTGAAACTGTCCTGCCGCACAGCCTGTTGCAGTTTGCTGATGGTCTGCGGATTCAGCAGGTGGTATTCGCCGTTCACACGCTGGTGATAACTGCCGCCGACCGCTAGTTCAGTCTCGAATTCGGTCAGCGGACGGAAGGCATACTCGTGCTTCATCTGTGCTTCGGCAGCTAGCACAGAAAGTCCAATTCCTTCCAGCCGCGAGGTTGTGCCTACGAAATACGCGTCGATCAGGTCCTTGTTAAGCCCGATGGCCTCAAAAACCTGTGCGCCTTGATAGCTTTGCAGAGTCGAAATACCCATCTTCGAGAAGGTCTTCAGTAATCCTTTCTTGATCGCCTTCATGAAGTGCTTTACTGCAAGTTCTGGAATAATCCCCTTGTCCAACTCGCCCCGCCAAACCAGGTTTTCAACGCTTTCCAGCGCAAGATATGGATTAATCGCACTCGCTCCGTAGCCGCTGAGCAATGCAAAGTGCATCACCTCGCGCGGTTCGCCGGATTCGGTGATCAGGGCGACTTGCGTCCGCGTCTCTTCCCGCACCAGCAAGTTGTGTACCGCGGCCAACGCGAGTAGGCACGGAATGGGCGCGTAATCTTTGTCCACGCCGCGGTCGGAAAGAATCAGCAGCGAGTATCCGGCTTTCACCGAGAGCGAAGCTCGCTGACACAACTCATCGAGAGCGCGCTTAAGCCCCTCTTCGCCATCTTTCGCCCGAAACAGCGCAGGCAAAGTAGTCGCGAGCAAATCGCGATTCGATACGCGGCGCAGCTTCTCCAGTTCCCGATTCGAAAGCAACGGATGCGCCAGCTTCAGCATGTGGCAGTTCTCCGGTGCTTCCTCCAGAATGTTGCGTTCGCTGCCGATGTAGCTGATCAGCGACATCACCATCTCTTCGCGAATCGGATCGATGGGCGGATTAGTCACCTGAGCGAAGAGCTGCTTGAAATAGTTGAACAACGACTGCGGTTTGTCGGAAAGACAAGCCAGCGGCGTATCCGTCCCCATTGACCCGATCGGTTCCTCCCCGTTCGACGCCATTGGCCCCAAGATCATCCGCAAATCTTCATCGCTGTAACCGAACGCTCGCTGACGACGAAGCAGAGTCTCGGCGTCCGGATAGTGCATGCGCGAGGGCTCGGGCAATTGATCAATCGTGATCTGATTCTCTTTCACCCAATCTGCATAAGGCTGCCGTGACGCCAGTTTCTGCTTGATCTCTTTATCCGAAACGATGCGGCCTTCGACCGTATCCACCAGGAACATCTTCCCTGGCTGCAAGCGGCCTTTGCTCTTTACCTGCTCGGGCGCAATGTCGAGCACACCCGCTTCCGAGGCCATCACCACCAGATCGTCGTGAGTCACGACATATCTTCCAGGCCGCAGGCCGTTGCGGTCGAGCGTCGCTCCAATGACGCGCCCGTCGGTGAAGGCAATCGCTGCGGGGCCGTCCCACGGTTCCATGAGACAAGCGTGGTATTCGTAGAAGGCGCGCTTCTCCGGCTTCATGTGGGGATTGCCGGACCACGCTTCGGGAATCAACATGGCCATCACGTGCGGCAAACTGCGTCCCGCCTGCAGCAGTAACTCCACGGCATTATCGAAATTCGCCGAGTCGCTGCCGTCCGGAGCAATGATGGGATAGAGCTTCTTCAGATCATCGCCAAATAGCGGAGATTGCAGCAGCGACTGCCGCGCTTGCATCCAGTTCACGTTACCGCGCAGCGTGTTGATTTCGCCGTTGTGCGCGACGTAGCGATAAGGATGCGCCCGCTGCCAACTGGGAAAGGTATTCGTCGAGAAGCGCTGGTGCACCAGACACAACGCGCTGACTGCGTCCGGATCAGAAAGCTCGCGGTAGAAATTCGCAATCTGCGGCGCGAGCATCAAACCTTTGTAGACGATCGTGCGGCAAGAAAGCGACGGAATATAGAACATCTCCGCATCTTCGATGCCGGACTCCCGGATCTCATTCTCCGCCCGCTTGCGCACGACGTAGAGTTTGCGCTCAAACGCGTCCTCGTCCATTCCCGTTGCGCAACGTATGAAAATCTGCTGGATATACGGCTGGGAGGCGCGCGCTACTCGGCCGATCGCGGACGCGTAGACCGGAGTATCTCGCCAGCCCAGTAAAGTCAGGCCTTCCTCGCGTACGATGCGTTCGAGAATCCCTTCGCACTGCAGCCGCTGGTGTTTCTCGACTGGCAGAAACGTCATCCCGACGCCATACATCCCGGGCTTGGGCAGCGAGAATCCCAACTTCTCGCATTCGCGTGCGAAAAATTTATGGGGAATTTGGATAAGCACGCCCGCGCCGTCGCCGGTTTCCGGATCGCAGCCGCAAGCGCCGCGATGCGCCAGGTTCAGAAGGACCTGAATTCCTTTGCGGATAATTTCGTGACTTTTCTGGCCGCTGATGCTGGCGACAAACCCGATTCCGCAGGCATCGTGCTCGAACGCAGGATCGTAGAGACCCTGAGCGGGCGGCAGGCCATTCTTCGGGTTTAGACGCGTCGTCATGGACTCCGTCCGCTGGACTGAATTCCTTTCGCATCACTCGTTCTTGGGCGTAGATATGAAAGCGACGGAGCGTCGCACACTTCTGCTCAGGAACAGACGTTCGTATTCTCGTACCTGGCAATTAGCAAAGTACAATGCAGAATTTTGATCCAACCCATGCAAATTTCGGGGTGCATCATTACCCGCTGGGTTCGGCGTAATTCATTGCGAACTGCGCTGACTTCGCTATAATTTGGCACTATCCCAATGGACTTTGATCAGCTCATCACGTTTCTGGAGGTTGCCCGGCAGGGTAGCTTTTCCCGCGCCGGGGAAAAGGTTTTTCGGTCGCAGTCGGCAGTCAGCGCGCAGATTCGCCAGCTGGAGCAGGAGTACGGCGACCGCCTGCTCGACCGTTCGGGCAAGACGGTAAAGCTGACGCCCGCCGGCCAGGTATTCTTCGAATATGCCGAGCGGCTGAAGGCTCTGCGCGATGAATCGTTAACCGCAGTGGCCGACCACAGCGGCACTCCGCGTGGCACGCTCAAAGTGGGCGCCAACGAGGCCACCTGCCTGTATGTTCTGCCCGAAGTCTTCGCCGAATATTGCCGTCGCTATCCCCCGGTACAGATCAGCATCTACCGCAACTTCAGCTACAAAATCGTGGAAAAGCTCGAAAACGGTCAGGTAGAAGTTGGCATTCTCACCTTGCCCATCCAGTCGCCAAGCTTGAAGATACAACCCATTTTCCGCGACAAACTGATGGTGATGGTGAGCCCCAAGAATCCGCTGGCCAAACTGAAAGTAGTGCCCGTCAGCGAGCTCGTCAAGCAACCGCTGCTCTTCCCGAAAACAGGCCACACGCGAAGGCTGCTCGACAAGCTGTTTCGCCCTCACAGCGCCGAGCTGCAAGTACGCATGGAACTGCCCAGCATAGGAATGATCAAGAGCTTCGTAGCCGCCGATCTGGGAGTGTCGCTTATCAGCGCGTCATTCGCGCGCGACGAAGTGGACGCGGGGCGCGTCAAGTTGATTGATCTTGAGGAGCCGGTCTACCGCGAACTTGGCCTTGCCTACCGGCGCGACCGAACGCTCTCGGTGGCCTCCACTGCCTTTGTCGGCCTCCTGCGTCAGTTCGCAACGCAAATGAAGAAGACCGACGATTGATCGAGACCGTCTTCTTCCCATTATTTCCGTTGGGATTTTGAGTTTCCGCGGACTGATAGTCTCAGCCCCCGAACTTGGCGGCTTTCGCCGCATCCGAGGCGGCTGCACTCGTTGCCGGTTCGATGATATGCAGTCCGCACTCGGTTTTGGCAAAACCTGCCCAACGACCTGCGCGCGGATCTTCTCCTGGCCTCACCGCTCGCGTGCAATGCGTACAGCCAATGCTGGGATAGTCCTGATCATGAAGCTGGTTGTAGGGCACGTCGTGCTCGTGGATGTAGCGCCACACCTGCTTGGACGTCCAATCGACGATGGGATTGATCTTCGCCAGACAAAACTTCGCGTCCCACTCCACTCTTCGTGCGGTAGATCGAAATGATGTCTGGTCGCGCCGAATGCTCGTAATCCATGCGTTCAACTCGCTCAGCTTGCGGCGAAGCGGTTCCACTTTTCGCAGGTTGCAGCACAGGTCGGGATCCCGCGCCCACAGCGCGCTTCCGTGAGTACGCTCCTGCTCTTCGGGGGAAAGAATTGAATTTACTTTCTCGATCGTGATTCCGTATTTTTCTTCAATCCGGTCCATCAGGGTGTAGGTCTCGGGAAACAGGAATTCGGTATCGATGGTAAAAAGACGAAAATCTCGGTGCGTCCGCGATGCCATATCGATCAGCACCATTCCCTCCGCTCCGAACGCCGAAGAAATTGCCACGGTATTCCCGAACGTTTCGAACGCCCACGTCAAAATTCGCTGTGGAGTCCAGTTCTCTGCCGCATGCTGAACTTCCGCGATCTTCTCTTGCAGATGCTCTCCGACCTGTTCCTGAAAATGATCTTTCACGCGAGTGGCTCCTGAGTTGTTCCCAAGTCCGCAGCCGAGATGGCGTCGCTAACAGCTGGCATCCCAAATTCCTGCGCAAGCACTACCGGATCGGCAAAACGGACGACCTCGCCCACCACCAGCAAGGTGGGAGCCGCGAGTGACGGCGCGCCACCAAGCTCGGAAATTGTCGTACGGTGCGTTCGCTGTTGCGTGGTAGTAGCACGAGAGATGATTGCGCACGGCGTGGCGCCGGCGAGCCCAGCGGCCCTTAGCTTCGCGGCGACTTGGGAATACTTCTGTCCCGGCATATAGATCACCAGCGTCGCCCCGCTTCCCGCCAACTTGCTCCAATTGGCAGCCTCGCTCCCAGCGGCCTGATGCGCCGTGATAAAGACCAGCGCGGATGACCCCCTTCGATGGGTCAGCGGAATCCCTGCCGCTGCCGCCGCGCCCAAACCGGAAGTCACACCCGGCACAATTTCGTAGGGAATTCCGGCACGCCGCAGCGATTCAATTTCCTCTCCCGCTCGGCCGAAGATCAAGGGATCCCCACTCTTCAGCCGGATCACGTTCATTCCGGAATCGGCGAGCGCAACCATCAAGAAGTTGATCTCTTCTTGCTGAATTCTTTTCTTGCCGCAGCGCTTTCCGACGTTGTGTACCTGTGCCTGGGCGGGAATGAGCTTCAGGATCTCAGGAGAGACCAGATCGTCGTGCATGACAGCATTGGCGGTTCTCAGCAACCGCAGCGCCTTCAACGTGAGTAACTCCGGATCGCCCGGCCCTGCGCCCACCAGATAAACTTTCCCCTTCATACTTCCTCTCCTTCTGCGGCAAGCTCGGCCGTTTCGGACGCGGCTTCGACTAACGCCGCTTCGAGCGCTTCCCTGCTGGCCAAAGAATGCAGCAGCTCCAGCTTGCGTTCCTTATCGAGATCGCTGGCCAGAATGAGTTTTCGAGTCTCACCGAGTTCTGCAACCCAAGCCGCGTATCCCGGCCCAAATTGTTTTTCGAGCTGCTGCCGAATTTTCTGTGCCAGAGACGGGCTTTGTCCGGCAGTTGACACCGCAATCTGCAGATCACCTCGACGCACCACCGCGGGATAAAAGAAATCGCAGAGATCCGGGACATCGACCACATTGCACAACACGCCCCGGCGCTGAGCCTCGTGATAAACCCGCTCATTCAAGCTGCGAGAATTGGTGGCCACAATCGCCAGAAATGCCCCATCCAAGTCCTCCGGGGAAAAAGCCCGCAACTCGAGTTCGATCTTCCCTGCGCGCGCCCACTCGCGCACTGCAGGACTCGCAGCCAATGCAACCACGCGGATGCGCGCACCGGTCTCGAGCAGGCCGCCGATCTTGGGCTCGCCTACTTTCCCCGCGCCCACGACCAGGCATTGCCTGCCTTCGAGCTTTAGGAACATAGGAAACAAACTAGTCACCGAGGCCTCCTGCCGACGTCAGACTTCGCGCCGGATCCGGCAAATCGCGAGCGACTGCAGCCACGGACTCTCCGGCCAGAAATTCGCGCAACTCCGTGTCGCTGTGGCGAACAAAGAATCGGCGAAGATTTTCGCCAGGTTCGCGCTGAGACAGATATCGGCCAAGCAGACGTTCAAGCGCTTCTGGCACTTCAGTCGCGGGGCAGCGATACCCGACCGGCCGCGCCGTGGCCTGATGCAAACCTAAAGCTCCGCCTACGCAGAAATAGTAAGCGTCGACCAGCCGGCCATCCGCTTTGATCTTTTTGCCTTCGATGCCAATGTCGGCGATCCAATGCTGCCCGCAACTGTTGGGGCATCCGGTGACATGCAGCTTCAAATGCTGATCGAAACCGGGCAAACGTTCTTCCAATTCTTCCACCAGCCAGCGCGAGAAACTCTTGGTTTCGGTGATGGCAAGTTTGCAGAATTCCGTCCCGCTGCAAGCGACGGTCCCGCGCCAGAAAGCAGAACCTCCAACTTTCAGGCCTACTGCGTCCAACTCTTTCGCCAAAGGTTCAGTGTTGGCGGTGGGCACGTTCACAACGAGCAAGTTCTGCATGTTCGTGGCACGCAGCTCGCCGCCGGCGAAACGTTCGGCCAGATCGGCTGCGGAGCGCATCTGTTCCGCCGTGATTCGACCGCGCAACGCCACTGCCCCCACATACGACAGACCAGACTGCTTCTGGGCGTGAATTCCCACATGGTCGCGATAAACATCCTCGGGCGGATGTTCCTCGACGGCAGAATCAAGCCGGAATCCGACTCGCTCCTGTAGTTCGCCCAGAAAACGGTCAGCAGTCCATCCGTGCCGCAAAAAGAGAAATTTCAGCCGGGCGCGCTCGCGATGTTCGCGCAACACGTCGGAGTCGCGAAACAACTCCGCAATGCCCTTGATCACCGGCAGAACCTCGTTCCAGCGCACAAACGCATTCAGCCGCGCTCCCAGATAAGGTTCGGTCGAAAGCCCTCCGGCAACGCGCAGCGAGAAGCCAACTTCCGGCTTTCCGCCAACCTCGCGAGTCAGCGCAGTCAGGCCGATGTCGTTAATTTCTGGATATGGACACCACACTCGGCATCCCGTGATCGAGATCTTGAACTTGCGCGGCAGGTTATAAAAGTCGGCATTCCCTGCCAGCAACCGCGATGCCTCCAACACCAGCGGCGAAGCGTCTACAATTTCGTCTGCATCCACTCCCGCGACCGGGCATCCGGTCACGTTGCGCACGACATCGCCACATGCGCCCATCGTATTCAGTCCCACCTGCCAAAGTCCGTCGAGCACCTCCGGCAGCGATTCAATTGTGACCCAGTGAATTTGAATGTTCTGGCGGACGGTAAGGTCGGCAATTCCGTTGGCGTGGCGGCGAGTGAGGTCGGCAATGGCCCGCAGCTGCTGGGAAGTCATCATGCCGTTGGGAATACGGATGCGCACCATAAAGCGCTGAAGCGCCCGGCCTTCTCCGCCCTGTCCGCCGGTCACTCCCGCCCCATCGCCCTGGGTATACACACCCCACCAGCGGAAATAAGTCCCAATCCATTCGGGCGGAATCGAGTGGAATCCCTCGCGAGCAAAGCGCCGAATTTCTTCCAGGCCCTCCCACGGATTCATCGTCCGCTTCAGGCGCTCGGCTTTTTGCGCTTTGGTCTCTTTCGCTGCGTTTGCCATATGAGGTTAAGGTCCAGAAAATTAAAAACCCACCGCCAGATTGTTCTGGCGGTGGGTTTATGAATGCCGTATTAAGAAATAATTCTTAGGTCAGCAGCCTCCCCGCGCCAGAGCGCACGCATGCACAACAACAACAAGTGCAGCAGCACATAGCGCGGAGATTACAGTTCTCTGACATTTGAGTTTAGATTCTAGGTTGAATCGCTTGCGTCGTCAAGAATCTTACGTAACACCTTGGATTCGTAATTCAAATGGAAAGAATCATAATTTTTGCAGGCCCTTATGGAAAAGATTGACCGCACTGTAGAATCAGCCACTTAGGATCTCAAACAATTGTTGAGTGATAGTCTTTGCCTGCTTTGCGAAAGGCGTTGAAAGGTCCCATTTTGACGAAACGTTACCCGTTCTTCTTTGAGCGCCTCCAGTCGATCCAGAGTTGGCTTGTACAGGTCACCGGCGCACGCCAGGGGGAGGCCAAATGGCGCTTTCACGCAAAACCCTACGAAATCAAAACTATCAAACCGCAGTTTTCAAGCCTGCCGCAGATGGCAACGTCGAAGCCATGACGCCAGGTTCCAGGCTGCCTAATCCTTTTCTAGGCGTCGATATCGGTGGCACCAAGGTAGCTGTTGGACTCGTCGACCGCGACGGCAAGATCCTGTCCCAGGGCCGCCAGCCCATGATGGCGACCGGAACGCCTGAAGTCGCGCTGCACGCGGTCACCAATGCGATCGATTCGCTGATGTCCACTGGCAATGGAATTCAGGGCATAGGAATCTGCGCACCCGGTCCTCTGGATCCGAAGACCGGTATAGTTCTCAATCCACCTAATCTACCGTGCTGGCGGAATTTTCCCCTGGCCGACAAAATCGCGTCGATGTATCGCGTGCCGGTGCATGTGGACAATGACGCAAACGCCGCCGCCCTCGCCGAAACTCGCTGGGGCGCGGCCCGCGGATTCCGCTACGTTTTCTATGCCACCATAGGCACCGGCATTGGTACCGGCATTGTGCTCGACGGCCGCATCTATCACGGCAACACCGGCTCTGCCGGCGAAGGCGGGCACGTGAGCATCGACTATCGCGGGCCAGTTTGTAGCTGCGGCAAGCGCGGATGTATCGAAGTGCTGGCGGCCGGGCCTGCGATTGGTGCTCGCGCACGCGCCAAACTCGGCGCGCAATCGGCGAAGCATTCCGCAATTCTCGATCTTGCGAAAGGTAGCGCGGCCGCCGTGACCAGCGAAATGGTGGGACAAGCCTATTCCACTGGCGATCCGTTAGCGCGGGAAATTCTTCTTGAGACTGTTGATGTGTTAATTCCCTGGCTGGGCAACATCGTCGATCTGCTCGATCCCGACGTTCTCGTCGTAGGTGGTGGCGTGGCCGCGATGCTCCAACCGTTTTTCGATGAAATCAAGACGCGCCTTCCGAGTTGTTGCGTAAATCCGCACGCCTCCGCAATTCCGCTGTTGATGGCGCACTATGGTGCCGACGCAGGAATTGCCGGTGGCGCATCCCTATGTTCCGAGAATCTTCCGTAGTAAAACCAACTTGACCGCAAACTGCCCGAGGACTCGAATGTTTGTCTCTCAAGATTTTCGCCGCTTCGCATTTACGATTCTCCTGATTCCGTTTTTCAGCACTCCCCTGCCCCTGCACAGCCAAGACCTTCCAAAAGCTCCGCACGCCCAGGTCTTCACCCTCACGCCCGCGCCGGGTCCTTTCACCGAGCCCGCGATTGCCGTGAGTCCTGCGAATCCGCAGCAGGTTGTTGGCGTCTTTCAAGATAATGTGCACGCCGCCTATTCGCAGGATGCCGGCCACACCTGGCAACTGGCCAAGGATGTCGATCCCAAGAATTACCGTATTTCCGGCGACGTCTCGGCCACGTTCGACGATCAAGGACACGCATTCGTCTGCTATATCGCCTTCGACAAGCTTGGAACTTTCAACTACTGGGGCCATGGCGCGACGCGCAACGGCATCTTCGTTCGCCGGTCCGTCGATGGCGGAAAAACCTGGGAGGCAGACCACATTCCCGTCGCCGAACAAACCAGCTCGCCTGGGATTCCGTTCGAAGATAAGCCGTACATCGTCGCCGACAATACGAAAAGTAAATACGCCGGCAATCTCTACATCGGCTGGACCCGCTGGCGATTAGCCGATTCGCAGATGGTGCTTTCCCGTTCCACGGACGACGGGAAGTCCTGGTCGCAGCCGATTGAGATCGACGCCCACCCTGGCTTGCCACGCGACGACAACGGCGCCGCTGAGGGCTTCGACGGCGTCGTGGGCCCGGACGGCAAGCTCTACGCCATATGGAGCCAGGATAACGCGATCATGCTTACAACCTCGCACGACGGCGGCAAGACCTTCTCTCGCGCGCGTCCGGTCATTCATACCGCGCCGATCATGTACGCAATTCAGACTCTTGAAAGGGCCAACGGATTCCCGCAAATTGCCATCGACCCGAAAAGCCAGCGCCTCTACATTACCTGGAGCGACTACCGCAACGGCGATCTGGACGTTTTCATCGCAACATCTGACAACGGCGGTAAGCGCTGGAGCGCCCCGGTCCGCGTGAACAACGACCCGGTACACAATGGCGCGGAACAATTCTTCCAGTGGCTGGCCGTGGATCCAACCGACGGATCCATCGACGTTATCTTTTACGACCGCCGCGGCGACCCTCAGAACCGCAAACAGATCGTCGTTTTAGCGCGTTCCACCGACGGCGGCCACACCTTCAACAACTACGCCTGGACCGATAATCCCTTCGAAGCCAGCGGTGTTTTCTTCGGCGATTACAGCGGCATTGCGGCTTACGGAGGACGCGTCTACGGCATCTGGACGGAGAAACCTGCCCCTGAGCCAGAATCGAAGGATAAGCCCGATGCGACGGAAAAGCCTGAAGTGAAGGAGAAGGGGGACGAGGAAACGAATGCGAAAGACGCCAAGCCGCCGCGTCGAGGCACCATCGTCAAAATCGGAACTGCCGATTTCACCGACACCGGAGCCTCCAAAGAACAGGTCCACGGCGTTACTTCTGCAAGCCCGCAAAACTAAAAAAGCGATCTCCTAAGAGATCGCCTTTCACATCTCGAGATGAGCTTACAGCGGCTGTACGTTCTCAGCCTGCCAACCCTTGGGGCCCTTGGTTACGTCGAATTGCACCGTCTGGCCCTCCTGCAGGCTCTTGAAGCCTCCCGCCTGGATCGCTGAGAAGTGCACAAAAACATCTTCGCCATTCTGCCGGCTGATAAAGCCATAGCCTTTGGCGTCATTGAACCACTTTACTGTTCCTTGTTCTGCCATGTGGATACTGGTGTTCCTTTCAATCAATTTAAGATCAATCAATTTACGCTGGAGAGATTCGGAGGTACTGCAGGCAAGTACTGGCTGATTAGGCGAGAACTGCTTACGACCGACTCGGTCTAACGCACAGGTTGATGCTACGCCGCACAAATAAGGTTAGCAAGCAATTACTGCTACCGCGAGAGCCCGAACAGGCTCGCTCATCTTGAAATCCCTCCGCCGCCGTTCGATCCGCCGCCCTCTTGCGCGGCTTTGGTCTCGCGACTTTCCAACTCCGCTTGACGAAGTTCGGTGGCCTCGGCAGGATCCGTTCCCGCCTTCAAGGTAGTTTTCTCCAGAAAGTAGCGCCAGCCCTCATGCCGATCTGACGGGCTTTGTTCACTTTCGAAATTCTTCAAAGTAGACTCCGCATTCGTTCGTCCCTTGACCACCTCAACCACTCCCGCGGATTCGTAAGTCCGGACGTTGTGGCGAATGACCACGTAGGATGCCTTGAGTTCGTCGTTTGTCAAATACTCTCCTTGTCGACCTTGAAACGAAGACCCTACTCTGAGAGTATGCGTGAACCTCATGTTTAGCAAGTCGATTAAACTCGCTGCCTTGCGTAATCGGCCCCAAATCCTACGCCGGAGATAAGGATGAAATTAATTGCGTTCTAGGCTGGCGGTGGCGCGCAAGCGTGATTGCTCACACATTTGCTTTTGAGAGTGTCTGGGAGTTTGTTGAGTTGAGACTTTTATCGCTTATCCGCGTTTCCCAAAACCTCGGCATCTTTACCGGTATGGGCTTTCACCGCATCGAGAATGCGCAGGTACTCGTGTTTGTCCATGCGCAAAAAGAACGACTTCGGGACCTCGCCCTCGCGGTACTCAATCTCGAGCCAATGACTCCTCGACTTGGTCAACATGACAATCGCACCGCCCACCGGGGCGGTAAAGATTGACTCTTCGTTAATTCGGTGCTTCTTGGTGTACTCGTACGCGCACTTATAGATCTCATCGTAAGGGATGCTCACCGCCGGACCCTTCACCGGCTGCACTTCGATTGCCTTGTGCTCGTCGCTAAAGGTCAGGACAGCCTTGGTGAGTCTACCTTTGGAGTCGGGTGCCGCAACGCGGCTGAAAGAAGTCTCCTCGGCAGCGCAGAGGGTCGCACCAAGAAAGATAACGAGGACAGCAGGAACGATTCTTTTCACGTTGCTGAAAGTATATCGAAAGTCGAATCAAAAGCCCGAAAATGAGCGGGAAACCCTTTTCTCGCGGGTGCCCCATTTCTCCCTGTCTTTGCGAGAAATGGGAATTCCATCCCGTTCCGCCGAAAGCTGACGCCTGAAAGCTGCTTCCACTAAAATCAAACGTTCCACGTCGATTCCATGGCCCTCAGAGAATCAGAGGCGATCGTGCTGCGCAGCTATCCGTTGCGCGAGGCCGATCTGCTGGTCACGCTCTTCACGCGCGCGGAGGGCAAAGTTCGCGGGGTGGCGCGGTCGGCGAAAAAGTCGAAGCGGCGATTCGGCGGGGCCCTCGAGCCTCTCACCTACGTGCGCGCATTCTATGACGTGCGTGAGCGCCAGGAGTTGGCGCGCCTTGATGCCTGTGAAGTGATCGAGTCTCCCATGGCCTCGGAGGTCAGCTATGCGCGCGCGGTGGCGCTGGGACACATTGCCGAATTGCTCGACGAACTGCTGCCCGAGCACGAGGCCAACGACGCCATCTTCCGCCTGACGCTTTCGGTGCTGCATGTGCTGACAGGCCCGGAGGTGTGGATGCCTGTGACATATTTCGAATTGTGGCTGACGCGGCTGGTCGGGTTCCTCCCAGAATTGACGGAGTGCATCGTCTGCGGCCGCGGCCTCAACGGGAGCCGCGCCTATTTCCACGCTTTAGCCGACGGGCTGATGTGCCCCGATGACAAGCGACTGGCTTCGTCCGAAATTTCCAGCGAATCGCGAACACTGGCCTCGCAAATGTTTCGCGCTCCGGTGGAAACCTTCGCGGGCACCCCTTGGCCAAAGTCGCAGGCCGCCGACCTGCGGAAATTTCTGATTCAAATCCTGCAGCGGCATATTGAGAAGAAGCTCGTTACCGCGGGCATGCTGGAGAAGGGCGCATTCTAGCCGAAATTGGGATCAAGACCCATTGTTTCGTCAAGTCTACTTTCGTTTACTTTCCGGGCTAAAAACGTACCCGAAAGTAGACATCTTTTCCACAACCTAACTCTAGTCCTCTCAACGCGGGTGGAAAATATCAATGACTTGCAGCGTTTTTTCTCGCCGTTATCCACAGTGTTCCTGCAGGAACGTTCCAAACGCAAAGGCTGACGGCTGCCGCCCGCTTCCATTACAATCGGGAATTACCCGCTGAGCTCCGGCTGCGTTGTAGGAGTTCGAATCACCACTCGCATTCTGGGTTAAGCTAAGAGCCAAAAAGCTAATAGCTAAGAGCTGAATTCTTGAATCCATCCTCGCCCAATCCGCTGACTTTTCAGGAACTCGTCCTACGCCTGCAGACTTTCTGGGCGGAGCGCGGATGCGTGCTGCAACAACCGTATGACGTTGAGGTCGGAGCAGGAACCATGGCGCCGGAAACGTTTCTGCGGGTGCTGGGGCCGAAGCCCTATAAGGTCGCCTATGTGCAGCCGTCGCGGCGTCCGGCGGACGGGCGCTATGGGGAGAATCCCAACCGGCTGTTCAAGCACATGCAACTGCAGGTGATCCTGAAGCCGCCGCCGGAAAACGTGCAGGAGTTGTACCTGGAGTCGCTGGGCGCGATTGGGATTGATCTGCGCCAACATGACATCAAGTTCGAAGAAGACAATTGGGAGGCTCCGACGCTGAGCGCGTGGGGCGTGGGCTGGCAGGTCATGCTCGACGGCCTCGAGATCACGCAGTTCACCTACTTCCAGCAATGCGGCGGCCTGGATCTGTTTCCAATTTCGGCGGAGCTGACCTACGGATTGGAACGCATTGCGGCATTTCTACAGGATGTAGATTCAATCTACGACATCGTCTGGGCGCGGGATCCTGAGTCGGGCAGCGCGATGAAATATGGTGATGTGCGCTTGGCCGATGAGCTTCAGTTTTCGGTCTACAATTTCGAGGCCGCCGACGTCGAGAAAGCCTGGAAACATTTTGAGTTGTATGAGGCGGAGTGCAAGGCCTTGCTGGAAGAGTATGCGGCGTTGGCAAAAGATCAAAATCCCCGCCCTGTCTCTCCAAACGACGGAGAGATAAGAGCGAGGCAGCCGGGACTGGCTTGCGATGCGGCGCGCTTTCCGGTGCTCGCTGCTTACGACCTGTGCTTGAAATGCTCACACCTGTTTAACATTCTGGATGCTCGTGGGGCGATTTCAGTGACCGAGCGCGTCCGCGTGATTGCGCGCGTGCGGGCGCTTGCTGTGGGCATCGCGAAGGCCTGGGTGGATCAGCAGAAGGCAGAGTCAGCGGCGAAGTCCGACGATCCTGAACCCGTTCGCGAGATACAACCGAAGAGAGAGAAGAAGCTGGTGTCGGCGGCGATCTAGCGGTTCCCGGATTTTGTCATCCTGAGCGGAGTGGAAACTTGCGAAGCGAAGTTTCCACGCAGTCGAAGGATCCCTGCGCGCGGGCTCGAAGTCGGCGGTCGCGAGACGTTCTATTTCGGACGTCGCAGGAAAACGGGAAATGGCGGGAGAGTCGGAAAGTGAAAGGAATCCTTCGACTGCGCAGAACGATTCGCTTTGCGAATCATTCTGCTTCGCTCAGGATGACAATTTGATTTGTGATTGCGGTGACGATGGCGCACTTGAAAAGCTTGCGATAATTAGCAAAAAACTTCCATCATGCCAGACTTCTTATTAGAAATCGGGTGCGAAGAGATTCCGGCTCGGATGATCGACGCAGCCTCGCAAGAATTACGCGAGCGTGTCGCTGCGCTTCTGAGCCGCGAGCGTCTCTCGGGCGGCGAGGTCACCCATTTTGATACGCCGCGGCGACTGGCGGTGACAGTGGCTGGGATCGCCGCTTCCCAAGCCGACCAGACGGAGCAGGTCATCGGCCCTTCGGTGAACGTTGCTTACAAGGATGGTCAGCCGACTCCGGCCGCGCATGCCTTTGCGAAGAAGGCTGGCGTGGATGTGGCGAAGCTGGAAAGGGTTTCTACTGCAAAGGGCGAGTACCTGGCGGCTAAGGTGACGAAGAAAGGTCGCAGCGCGGCCGAAATTCTCGCTGAAGGCTTGCCCAAAGAACTCTCCACAATCTACTGGCCTAAGAACATGTACTGGCGCAAGCCGAACGAACGCTTCGTGCGTCCGGTGCGCTGGCTGGTTGCAATGCTCGATGGGGAGACGATTCCGCTCGAGTTTGACGGCATTCGCGCTGGGAACCATTCGCGCGGGCATCGGATTCTGACATCCGGCACGGTGACGATTCCGCGGGCCGGTTCGGCGTATGTGGAGTCTCTACGAACAGCTAAAGTGTTAGGCCGGGCCGACCGCGAGCACCAGATTCGCAAAGCTTTGGACGCAGCCACCCGCACCGTTCAGGGAGCACGCTGGCGCGAGGACAAATCGTTGCTCGAGACAGTCGTGAACCTGACAGAATTTCCTTCAGCCATTCTGGGCACTTTCGATCCACGATTTCTGGCGCTGCCTGAAGAGGTGCTGGTGACGGTCATGCGCGATCACCAGAAGTATTTCGCGGTGGAGGATGCAGGCGGCCAGCTGGCGCCATATTTTCTGGCTGTGCTGAATACCGATAGCGATCCGCAGGGGCTGATCCGGCATGGCAACGAGCGCGTGTTGCGCGCGCGCTTCAACGATGCGCGCTTCTTCTGGGAGACCGATCAGAAGAAATCGTTGCTAGAGCGCCTGGATTCGCTGAAGCATGTGACCTTCCAGAAAGATCTGGGCAGTTATTTTGATAAAACGCAGCGCGTGCAGCGCTTGTGCAGTTGGCTGAGCGAGATCCTCAAACAGAGCGGGATCGCGGTGAGGCCGGGAGTCATTCACAAGGCGACGTGCCTGTCGAAGACGGATTTGACCACGGAACTGGTAAAGGAATTTACGGAGTTGCAGGGAATTGTAGGCGGGCTGTATGCGCGGGCGCAGCAATTGGATCCGACCCTGCCCGAAGCCACGCGGCTTGCCATCGCGGACGCGATCTACGATCACTATAAGCCGGAGTCGACCGACGACGACGTGCCCCGCTCGATCGAGGGCGCCGTGCTTTCGATCGGCGACAAGGCCGATACAATTGCCGGGATGTTTGCTCTGGGGTTGGTGCCGAGCGGATCGAAAGATCCCTTCGCGCTGCGGCGTCAGGCGAATGGGATCGTGAAGATCATCGCTGAGAAACGATTGCCGTTGCGCTTGGGTGAACTAATGCGCGATGCGCGCGCGGGATATCAGGGTGCGGAAGCGGAAGCGAAGTTCGTTACGGACGAAAGGTTTGTCGAGTCGGTCGCACTGTTCTTCCGTGAACGCTTGGAGTTCTACCTGAAGGATGTGTGCGGTTATGCGTACGATGTAGTGAACGCCGTGCTAGGAGCGGACGCAGACGATGTAGTGGACGCGGTGCAGAGGGCCGAGGCGGTGAAACAGGTTCTGCACATGCCGGAGTTTCAAGCGATCGGCTCGGCTTGCAAGCGTATGCGGAATATACTGAGGCAAGCTGCGGAAAAGGGCATTGCACCCGCTACGCGGTTTGAGTATCTGCCGGACTCAGCCGCCGAAGAAAAGACTTTGATGGCTTATATGGAGCGGACCGGCGAACGGGTTGAAGATCATCGCGGCCGCAAAGAATACCTGGAAGCTTTGCGGCTGCTCTCCACGGCACGGGAACCGGTCGACCGATTCTTCGACAAGGTCATGGTGATGGTCGACGATCAGCGAGTGCGGGCGAACCGGCTGGCCCTGCTGCGGACATTGCTGAAAGAGTTCTCCACGATTGCGGATTTTTCCGAGATCGTGACCGATGGGAAGGTGTGATTTCAGTCGTCCCAACGGCTCTGGGGTTTCTGGCTAATTGATCGCAGCGGTGAAGCGCTGCGCCACCCAAAATCGAAATGGAATAATCAGATTCAATTCGCAAATCGCGAGGCAAAGGACTCATCTATGGCGACGATTACTCTCCCCGAAGTTGAAGCGCAGGAAACCAAGAAGAAGGCCGCAACCCAATACGTATATTCTTTCGGCGGCGGCAAGGCCGATGGCAACGGCAAGATGAAGGACGTGCTCGGCGGCAAGGGCGCCGGGCTGGCCGAGATGACCAATGCCGGGCTGCCTGTTCCTCCCGGCTTCACGATTCAGACCGAAGCCTGCCGCGAATTCATGCGTACCGGCGCGGCGTCAAAAGAAGTTGATCGTCAGATGGACGATGCGCTGGCGAAGCTGGAAGCGCTGCAGGGGCAGAAGTTGGGCACGGGTGACAATCCGCTCCTGGTGAGCGTGCGCTCAGGCGCGAAATTTTCCATGCCGGGGATGATGGACACGATTCTGAACTTAGGCTTGAACGATAAGAGCGTGGAAGCGCTGGCGAAGCGTAGCAACAATCCACGGTTTGCGGCGGACTCCTACCGGCGGTTGATTCAGATGTTCGGCAACGTGGTGCTCGACATCGAGAAGTCCGCGTTCGATGAAGTGTTCGACGCTAAGAAGAAACAGAAGAAGACCAAGCTCGACACCGATCTCGACGCCAAGGCCCTTCAGGAAGTTATCGCCGAGTACAAGAAAGTCGTCAAGAAGCACGCCAAGCGCGACTTTCCGCAAGATCCGCGTGAACAACTCGTGATGGCCCGCGATGCTGTATTCCGTTCCTGGCAGAACGACCGCGCCAAGCACTATCGTCGCATCAACAACATTGACGACATGCTGGGCACGGCGGTGAATGTGCAAGCTATGGTTTACGGCAATCTCGGCGACACCAGCGGCACCGGCGTGGGTTTCACGCGCAATCCCGCAACCGGCACGAAGGAGTTCTACGGCGAATTTCTGATGAATGCGCAGGGCGAAGACGTGGTCTCAGGTGTGCGCACTCCGGTTCCGATTCTCGAACTGCAGAAGGTCATGCCGAATGTCTACGATCAGCTTCGCGAAATCACCACGCGGCTGGAAAAACACTATAAAGACATGCAGGATTTCGAATTCACAATCCAGGACGGCAAGCTCTACATGCTGCAGACGCGCAACGGTAAGCGTACAGGGCTGGCCGCGGTGCGGGTGGCGATTCAGATGGTGGAAGAAGGACTGATTACGAAGGAAGAAGCGATCTTCCGCGTCGAACCAAATCAGCTGTATGACTTCCTGGTGCCGCGCCTTGATGAGAAGAGCACGAAGGTGGAAGTTCTGGCGACCGGGTTGCCGGCTTCCCCAGGAGCCGCTGTCGGCCGAATCGTGTTCACCGCAGATGAAGCAGTCAAGATGGCGGGGCACGACACGACGAAGAATCCTGTGATTCTGGTGCGCGCTGAAACGACGCCGGAAGACATTCATGGCATGGAAGTCGCCAAAGGCATTCTCACTTCCCGCGGCGGCATGACCAGTCACGCTGCGGTGGTAACGCGGGGAATGGGCAAATGCTGCGTGGCGGGAGCAGGCGACATCGACGTGAACGAGAAATCTCGTGAGATGAAAGTAAAGGGGAAGACCTTCAAAGAAGGAGACTGGATCTCACTCGACGGAACTACCGGCCGCGTGATCAAAGGAAAGCTGGGCACGCTCGATCCTTCGCCGGATGATCCGGAGCTGCAGAAGTTCATGCAGTGGGCCGATCCTCATCGCAAAATGAAAGTCCGGGCCAATGCCGATATTCCTCGCGACGCCATCCAGGCTCGGGCGTTTGGAGCGGAAGGAATCGGGCTGTGCCGCACCGAGCACATGTTTTTCGGCGAAGACAAAATTCGTCACATGCGCGCCATGATTCTGGCGGACAACGAGAAGGACCGGCGCGCCGCATTAAAGAAATTGTTGCCGCTGCAGCGCAAGGACTTTGAGGGCGTCTTCAAAGCAATGGACGGCTTGCCGGTGACGATCCGCACGCTCGATCCGCCGCTGCACGAGTTCCTGCCCCGCCGAGAAGATTTGATGGTGGAAATTGCTACGCTTCCCCACGCCGACGCGAAAGAGAAGAAAGCACTGGTGGAAAGATATTCCGACTACGGCGCAAAAAGTGTAGGCGATCTGAAAAAACTTCTACCCGCGTTGCTGGCGCGTGTGGAACAGTTGCACGAATTCAATCCCATGCTTGGACATCGCGGTTGTCGCCTCGGCATCACGTATCCGGAAATTACGGAGATGCAGGCTCGCGCCATTTTCGAAGCAGCGGTCGAGGTCTCGAAAAAAGGTGTGAAGGTATTGCCCGAGGTCATGATTCCGCTGGTAGCCACAGTGAAGGAAATGGCGAACCAGGCGGCCATCGTGCGGCGGGTGGCGGACGAAGTATTCAAAGAAAAAGGAACAAAGGTCGAGTACATGGTCGGCACGATGATCGAATTGCCGCGCGCGGCGCTGGTGGCGGACGAGATCGCGAAAGAGGCGGAGTTCTTCTCCTTCGGCACGAATGACCTCACGCAGACGACATTCGGCTTCTCGCGCGACGACGTGAACAAGGTGCTTCCGACGTATCTTGCCGAGGGCATTCTGAAGCAAGATCCGTTCGCGGCGCTGGACCAGGAAGGCGTCGGACAACTAGTGAAGATGGCAACCGAACGCGGGCGGAAGACGCGGCCTACGCTCAAAGTAGGCATCTGCGGAGAACACGGGGGCGAACCGTCGTCCGTAGAATTCTGCTACCGCACCGGCTTGAACTATGTTTCGTGCTCGCCGTTCCGGGTTCTGACGGCGCGACTGGCCGCGGCGCAGGCCGCGGCGGTGGAGACGCTCAAGGTCGAGGGCGGACGAACGAAGTAGAACCTTGAAGCACAAAGGGCACGGAGGAACACAGAGTAAATCTCGATCTCTGTGAGCCGCTGTGCGGTCTGTGGCTATTGGACTCTCTGCAGGCGCGCGATCAGTTTCTGAGGAAGGCTCTCCTCCGACTCCGACCACAAGCGCCGCGAGGTGGCACGCGTATTCATCTCCGCCTTCTTTGTAAACTCGACCAGCTTTGTCACGTTATCGCGAATCTTAGCCTGAGTTTGTTCGGTGAGTTCAATATTTTCCTGAACGAAAAGCGAGTCGAGGCCGAAATCAATTTCAACGTGTCCGGTTTCCTGATACGTTCCGTTGTCGAATTCTTCTCCCTGCACGATGAACCTGACCAGGCTCGGTATCCGGAGCCACTCGTGGCCGCCAGGGTGGGGTGTCCAAAGATCCCAGTACGCATCGAAAACGTAAGCGTAGTCGTCGTGAATGAGATCGGCGGCGACCACGACCGCTTCTTCCGGTGCGATTCCGGGCGAGAAGCGGCGCTCCAGCACGCTGGCTTCGTTCCATGATACAGGTTGCACCGCAGCGTAAGTGATCCCAGGACGCTGCTCCGAGAAAGGAAACTGCTGCAGGACGGCGAACATGTGGGGCAGCATCGCCGGACCGGAGAAGTCCGGAAACCAGAGGCTGAGATATAGCGGATCAGACATAGATTCCGAGAATCCCCGTTGGCCGCGGAGCCTCCCGTCATCATTGTAATGCGCAGTGAAGCAGTTTTGCCGCGCAGGGACGCGACGGGTTTTCCGATTTGGGTGTACGGCCGAATAAATTGGTCCAGCGGCTGGGACCGACATTTTTTGACACTCAGTTAGGCGGCTGCTAACATCAAAAGTTCGCTGGCACTCCTGCCTCAGCGTCGTCCCCGTCGTCTAGCCTGGCCTAGGACATCGCCCTTTCACGGCGGTAACACGGGTTCAAATCCCGTCGGGGACGCCAAATCAAATCAACGTTTTACACGGAAACCTCATCTGCATCGCGATACACAGAAAATACACGCTCTTTCGGCCGAATCATACCTACAACTTTGCTTTGCGCGGCCCGCTTGTCGGGCCCGAGAGCTTGGGTGTAGGTATCCAGCGTCATCCTTGACGTTGA
>Ga0073928_10002658_pt1 | contig 30111 bp, 28 predicted proteins | sample PaiPotPPA55metaG_FD_76969 | JGI IMG/M metagenome (GOLD analysis project Ga0073928, IMG submission 76969) | Iron sulfur acid spring bacterial and archeal communities from Banff, Canada, to study Microbial Dark Matter (Phase II) - Paint Pots PPA... ...
GCGGGCGCTGCGGCGGCCGGAGGGGGCGTGGGAGCCGGCGCGGCGGCTGGAGCTGCCTGCGGCTTGGCTGCCGCAGCGGGAACGGGCCCGGCCCTGGTTTCGGCCGCGGCCGGCGTGGAGGCGGCGACCTTGGGCGCAGGCGCGGGCGCCTCTGGGGTCGCAGTCACACTACCGTCCTTTCCGTTTGCTGCCTCGCCGGGGGCGCCGACCTCGACCACCGCGATCTCCGCGCCAGCCTGGACCGTCTCTCCTTCTTTGGCGAGGATCTCTTTGAGGATCCCGGTCACCGGCGCCGGGACCTCGGCGGAGACCTTGTCGGTGTCCACCTCCAGCATCGGCTCGAACTCGACGACCTTGTCGCCGGGCTTGACCAGCCACTTGGAGATCGTCCCTTCGTGGACCGACTCGCCGAGCTGCGGCATGACCACGCGCGTTGTCGCCATCAGAACGCGGCCAGCTCGCGCAGCGCGCGCGTGATCTTCTCCGGGTTCGGCATGAACTCCTCTTCCATCGCCGGCGCGTAGGGCATCGACGGCACGTCAAGGCCGCCCAGCCTCTTCACCGGCGCGTCCAGCCATTTCCATGCCTCATCGGCGATCAGGGCCGCGACCTCTGAGCCGATCGACACGCTGAAGTTGTCCTCGTACAGGACCAGGCACTTTCCCGTCTTGCGCGCGGAGGCGATGATCGCGTCCTTGTCCAGCGGATACACCGTGCGGAGGTCGACTATCTCGACGCTGGCGCCCTCCTGCTCGAGCACCTTCGCCGCCTCTGTGGCGTAGTGCACCATGAGGCCGTAGCAGAACACCGAGATGTCGGTTCCCTCGCGCGCTGTGCGCGCGACCTGAAGCGGGATCAGGTACTCGCCCTTCGGTACGGCCTCCTTGTACATCCGGTACAGCCGCTTGTGCTCGAAGAAGAGGACCGGGTCCGGATCGCGGATCGCCGCGAGCAAAAGGCCTTTGGCCTCATACGGGCCCGACGGGATCACGATCTTCAAGCCTGGGGTCGCGAAGCGCGCCTCGATCGACTGCGAGTGATACAGCGCGCCGTGCGCGTGCCCGCCCATCGGCGCGCGCACCACCATCGGCACCGACCAGTCCCCGTCAGTCCGATAGCGATACTTCGCCGCCTCGTTGGTGATCGCGTTGAAGGCGAAATGCGCGAAGTCGGCGAACTGCATCTCGGCCACAGGCCGCTTGCCGGCGACCGCGAGGCCCAACGCCACGCCAGCGATGGACGACTCCGCAAGCGGAGTGTCGATCACGCGGTGCTCGCCGAACTTCTTGTGCAGGCCGTCGGTGACCAGAAAGACGCCGCCCTTGGGGCCCACGTCCTCGCCCAGCACCATCACCCGCTCGTCACGCTCCATCTCCTCCGTGAGGCAAGACCGCAGCGCCGCGACCATGTTCATCTCTTCCGTCTCGACGCCCGCGGCCGGTTCGATCGCCTTGGGCGCGTCAAGCCCGTAGACGTTCGTGTGCGCGTTCGCTGCCGGCGCGTCTGGTGACGCGACACCGTCGCTGGTGGCCTTGCTGACCTCGTCCTTGACGCGCTCCTCGTACTGGGCGACCTCCTTGGCGGTCAGGACACCCTCGTCGAGCAGCCGTTTCTTGAAGCGCTCCAGGCAGTCGTTCTCGGCGAGCCGGTCGATCTCCTCCTGCGTGCGATAGCGCCGCTGGTCGTCCTCCGACGAGTGCGCGCCCAGGCGATCGACGAGGCACTCGATCAGGGTCGGCCCCTCGCCCGCCCGGGCCCTTGCAATGGCCTCCTTGGCGACGTGGTAGCACGTTACGGGGTCACGTCCGTCGACCGTCACGCCGGGGAAGCCGTATCCGGACGCGCGCTGCGCCGCGTACTCGATCGCGTACTCCTTGCGCATCGGCGTCGAGATTGCGAAGCCGTTGTTCTCGCACACGAATACTTCCGGCAGCTTGTGGATCGCGGCGAAGTTGAACGCCTCATGGGCGTCACCCTCCGACCCGGCGCCTTCGCCGTAGCAGGTCATCAGGACCTTGTCGGTTCCGTCCATCTTCAGGGCGTACGCAACTCCAGCGCCGCGCACCATCTGAGCCGCCACCGGCGACCCGCCGGACGTGATGTTGTGGCGGGAATCGGAGAAGTGGCCGGGGGTCTGCTTGCCGCCAGAGGCAGGGTCGGCGGGTTTGGCCAGGACCGCGAGCATCAGGTCCAGCGGTGTCATGCCCATGCGCATGCACAGCACGACGTCGCGGTAGTACGGCGCGAGCCAGTCGTACTTGGGCTTGAGCGGCCAGCTGACCCCGATCTGCGCGGCTTCGTGACCGGCGCAAGAGATGATGAATGGCGCTCGCCCCTGGCGGTTCAAGACCTGGAACCTGTAGTCGATGTGCCGGCCCAGCAGGATGTAGTTGAACCACTCCTTGAGCGTCTTCTCGTCGATGTCGGTGTCGCGCCAGTCGACCGCTTCCTGGAAACGCCAGTCAGGGCTGAACGCCGAACCCCTGGTCTTGACCGATTGCGCCATCGAGTGCGCTAGATGTGGATCGCGTGGCCGTCTACGGCCATCGCGGCTTCCATCACGGCCTCGCTGAGGGTCGGGTGGGGGTGGATGTTGCGGCCGAGCTCCCAGGCGTCGCCCTGGAAGAGCTGCGTCAGCGCGGGTTCGGCGATGAGCTCTGTGGCGCTGGGCCCGACGATGTGCGCGCCTAGCAGGCGGCCGCTCTTGGCGTCGCCCACCATCTTCACGAAACCGGCCGTCTCGCCATGGATGATCGCGCGCCCGAGCGCGGTGAACGGGAACTTGCCGATCTTCACCTCGTGCCCCTTCTCCCGCGCCTGCTTCTCGGTCAGGCCGACCGATGCGATCTGCGGGTGCGAGTAGGTGCAGCGCGTGACCAGCTCCTGCTCCATGGGCGCGAGCCTCTGGCCCGCGATGTCCTCTGCGGCGACGATGCCCTCATGCGACGCGGCGTGCGCCAGCAGGTAGCCGCCGACGACGTCGCCGATGGCGTGGATCGACTCGACCGATGTACGCATCCACTCATCGACCTTGATGAAGCCGTTGGGATGGGTGGTCACGCCCACTTGCTCGAGCCCGATGTCTTTCGACCGCGGCCCGCGACCCACAGCGACCAGGAGCTGCCGCGCCCAGACCTCGCCCTGCTCGGTTTCGACGCTGACTCCGTCGCGCGCCTTTTTGGCGCCCTTGACCTTGACCCCGATGCGGCAGTCGATGCCGGCCTTCTTGAAGGAGCTGAGCATCTCCTTCGAGATCTCCTCGTCCTCCAGCGGCACGAGCCGGTCCATGCCCTCGAGCAGCGTGACCTTGACGCCGAGCTGGCTGTACAGGGTGGCGAACTCGACGCCCACCGCCCCCGCGCCGATGATGCAGATCGACTCCGGGACCCGATCCGACAGGGTTGCGTGGTCGGACGAGATGATGAACTGCCCGTCGAACTCGATGCCGGGCAGCGCCTTGACATTCGAGCCGGTGGCCACAATGAGGTTCTTCGCCTTCAGCTGCTGGGCTCCAACCTCCACTGTGTTGCGGTCGCGCAGGCGCCCGGCGCCGTGGACGATCTCGATCTTGTTCTTCTTCATCAAGAACTGGACGCCTTTGAACAGCTGGTTCACAACGCCGTCCCGCCGGGTCGCGATGGCCTTGTAGTCGTACGTCACCTTATCGGCGCCGACCCCGAACTCCTGGCCTCGAGTGGAGACGCGGTGGTAGAGCTCGGACGACTCGAGGAGGACCTTGGTGGGGATGCAGCCGATGTGCAGGCAGGTGCCGCCCAGCTTGTCCGACTCGACGAGCGCGACCTTCAAGCCAAGCTGGGAGGCGCGGATGGCCGCCGGGTAGCCGCCCATGCCGCCACCCAGGATCACGAGATCGAAGTCGTTCGCCACTTGAACCTAGTGTAGGGAGGCAACCAACCTCAGCAGAGGATCAGCGGTACATCGATGCCGCCAATCGCGCGGTAACCATCCGTGGCCAGGTCCTGGAGGTGCAGCGAGGAGCCAGAGAGGGCGTGCAGCCGCGACTCCGGGCCGAGCCGCAGCCAGCCTGAGTACGTGCGGCCTGGCGCGAACGCCATGGGGAACTGGGTCGAGCGCCGGTAGTCCGACCGCGCCTGCGGCGACCCGTATTGGCGCACCTCCACGGTCTGCGACCACTCGACCGGCTCGGAGCCTCCGTTCTGGAACCGGACCTCGACCCACACGTCCCCAGAGGTGTCAACGGCGCATGAGTCCACGTTGAAGTCGAAGCTTCCGAAGCTCCCGCCGCCCTGCAGCGGTGTCAGGGTCTTGATCACAGGGCCGCCGCTGCCTGTTGGTGGGGCAGCGGCCGGGATCACAGTGAGCGCCAGTCCGCCGATGGAAAGCGCGGCGAAGGTCCCGATGGTGGCCCAGCGCAGCCGCGGCGACGGAAGCTCCACCCAGAGCCCGGCGGCCACGAGCGCGATCACCGCGCAAAGCCCCGCGTAGGCCAGTCGGCCGGGCGCGTTGAAGGCGGCCAGGACGGGCGAGGTCACGGCGACCAGGCCCGCGCCGGCGGCGGCGAGCGCGAGCAGGAGCAGGGCCGGCCGCGCGACGCCGAGGGAGGGTCGGCGGCCGGCGCGCGCCAGGCCGGCGAGGGCGAGCGCCGTGAGGAAAGCGGCCAGGAAGGCCAGCGGCACCGCGCCGGGAAGCGACACGAAAGGGTCGCCCGTCCAGAAGGTCACGAAGGCGTGGAGCGTTGAGACGCTCCAGAAATCCAGGCTTGCCGTCCGCGCCGGGAACGCGGCCATGGCGAGCTGCTCCCTGGTCGTGATGGCCTCGCCGTAGATCGCGAGGTTGGACACGATCCAGGGGACGAAAAGGGCGCCGGAGATCGCGAACGCGGCCACCAGGGACCGCACGCCGCCGCCGCGCTGCCGCTGCAGGAGCGCGACCGCCAGCGCCGGCACGAGCCCGACAGCGGTCGTCTTGGTGAGCAGCGCCGCCCCGAACAGCAGGCCAAGCAGCACGACCCGGCGCCGGCTCCACGATCCGCTGACCGCGACCAGGACGCAGGTGGCGCCGAGGACGCTGACGAGAACGTCGTTCGTGACGCTGGTGAGATTCAATGCGACCCCGGGGAGCACGGCTGTCAGCAGCGCGGCGCCCCAACCCAGGGCGCGGTGGCCGGGCCAGAGGGCCAGCGCGATGAGCAGGCTCAATGGTGCGAGCAGGGCGGCCAGGAGCGCGTCGAAGACGCGGACCGCATAGAGCGCGCCCACCGGGCCGCCCAAAGCATCACCCGCCACCCACGCCGGCAGCGCGACGGCGTAGTAAAGCGGCGGCTGGAATGCCTCGTACGAGTACTGGTAGCCGTGCCGGCGAATCCACAGGACGTGCTCCGCGTCGCTGAGGCCCTCGGGCAGGGCCTGGAAACCCGGGTCGGGATGGACATAGGTGCTGTCAACGACAAAGCCGTAGACGCCCGTGCGCTCCATGATGTCCAGCGTCTCGGGCCTGATCGTGGTCTGCGCATCGCGCGGATAGATCCCGGCCGCGTACTGCGCGATCACGTCGTAGTGGGCCGCCTCGTCGACCCGGGACCACACCGGCTGCCCCAGGGCCATCGCCAGCGCGGGAACGAGGCCGACCGCGTATGCGACCGCGAGGTGGCGCCCGCTTGGTTTCAGCCCAACCTCGTGACGCTCAGCACGTCGCTGAAGTCGTCCGTCCAGACCGGAAAATTCGGGTCTGGAGCGAGATGGTGCCAACCTGGCCGGCCTGGCAGGTCGCCCAGGTCGGACACGCTGCGCGACATGACCACCCAGTCGGAAGGAAACGTGCCCGCGGCAGCCTGCGTGGATGTGACCTGCGTATCCGCGCGCTCCGAGCATGTCAGGGCGAGCGCTGAAGCCTCGCCGGCAAGGATGGGCGCCAGGTTCACGAACTTGTTGGAGATGTTGAAGAGGAGAACTCCACCGGGCCGGAGCTTGCTCATGTACAGCTGCAGCGCCTCGCGCGTGAGCAGGTGGACAGGGACGGCGTCCGAGCCGAACGCGTCCAGGACGATCAGGTCGTAGCTGTGGTCTGGAGCCTTCGCGAGGGTGAGGCGCCCGTCGCCGAGCACGATTCCCGCCTGGGGCGTGCAGTCGCGCATGAAGGTGAAGAGGCTGGGGTCCAGCGCGATGTGGATCATGACGGGGTCGATCTCGTAGAAGGTCCAGCGCTGTCCAGGCTTGGCGTAGCAGCCTATCGCCCCCGCGCCGAGTCCGATCACCGCGATGTTCCATGTGGGGTCGACGGATTGCTCGGCGTTGAAGAGATCTCCGACGGGGCTGCTCTCCGAGTAGTAGGAGGACGGCTTGTCGCGGTTGGCCGGATCCATCAGCTCGAGGCCGTGGATGGTGCCGCCATCGATGAGAGCGTGGCGTGCGCCCACGGGATCGCTCACCACCTTGTGCACGCCGAAGAAATCGCGCTCCTGAAAGATGGACGGCTGCGAGCCAAGCGGCAGCAGGCTGAGGCCAAGCATCGCGGCGGTGGCCAGGCCGAAACGCGTGGGGCGCCAGGAGAACCCTGCTGACACCACCGCCGGGATCGCGAAGACGACCAGGACGCGCACGAAGTCGGAAGCGGTCGTGGTCCCGGTGAGGACCGAGCGGTTCAGGGTGCTCAGGACACCGGTGCCTGACATGACGGCCACGACGATCAGCAGCCCCGCGGCCATAGCCGCGGGAAGGGCGAAGTCCGCGATCCGTGCCCGCCGGGTGCCTGTAGCGGCCAGGGCCGGTCTCACCAGGGCCACGGCGATGATCGCGATCGGGTACTCGAAGAAGTCGTTGAAGACCATCGGCGCCACCACCGCCGTGAACAGGCCGCCGGCGGCGCCCCCGACCGCCACCCACCAGTAGAACTCGGTCAGGTGCCGGGGGTGCGGCCGATCGGCGGCCAGCTCACCGTGGCACAGCAGCGCCGCGAGGAAGAACGCGCCGAAATGAAGCAGGGCCAGCAGATAGAGCGGGCCGCTGCCGCCGAGCAGGACCATGCCGAGCAGGGGCAGCGCGTAGAACGGAAAGGCGCGATTGAGCAGGCGGCGCGAGATGAGCGGGCGGCGGGCGAAGACGATCGCGAAGGAGAAGAGGTAGAGCGCGAGCGGGATCACCCAGAGCAGCGGGATCGGGCGGATGACGGTCGTGAAGTACGACGTGACCGCCAGCATCCATGTCGACGGGATCGCCGCCAGCACCACCCAGCGCGCCCGGCGGCGCCAGGTGATGGGCTTGTCCTCGATGGCCGGCGCCGGTTCGGTGCCCGTGATGGGCTCCGCCGCCGGGATCACCGATCCCTTCCAGCGCGCCCACGCGACAGTCAGGAGGCAGAGCACGACCAGGACGAGGTAGGCGAAGTAACCCAGGCGCCACAGCTGCGCCTGGGCGTGCAGGCCGAGGAAAGGCTCGATGACCGCCGGGTAGGCGAGGAGGCCGAGCGCGCTGCCCAGGTTGCTCGCCCGGTACAGGAAGTAGGGATCGCCGGAATGCGGATGGCCGGTGCGCGAGAACCAGTGCTGGATCAGCGGCGAGGTCGTCGAGAGGACGAGGAAGGGTAGACCGACCGTCACGGTGAGCAGCAGCACCAACCACCCGACGGGGCTGCCCGATGTGGGCGGATTCCAACCAGGCAACAGGTGGATCGGCAGCACCGCCAGGGGCGAGACCAGCAACACGCCGTGGAGGAGCGCCTGCCACCGCCACCTCAGCCGCATCGCCAACCAGTGGGAGTACCCGTAGCCGGCGAGGAGGACCGCCTGGAAAAACAGGACCGAGGTCGTCCAGACCGCGGGAGTGCCGCCCGCCAGGGGCAGCACCATTTTCGCGACCATCGGCTCGACCAGGAAGAGAAGGAAGGCGCTCGCGAAGATGGAAAGCGCAAAGACCACGAGCACGACGCCGGTGATCCCGGCCGGCCCGATGGGCAGCCTCGGTTGTGGGTTGTCGCGACCGGCAGAGGCCGGCCGGTCGAGAACTGCCGGCCGCTGCATGCGGGCGAGCCTAGCGGATCGGACCCCGAATTTAGGCTGGTTGCCCGCGCGGGCTCAACGGCAGCCGCTGCGTTCGAGGTTCGTGCGCGCAGCGGCGTACGCGGCGATGTCCGTCACCGGCCGGGGCGGCGCCGGGTCGCCGTATCGGTCCACGGCCCGGTAGTAGAGCGACGGCCGGGCCAGCTGGAGCACTTGCGGATCCGGCCCCGGCCCCGCGGTCAGGCAGGGATCTCCGCGTGCGTCGTCGAGGGCCTGGAGGTCGGCTCCTTCGCGCTGCATCTGCGCCGTCTTGGCGGCCGCGAACTCGACAAGCAGCGCGCCGCTGTTGAAGCAGGCGAGGAAGACGCAGGCGACGAGCGCCGGCCGCCACGTGCCCCGCCACGGCAACGCGCGCGCGGCGTCGCCGAGCAGCAGCAGCCAGAACACCGCCCCCACGTAGACGTAGCGGCCGGCGCCCGACTGGTCGTATCCAAACTGAGCCCGGGTCAGACCGGTGACGAGGTAGAAGCTGAGCAGCCCCGCGGCGACGCTGAGCGCGAGTGGGTCCGGCCGGCGTCGCCACCAGGTCCATCCGACGGCAACCAGGCCGAGCACGAGGGCGACCGGGCCGAACCATCCTCCCTCGCCGACCAGGCCGGCTGCAGCCTCGCCCATGCCCCAGACGGCGTAGACGGGAGCGATCAGCAGGTTCCTGGGGCTTGCGGGCGGGTTGGGCTGGACACCGCCCCGGCCGACGGTCACGTACCAGGCCAGAAATGCCAGAGCAACAGGCGCGAGCCACACCAGGTCCCGCCGCCGCTCCGGGACGAGCGCCAGCGCAAGGCCTACGACGACGGCGAAGAACAGCCCGATCCCTGAAAACGAGATGGACGCCGCGGTGAGCGCGACCACGCCTGCGAGCGAACGCGCGCTGCGCGCCTGCTGGAGCAGCAGGAGGGCGCCCAGACCGCACGTGACGGAGCCCACGAACGTAATCTGAAACGCCCACAGCAGGTTCTCCCAGCCCGCACCCAGAAGGAGCAGCAGCGCCGCGGTCGCGAGCCCGACCACGTCGCCGGCCCGGCGGCGGATCAGTTCGAAGACCAGCACCGCGTTCAGGCCGTGCAGCAGCAGGAGGACCGCCATGTAGGGCGTGTAGCTGCGAAGGCCGGCGGTATTCAGCAGCACGGCGTAGATGGCGCGCGGGATGAGCGTCAGGTGCTCGTTGTGGGGCAGCAGGTAGCTCGACCATGTCCAGTCGGGAGCGTTCAGGATGAAGTCCCACTCGTCGAGATAGAAGTTGAAGCCTTTGGTCAGGAGGAGGATCCCGGCGCCGGCGAGGGCCGCCGCCGCGATCACGTAAAGGCGAGCCCACCTGACTCGCGCCCCGCCTACGGTCACGCGGGAATTGTGGAGAGGCGGGCCCTCCGCGGGCGCTCCGGAGCGCACATGAAGGCAAACCAGACCGCGATCGCGATCAGGAGCGGAAGCGGAGTGAGCGGCCAGGCCAGCTCGACCGTCAGCGCGACGACCACAAGCCAGGCGCGCTGCGAGGCGGGCGGATCGCCTTGCCAGAAGAGCCATGCGGCAGCCAGCAGCACGGTGAAGTCCTGGAGGTGCCAGTAGGTCGCGCCGAATGCGCTCGCCACGATGGCCAGAGCGAAGAGCCGGCTGTCGGCGGCATGTCGCTGCAGGTAAGCGGCGACCGCGGCCGCGACCAGCACGGCCGCCTGAAATAGGTAGCTCGCCGCGCCTGGCCCGAGGATGTAGGCGCTTGTGAAGTAGCGGTTGTTCACCAGCGATTGGGCCTCGGCGAGAAGGCTGCGGTAATCATTCAGGCCGCTCGCCCCGAGAGTAATGAGCGAGACCGCGGCAAGGACGCCGATGGTGACTGCCCAAGCGGCCAGCACGCGCCAGCGGCCCGCGGCCAGGAGCACAAGCGGCAGGGCCAGCACGAGCTGCGGCTTGAGGCTCATGCCGATGGCGAGGACGGCGCCGGCCGCATAAGGCCTTCCTGACCCGAGCAGCTTCCAGGCTGCGACCGCCGCCAGCATGACGACCAGCGCCGGCTGTCCAAACGCGATCCCGTAGAGGACCGGGTACCAGGCCACCGCGGCGACCAGCCATATCCACCGCCGCGCGCCTGAGCCTGGGGCCGCGATCCACCACGCGGCGACCAGGGCGACGAGAGAGATGAAGGTCCACGTGTAGAAGGCTCCGGCCGGCCCCAGCGGGTAGAGCGGGACCGTCACCCAGGCGAGCGGCGGCGGCGCGATGTAGCGCTGGCCATCGTTGAAGAAGACGCCGGGCCGTAGCGCGGTGAACAGCTGGTGCTGGAGCGCCAGCGAGTAGATGCGACTCCAGCCATGTTCGAAGCCGGTCCGCACGGCGATGAAGACCAGGGTGAAATCGGTGTCCAGCGGGTCGCGGGTGACGGGGAGGAGGACCCAGTAGCCCGTGATCGTCGCCACCAGGGCCAGAAACCACGCGAGGGCGGCGGCTCCGATGTTGCCGCGAGCGCGGGCGTCGAACCCGCGGCCGGTCAGCCTCGTTCGGCGAGTGGCACTGGCTTCCGCGGTTCCGGTCCGACGTATTCCGATTGCGGCCGGATTATGCGGTTGTTGACGACCTGCTCGAGCACATGAGCGGTCCAGCCGGCCACTCGCGAGGCGGCGAAGGTGGGCGTGAAGTACTCCTTGGGCAGGCCGATCGCCTGCAGCACGCCCGCCGAATAGAACTCGACATTGGTCGATTGCGGCCTTTCCGGGTGCTCCTCGTGAAGTATCCGCAAGGCGGTCTCCTCGACCTGGGAAGCCAGCGCGAAGAACTTCGGGTTCATGCGCTCGCACATGGCTTTGAGGATCTTGGCCCTGGGGTCGTAGACCCGATAGATGCGATGGCCGAAGCCCATGAACTTGACCTTGTGCTTGCGCGCCTCGCGCATCCAAGGCTCCGCGTTTTCCGGCGTCCCGATCTGCTCCAGCTGTTCCAGCACCGCCGACGGCGCTCCGCCGTGCGCCGGGCCCTTGAGCGCGCCTATCGCCCCGACCAGGCACGAGCACATGTCGGAGTCGGTGGACGCGATGACGCGGGCGGTGAAGGTGGACGCGTTCATGCCGTGGTCGGCCAGCAGCACCATGTAGGTGTTCAGCGCCCGCACCACCTCGGGCGTCGACTCGGCGCCGTTGAGCATGTAGAGGTAGTTGGCGGCGTGGCCGAGGTCGGCGCGCGGCTTGACGGGGCCGAGGCCCTGGCGGCGGCGGTGGAACGCCGCGAGCACGGTCGGGAAGGATGCGGTCGCGTGGATCGCCTGCTCGAGGGTCGGCTTTTCGAGGTGGCGGCTGATGCCCTGCACCGAAACGATGCTGCGCAGGACGTCCATCGGATCCGCATCCTCGGGCAGCGCCGCGAGCGCGGCCGACGCCGCCTCCGTGAGTGCGCGCGACTCCGACAGCTGTGCGGCCAGACCGTCGAGCTCCGCACGCTTGGGAAGGCGGCCGTACCAAAAAAGGTGCGCCACCTCTTCAAAAGACATGTCCTCGGCGAGGTCCGCGATGACGTAGCCGCGGTAAACGAGCTGTCCGTTCGCGCCGTCGACCAGGCTGATCGAGGTCTGCGCGGCGACGATGCCCTCGAGGCCTGGGACGTACTCCGACATCAGCGCTTGTCCAGCGGAAGGGGCTTCTTGCCGGGTTCGGGGCCGAGCCAAACCGAGGCCGGCCGGATGATGCGCAGGTCCTCCTCTGACTCGAGCACGTGCGCGGTCCAACCGGCCACGCGCGACGTGGCGAAGATGCAGGTGAACAGCTCCTTGGGGATGGCGGCGCCCGTGAGCACGACCGAGGCCCAGAAGTCGACGTTGGTCGCGTTCGGGCGTTCCGGATGCGCATCGTGGAGGATCTTCAGCGCCAGCTCTTCGGTGTGAGCGGCGACCTGGTGCAGCTTTGGGTCTGCGGTCTTCGCCATCTCGCGGAGGATCTTGGCCCGGGGGTCATACGTGCGATAGACGCGGTGGCCGAAGCCCGGGAACCGCGCGTGGCGCGCGTGCGCATCGATCAGCCAGGGCTCAGCGTTCTCCACTGAGCCGATCGAGTCCAGCATCGTGCGGGCCGCGAAAGTCGCGCCGCCGTGCGCGGGGCCCTTGAGCGCCCCGATCGCGCCGACCACGCACGAGGCGAGGTCGCTTCCGGTCGAGGCGATGACCCGAGCTGTGAAGGTCGAGGCGTTGAGGCCGTGGTCGGCGAGCAGCACGAGGTACTGGTCGAGCCAGTGCACGCGCTCGGTGGCGGGCACCTTGCCTTCCATCATCCAGATCAGGTTGGCGGCGTGGCTCAGCTCGTCCTTCGGCTCGATGAGGTCCTTTTTCTGGCGGCGTCGGTAAGCGCCGGCGACGATGGTTGGTATCACCGCGGTGAGGGCGACCGCCTCGGCGACGCTGGGCTTGGCGATGGTTTTGGTCGCGCCCTGGGCCGAGAGGACGGTCCGCAGGGTGTCCATCGGGTCGGTGTCGGGATCCATCGCCATCAGCGTGGCTCGGGCCGAATCCTTGAGCCGGCGTGCCGCCACCATCTCTTGACGCAGCGCGTCGAGCTGCGATCGGGAGGGCAGCGCGCCGTTCCACAGAAGGTAGGCGGTCTCCTCGTAGTTCGCGGTGGGTGCGAGATCCTCGATCAGGTAGCCGCCGCGATAGATGAGGCGGCCGTTGGCGCCGTCGACCTCGCTGACCTTCGTCTCGGCGGCAACCACACCCTCGAGACCAGGACTGAATTCAGTCACAAGACAAATCTTAGGGAGAGTGGGAGTGCGAGCCCGTGCACGGGTCCATGTGGACGTCGACCTGAACGGCCGGGACGCGGTGTTCGACCTCGTGCGCGACTGCTTGCGCGATGTCGTGCGCCTGCGCCAGCGTCGCGTCCGGTGGGCAGTCGATGTGGAGGACGGCGACCAGCTCGCGCCCGACCCAGCGGGCACGCACGTCGTGCACCCCGAGCACGCCTTTGATGCTCTTCGCGGCGGCGCTGATCTGCGCGATCACATCGGGATCGACCGCGTCCATCATCCGCAGCACCAGGCGGCCGACGGTGCCCGCGAGGATGTAGACGATCGCGATCGTCACCGCAAGGCCGGCGAGCGGATCCGCGATCGCAAAGCCCATCCATGCCAGGAGCAGCCCGGCGAATGCGCCGGCTGACACCAGGGCATCCAGCCGCGAGTGCAGGCCGTCGGCCTCGAGGGCCGTCGAACGGATCCGGCGGCCGACGCGAATCTTGTACTCGGACACGCCGAGGTTGGCGACCACGCCCACAAGCGCCGCGCCCATCGCCGGCACGGAGTTGCTGTACCCCTCGGTCGAGAGGAGGCGACCCAGCGACTCGAGGGCCGCGGCGGCCGCGGTGAACGCGATCACCAGCACGATGACCAGCGTCGCGACGTCCTCCACCCGGCCGAACCCGGAGTTGAACCGGCGCGTCGCCGGGCGTCTGGCGACCGCGAACGCGATCAGCAGCACCAGCGTGGTGAGCACGTCGCCGGCGTTGTGCAGGGCGTCGGCCAGCACGCCGGCGGAATGCCCTGCCAGCGCGGTGGCGAACTCGACGGCGGAGGCCAGCCCGAGCGCGACGGCGCTGACGATCACCGCCCGGTTGGCGTCACGATCATCGGGGAGCGAATGGCTGTGGCCACCGGTCACCGGACCATTCTCGTGCGCCGTACACTCGCGCCGTGGTCGGCCAGGCCGCACCCTCGGAAGGCAGGGCGGCTCGGGTGCTCGTCGCCGTGGCGGTCGTCTCCCTGTTCGCGATTGTCGCCGGCTACATCGCGATCATCCGCAGCCAGGGTGCGCCGCCCCCCGACAACGTCACGACCGTGCCGTTCGTGGCCGGCTACCTGCTGGCGATGGCTGGGCTTCTGGGGGTGTCGCTCGTCGAGCGCTCCGGGATCGTCAGACTCCGGCCTGCCCTGCGCGGCGCGGCTGCCGGTGGCCTGCTCCCGATGGGAGTCCTGGCGCTCATGTCGATCGGCCTGGCCATCGTGATCGTGGCCGGTCTGGCGATCGCCGCCACGGTGCTGGCGCTGACAGCGCGGCCGAGCCTCAAAGCAACCTCGTCCGCGGTGGCCGCGGCGATCGTGGCGGTGGTGGTGCTCGCGGTCGGCTTCGACATCAGCTGGCAGACGATCGTGTGCCCGGCAACCGGCCAGAGTGGTGGCACCACCGTGGGGTTGTTCGGCAATGGGACCGGCTACGAGTGCAACGACGGGGTGCTGACGATCACTTCGCACTAGCTGAAATCGGATAACGATCCAAACGGGTCCGGCGTTCCACGAGTGGGTATGAAGACCCTAGCCCTCGGAATCGCGTTGCTGGCCATATCCTGCAGCTCCGGCTCCGTCCCGGTGGCGGGTTCCACGGCTTCAGCACTCGGACCACGCCGTTCGCGAGCCCGCAAATGCAACCGACGATGGCATCCGGTGCTCGGACTCTGTGCCCGTCGATCCAGCCCGCGCCAAGGTTTAGGGCTTCGACGCCGTCGAGGCGCAACCTGGCCCTTGTCTGGGTTGGAGGGAACACGTCCGAGGTCGTGGTCCGTGACCTCACGGACATCGCTCATCCGGCAACAGTCGGCATTCTTGGCAGCGCGGACAATCCACAGTTCGTCAGCGCAAGCGAGGTCTCCTATGGCGCTCCAACCGGACTGGTAAGGGCGCCACTGGCCGGCAGTCCCACCACCACTGTCGCAACGTGTGGAAGGACACCGTTCGCGTGGAGCCCCGACGGAACCGCCGCCGCGTACATGGCCGTAACGGCCGACCCGAAGATCCAGCAACTCCACGTGGTTCGTGACGGCCGCGACTCTGCCTTGGGCACGGCACCCAACCTGTCATTCGGAGTCGGTTGTGAGGATCGGGGCTGTGGCGACAGCTGGGACATCCGCCTCCTCTACTCGCCCAACGGCTCCTATATCTTGCTCGTCGAGCAACTGCCGGTGCAGGCGTTTAGGATCTGGACTTCCGACGGACGGTTGCTCAAGAGCCTCGATGCGGGTCAGTTCACGATGTCCGTCTGGTCGGGCGACGCGCTCTACTGGCGTGACGAGAAGGGAGTCGAGACGTGGCGGGCGGGTTCTGAATCGTTGCTGCTGCCGGGAGTGAGCTGGGTCCGTCCGCATGCTTCCGCGGCCGGCGGCCAGATCGTGTACGAGACGAGGGATCCGGGTTTCAGCACGGCACATGTCTTCTTGCTCGACACGGCATCTGGGAAGGTGCGCGAGCTGAAGAGCTCGCGGAGCGAGCCCGCATTCCTGAATGCGCATCTCATCTGGTACCAGGGCGAGGTTGCATGTCCGCCCGGAAACTGCATTACGCCAACGGCGGCTACAGGAAAGAACTACATCTACGACCTGTCAGACGGGACCGAGACCCAATCGGTTATCGGCGCGGTCTTCGACGTCTGGCCCCACCCAGCCTGACCCGATTTCGAGCTAGACCATCCCCAGTTCCCACCGCGCGTCTTCGGACATGCGTTCGGGGGTCCACACCGGCTCGTAGACGATATCGACGCCGGCGTCCTTTACGCCGGGCAGCGTGAGCAGGTGGTCTCGCACGTCGGCCATCACATCGGCCGCCATCGGGCAGCCGAGCGCGGTGAGGGTCATCTTGATGTCGATGCGCTCCGGCTTGATGGCGATGTCGTAGATCAGCCCGAGATCGACGATGTTGACCGGGATCTCCGGGTCGAAGCACTGGCGCAGGACCTCGATCACGTCCTCGGGCTTGACCGTCGCGTCCGGAGCCACCTGGGTCGTCGGGGCAAATACGGTCATGGCGTTTCCATCGGCAGGCCGGCGTCCTTCCACGCCTTGGTGCCGCCGCGGAAGCTCACGACGTCCTTCACCCCCAGCGCGACCGCCATCTCGGCCGCCACGGCGGAGCGCTCGCCCACGGCGCAGACGAAGATCGTCCGGTCGTCGAACTTCTGGCCGGTCGGGTTGGCCAGGATGTTGCTGAGCACCACGTGGCGCGCGCCCGGCAGGTGGCCCTTGTTCCACTCCCAGTCCTCGCGGACGTCGACGATGTTGTAGCCGTCGTCGATCAGCTTGCGGATCTCTTCGATCTTCAGGTCGCGAAACGGCGCTTCTTCGTTGGTCATTTCCATTCCTTACTCCTCGTCTTCGCCCGCGAGCCCGTAGGCGCCGACCTTCAATACCTTCAACGACAGCAGCGCGCACTTGATGCGCGCGGGTGAGATGTCGATGCCGAGCTCGCCGAGCACGTCGTCCTTGTTGATCTTCTTGGCGTCGTCGAGCGCCATTCCCTTCAACCGCTCCGTCAGCAGGGACGCGGAGGCCTGCGAGATGGCGCATCCGCGACCGTGGAAGCGGATGTCCTCGATAACTCCGTCCTTGACCCGAAAGTCCATGCCGACCACGTCTCCGCAGAGGGGGTTGTCCTCCTCGTGCGTGATGTCGGGGTGCTCGAGACGGCCGAAGTTCCGCGGGTTCTTGTAGTGGTCAAGGATGTACTCGCGGTAAAACTGGTCGTCCGCGGAGATGGGGGTGCTCACTTGAATATCCTCTGGGCCTCTTTGATGGAACCGACCAGGCGGTCGACTTCATCCTTCTGCGTATACACATAGAAGGAGGCCCGCGCCGTGGCCGGCACGCCGAGACGCGTCATCAGGGGCATCGCGCAGTGGTGGCCCGCCCGCAGGCACACCTGGTCGCGGTCGGCGATGGTGGCCAGGTCGTGCGGATGGATGCCCTCGAGCGAGAACGAGATGACCCCCGCGCGCCGTGAAGGCGGCGGGCCGTACGTGGTCAACCCGTCGATGTCGCTGAGAGCCTCAAATGCGTACTCGGTGATCTCGCGCTCGTGGGCGCGCACGTTCTCCATGCCGATGGCGTTCAGGTAGTCGACCGCGGCGCCCAACCCGATCACCTCGGCGATCGCCTGGGTGCCGGCTTCGAACTTCCAGGGCAGGTCGTGGTAGGTGGTCCCCTCGACGCGGACCGTCTTGATCATGTCGCCCCCGGCCATGAACGGGTCCATCCGCTCGAGCAGCTCGCGTCGCCCGTAGAGGACGCCGGCGCCGGTCGGGCCGAGCATCTTGTGCCCGCTGAAGGCGTAGAAGTCGCAGCCCAGCGCACGCACGTCCACGCCCTGGTGCGGCGCGCCCTGGGCGCCGTCGACGAGCACGGTGGCTCCGGCCTTCTTGGCCTCCTCCACCATCTGCTCAACAGGGTTGATGGTCCCGAGAGCGTTGCTGACCTGGCTGAACGCGACAAGCTTCGGGCCGCGGTCCAGCAGCTCGCGGAACTGGTCCATGCGCAGCTCGCCGCGCTCGTCGATGTCGACGAACTCGATGTGCGCGCCGTTGGCGGCGGCGAGGATCTGCCAGGGGACGATGTTCGAGTGGTGGTCGATGATCGTCAGGACGATCAGGTCGCCCGGCTTGACGTTGGCGCGTCCCCACGAGTAGGCCACGAGGTTGATGGCCTCGGTCGTGCCGCGGGTGTAGACGATTTCCTTGGTCGAGGCCGCGTTGATGAAGGCGCGGATCTTTTCGCGCGTGCCTTCGTAACGCTCCGTCGCCTTCTCGGCGATCTTGTAGGCGGCGCGATGGATGTTCGAGTTGTACTTCTCGAAGTACTCCATCATCGCGCCGGTCACCTGGCGGGGCCTCTGCGAGGTGTTGGCGGAGTCGAGGTAGGCCAGCCCGTTGTCGAAGATCGGAAAGTCCTTTCTCACGGCGGCGACGTCATACATCAATGCCCTCCCCCTCCGAGGGGGAGGGCAGGTGGGGGTGAAGACCCAACCTCGACGTACACCTCACCGTCCTCGACGTGCACCGGGTAGACCCTGGTGGGGACCACCGCGGGCATCCCCGTCACAGCTCCCGTCTCGAGGTTGAAGCGGGAGCCGTGCTGCGGGCACTCGACCTGGAGGTCGAAGAGCTCGCCTCCGCTCAGCAGGAAGTTCTCGTGGGTGCACACGTCGTTGATGGCGTAGAAGTTGCCGTCGTCGGCGTGGGCCAGGCAGATCTCGGTGTGGTCGGCGAGGACGCCCTTCAGCGAACCGACCGGGACCTCGCCGGCAGAGGCCACGCGGACCTTAGCCAAGCCGCGCCTCCAGCTCCGTCTCGACCATCTGACGCGCCTGCTCGAAGGGGATCCGCTCGAGGACCTGGCCGAAGAAGCCCTGCACGATCATCCGCTTGGCCGTCGACTCGGGGATGCCGCGCGAGCGCAGGTAGACAAGGTGATTGGGATCGACCGGGCCGACCGTGGCGCCGTGCGTGCACCGCACGTCGTTGTTGTCGATCTCGAGCATCGGGATCGAGGTCGCCTTGGCGTGGTCGGAGAGGACCAGGTTGCGGTTTGCCTGGTAGGCGTCCGACCGCGCGGCGCCCTTCTCGATCCGGATCAGGCCTGCGTAAACGGTCCGCGCCGTGTCATGCAGCGCGCCCTTGAACAGCAGGTCGGAAGTGGTGTTGCCGACCTGGTGGTCCTGCAGCGTATGGAAGTCGAAGAACTGCTCGCCGGAGGCGAAGTAAATGCCCTTCAGCTCGGCGCTGGCGCCGGGCCCCGCGAGCGACGCTTCGACGCGCGTCTTCGAGAACCGGGCGCCGAGGGTGACGTTGAAGAGCTTGAGGGTTGAATCCTTCTCGAGCCGCGCGCGCTGGTCGGCCAGGTGCCACGCGTGGCGGCCCCACTTCTGGATCGAGACATAACCGACCTCGGCGCCCTCGCCCACGAAGATCTCCGCCGAGCCGCTCCGGTACCCCGCGCCCTCATCCTCCTCGCCGATGTACTCGTCGAGGTAGGAGAAGCGCGAGCCGCGGCCCGCGACGATCAGCGTGTGGGGGAGCACAGAGGTGCCCGCCTCGTGGGAGAAATGCTGGGCCAGGATCGGCTCGTCGATGGTCACGCCGCCGGGCACGTAAAGGAAAGTGCCGCCCGTGAAGAACGCTGAGTGGAGCGCCGCGAAACGGTCGCGATCCGACTGCATCAGCGAGAACAGCCGGGGTCCAACTAGATCCGGGTGTTCTCTGGCAGCCACCGGCAGCGATTCGAGGATCACACCCTTCGGTACGGAGCCCCCGATCGTGGTGTGCGCTGGAACCTTTTCGAACCGCGCGAAGGCGCCCAGGTCGAGGCCGGCGATGTCCGTCCGGCGCCACTCCTCGTCGGTGCGGCTCGGCATGGGCAGTCGTTCGTAGGTCGCCAGCGACGATTGACGTCGGTCGCGAAGCCAGTCGGGCTCGCCCCTGAAGATCACGTCCTCCAGGGGGGACTTGGTGGAGACCAATGTCAGCCTACCGACCCCTCCATCTCGAGCTGGATGAGCCGGTTGAGCTCGACCGCATACTCGAGGGGAAGCTCCTTCGTGAACGGCTCGATGAAACCGTTGACGATCATCGTCTCGGCTTCGGAGCGCGTGATGCCGCGGCTCATCAGGTAGAAGAGCTGCTCGTCGGAGACCTTGCTGACCGTCGCCTCGTGGCCGAGGGTCACGTTGTCCGCGTCGACGTCGTTGTACGGGTAGGTGTCCGAGCGCGAGTTTTCATCGAGCAAGAGCGCGTCGCACTTGACGAACGATTTGCTGTTGTTCGCGCCGGGGTAGACCTTGATATGGCCGCGGTACGAGGTCCGGCCGCCGTTCTTGGAGATCGACTTCGACGTGATGGTCGAGGTCGTGTTCGGCGCGACGTGGATCATCTTGCCGCCGGCGTCCTGGTGCTGACCCTTGCCCGCAAACGCGATCGAGAGCACGTCGCCCTTCGCGCCCGGCTCCATCAGGTAGACGCTCGGGTACTTCATCGTGATCTGCGAGCCGAGGTTGCCGTCGACCCATTCCATCGTGGCGTCGCCGTAGACCATCGCCCGCTTGGTCACGAGGTTGAAGACGTTGGTCGACCAGTTCTGGATGGTCGTGTAGCGGCAGCGCGCGTTCTTCTTGACGACGATCTCGACCACCGCCGAGTGCAGCGAGTCGCTGGTGTAGATCGGGGCCGTGCACCCTTCGATGTAGTGCACGAACGAGCCCTCGTCGCAGATGATCAGCGTCCGCTCGAACTGGCCCATGTTCTCCGCGTTGATGCGGAAATAGGCCTGCAGCGGGATGTCCACGCGCACGCCCTTCGGCACGTAGATGAACGAGCCGCCCGACCAGACCGCGGTGTTGAGCGCCGCGAACTTGTTGTCAGCCGGCGGGATGATCGTGCCGAAGTACTCCTTGAAGAGCTCCGGGTGGTCGCGCAGCGCCGAGTCGGTGTCGGTGAAGATGACGCCCTTCTTCGACAGCTCCTCGTGCAGCGAGTGGTAGACGACCTCCGACTCGTACTGCGCGGACACGCCGGCCAGGAACTTGCGCTCGGCCTCGGGCACGCCCAGGCGGTCGTAGGTCTTCTTGATGTCAGGCGGCAGCTCCTCCCAAGTCTTCGACTGCTTGTCGGAGGCGCGTAGGTAATAGAAGATGTTCTCGAAGTCGATAACCGAGAGGTCCGCGCCCCAGGTGGGCATGGGCTTCTTGCGGAAGATCTCGAGCGAGCGAAGCCGCATCTTCATCATCCACTCGGGTTCCTTCTTCATCCACGAGATCTCCTTGACGATCTCGGGGTTGAGCCCGCGCTTCGCCTTGAAGACATAGTCCTCGGGAACGAAGAAGCCGTACTTCTCCTTGTAATCGGAGCCGACGTCGACCTTGGGTACTGTCGCCATCAGACGGCCTCCTCTTTCTTGAGCGCGGCGGGTTCGTCGGCATCTGTCCATTCCGAGTAGCCCGTCGTCTCGAGGCGGTCCGCGATCTCCGGGCCGCCGGAGAGCACGAACTTGCCGTCCACCAACACGTGGACGTAGTCGGGCTTGATGTACTCGAGGATGCGCGTGTAGTGCGTGATGATCAGGACGCCGAGCTCGGGGCCACGCATGCGGTTCACCGCCTCGGCGACGAATTTGATCGAGTCGATGTCCAGGCCCGAGTCGGTCTCGTCGAGGATCGCGATCTCGGGCTTGAGCATCGCCATCTGGAGGATCTCGGCGCGCTTCTTCTCGCCGCCGGAGAAACCGTCGTTGATGTAGCGCGGCAGGAACGAGTCGTCCATGTGCAGCACCTCGAGCTCGCCCTTCAGCAGGGAACGAAACTCCTTGGGTGAGATCTGCTTCGACTTGTCCTTACCGTCATATCCGCGCTTGGCGTTCAGCGCGGTCCGAATGAAGATCGTCATCGAGATGCAGGGCACGACGACCGGGTACTGGAAGGCGAGGTAGATGCCCAGGCGCGCCCGCTCGTCGGGCTCGAGGCCGAGCAGGTTCTTGCCCTTGAACAGCACCTCGCCGCCGTCGATGGTGTACCCGGGGTGGCCGGCCAGCGCGTACGACAGCGTCGACTTGCCCGATCCGTTCGGGCCCATCACCGCGTGCACCTCGCCCTTGTTGATGGAGAGGGTCACGCCCTTGAGGATCTCCTTGCCTTCGACGCTTGCGCGCAGGTCTCGAATCTCGAAATCAGCCAACTTTGTGATTGCTCTCCTTCACTTGATACGTGCAGTCGCCCGCGGCCTCTCGCAACCACGTCGACCGCTCCACCGGCGCGCCCAGCAGGCGCTCGTACATCTCTTGCTCGTTCTGGCATGGGAGCGCGGTCCTGGCGGCCACGTCCTGGATGGGGCAGTTGCAGTGGCGGATCGCCAGCCCGCCCCCGGGAAGCTCGACAACCTCGGCCATGTGGCCGTGCTCGGTCGCAAGGTTAGCCAGCTCACGAACTCGCTCGTCGAAGCCCAGGCCCGCCAGCCGCGTCGCGTACTCTGCCTCGAGCCGCGCCGAGCGCTGCTCGAAGAAGCGCTTCAGCTGCTCCCCGGACAAGAACTCGACGAGGTCACCCGCGAGCTCGCGATGCGTGTGGGGGAAATGCTCGCCGGCGGCGGCCGTCAGCGCGTACACGTTTTCAGGCCTGCCCCGTCCGTGCGACTGCGCGTGCTCGACCGTGGCCAGGCCATCGGCCTCCAACCCCTCGAGGTGGCGCAGGGCCGCCTGCTTGGAAACCTCCAGGTGCGACGCGACCTCCCCCAGCGTGGCGTGGCCGCGCGTCTTCAGGAAGGCGAGGATGATCTCGCGGCGGGAGTCCACGAAGGTCATCCTACGAGTTTTTCAACCTCGATGTTGAAATACCTTTGGGGCTCCGGGCCTCTGTCGGGCCGGCGTCGCCGGCCTCCCGGCTAACCGGGCGAGGTTGCGGTCAGCGGCGGGGCTGTCGGTGGTACGACTGGGCGTGTAGGGGTGATCAGCGAGCGGGTCGGCACGACGGTCTCGACGACCTGGCCGTCGACGAGCTCCACCCGGTAGGCGCGCCGGCCCTCGACCTCCGCCACAGCTTCCTGGAAGGCGGTCTCCTGAAAGAAGATCCCCACCGAGTCCTCGGCCGCATAGCCGGCCGGCAGGCCCTCGGCCACAAGCTGGCGGTACACAGGCCGCCGGCGCTCCTCGCCGTCGTAGTGCGGGCAAACGCTGCCCGGCAGGAAGGCGAGCCCGTCGCGCATCGCCGAGAGCTCCAGGCCAAAGGAGTCCGTGATCGACGACTCGAACCAGCAGTTCATGCCGGCGCTGACGCCGCAGAGCACCACGCCGTCGTCCCAGCCCTCGCGCAGCGCCTGGTCCATGCCGTGCACCCGCCAGATCGCCAGCATGTTGGCGGTGTTGCCGCCGCCCACGTAGATCACGTCCTGCTCGCGGATCAGCGGTCGCCATTCGGAACGGTTGGGGGCGCCGAACAGCTTGAGGTGGCTTGGACGCGCCCGCCCGGCGAACGCCTCATAGAAAAGGACGATATGGGCGTCGGAGTCCCCGCCCGCGGTCCCGAGGTAAAGGATGCGTGGATGGTCTTTCTGGGTCAGCCCGAGGATGTAGTCGTCGAGCTTGGAGTACCGGCCGAACCTGCTGAAGCCGCCGCCGCCAAGACCAACGATGCGGCGGGGTGGCGTCACAGGTATCAATTCTCGCATCGCGGCGGCATTTTGATGAAGTCGGGGGTCCTGCGCGTTGTCTTCTCGTGAGCGCGCGTCGCGTGGCCCGTTTCCTGGCGCTTTTCGGCCTGTACGCGATCATCGGGACTCGGATTGTCGGATTCAGCCAGACAACCACACCCAGCACCACGATGCTGGTGGAGCTGGCCGTCCTCACCGTCCTCTTCTTGATCGCGGGCATCTTCATCTTCACCCGCCCCGTCCGCGTGCCCTTCGAGTAGCGCGCTGCGCTAGTAAGGTCTCCGTTCGTGACGGAAGACCTGTCCAGCGTGGACGCGCGGGAGCTGGAGGCCAGGATCGCGGACGTGCAGCGGCGCATGCGCCCTGTCGAGCAGCAGCTCGCCGGCTTGCGCGGCGAGCGCGACGTGCTTCAGACCGAGAAGCGGCGGCGGGAGCGCAGCGCCCATCGCGAGGCGCGCGCCGAGGTCAAGGCGGCGATGAAGGAGGGCAGCCTCCCGAGCCTCGCCGAGCTGGTCGCCGGCGCCGACCCAGCGGACCTGGACGCCTACGTCTACAACCTCAAGACCGGAGGCGAGGTCAGGCTTGGCTTCCCTGGCGCGAGGCGACAGGCGCTTATATTCACCGACGGGGTGCAGACGGCCCAGGCCGCCGACCTCGACGAGGCGGCGCGCCTCTATACGGCCGGCTGGGAGCTTGGGAGCCCGGGGCGCCCGGGGGTGCGGATCCACTTCCCGGGCACCCGCCAGGAGCGCCTCGTGCCGGCGGACGACGTTTTCGCGCGACCCCGCACACCACTCTCGTAGCCGGTCCACCGCGTAACCACCCCTCCCGGCTCGCCGTTAGGGTTTGGCGGGCGCAGTAAGATCTACGCGCTCCCCAACCATGTCTCGAAACGTTCCTGAGAAGATCAAAACCAAAGGGGGCCACGAACCGAGGGCCCGAATCCATGCGGGCTGGTCCCCGATAGGCCAGCACCACCGCAGGGTCGTGTGGCTTCGCGCCTTCGGCGTGCTCGTAGCTGTGGCGCTCGTGCTCGGCTTTGCGGGCGACGCGTACGCGCAGTCGTTCTTCGACAGCCTGCCTTCGATCCGTGGCCTCGACACCGCCAGCTTCGCCGGCGACACCGTGGTCACCGATCGCAACGGCGTGGTGCTCGCGGATGTGGGCTACAGCACCGGCGATCACAGGATCGCGGTCCGGCTCAAGGACGTCGCGCCAACCGTCGTCCTGGCCACCGTCGCCATCGAGGACAAGGGCTTCTACTCGAACCCCGGCTTCGATGCGCAGGCCATCGCGCGCGCGATCTACGACGACCTCCGCACCGGCCACATCGTCAGTGGCGCGAGCACGATCACCCAGCAGCTGGCCAAACAGCAGTTCCTCACGCCTGACCAGACCTACAGCCGAAAGCTGAAGGAGCTGGCGCTCGCATACGAGCTGAGCCAGACCTACAGCAAAGACCAGATCATGGAGCTCTATCTGAACAAGAGCTTCTACGGCTCGCAGTCCTACGGCATCGAAGCGGCGGCCGAGAGCTACTTCCACATCCACGCCTCACAGCTAGACCTCGCGCAGTCCGCCATGCTGGCGGGCTTGCCCCAGGCGCCGACGGAATGGAACCCGGTCCTGAACCCGGACGCGGCCAAGGTGCGGCAGACCGAGGTGCTCCAGGCCATGGTTCGCTCTTCCGACATCACCCACGTCACGCAAGCCGATATGGACAAGGCCGTGGCCGAAAAGCTGACGTACTACGCGCCCATCAACACATTCAAGGCCCCGCACTTCGTGGACTACGTCATGAAGGAGCTGGCGCAGCTCGGTTTCCAGCCCGGTGTGCAGCAGCTCACGGTCAAGACGACCCTCGACTACAACCTGCAGTCGGCCGGCGAGTCGATCGTGGCCAGCAACTTGAGGGCGAACCTGTACCGAGACCGGACCGGACAGCTTTCCTCGGCCATGGTCGCGGAGGACCCACGGACCGGGGAGATCCTGGTGATGGTGGGTTCGCCTGACTACAACTCTCACGTCAACGGAGGCGAGATCAACCTCACGACCACGCCCAGGAACATGGGCTCTTCGATGAAGCCGTACACCTACGGCGCTGTCATCAATGCGAGGGTGGCGACGGTCGACACGCCGATCTACGACGGGCCGAGCCCCCTCATCTACAAGGACGCGTACAGCACGACGAAGTTCTACAACTACGACTTCAGGTCGCACGGCGTGCTGCCGCTCAAGAAGGCGATGGCCAACTCGCTCAACATCTGCGCGGTCAAGGCTGAGCTCTCGATCGGCGTGCCGTCGGTGCTCGCCTGGATGCGCAACGTGGGAGTCGATCCGATCTACACGAAGATCAACCCCGACGGTTCGTTCACGTCAGACCCGAACGCTCCGCCTGACGAGTACGGCCCGAGCCTGACCCTCGGTGGCTATCCCATCACGCTGCTCCAACACGTGAGCGGGATCGCGACCTACGCCGACATGGGCATCTACCACTCGCCCGAGTCGATCCTTCAGGTCAGCGACTCGAAGGGCAACGTCCTCTACCAGACCAACGCCGACCAGCGCTCTCGCCAGGCCGTCGACCCGGGAGTGGCCTACATCATGGCCCAGATCATGGCCGACGATAACAACCGCGCCCTGATCTTCGGGTACAACAGCGCGCTGCACTGGAAAGACCACACCGTGGCGGCCAAGACCGGCACCACGGACAACTTCAAGGATGCCGTCACCATCGCGTTCAACCCGGTGCTGGCGGTCGGCCTCTGGGTCGGCGACATCCTCGGCAACAACCACTACATGATCGCGGGCTCGGACGGAGTGTTCGTCGCGTCGCCCGGCGTCCACGCCTTCGTCGAGACCGCCCTCAAAGGCGTCCCCGGCAATCTCTGGTACCAGAAGCCGGCTGACGTGGTCCCGGGCCCGAACAACAGCTGGTACCTGACCGGCACCACGAGCATCGCGCAGCTGCCCGGCGACAACCCTCCCAGCCCGACGCCAAAGGCGGTCACCATCGTCGTCCCGCCGGACCCCGGCACGGGCCCAGTCCTGGTCAGCCCGAGCCCGACCCCACAGGTGAGCCCCTAACCTCAACTCGATTCCTCCATAGGTCGAGCTCGTTCTCTCCGTAGAATTCGGCGGCAATGCCCGCCGCTCTATCCATCGAGACCGAGTCGCTGCCCAAGAGCCAGGTGGGCATGACCATCGAGATTCCGGCCGAGCTCGTGGACGCCACATATGAGCGCGTCCTGAACCGCCTCGTCTCGAAGGCGAAGATCGAAGGCTTCCGCCCCGGCCGCGCGCCGCGCCAGCTGGTCGAGGCGCGCGTCGGCCCGGCGGCCCTGCGCGAAGAGGTCGTCGAGACGATCGTCCCGGAGGTCGTGCAGCAGGCTCTGCGCGAGAAGTCGCTCGACCCCATAGACAATCCCGACGTCGAGGTCCTCGAGCTCGAGCGCGGCCGGCCTGCCCGACTGAAGGCGACGGTCACCGTGATGCCAGAGGTCACGCTTGGGGACACGTCGAAGCTGGAGGCGCCGGCGACCTCGATCGAGGTCACCGACGAGATGCTCGAGAAGAGGCTCGACGATGTTCGTGAACCGATGGCTGAGATCACGCCGGTCGAGCGCGAGGCGAGGCTCGGTGACGTCGCGATCATCGACGTCGAGGTTGAGGCCGGCGGCAACATCGTCGAGTCAGAGTCGCGCAAGGCGATGGAGGCCGAGCTCAAAGACGGGGTCCTGCTGCCCGAGCTGCTCGCGGTGCTGCCCGGAACTTTCGTGGACGAGACGCGTGAGGCCGTTGTCAAATTTCCAGACGATTACTCCGAGCCGCTGCTCGCGGGCAAAGACGGCACCATTCGCGTCACCCTCCGCGGCGTCAAGGAGAAGGTGCTTCCACCCCTCGACGACGCGCTCGCCAAGCAATTGAGCGGTGGCCGGCAGGAGACGGTGGACGACTACCGCGTCGCGGTCCGCGCCGAGCTCGATGAGGCGGCTAAAGACATGGCGCGGATGGCGCGCGAGCAGGCGCTGGTCAAAGCCCTGGTCGATTCGTCCGAGGTCGAGGTCCCCGACTCGCTGGTCGAGCGCGAGCTCGCGACCCAGCTGGAGTCGATGGAGCGCACCCTCGCCCGACAGGGCCTGAAGCTCGACCGCTATTTCGAGTATCTCGGCAAGACGATCCCCCAGTGGGCGGCCGAGAAGCGGTCCGAAGCGGAGGCACGCCTGAAGGTCGACCTCGTGCTCGATGAGTTCGCCAAGCGCGAGGGCATCGAGCCGACCGATGAGGACGTGGACAAGTACCTGGCGGAACAAGCTGGAACCGACGAAGAGCTCTCCGGCCGCGTGTCAGAGCTGACGAAGAGCCCCAGCGCAAGGCGGTACTTCGCCTCTCGCCTGCGCAGGCTGCGAGTCTTGGACCGGCTGGCCGAGATGGGTGGTATCAAGAAAGACGAGAGTCCAGCCTCCCCGTCAGAGGGGGAGGGCAATGAAAAAACACATCACCCCCACCTGACTTCCCCCTCAGAGGGGGAGGGCACAATTGAGGAGAGCAAGAGTTGATAGAGGTTGACGGAATCGGCGGAGGCCATGTCTAGAATGAACCTGGTGCGTGACTTGAACGAGATGGAGCGCCCGGCCGGTTACCTCGTGCCGATGGTGGTCGAGAACACCGGTCGCGGTGAGCGCGCCTTCGACATCTACTCGCGGCTGCTGAAGGACCGGATCGTTTTCATCGGCACGCCGATCGACGACCAGGTGGCCAACCTCGTGGTGGCCCAGCTCCTGTTCCTGCAGTCGGAAGACCCGGAGAAGGAGATCGCCCTCTACATCAACAGCCCTGGCGGCAACGTGACCGCGGGCCTGGCGATCTACGACACCATGCAGTACATCAGGCCGCCGGTTTCGACGATCTGCATCGGAATGGCCTACTCGATGGCCGCGGTCCTCCTGGCCGGCGGCGCGCATGGGCAGCGCTACGCCCTGCCGCACGCCAACATCCTGATCCACCAGCCGTGGGGAGGCATGCAGGGCCAGGCCACGGACATCCAGATCCACGCCAAGGAGATCCTGCGCACGCGCGAGCAGCTCAACCAGATCCTGGCCAACCACACGGGCCAGAAGATGGAGAAGGTCACGCAGGACACAGAGCGCGACTACTTCCTGACCTCTGAAGCGGCCAAGGAGTACGGGCTCATCGACGACATCATCCTCACGCCGCCAAAGGCTGGCGAGAAGGAGAAAGAGAAGGAGAAGGTCGGAGCCTCCGCATGATCTTTCGACGCAAGAGCAAGGACAGCGGGGTCCAACGGCACAAGCCGAAGTGCTCGTTCTGCGGGAAGCTTCATGGCGAGCGCGGTGTCCGGCTGGTGGCCGGCTCCGGAGTTTTTATCTGCAGCGAGTGCATAAGTCTTGCGAACGAGATTCTGTGGGGCCATAATCCCCCGGCGCCGGCTTCATCCTGATGGACATAACCCCTAGGTCGTTGAGGTAACCGATGAACGAACGAGAAGATCGACGCCGCTACACCCGCTGCTCTTTTTGCGGGAAAGGCCAGGACCAGGTGCGCAAGCTCGTGGCCGGGCCCGGCGTGTTCATCTGCGACCAGTGCATCGACCTCTGCCAGGAGGTCCTCGAGGACGACAATCGGTCAGCCGGCCAGAAGAAGCAGAAGACCGGCTTCATCCCGAACCCCAAGACCATCTGCGCCGCGCTCGACCAGTACGTGATCGGGCAGGACCGGGCCAAGAAGGTCCTCTCGGTTCAGGTCTACAACCACTACAAGCGCATCTCCGCCTCCAAGTCGGTGGGCGACGTCGAGCTGACGAAGTCCAACGTGCTGCTCGTCGGCCCGACCGGCTGCGGCAAGACCTACCTCGCGCAGACGCTGGCCAAGATCCTGGACGTGCCGTTCGCGATCGCGGACGCCACGAGCCTGACTGAAGCCGGCTACGTCGGCGAGGATGTTGAGAACATCCTCCTCCGCCTGATCCAGGCGGCCGACTTCGACATCAGCCGCGCCGAGCGGGGGATCATCTACATCGACGAGATCGACAAGATCGCCCGCAAGTCCGACAACCCGTCCATCACCCGCGACGTCAGCGGCGAGGGTGTGCAGCAGGCGCTGTTGAAGATCCTCGAGGGCACGGTCGCCAACGTTCCGCCCCAGGGCGGCCGCAAGCACCCCCACCAGGATTTCATCCAGATCAACACGACCAACATCCTGTTCATCTGCGGCGGCGCCTTCGACGGTTTGGAAAAGGTCGTCGAGCAGCGCATCGGCCGCCGCAACATCGGCTTCGGCGCCCCGCACAACAAGATCGAGCGCAAGGCCCTCTCAGAGACGCTCAAGCACATGCAGCCGCAGGACCTGCTGAAGTACGGCTTCATCCCCGAGTTCGTCGGGCGCCTGCCGATCCTCGTCACCCTGCACCACCTCGACCAGCAGGACATCGTGCGCATCCTCATCGAGCCCAAGAACGCGCTGGTCAAGCAGTACCAGAAGTTCTTCTCGCTGGACAACGTCGAGCTGGTGTTCCAGAAGGGCAGCCTGGATGCCATTGCGGAGCTGGCGCTATTACGAGGGACAGGTGCGCGCGCGCTCAAGTCGATCATCGAGGAGGCGCTGCTCAACTCGATGTTCGAGATCCCATCGCGACCGGAGATCAAGCGCTGCCTGATCTCTGAACGTTCGATTCGCGAAGCGCTCGAGCCGGAGTTCGAGCTGGGCGAGGAGGGCGAAAGCCCAGCCCGCCTGGTAGGCGAATCCGCGTGATCGAGCGCCGCGTCCTCGTAGCCGTAGCCCCGCCGGCTTCCGCGCTCTAAAGCGCGCTCCGGTCGGCGTACTCGACAATCAGCACCTCGGATGAAAGCACGCCCATGAGCGAAACCATCTCCGGCATGAAGACCGCCTACGACCCTCAGGCCATCGAGGCCGGCTGGTACGCGCGTTGGGAAGAGGCCGGCCTGTTCACGGCGGACGCGCGGAGCGACAGGCAAAAGTTCGCGATGTGCTTTCCGCCTCCGAACATCACCGGCGAGCTCCACATGGGACATGCGCTGCAGACCACCGTTTACGACCTGATCGCGCGCTACAAGCGGATGAGGGGTTACGAGGTGCTCTTCCTGCCGGGCTATGACCACGCCGCGATAGCGACGCAGAA
>Ga0073928_10002659_pt1 | contig 30098 bp, 36 predicted proteins | sample PaiPotPPA55metaG_FD_76969 | JGI IMG/M metagenome (GOLD analysis project Ga0073928, IMG submission 76969) | Iron sulfur acid spring bacterial and archeal communities from Banff, Canada, to study Microbial Dark Matter (Phase II) - Paint Pots PPA... ...
CCATAGACCGCCGGCCTGCAGCCGCGGAATGTGATCCCGCCGGGTCGTCCCGGCGGGTTTGATTTATCGGCTGCCACGCCGCATCGTCACGGAAACCGTGAATTTTGCGGCGGAAAGTAGTTAACCATAACCTGATCGCACGGGCGTGAAGCGGGAGCTGCCGGGCTTTCGGGGAAAATCAATTAAAATCTTAAGACGTTGTTAAGCTTTCTCGACCATTACTGTGCGTGTCCATCTTCTGGACATTGAGTGGCTCCTGTCCACTCTGTTTGACGCCTCCCTGTTAAAACTTGGAGCCGCCGGCAACGGCGGCTCTTTTTTCATATTGTTGTTGCGCCGGGCACCCTCCAATGCCTAGGGTTTGCCCACGCGGTCGCTTGCCGTGCGCCTGGCAACTATGTCCCGAAACTGTGCTTGCGAGGTGCTGGACAGGCGTTCACGGTCAGTTAAGGTGTTCAACTCGACCCGACGGGCCGCAAGCAGAAAGTATGTGGGAGTAGCGTGAGGGCGTGCCTATGGCGGAGAAATCGTTGAATGGAGCAGTGTCCTTTGGCGAGAGGCTGGCGAGCTCGCAGGTTTTTGCGGATCTGTTCCGCGAAGGCATGGCCCTGGTCGAAGAAACCGCAGCCTATCTCGACGGGCCCGGCCGCCAGGAGTCCAAGAGGCTCATGCGCGGCGCAGCACTGGCCTACGCCACCGAAAGCATGCGCCTGACAACGCGGCTCATGCAGCTTGCGTCCTGGCTTCTCCTGCACCGGGCAGTCAAGGAAGGAGAGATGTCGCTCGCACAGGCGAGCAAGGAGAAGGCCAAGGTCAAGCTCTCAGCGGGCGAGCGCGCCGATGAGCAGAACATCAAGCTCGTCCCGGACCGGCTTCAGGTTCTGATTGCGCGTTCAAAAGCGCTACATGCCTCGGTCTGCCGCCTCGACGCCACGATCCACGCTGCTCCCGCGCGGGTAGATCGCGCCAATCCCGTCGAGCGCCAGCTAGGGCTGCTGAGGGCTGCCTTCGAGCAACAGTGACCCTCTCGATTACTTCTTCAATCCGAGGCCGGCGAATTTCTTCTGGAAGCGCGAGAGCCGCCCGCCGCGATCCACGAGCTGCTGCTGCCCGCCGGTCCAGGCCGGATGCGATTTCGGATCGATGTCGAGATGCAGCGTGTCGCCTGGCTTGCCCCAGGTGGTGCGGGTGGTGAACTCGGTTCCATCGGTCATGACGACCTTGATGGTGTGATAATCGGGATGGATGCCTTGTTTCATCATCTCGCTCCACGCGGCGCGCACTCAATAGGCGAAAAGTCGCGGCTCTATAACGGACGATAGCCCACAAAACAAGCCGCTGCCTCGAGGGTTTGAAACCCGCCCCGTACGGGCGCAGCGCAATGACACGAACGTGATCGCAAGATCCGGGCGCATCGAGGTTGCCCATGGCCGTATGCGGCGGCATTGTTGCGCGTTGCAGCAGCATGGATCAGCCCGTATAGGGCCGGCCGAGATGGATATCGCCGAGCGGAAATCTACTTGCGCGAGTGCAGATGCGGCGCGCCCGCGCGTAGCCGAAAAGCCGGTCGCGCCCCCGCCGGCGAGCGCAGGCCGGCTGCGGCCCCTGCGGTTGTTGGCGCCTTACCTGCGCCGCTATCCCTGGCAGGTGGGCGCGGCCTTGCTGGCGCTTTTGCTCGCAGCGATCACCACGCTGATCGTGCCGATTGCGATCCGGCGCATGATCGATTTCGGCTTCTCGCGGCAAAGCGCAACTCTGATCGACAGCTATTTCACCGTGATGATCGCGGTCGCGGCCGTGCTTGCAGCGGCCAGCGCGGCGCGGTTCTTTTTCGTCACCAGGCTCGGAGAGCGCATTGTCGCGGATCTGCGCGAGGAGGTATTCGGTCATCTCGTTTCGCTGTCGCCGGCGTATTTCGATGTGGCGAGAAGCGGGGAGCTGATCTCCCGGCTTACGGCGGACACGACGCAGATCAAGGCGGCAGTCGGAGCTGCGCTATCGGTTGCGCTGCGCAACTTGGTCCTGTTCGGGGGCGCAGCTACCATGATGGTGGTCACCAGCGCGCGGCTGTCGCTGTTCGTGCTTGCGGCCATTCCGGTCATCGTGCTGTCGCTCTATGGCTTTGGCCGCGCCGTGCGGCGGCGCTCGCGCGCAGCCCAGGACGCGCTGGCCGACGCTTCCGCCTATGCCTCGGAATTGATGGGGGCGACGCGCGTGCTGCAGGCCTTCACCAACGAGGGCCTCGCCCGCAGCCGCTTTGCTGCCGCGGTCGAGCGGGCGTTCGCAGCTGCGCGCGCCTCCATTCGGGCGCGCGCCATCCTTACCGCCATTGCGATCTTCCTCGTCTCCGCCAGCGTGGTCGTGGTGCTGTGGGTGGGCGCTCAGGACGTGATTGCCGGGCGTCTCACCGCCGGAAGACTATCGCAGTTCCTGCTCTATGCCGTGCTGGCAGCAGCCGGGCTCGGGCAGCTCTCGGAAGTGTGGGGCGAAGTCTCACAGGCATCCGGAGCAGCGGAGAGGCTGTTCGAGATCCTCGCCGTGCAACCCATCATCGTTGCGCCCGCGCAACCGATGGTGCTGCCGCAGCCGGCGCGCGGCCAAGTGTCATTTTCAGACGTGCATTTTGCTTATCCTGGGCGACCGAACGCTCCGGTGCTGGATCGCGTGTCGTACAGTGTCGCTCCCGGGGAGAAGGTTGCAATTGTCGGGCCTTCCGGCGCGGGCAAGAGCACGATCTTCCAGCTTATCCTGCGCTTCTATGATCCGCTCTCCGGCGTAATCACCTTCGATGGCGTGAGCCTGCGCAACCTCGATCCCCTTGCCTTGCGACGGCAGATCGCACTGGTGCCGCAAGAAGCCGTGGTGTTTGCCGCTTCGGCTCGAGACAATATTCGCTTCGGTCGGCCCGAGGCGAGCGACGTCGAGGTCGAGCAGGCGGCCGATCTCGCGCTCGCCCGTGAATTCATCGACCGGCTGCCGCAAGGGTTTGATACGCCAATCGGCGAGCGCGGCGCCACCATCTCGGGGGGACAGCGCCAGCGCCTGGCGATTGCGCGCGCCATCCTGCGCAACGCGCCGCTGCTTCTGCTCGATGAGGCCACCTCCTCGCTGGATGCGGAAAGTGAAATGCTGGTCAAGACGGCCCTCGAGCACTTGATGCAGCATCGCACCACGCTGGTGATCGCGCACCGGCTTGCAACCGTACTCTCATGTGACCGCATCATGGTGATGGACGCGGGCCGCATCGTCGAAGAGGGAAAGCATGAGCAGCTGGTTGGACGAGGCGGCCTTTATGCGCGCCTTGCCAAATTGCAGTTTCAGACCTGATCGGCTGCGGTAAAATGCTTCCAGCACAGTGCCCGGTCCGCGCGCCCTCGCTCGTAGCCCAAAGGCGCGCTGCGGCATGCGGGCCAAACTCGAGGATACGAAAACTGGAGGCTCTGGAACCCCATGCTGAAAACCACTTCGTTCACGGTAAAACCATTGTCGGAGGCGCTCGGCGCCGAGATCATCGGCCTCGATCTGCGCCAGAATCCGTCGCCGCAGACGGTCGAGGACATCATCGCGGCCTGGCACGAGCATCTTGTGCTTCTGTTCCGCGACCGGTCTCGGAGAACGATCAGATTCGTTTCGCGCGGCACTTCGGCGCTTTGCAGCAGCGCACGCGGCCGCCGGAGGCGCGCAACGAGGCCTCCCTGCTCAAACACCCCGAGCTCACCATGCTGGTTTCAAATATCCGCGAGAACGGCAAGCTGATCGGCTCGCTTCCGGACGGCGAGATGCACTTTCATTCTGACCAATGTTATCTGGAAAAGCCCGCCAAAGGCACGTTCCTTTACGCCATGGAGATTCCGTCTCAAGGCGGCGATACGCTGTTTCTCAACATGTATCGCGCGTATGAGATGCTGCCCGCGGCCCTGAGGGAACGCGTCGACGGACGGAAGGCGCTCAACGCGTACCTCTATGATTCAACCACGCGGGAGCGCAACGCCGCCAAGATCGATCTCTCGGTCCATCCGCATTTCGTGCAGCCGATCGTTCGAACCCATACCGATACCCGACGCAAGGCGCTCTACGTCAACCGGCTGATGACCCGCAGCATCGAAGGTATGGAGGAGGATGCAGGCGGCGCGCTTCTCGACGCGCTCTTTGCCCACATCGAGCAGGACCAGTTCATCTACGCCCATCATTGGCGGGTGGGCGATCTCATTCTGTGGGACAACCGCTGCACCCTGCACGCCCGCACGGATTTCACCGACAAAGAACGACAGTCCGCGGTATCCAGGAAGTGACTGTGAGCCAGCCGCTCGCCGCCAATCTGTTCTCGTTCAAATATCTGCTGGGCTATTTCGCCCTGATGGCCACGGCCGGTTTTGGTTTCGTGGTTTTCCAGCAGCGCCAGACCGCGACCATCGAGCGCATGAATTGGCAGCTGAAGGAAGCAAGCCAGCACAAATCACAGTTCCTCGCCAACATGAGCCACGAGCTGCGCACGCCTCTCAACGCTATTCTTGGTTATACCGAGCTCGTCCTCGATCGTGTTTACGGCGACACGCCTGATAGGCTGCGCGGCGTGCTTGAGCGCATTGAGCGCAATGGCAAGCATCTTCTTGGGCTGATCAACGATGTGCTTGATCTGTCAAAGATCGAGGCCGGCCAGCTCGTGCTCTCTCCTGCGGACTATTCGATGAAGAGCGTTGTGCAGAGCGTCTTCAGCGCGGTGGAGCCTTTGGCGAGCGAAAAGCAGGTCGGTTTCACCAACGAGGTTGCGCCGAACCTGCCGCGGGGCTACGGCGACGAGCGTCGGCTCACGCAGGTGCTGCTCAACCTCGTCGGCAACGCGATCAAGTTCACCGACAGGGGCGAGGTGGGCATCAAAGCATCAGAGGCGGATGGGATGTTTCATGTTGCCGTGCGCGACACCGGCGCGGGGATTTCGGCAGCGGACCAGGCCAAGTTGTTCCAGGAGTTTGCGCAGGCAGATAACGCGGTGACAAGAGAGAAGGGGGGGACCGGGCTCGGGCGAGCAATCTCGAAGCGAATCATCGAGATGCACGGAGGAAAGATCTGGATCGAGTCGACCCTCGGCCAGGGCTCCACCTTTTGCTTCACGGTCCCGGTCAGAGTGAAGCTGCCGGCTGAGGGAAGCGCCGCCGGCTCATAGTTTTGCGGCTATGCGCTGCCGGACTGCGGGCGCCAGCTCATCTTGAGCACGGGCGCGCCGGAGCGCCAGTTCATGGCTTCGGCGCAGACGGTAAACCCTTGCTTCTCATAAAACCGAATGGCACGGGAATTGTCCTTGTTGACGTGCAGATCGAGTCCCTTGGGCGAGATGCGCTTGGCCTCCGCCAGCAGTGCCGAGGCGACGCCCGAGCCCCAGGCTTCGGTTGCCACCACGATCTGATCGAGATCGAGACTCTCCGTATCGACGGTGATAAATCCGACGACACCCTCCTGTGCTTCAGCCATGATGATGGCAGCCGCTGGGACAAGCTCATCGCGCCAGCGACGGCGCCACCACTCCAGGCGCACGGAGAAATCGATGGCGGGGTAGACCAGCTGCCAGGTCCGCCGCCACAGCTCGATGGCGGCGTCCTCATCGTCTGGACGGTAGCGGCGAAGCGTGAAGCTCGGCTCAGGCATTCCAATAGCGCGGTAGCTTAACCGAGAGCGAGCGACATCCCCCTTCACCGCTCGGTGAGCTTGAGCTCGATCCGGCGGTTGCGGGTATAGGCTTCTTCCGTCTTCTCGGTTTCGATCGGCTGGAACTCGCCGAAACCCGCCGCCACGAGGTGCTGCGGCGATACCCCCTTTGCAATGAGGTATTGCACCACGGAGATCGCACGCGCGGCCGAAAGCTCCCAGTTGTTCTTGTAGAGCGGGCTGTTGATCGGCCGCACGTCGGTGTGCCCATCGACCCGCAGCACCCACGGAATTTCGCCGGGAATCTTCTTCTCCAGATCGAGCAATGCACCGGCTAGACCATCGAGCTCGGAGCGGCCTTCCGGCTTGTCAAGCGTGGCCTTGCCGGTATCGAAGAACACTTCGGACTGGAACACGAAGCGGTCGCCGACGATGCGAATATCCGGGCGATTGCCCAGGATCGTCCGCAGCCGCCCGAAGAAGTCGGAGCGGTAGCGTGACAATTCCTGCACTCGCTGCGCCAGGGCGACGTTCAGCCGCTGCCCGAGATCGGCGATGCGTGATTGGGACTCCCTGTCTTTTTTCTCGCTCGCATCGAGCGCCTCCTCAAGTGCGGAGAGCTGGCGGCGAAGCGCAGCAATCTGCTGATTGAGGATTTCCACCTGTGCCAGCGCGCGGGAGGTGAGCTTTTTCTCGGCGTCGAGCTGGCCGCTGAGCTCAGTGACTTTACCCTGAGCGGTCGCCGCCCCACTGCCGATGCCCTCATAGAGACCGCGATAGCGGTCGCGATCGCCTTCCGCCGTGGACAGGCTCGATCGAATCTGCGCGAGCTGCTCCTCGAGACTGAGCTTGCCGGTTTTCTCCAAGGCGAGAAGCTCGGTGAGCTGCGCGATCTGTGCATTGAGGCGACTCAGCGCCGTATCCTTTCCGGAAACTTCCTGGGTGAGATAAAACTGCAGGAGCACGAACACCGTGAGCAGGAACATGATGCCGAGGATGAAGGTCGAGAGCGCATCGACAAAGCCGGGCCAATAATTCATCCCGGCGTCCCGGCGCGCGCGTGCAAGGGCCATTCGAGCTCACCTATTTGTTCACGTTTTCCCGCACCAGGATTTCCAGGAGGCGGCGGACATCGCGATGCTGCTGGGCCTGGGAATCGACCCAATCGCGAATCATCTGCTGCTCCGTGCGCATGTGGTGGACCAGCCCCTGAATGGCCTCAGCGAGATTGGCCATGGCTGTTGTCGTGGCCCGGCTTGATCCGCCTTCTGCGACGACATCGCGCAACCGGTCGATCGCGGTTTTGAGATCCCCGGAAAGTGCGCCCGCCGGCGCGCTTCCCGGCTCCTCGCGGTCGACGACGAGATCGCGAACCGTGGTGGACAACCAATCCTCCAGATCGGTGTAGAACCGGTTTTGCGCCTGGCTCGTCTGCAGGTCGAGGAATCCCAGCACGAGCGAGCCGGCCAGTCCGAACAGCGAGGAGGAGAAGGCTATGCCCATTCCGCCCAGCGGGGCGGCAAGGCCCTCCTTGAGCGAATCAAAGATCGCCGCGGCATCGCCTCCGGGCTTGAGGGTGTTGATCACGTTGCCTATTGAGCCCATTGTCTCGATCAGCCCCCAGAACGTGCCGAGCAGCCCCAGGAAGACGAGAAGACCGGTCATGTAGCGGGACATGTCGCGCGCTTCGTCGAGCCGTGTGGCAATCGAATCGAGAATGCCGCGCATCAGCTGGGACGAGATCGCCATCCGGCCGATTCGATCGCCGAGCAGAACCGCCATGGGAGCCAGCAGCACCGGCGGGCGCTCGACCGCTATCCCGGGATCGGCAAGCCGAAATCCGTTCACCCAGCTCACTTCCGGGAACAACCGAATGACCTGGCGGAACGCGAGCGCAATGCCGATCACAAGGACGCCAATGATCAGCGCATTCAGCCCTGGATTGGCGAGGAAAGCCGCCCAGATCTGCTTGTAGAGAATGAGGACAACCAGTGCGCAAAGAATGAGGAACACCAGCATCCGGACAAGAAAAATCCGAGGTGAAGAAAGCTTAAAAGGATCGATGTCTTGCGCCATGGCGTGCAATTCTTTGCCGCTGATCTCAATGTACGTCAGAATACGGCACTGCCGCGACGGAAGGAAGAACCCGCAAGGCGCTCAGCGGCGCCATTCCTGGTCCGCGTTGTGAGAAAACAGCTGGAATGGCCGTGCGCACCGTCGCGCATCCCTCGCGAATGCACGAGCAACTGCAGGTCATCCTGCCGCAGCTGCCGCCGGCCTCGCCGACGGGCTGAGCAGGCGCAAGAGATCCCGGTGCAGCGGCTCGTTGGCAGCGATGATGCTGTCAGAGCTCAGAGCAATGTCCCGCCCCGAAAGATCGGTGACGAACCCTCCGGCCTCGCGCACCAGCGCGATCCCTGCCGCCATATCCCAGGGAGCAAGACCCCGCTCCCAGTAGGCATCGACACGACCAGCGGCGACCCACGCCAAGTCAAGCGCAGCAGCCCCGAATCGCCGCAGCCCAGCCACTTTTTCCTGCACGGCCGAATGTTCCCAGCGCGCAAGCCCCGCATCCCCTCGGCTAGGATGCGGCAGCGCGCACGCAACCACCGAATCCGCAAGACGTTTACGCGAGGCTACCCGGACGCGGCGGTCATTGAGGAACGCCCCTTTGCCGCGTTCTGCGGTAAACAGCTCGTCCGCGATGGGATTGTAGATGATCCCGGCCACGATTGCGCCTTCGCGCTCGAGCGCAATCGAGATGGCGAAATGCGGAATCCCGTGCAGGAAGTTCAACGTGCCGTCGAGCGGATCGACGATCCAGCAATGGGTCTTGTCGCTCCCTTCGTAACGCCCGCCTTCCTCGCCGAGAAAGCCGTAGCCCGGCCGTGCCCGCTCGAGTTCCTCCCGTAACGTCTGCTCAGCCCGGTGATCGGCAGAGCTGACGAAATTCGCGGGTCCCTTCACCGAGACCTGAAGCTGCTCGACTTCGCCGAAGTCCCGCTTGAGCGCGCGAGCAGCCTTCTGCGCGGCTTTGATCATGACGTTGAGCAGGGCGGAGCGGAGCATGACCGGGATGCAAGGGCCGAACAATCGCTTTGCGGCCGGGAGCGGGCTCATCGGCGCGAGCGGGAAAGACGGGCCGCTGTGCCCGCAGGGACCGACCGCGTCAAGAGCGGGACTCGCGTTTCTCCTTGATCGCGTCAAGCCAAGGCTTGGCCGCTTTCTCCGCCGCGCTGCGGACCTCCGGTGATTGCTTTTGCACGAAAGCGTCGAGCGGAACGTCGCCGACACCGCCGGCCTTGGCGACGATGTGCCACTTGATCGCCGCGATCGGATCAGCCTTTATCCCATGGCCTACCGCCAGAATATTCGCCAAGCGGTTTTGCGCGATCGGATTTCCCTTGCGGGCGGCCTTCTGCAACAGCGTGGCTGCAGTCAACTCGTCCCGTGGAACGCCAACCCCGTTGAACAGGGCAATGGCGTATTCGACCTCGGCGTCGGTGTAATCGGCAGCCGAGGCAGCGGCCAGCAGCCGGGCGGCCGCGGTCACGTCCTTCGGCACGCCCCGGCCCTCTTTGTAGAGAGTGGCCAGCGCATATTGCGCTTCCGGACTTCCGGCGTCCGCCGCAGCGCGGAAGAGTTCCGCAGCACGGGAGAAGTCCTGAGGAAAAACTCTTCCCTCGACATAGAGAAGGGCGAGATCATAGGACGCGGCGGCATGGCCGAGCTTGGCAGCTGCGGCAACAAGCTTTGCTCCCCGCTCGCCATCGGCGGCCCCGGTTCGCCCGCCAAGGTAAAACAGGCCCAGCGCGAACATGGCTTCCCGGTCTCCGCGGTCTGCCGCCAGCCGATACCATTCGGCGGCCTTCTTGTCGTCGCGCCCTACCCCGTAGCCATTTGCGTAGAGTTCCGCGAGTAGCGTCATTGCCTTGATGTCGTTTTTGTCCTCGACCCGGCGTGTCGCGATCGCGAATGCGGTGAGATAATAGCCACGCTGGAATGCACCGTACGCCAGATCGGCGGCGGGCTCCCGTTCGGTCCCGAGCGATGCTTGGGGCGGCGCCGAGCTCACCGGCGCAGCGGCCGCGCCCGACACAGGCTTGGTCGGGATGGGGATCGGCTTGGGCTTGGCCGTAAGCTTTGGGGCCGCACCCGAAGGGGCCGTCATCGGCTGTGCCGATCCTTGTCCGGCTCCAGGCGAGATCCACGCCCCTACTGAAACCAGCAGTAGCACAACGGCGCTCGCGGTCATTCGCACCCAGTTCATCGGGGCACCTCCGCATCCGTCACCCGTCGCGCCACCTCTGCCGCGGCGGCGACGCATCCGCGCGCGTCGGAAAACACGCAATCACCGACGGCGATGAAGTCGGCCCCAGCGCGAGCAAGCGGCTCCACCTCCTCCAGCGCACCGGCAAATCCTACGCAGGGCAGCTCGAACAATTCGGCCCACCAAGCCACCCGTTCCAGGATCGCCGATAGCGATGGTCGCTGGCCGGCGCCGTCGGGCTCGCCGAACATGACATAATCCGCGCCCAACTCGCCGGCGACCATGGCATCGTGCCTGGTCGCAAGCCGTCCGCAGCCAGCGATGTGATTCGGCTTAAGACTTGGAAGCGCGGCCCTCAAAGCATCCACGCCGCTAAGGTGGGCGCCATCGGCAGCGGCACGTATTGCTAGGCCGGGATCTCCGTCGAGCAGCAGAGCCACCCCTTTTTCCTGCACTCCCGGTGCCAGTACCTTGAGGTAGTCAAGTTGGGCGGCATTGGCGAGCTCTGGAAGGCGGAGCAAGACAGCCGCGAAGTCGGCAGCGCCAAGGGTGCGATCGAGCACACGCCCACTTCCGTCGAACCCTTCCGGGGTGACAAGGTAGAGACGCTGAACAGGGCGCCTGGTTTCGGCTGGTTTCGCTCGAGACGCCATTTCGGGTCGATTGCCCCCGCAATCCGGCGGAATGGGGGCATTTGTAGACTATCAAGCCTACGAGAGGGTAAAGACCGCCGAGGTGGCGCACATCGACCCTGTGGACTATATTTACTGGTTGAAAATTTCTGCCAAGGTGCCTTTATGCCCCTGAATATCAAGGATCCTGCAACCGAGAAATCCGTGCGTGAGCTGGCCGCGCTGACGGGCGAGACGGTAACGGCCGCCATCCGCCGTGCCGCCGAGGAGCGGCTGCAACGGGTCCGGCGCAAGCAGACGGGACGCTCTCTTGCCGAAGAGCTCTTGGAGATAGCGAAGCGCTGCGCTGCCCTTCCAGACCAGGACGCGCGAACGGCGGACGAAATTCTTGGTTACGACGAACGTGGCCTGCCAACCTGATGGTTATCGATACTTCGGCTCTCATTGCTTTCCTGTTGAACGAACCAGATGCCCTCAAGATTGCACAGGCAATCGAAGCGGCATGCGTTCGCTTGATCTCGGCAGCCAATTTTTTGGAGACGGCAATCGTAATTGAGAGCAAAAAAGGCGAGCCGGGTGGTCGCGAGCTCGAGCTCTTGCTCTGCCGTTCAGGCATTGAGGTCGCTCCGGTTGACCAGGATCAGGCCGAGCTCGCACGCCAAGCGTGGCGACGGTACGGCAAGGGCCGACATCCGGCTGGACTGAATTATGGTGACTGCCTTGCGTATGGGCTCGCGAAGCAGCGGCGGCTTCCGCTGCTGTTTCAAGGCAATGATTTCGCGCAGACGGATATTCCGCGCGTGCCGCTCTGACCCATCAGGCTCCCGCGCGCGAGCGGCGGTAGCCTGATGTAATGCGGTCCGCTAGGCCGCTTTTCTTTCCAGATCCTGCTTCCACTGCCCGCGTGTGGCGAGACCGTTCATCATCGCGCGATGAGTGAACGCGCGCTGGGCGGCGGCGGCGTTCTCCGGCTTTCCCGACCAGGCCTTCAGGGGTGCAGCCTGCAGCGCCCGGCCGTAGCTGAAGGTCAACCGCCACGGGAACGGCCCCAGGCGGTTCATGGCGTCGAGGTGGGCGGTGGCTTCCTCATCCGACTGTCCCCCGGACAGGAAGGCGATGCCAGGCACTGCTGCCGGCACGCAGGCCCGCAGCACCTTGACGGTCTTCTCCGCCACCTCATCGACGCCGGCGCGCTCTTTCGCCTTTTTGCCGGCGATCACCATGTTGGGCTTGAGAATCATGCCCTCGAGCGCGACCTTTTGATAGTAGAGCTGCTCGAACACGGTTTTGAGCACCCACTCCGTGATCAGGTAGCAGCGGTCCGCGTCGTGATCGCCGTCCATCAGCACTTCGGGCTCGACGATCGGGACGATGTTTTCCTCCTGGCAGAGCGCGGCATAACGCCCGAGCGCGTGCGCATTGGTGATGATGGCAGCGTAGCTCGGAATGCCGGGCCCGATATCGATGACGGCGCGCCATTTTGCGAACTTGGCGCCAAGCCCGCGATATTCGATCAGCCGCTCACGCAGGCCGTCGAGGCCCTCGGTGATGACCTCGCCCGGCGAGAACGAAAGTGGCTTGGTGCCCTTGTCGACCTTGATGCCGGGAAGCGCCCCTGTCGTCTCGATCAGCTTGACGAGAGGGGTGCCGTCCTTTGCGCTCTGGCGAATCGTTTCGTCATAGAGGATGACCCCTGATATGCATTTGGACATCGCGTCCGTGGCGCGGAAGAAAAGCTCCCGGTAGTCGCGGCGGCTGTCAGCCGAGGACGCGACCCCGATGGAATCGAAGCGCTTCTTGATGGTGCCGGACGATTCGTCTGCGGCCAGAATCCCTCGGCCGGGGGCAACCATCGCTTCGGCGATCTTGTTGAGCTCAGCGAGATTCATCGCGGTTCCTCCACTTTTTCTGGGACGTCCAATCATTGCACCTTGAGAATTTCGACCCCAGGCAGCCGCCTGCCTTCCAGCCATTCCAGGAAAGCGCCGCCCGCCGTCGAGATATAGGTAAACCGTTCCGCCGCTCCTGCCGCATGCAGTGCCGACACGGTATCGCCCCCGCCGGCGACGCTGACAAGCTCGTGCGCGCTCGAGAGTTCCGCCGCCGCTTCTGCAACTTCAACCGTGCCGGTGTCGAACGGTTCCGTCTCGAACGCGCCCAGGGGGCCGTTCCAGACCAGCGTCTTTACGCGCGCAAGCACCGAACAGACGTGCTCGATGCTGCGCCGGCCGATGTCGAGGATCATATCGGAAGGCTCGACCGCATCAACCAAGACGGTCTGCGAGAGTGCGTTCGGCTCGAGCTTTTCCGCAGTGACCACGTCGATGGGCAGCACGATCTCGCGGCGGCCGGCTTTAGCCTTCTTCAGGATGTCGCGCGCTTGCGCCACGCGATCATGCTCGCACAAGGATTTGCCGATGGGTTTGCCGAGGGCAGCGAGAAAGGTATTGGCCATCCCGCCGCCGATCACAAGCACATCGACCTTGTCCAGAAGATTGCCGAGAAGCTCGATCTTGGTCGAGATTTTGGCGCCGCCGACGATCGCCGCCAGCGGGCGCGTCGGTGATTCGAGAACATTGGTGAGCGTCTCGACTTCCTCCTGCATGGCGCGCCCGGCGTAGGCCGGCAGGAGGCGACCCAATCCTTCCACCGACGCATGCGCGCGGTGGGAGGCCGAGAAGGCATCGTTGACGAAGACATCGCCCAGTGCGGCGAGCTCGGCCACGAAATCGGGATCGTTGCGCTCCTCGCCCTTGTGGAAGCGGGTATTCTCCAGGCACAGCACGTCGCCTCTGCGCATCCGGTTCACTGCGACGCGCGCTTCTTCGCCGATGCAATCCGGCACAAAGCCCAGGGCGCGGCCAAGCGCGGCAGCAATGGCTGGGACCAGCGGCCGCAGTGAGTTTTTGCTGTCCGGTCCGTTCGGACGGCCGAAATGGGAGAGCAGGATTACCTTCCCGCCCCTCTCCGCAATTTCCCGAACGGTCGGTATGGAGCGCTCGATACGAGTCGCATCGGCGACTTTCCCGTCCTCGATCGGCACGTTGAAGTCGACCCGCACGAGCACGCGCTTGTTGTCGAGCTCGGCCTCGTCGAGCGTACGCAAGCCCGCCTTGAAGTCTTGGCGAGTCACATCACCTTGCTCATCGCGACGGCGGTATCCACCATGCGGCAGGAAAACCCCCATTCGTTATCATACCAGGACATGACCCGAACGAGCGTGCCGTCCATCACCTTCGTCTGATCCATGGCAAACACCGACGAGTGTGAATCGTGGTTGAAGTCGGTGGAAACATTCGGAGCCTCGGTATAGCCGAGTATACCTTTGAGCTGCTGCTCGGCTGCCCGCCGCACCGCGGAATTGATCTCGTCCTTGCTCGTCGCACGCTTGGCGATGAATTTGAAATCGATCACTGAAACATTCGGTGTCGGCACGCGAATCGCGACGCCGTCGAGCCTGCCGGCAAGCTCCGGCAGGACGGAGCCCACGGCCTTGGCTGCCCCGGTCGAGGTCGGGACCATGTTGATGGCCGCGGCGCGCGCCCGGTAGAGGTCCATGTGCACCTGGTCGAGCGATGGCTGGTCGTTGGTGTAGGCGTGCACCGTGGTCATGAAGCCTTTGTCGATCCCCACCGCATCGTTGAGCACCTTGGCCACGGGCGCAAGACAGTTGGTGGTGCAGGAAGCATTGGAGACGATCTTATGGTCCTTGCGCAGCTTGTCGTGATTGACACCGTAGACCACGATAAGATCGACGCCATCAGCGGGCGCCGAGATGATGACCCGGTCTGCCCCTGCGGCGAGATGCGCCGCAGCCTTCTCCTTCGAGGTGAAGAGGCCGGTACATTCGAGCGCAATCTCGACGCCGAGCTCCTTCCACGGCAGCTGCGTCGGATCCTTCACGGCCGTGACCCTGATCTTGCCGTTGCCGACGCTGATCGAATCGGAACCGACCGTGACCTCGCCGGGAAAGCGTCCGTGCACGGAATCGAACCGTAGCAGATGCGCATTGGTCGCTACCGGGGCGAGATCATTGATCCCGACAACCTCGATGTCGTTGCGGTTGTTCTCGACAATGGCGCGCAGAATGTTCCGGCCGATTCGTCCAAAGCCGTTGATTGCGACACGAACTGACATTCCGGGCTCCTTCATTCGTCACCCGCCTGAGACGGGCATGACCCATAATTAGTGCTTGCGCGGCGGAGTTCCCGCCTGCCGCTTGAGCCGGTCCAACGCCGCCTTGGCGACCGCCTCTGCGGTAATGCCGAAATGCCGGTAGAGATCCTTGTAAGGAGCGCTCGCCCCGAAGCTTGTCATCCCGATGAAGGCGCCATCGGCGCCGATGATCTCGTCCCAGCCCTGGCGGACGGCCGCCTCAACCGCCACGTTGACCTTCGCCGCACCGATGACCTCATCGCGCACTGCCGACCGCTGCTTGCGAAACAGCCCGAAGCAGGGAACCGACACTACGCGTGCCGAGACGGCGCGCTCGCGCAGAAATTTTCGCGCTTCAACCGCGATGCAGACTTCCGATCCGGTTGCGAACAGCGAGACATCGGCGACCGGCTTTTCCGCCGGCACGATCTCATAGGCGCCCGCGGCACAGCGGTTCGTCTCCTCGCGAGCAAGTCGCAGCTGCGGCAGGTTCTGGCGGGTGAGCGCGAGCACGCTGGGGCTGCGCGAGCTCTCAATAGCAAGCTGCCAGCACTCCGCGGTTTCAACACCATCGCAGGGGCGGAACACGAGCAGATTCGGGATCGCGCGCAGGGCGGCGAGATGCTCTACCGGCTGATGCGTCGGACCGTCCTCGCCGAGACCGATGGAGTCATGCGTCATCACCAAGATAACGCGATTGCCCATGAGTGCCGCCAGACGAATGGCCGGCCTGCAATAATCGGAGAACACCAGGAACGTGCCGGAATAGGGGATGACCCCTCCGTGCAGCGCCATTCCATTCATGGCTGCGGCCATGCCGTGCTCACGCACGCCGTAATGAATGAAGCGGCCGCTGTAATCCGCCGCGGTCAGAACCGGCATTCCCTTCGGCCGGGTGTTGTTCGAGCCGGTAAGATCGGCCGAGCCGCCGATCATCTCCGGCAGCGCTGGCGTGATCACCTCGAGCGCATGCTCCGAGGCGGTTCGCGTTGCCATCTCCTTTGGAGCCGCCGCCAGCTTTTCCTTTACCGCGGCCACCGCAGCGACGATCTTGTCCTTGCCGACTTCACCCCTGAGGCGGCGCTCGAACTCGGCCCGGAGAGCTGCCGGCAGGGCTTTCAGCCGCGCGGTCCACGCCAGGCGGGCGGCTTCCCCCGCGCGACCGGCGTTGCGCCACATATCGCGGATATCCGCCGGAATGTTGAAGGGAGGTGCCGGCCAGTTGAGCTTCTCGCGCGCCCCCCTGACCTCCTCGGCGCCAAGCGGCGAGCCGTGGCATTTCTCCGTGCCCGCCTTTGTCGGGGCGCCAAAGCCGATGGTCGTGCGGCAGGCGATCAACGAAGGTTTCGCCGAAGCGTGCGCACTCTCGATCGCGGTTGCTATCGCTTCCGGATCGTGACCATCGACCCGGCAAGCGCTCCAGCCGGCGGACTCGAAGCGGCGCACCTGATCGACGGAATCCGCAAGCGCGAGGGGGCCATCAATCGAGATCCGATTGTCATCGAACAGCACAATCAGCCTGTTGACCTTCAGGTGCCCGGCGAGCGCAATCGCCTCCTGGCTCACTCCCTCCATCAGGTCGCCGTCGGAAGCAAGCACGTAGGTGTGATGATCGACCAGCTCGCGACCGAATACTGCTGCGAGATGACGCTCCGCCAGCGCCATTCCAACCGCGTTCCCCAAGCCTTGTCCCAGCGGGCCGGTGGTGGTTTCCACGCCGGGGGTATGGAAGCTCTCGGGGTGCCCCGGGGTGAGCGAGCCGAGCTGTCGGAACCGCTTGATCTCGTCGATGGTCATCCTCTCGTAGCCGAGAAGATGCAGCACCGCATAGATCAGCATCGAGCCGTGTCCGGCCGATAGCACGAAGCGATCCCTGTCGGGCCAATGAGGGTCGGCCACATCGAATTTCAGAAAGCGCGTGAACAGCACCGTCGCAATGTCGGCGGCGCCCATCGGCAACCCGGGATGTCCGGATTTTGCCTGCTCGACCGCATCCATCGCCAGTGCCCTGATGGCGTTTGCCATGCGGTCGTGGCAGGCGCGCAGGTAATTTTGCCGATCTTCAGCGGGGTTCTCGAGGGACGGCGCGGCGACCGACCCAACCGCGGCAAGCGTTTCCTGAGGACTGCTCATTCGCCCCAAACGGGTTGTTGCGGCGACCCTCTATCACGGAGATGACTGGAGTCAATGAAAGGGCAGTGGACTGCGGCCCGGTACGGCCAATGCCGGCTGCGCCTGCACACGAGATTGCAGTCCGAATTTGCCTTGACGCTGCTCTTGTCACATTGACGCCAAGCCGCGGAATAACGTAAGGACCGTTTACTAACCGCTTGCTGCTGCGATGAATTTTAGCCGCCGCTGCTGCGGGCGCTCGGTCGAGTTTTTGCCGCAATGAGCGAACCAAGTCCGATCGAGACTGCCAGCAAGCGTCTTGCGCTCGCGCTTGATGCGCTGGCGGCGGCCGTCGAGCGGCGGCAATCCGCGGATCTGGGAGAGCAAACCCTCGCCGGCCAACTGCATGCGCTCGCCGCGGACCGTTCGCGGCTCGCTGCTGATCTCGACGCAGCCGCCGCACGCGTCCGCTCGCTGGAGACGATCAATCGAGACGTTGCGCAGAGGCTCGAAACGGCAATGGGTGCAATCCGGGCGATCCTCGCGGATGCCCAACTCTGACCTCACCGTCCAAGGCGCACGAGAACCCATGCCGCAGGTCAGTGTCACCATCAACGGACGCCAGTTCCGCATGGCCTGCGAAGAGGGGGAGGAGCCACGCCTGGTGCGTCTCGCTGAGGATCTCGATCAACGCGTCTCGCGGCTGCGCGAGCGTTTCGGCGAGATCGGAGATACCCGGCTTACGGTGATGGCGGCGCTCACGCTTGCCGACGAGCTTTCCGACACCAAGGAGCGATTGCAGCGGCTCGAGACCGATCTGGCAAAACTTCAGGACACGGCCGTCACCTCGGCCGAGCGGACACAAACGACTCACACCGCCATCGTGGCTGCGCTCGATGCGGCGGCCGAGCGCATCGAGAGCATCACCAAGCGACTCAACGAAACGGTCACCCGCCGGGAAATACCAATGGGGTGACGTGCAGCGTTCACGTCTTTCTCCACTCGTCGAAGCTGAGCTCTTGACCGCACTCACAAATACTATAATTCTAGCTAGAATTTCTAGCTAGAATTCGGGATTCTTTTGCATGACGCGGCAACGATGGTCGATCCAGGACGCGAAGAACCGGTTCAGCGAGGTCGTCCAAGCGGCAAGACGTAAGCCGCAGATGGTCACCAAGCACGGCAAGCCTGCTGTAGTCGTCATTGACGTCACGGAATACGAGCGTTTGCGACGGCTCGAGCGAGCGCAGGCGCCGTCTTTTGCAGATGTCCTGCTTTCGATGCCCCAAGACGACGGGGAATTTCCACGCCTTAAAGCGCGACTACGCGACTTTCAGCCCTGATGTTCCTGCTTGATACGGTAACGCTTTCCGAGTTGCGCAGGCGACATCGCGATCGCTCGGTCGTCGCGTGGTTCGAGCGGCAGCGAAGTACCGAACTCTTTCTGAGCGTTATCAGCATTGCCGAGATTGAGCGCGGTCTTGCTCAGCAGCACCAGAGGGATCCGCTGTTCGCCGGCGCGCTTGCGGATTGGTTGGATTCAGTCCTGGCCCTCTATGGTGAACGGATCCTGCCATTCGAGCTTCAAGCCGCACGACGGTTTGGCAGGCTGAGCGCCGCTCTTGGAAACGATAACGCTGACCTCATGATAGCGGCGACAGCGCTGGAACATGGGCTCACCGTCGTGACCCGTAATGTATCCGATTTCGAGCCTACCGGGGTCGCCGTCCTCAATCCCTTCACCCGTTGGCCGACTCGCCAATCATAAAAAGCGAAAAGGGATGCGCGAATGGCCATGCCAGTTAGCTAAACGGTCTCTGCGGATGGCTTAACGGCCGGGATGCCGGCGGCGGATGCGGATGTAGAGCGCGCCTTCTCCCCCGTGTGCCGGATCCGCCGGTTCGTAAGCGCTCACGTAAGCGCGAAATTGCGGCAGGGCGAGCCACGAGGGCACTTGCCGGCGCAAGATGCCGCCCTCTAATCCAGGCTGCCACGGCGCGTCGCCGCGATATGCACCCTTGCCTGTTATGACCAGCACGAACTTCGCGCCCTCCGCCTGGGCGCGCCGCAGGAACAGCAGGAGGGACGAATGCGCCCGCGCTTGCGTCATGCCATGCAAATCTAGGCGAGCGTCGATGGAAGCGATGCCGCGAGCAAGGCGCTTTTTCTGCCGCCGGTCCAACGCTTCCGGGAGCGGCAGGGACGCAGCCGAGCGCGGCTTCGCGGCTGAAGCGGCTCGCAGCGGCTTCGAGGCAGCAACGCTCGGCGCCGACCTTTCCCGCAGGGGCTTGAGCGAGCGCGTCACTTCATCCCAGAGCGCGCGATCCTCTGCGTCGAGCTTGCGGCGTCCGCCACCACCCCCGCCCAGCGTCACAGCGGGTAGTACCTGTACCGCAGCCGAGTGGGGCCGGCGTGTCGCCTCGCCGCCCTTGCGCCTGCGGACGCGTCTGTTGCGCTCCCGCCGTCCTTGACCTTGCCCCCCTGCTTTTTGGCCTCGACCTCCGGGATGCTCGGTTTTGGCAGCGGCAACGGCACCTCGCGCCCGGCCGCCCCCAGGTCAAGGCCGCGAGGAAGCAACATCACGAAGCGCGCGGGATGGCGAATGCGCCCTGCGATGCGGCCTGCATCATCTCCGGCGCCCCAGAACAGGTCCGCGCGAGCGGGTCCAACAATGGCGGATCCGGTGTCCTGCGCGATCATCAGTCGGCGCAACGGCGCAAGGCCTGCTGCGCTCTCGATCGGCAAGTCCGCGGCGATGAAGAACGGAGTTCCGTATTCATGCAGCCGGTCAACCGCAATCGAGCGGCCTGGCGTCAGCGGAACCCCTTGCGCGCCCACTGGCTCGCCCTCGTTCGACAAGCCGGTAATGCGAAAGAAGATATAGGAGCGATTGGTGGCACGCAGCTTTGGCGCCTCGTCGGGATGAGCCGCCATCCACTCGCGAATGCGCTGCATCGAGATTTCCTCGCGCGGGATGAGGTTGCGCTCCACCAGCGCGCGCCCGATCGCGGAATAGGGAAAGCCGTTATGCGAGTCGTAGGTGATTCGCATCGGCGTACCGTCCTCCAGGATCACGCGCGCCGAGCCCTCGATTTGCATGGAAAGCGCGTCGAAGGGATCCTTGAGCCAGCAGATTTCAAGTTTCTGCCCGTCGAGCGCGCCGGCCTCGATCGCGCCGCGATCATGATAGGGGACGATCTGGTTGTTCTGGTCACGCCGGCCGATGAGCGCTCCCCTGTTCGGAAAGGGAGCAGAGCCGGGCTTATGGCCGGCGGCGACAAGATCGGGCGGTCGCCGGTAGAGCGGCACGTGAAACTCGGGGTTGGGAAAGCGTGAGCCGGCAACGACCGGCTCATAATAGCCGGTGACGAACCCGCTGCTCTCTCCCAACCGCGCGATGCGTACCGGCGCGAAATTCTCCTCGAAGAACCTGCGTGCGCTCGGTGAATCTGGCAGCTGCAGCGGCAAAGCTTCGCGGCATGCTTCCCAGAGCGCGGCAAGAAGCGGTCCGTGCTCGTTGAGGCGCGGGATCTGGCGCAAGGCCTGGCAGCTTGTCTTATAGGCAGCAAACGCGGCGAGGTGATCGTCGCTCGCCCAGCCCTCAACCGCAGACCAGTCGAGGGGCTCGAGCTGGGTGTCCGCGAGCTTGAACGGCTCCGCGCTCGCCGCAGCGGTCGGCTCTCCACACAGCATTGCACCGATCACGCCGGCAATAAGCCCGCAGGCAACCCGCCCCGGCGCTCTCGCGTTGGCTGTTGTAGCAGCGTTGCGCCGTTTGTTTTGAGCTGGAGCGCGCGCCGGCATCTCGGGTCCGTTGCGGCTATTGCCCGGCTTCGGTCGCCACGAGCTTCCAATTCGGATCGCGCGAGGACAGGTCGCGGGCGAAGGTCCACACGTCGGTAACGTCGGCTACCTTTTCCGGATTTCCGTCGATCACATTGCCGGCCTTGTCCCGGGTAACGGAGATGAGCTGCGACACGAACCGCACCGTGATCTGCGCCACGCGGTTGCGCAGCTCCGCCCCCGTGATGTCGGATTTCTCAATGGCGACAAATCGGCTCTCCACCGTCTCGCCTTTGGATTCCCGTTCGCGTATCGCCGCTTCGAAGCCCTCATACACGTCGCGTGAAAGGAGATTGCGCAGCGTCCGGCGGTCGCCTTGCGCATAGGCAAGCACGATCATCTCGTATGCGGTCCGCGCTCCGCTCACGAAATGCTTGGCATTGAACGACTTGTCCTCGCGCGCGATGGCGTCGAGGCCGTTTGCAACCGAGGAGCCAGGTTCGGCGATGCCCTTCCAGCGCTCCGCCGCATCCGCCGGCTCAGCGGCAACGGGTGTGCTGTCAGCGCTTCTGCCGGGCAATCTGACCACGTTGTCATTGGTGGCCCCGCGCACGGCATCCCGCGCCGAGTAAGGGTCGTAGGGCGGTCGTTCGCGACCCGTGCGTTGCCCGAGAACGCTACGCAATTTCAGGAAAATGAGGATCGCGAGCGCCAGAAAGATGATGGTGTAAATGTCGAACACGTCTTTCCACGCTCTAGGCTGCCGTAACGCGCGATCCGGGGAGCGGTCTCAACCGGAAACCGGCCGAGGCGGACGTCGGTTCCCTGAATGCCTATGTAAGCGCGTGACCACACCGATCCAGAGGCTATCTCGCGCCCGCTGGCCACAAGCATAGACGATCCGAACCATGGCGCCAACAAGGCTCGGCAGGAGTTCAACCCATGTCTTTGGTTAAATGGACGTTTATTGGGCTCATTGCCCTCCCCGCAGCCGAGCTGATTTGCTTCGTGCTGGTCGTCGCTGCTGTCGGCTGGCTATGGGCGGGGCTGCTTCTGGTCATGACCTCGGCGCTCGGGATTGCGCTGCTTAGGCAATCGGGCGGACGCGACCTCACTCGCCTAGCCGATGCGCTCCGGGACAACGGACTTGCTGCCCTGCAGCTGAGCACCCCTGGAGTAGCCAGGATGCTGGGGGCAGCGTTGCTGGTCATTCCCGGCTTTCTCACCGATGTCGTGGGTGCCGCCTTGCTCGCTCCAACGTCGCGGCGGTGGATTGCTGGCTGGCTGGCGAAGGTTGTCCGTCGGCCCCAGCGGGACCCGCGGGTGATCGAGCTTGCGCCTGGGGAATGGCACCAGCTTACCGAGCCCGAACGCTCGCGCCGGCGCAGGGAGCTCTAAAAGTCGCGACCCGGATAGCGTTCCTCTCGGGCACGCGGCCGCGCCTCACTCCTTGTCGCGTCGGAGGCCGTGTGTTAGCCACGCGGTTCGCCTGCGGCAGTTCAATTCCCGAGTGCAGTGAGAAAAACCCCATGACCACTCCTGGCAACGGCGGACCGGCCCAGAGCCCGACCACTCCCCCGCAACAAGCAACCCAGCCGCAGCTCAATGTTCTTGGTCAGTATATCAAGGACTTTTCCTTCGAGAATCCGAACGCTCCGCGTTCCCTGACTCCCAGCCAGACGCAACCGGCCATCCAGATCCAGATCAATGTGGGAGTGCAGCAGCTCGCCGAGACCGACTATGAGGTTTCGTTGAAGTTGGACGGCAAGGCCGAGAGTTCCGGATCGGTCTTGTTTGCGTTCGATCTGACTTTCGCGGGTGTGTTCCGGGTACAAAACGTGCCGCAGCAATCGTTGCAGCCGGTGATCATGATCGAATGTCCGCGCCTGCTTTTCCCGTTTGCGCGCGAGATCCTGGCCACCGCCGTGCGCAACGGCGGCTTCCCGCCGCTGCTGCTCGATCCCGTGGATTTCGTCGCTCTCTATCAGCAGCGCATGGCCCAGATGCAGGAGCAGCAGCCGGCGGCTCCGCCGGCGTAAAGTGCGCGTTATGCCGCCCGATCTGCGCTGCCCAAAGCAGCGGCCTCGGGCGGCAAATATTGCTGCCAAATGGCCTGCGGTCCCAATGTGGCGACAAAGGCCGCGTGCGCTTGCTGCTCCTCAGTCGTGAGGCGTGGCGCAAGCACATGCGGGCGCACGCGGATGGGCGCGCTGTCTGCCTGCAGGCCTCCCGCAGCATGGCTCGTGTCCACCAGAACGAGCTGCGCCTGCCGCGCCTCTATGAGCTCTAGGTAGACTTCGGCCAGGAGCTCGGCATCGAGCAAGGCGCCGTGCTTGACGCGGCGGGTGGCGTCGATCCCGTAGCGGGTGCAGAGATCGTCCAACCGATTGGGACTGGCGGGATGCTTGCGCCGCGCCAGAATGAGCGTGTCGACAAGACGCTCGCGTCCGACCGAATTCTTTCCCGCGCGTTCGAGCTCCGCGTTCAGAAAGCCCAGATCGAAAGCTGCGTTGTGGGCAACAAGGGCCGAGTCCCCGATGAACTCCAGCAATTCATCAGCGATCTCCGCGAACTGCGGCTTGTCGCTGAGAAAGTCGGCGGACAAGCCGTGCACCGCAAAGGCGTCTGCGGGCACGTCCCGTTCCGGATTGACGTAGCGGTGATAGTGTCTCCCGCTCGGCATTTTATTGACGAGCTCTACACAGCCGATCTCGACCAGCCGGTGTCCCGTCACCGGATCAAGGCCTGTCGTTTCAGTGTCGAGCACGATTTCGCGCATGCGCCGGATGCCCGCGACGAATCACCTTCGCCGTTGCGGCATTCTAGCGACCGCCGCGAGGATCGCACGCACCTGGGCGCGCGCCGGCTCCAATCCTTGCGATGTGTCCACGACAAAATCAGCACGGCGGCGCTTCTCCGCGTCCGGCATCTGTCTCGCCAGGATGGCTTCGAGCTTCTCGCTGGTCATTCCCGGGCGCGCCAGGACTCGCGCGCGTTGGGTCTCGGCAGGCGCTGACACTACCACGACGGCATCCACGCGCCGGTCACCACCGGTCTCGAGCAGGAGCGGGATGTCGAGGACCGCAATCTTCTCCCCGCTCGCCTCTGCTTGCGCGAGAAGCTGCCCCTCGGCCTTCTGCACCAGCGGGTGAATGATGGCTTCGAGCATTTTCAAAGCAGCGGGATCGTCCAGCACGCGGGCGGCCAGTCTGTTGCGGTCGACCTTGCCCTCCGAGGTCGTGCCCGGAAAGGCCGCTTCGATCGCATCCGCCGCTTTTCCCTCGTACAGCCGATGCACGACGGTGTCGGCGTCATGCACGGGGATGCCCTCTTCGGCAAAGAATCGTGCTGTCGTGGACTTCCCCATTCCGAGAGAACCGGTGAGGCCGATGATGAACATTGCGCACCATTAAAAAGTCGTTCGCTGCTGCAGGGGACGGGTTTTCAACCTCGCCCCTGCACACCGGGAGCCGAGCTGCGGCTCCATCACGCGGCAAGCAGGCCTTCGAGGCGAAGCCATTGCAACAGCGGCAATAGCGGTAGTCCAAGAATGACGAAATAGTCGCCCTCAATGCGCTCAAACAGCTGGATCCCGCGCCCTTCCAGCTGATAGCCGCCGACGCTTGCGGTGGCCGCAGTTCCGACCGCGGCGAGATAGGCATCGATAAAGCCGTCGCTGAAGTCCCGCATGGTCAGCCGGGCGCGCTCGCGATGGTGGAATACGAGCTTGCCGTCGCGTGCGACGGCAATTGCCGAGTGCAGCTCATGGGTGCGGCCGCGGAGACAAGCGAGTTGCTTGCGGGCAACAATGGTATTTGCCGGCTTCGAGAACCTGCGCTCCCCTAGCGCCAGAGTCTGGTCAGCACCGAGAACATAGGAGCCGGGGTGGTCGCCTGAGACGGCGAGGGCTTTCTCACGGGCGAGCAGATCTGCCACCTCCCCGGAACGACCCGTGGCTGCATTGGCCTCGATCCTGCGCTCGTCGATATCGGCGGGCTCGATGACGTGTGGTATTCCTGCGCCGTCCAAAATAGCATGCCGAACGGTGCTGCCAGAGGCAAGGATCAGCGGAGCAGTCCCAAGCCACAGCTGCATGTATCACGGTGCTGGGTTGCGGCGCCGCTCGGCCAGGAGGCTGAGAACCGCCGCCGCGGTTTCTTCAATGGACCGGCGTGTGACATCGATGCTTGGCCAGTTGCGGCGGGCGCAGAGCTTGCGGGAAAACGCGACCTCCTCGGCGACTGCCTTGCGGTCGATATACTGATCGGCCTCCTGGTGAGCCTTGAGGCCGAGAAGCCGATTTTGCCTGATTTGAACGATGCGCTCCGGACTGGCGTAAAGACCGACGACCAGGGGGCGGGCGAGATCCTCGACATGGCGTGACACTGGTACTCCCGGGACCAATGGGACATTGCCGGTTTTGACGCCGCGGTTGGCAAGATAAATCGAGGTAGGTGTCTTCGAAGTCCGCGAAACGCCTACGAGCACGACATCAGCGTCCTCCAGGTCTTCGAGATGCTGCCCGTCGTCATGCAACATGGTATAGTTGAGCGCATCGATACGTCGGAAGTAATCGGCATTGAGCACATGTTGTGCGCCGATACGGTGCGACGTCTCGGCGCCGAGATATGAGCGCAAGAGCTGGAGCACGGGGCCAAGGATCGACAGGCACGGTACGCCAAGCTCGCGGCAGTGGTTCTCGAGTCGCTGCATCAGCTCGTCATCAAGCAGCGTATAGAGCACGATCCCGGGTGCTTCCTCGATCTCCGCCAGCACCCGCTCCAGCTGGCGATGCGTGCGCACAAGAGGGTACACATGCTCAACCGGCAGGATTTTGGTGTATTGGGCCGTTGCGGCTCGCGCCACGGTCGTAAGCGTCTCGCCGGTGGCGTCAGACACCAAATGCAAATGAAAATAGCTATTGGCGCGCTGCACCTTTGACCCTGAATACAAGCTGTGGATTTATGCGGACAAAGCCACGCCTAGGGTTTCAACGCAAGACCCCAGGCCCAGCCGGCCCGTTTCCTTCCCCACTCCTGCCCTTGAGGATGCAATCGATGCTCGCACCCACCGCAAGACCAAGCTGTGGAGCGTTGTCGGATGACATGTGAAGAACGTCGACGCTAGACGCCGGGACATCAGATATCACGTTAGGTATTTTGCGTCTGCGGAGGGAATGTCCCCGCCCTCCACAAACACAGACATAATTCGACATAGTGTGCATAAGGTGTGTGTGGGCAAGTATGAGTCTAATCAACGCTCCAAGAGTCGCAAAAGACTCTTAAACCTTTATATTTGGTAGGATTCACCCGGATAGGATAATGTGAGCAAGGCCCTCATCAAGGTGCTTGATGGCGAGCGCCGAAACCCACCGCCAGTGTGGTTGATGCGCCAAGCTGGCCGTTACCTGCCGGAATACAGGGCAGTACGTGAACGGGCGGGCGACTTTCTCAAGCTTTGTCTTACTCCAAAGCTGGCGGCAGAGATTACCCTGCAGCCGGTGCGGCGATTCGAGCTCGATGCTGCGATTCTGTTCGCTGATATTCTGCTTGTCCCCTATGCGTTGGGCCAACACGTCTGGTTCGTGGAGGGAGAAGGCCCGCGCCTTGCCGGGATCACGGATGCCGGCAAGTTCGCCGACCTGAGGCACGAGCTTGATCATGCTCGGCTTGCGCCCGTCTATGAGGCGATTACAGAGGTCAAGGCTAAGCTGTCGTCGTCTGTAGCGCTGCTAGGCTTCTGCGGTGCACCTTGGACCGTCGCAACTTACATGATTGCCGGCATGGGCACGGTCGACCAATCGCCGGCGCGCCTGTTTGCGTACCGCGATCCACAAACATTTGCAGCACTGATTGATGTCCTGGTCTCTGGCTCCGTAGAATATCTGGCGCGGCAATTCGAGGCCGGGGTGGATGCTGTACAGATCTTCGACACTTGGGCGGGAGTACTGCCGGCCTGCGAGCTCGAGCGCTGGTGCCTGGAGCCGACCAGCCGAATGGTTGCAGCGCTGCGTGCCAGGATCCCCACGGCCAAGATCATCGGATTTCCGCGGGGCATCGGCAGCGGGATTGTTCGCTATGCAATGGATCTGGGGCTTGACGCTGTTGGGCTGGACTGGACCGCCGACCTCGATTTTGTGCGTGAGCAGGTTCAGCCCCGTCTGGCGGTACAGGGTAACCTCGATCCGTTGGTGCTCGTGGCGGGCGGTGCGGCTCTGGATCATGCAATCAGCAACATTCTCGACAAGCTGTCCTCCAGCCCTTTCATTTTTAATTTAGGACACGGCATTCTGCCACAGACCCCGATCGCCCACGTCGAGCAGATGCTCCAGCGCATACGCGCATAGACATGTACGACTGGGTAAAGGCGTTCCACGTCATTGCAGTCATTGCCTGGATGGCGGGCATGCTCTACCTGCCCCGGCTGTTCGTCTATCACTGCGAGGTCCCGCCCGGCTCCAGGCAGCACGAGACCTTCAAGGTGATGGAGCGGCGTCTGCTCAAGGCCATCATTAACCCCGCCATGATTGCGACCTGGGCTTTGGGCCTGTGGTTAGGCTGGAAAGGCGCCTGGTTCAGCGCCGGCTGGCTGCAGGTGAAGCTCCTGCTGGTGCTGGTGTTGTCGGGCTTGCACGGCTTTCTGGTTCGCTGGGCGCGCGGCTTCGCCTTTGAGCGCAACCGGCACTCGGCCAGATTTTATCGCATTATCAATGAGGTGCCGACTGTGCTGATGATCGGCATCGTCATCCTGGCCGTGGTCAAGCCGTTCTGAGCGAGGCTTCCCGCGGCCTTGGCGTTGCAAACAAAAAATCCACGAGAGTTGCAGCTAAGGAGTACTTGCGCTCGGAACTTTATTTTCATATCTTGCATTTATCTCCCCCAACGCAGGCAGATGCGTCCAGGACCGGTCCAAGAATGGGACTGGGCGTGCCGCGGGTAAAAACAGCCCCCCAGCGCGAGACCTGCGATCTCCCTCTCCAGCCATGATCGGTGTTTTTTAGCTCGCCGGTCTTCTCCATAGGACTACCCCGTATGCGGGAAATGAAGCTTCAGGACCTCAAGGCCAAGACGCCGGGCGAGCTCGTCTCGTTTGCCGAGGAGCTCGCAGTCGAGAACGCCAGCACCATGCGCAAGCAGGAGCTGATGTTCGGTATTCTCAAGCAGCTCTCCATGCGCGAAACCGACATCGTCGGCGAAGGCGTGGTCGAGGTGCTCTCCGACGGCTTCGGGTTTCTGCGCTCGCCGGAGGCGAACTATCTGCCCGGTCCCGACGACATCTACGTCTCCCCCTCACAGATCCGCCGCTTTGGTTTGCGGACCGGCGATACCATTGACGGCCACATCCGCTCGCCCAAGGAAGGCGAGCGCTATTTTGCGCTGCTCAAGGTCAATACCATCAATTTCGAGGATCCCGAGAAGGCGCGCCACAAGGTCAATTTCGACAATCTCACGCCACTCTATCCGGAGGAGCGGTTGCGGATGGAGCATGAGGATCCGACCAAGAAGGATCTCTCCGCCCGCGTCATCGACATTGTCGCCCCGATCGGCAAGGGCCAGCGTGCGCTGATCGTGTCGCCGCCGCGCACCGGCAAGACGGTGCTGTTGCAGAACATCGCGCACTCGATCACCGCCAACCATCCCGAGTGCTATCTGATCGTTCTTCTGATCGACGAGCGGCCCGAGGAAGTGACCGACATGCAGCGCTCGGTAAAGGGCGAGGTGGTGTCATCCACCTTCGACGAGCCGGCGTCGCGCCACGTTCAGGTGGCGGAGATGGTCATCGAGAAGGCGAAGCGCCTGGTCGAGCACAGCCGCGACGTGGTCATCCTGCTGGACTCCATCACCCGGCTGGGGCGCGCGTACAACACGGTCGTGCCCTCGTCGGGCAAGGTGTTGACCGGCGGTGTCGACGCCAACGCGTTGCAGCGGCCCAAGCGCTTCTTTGGCGCTGCGCGCAACATCGAGGAAGGAGGCTCGCTGACCATCATCGCCACGGCCCTGATCGATACCGGCAGCCGCATGGACGAGGTGATCTTCGAGGAGTTCAAGGGCACCGGCAATTCCGAGATCATTCTCGATCGCAAGGTGGCGGACAAGCGCACGTTCCCGTCGATGGACATCACCCGTTCCGGCACCCGCAAGGAGGAGCTCCTGGTGCCGCCGGATCAGCTCAAGAAGATGTACATACTGCGCCGGATCCTCAATCCCATGGGGACCATGGATGCGATCGACTTTCTCCTCGACAAGCTGCGCAACACCAAGAGCAACGGCGACTTTTTCGAGTCGATGAACGCCTGACCGAGATTAATTCCCCTCTGCGCTGCTGGGGGCGGCCGCCGGGTTCCACTGCCCCCGGCGCATGCGCGCGATCTTGACGCTCTTGAACAGCCCGGCTTTGCGGAACGGCTCGTTGCGGGAAAACTCCTCCGCCTCTTCCCGGCTCGCGACGTTGATGATGAGACAGCTTCCCGTGCGCGCGATTCCATCGTCGGCGAGCAGTGCTCCGCCGAGCACCAGAATGTCTGCGTGCCGATCGAGATAGGCGAGGTGCTTCTCGCGGTTGGCGGTGCGGATCTCGGCAGCGCCTTCGTTCCGATCTTCCTGATAGATGATGTAGAGCATGCTTCTATCGACTCACCGCCTTCGAGATAGTCTAGCAGTATTTGCACGGGCACCCTCGTGCCAGGGAACACTGGCTCCCCCCTCATGACGTCCGGGCTGCGCGAGATGACGGGCGGCTTCATGAACGAGATTTATTCCCCATGCCGCCTCGCGGCAACTGGGATCTCCACCGCAAGATCGTTTAGAGTCGAGCTGGCTCAGTCGGGATCAATCCTGTTTGCGCGGGGTGGCGGGACCGCACCCTCGCGCGCAGGTGGCGCAAGCAACGCGTGGTTTGATGCCATCGCAGATGGGTTGTAGGCTTGTGCCATCGCAGCGTGGGCCCAGGATGCAGGACAAGATCAATCTGACGCAGAAGCTGGCGACGTTCTCGGAATACTGGTCGCCCAGAACCGTGGCCCAGCTCAACGACTACGACGTGATGGTCGTAAAGGTGAAGGATGAATTCGTCTGGCACAAGCATGACGAAACGGATGACTTTTTTCTGGTGCTCAAGGGAAGGCTGGACATCCAGCTGCGCGATCGCACCGTCTCGCTCGGACCGGGCGAAATGTACATTGTCCCGAAAGGCGTCGAGCATCGGCCGGTGGCCAAAGAGGAAGTGCACATGCTGCTGATCGAGCCTACGGGCACCCCGAACACCGGGGACAAAAGAACCGCTGCGCCGCGCAGGACGGCTTAGACCATGTCCAGCAAAAGTGGGAACCTGTTTTGCAATAACGACATGCTTAAACGAGAGGATAGAGCCGGATGACGATTCGAGGAAAAGGCATCCCGGTCTAGGGCCTGTCCTCAATTAGTGGATTCCCAAGCGTCTGGTTGCGTGATTCATAGGGACTCAGCTTGATTCGGAGCTGACCCATGCGACGATATGCCTTGCGA